>Ga0315275_10003898_pt1 | contig 13865 bp, 12 predicted proteins | sample YL17G03_0_MG_FD_205557 | JGI IMG/M metagenome (GOLD analysis project Ga0315275, IMG submission 205557) | Sediment microbial communities from Yellowstone Lake, YNP, Wyoming, USA - YL17G03_0 | ecosystem: Environmental > Aquatic > Freshwater > Lake > Sediment | place: USA: Wyoming | collected... | reverse complement strand
CTCGTCCTCGGATTGATCGTCAAGGTAGAACGGCAGGCCGACGAGGAGAAAATCGTCAACTGGGAATTTGCTGCTCCAGAAACATTGAAATCGCTAGCCCTGGTGCTGCCCTCGCAGGCAACCAACGAGACATCCAAACTCAAGGAGTAAACCATGTTCAAAAAAGTCATCCCCTATGTCCTGGCCGTCATCGTATTCATCGCAGCCCTGGTCTTGCTGCGTCCCGCGCCGTCCAAGACGGTCGTCGTGGCGGCCTACGACCTGCGCGCTGGCCACACACTGGTCGAAGGCGACCTGTCGCTTCAGGCCATGCCAGCCAGCGCGGTTGCATCCGATGCCCTGACTGACGCCAGCCTGGCCGTCGGACAAACGCTCCGCATCGACCGGGGCCAAGGGGACATCCTGCGCACTTCCAACCTGGGTGAACTGATCACCCTGCAGCCCGACGAGAGAGCCGTGGCGGTAAAGATCACCGACGCGACCGGCCTGGCCGGACTGCTCGTCCCCGGCCAGCAGGTCGGCATCGTGGCATCCGTACAGATGCAGTCTTTGGATACGCAGGGGACTTTCTCGAAGGCCACCATCGAAGGGTTGCGAGTCATGTATATCGACCCGCGTTTTGCAGCGTCCGATTCCAATGCCTCCATGCAGCCGGGAATATCATCCCCAAAGGGGAACACACCCAACTCCCTGGTGGGAAGCAGCAGTACTGGTGTGACCACCGACCGCGCCCAGCAGGGCTTCGTGGTCCTGGCAGTCCCGACCAGCCTACAAACCGTGATCTACGATTTCAGCGCGGATAATGCGGTCTCCGAATCCCGCCTGGTCAACGTGCTCGAACTGCTGGCCGCCCTGGGTTCGACGGACGGGGCAGAGATCACCCTGTACCTGATGCCCAGGGAGAACGCCACCCAGTTCTCCTCGCCCGGACTTTGGCTGCCGAACCTGGTCGTCACTCCCCAGGCCACCCCGACCACTACTCCCAAGCCGTAAACAGGAGACGTACATGAGTCCAGCTTCCAATTGGGGACCGCAGGCGACAGCCTCGTCCGGCGGTGAAACCCCCGTCAGCGTCCTCCTGGCAGGTGAGGTCGGGCAGCGGTCACTGGCCTGGCAACAGGCAGTAACGATGGATGCCCGTTTTCGTGTGGCAGCCCTGGCCAACGATCCTTCGGACTTGCAGGCAAAGCTCGCCTACAGTCCGGAAGTAGTCATCCTGGACGCTCTTATCTTCAAAGGGCCACAATTGCTGATCCAGGCCCTGACTTCCATAACCGGCGCAGTGTACGTTATCCTGCCTGGTTCGATCAGCACCGCCACTGAGCCGGAAGTAAAAGAACTTCCCGAAAAACTGAAGACGATTCCCTCGGTCAAGCAGGTTTTCATCGGCGATGCGCCCATCCCGGACCTGCTCCAGCGTGCCTATGGTGACGCTCTGGCCCTGCGACGCACGATTGCCGCGCCGATGTCCTGGGCAACCCGTACCCAGGGAATGGCGAGTGTCTCGGGACTCCGCGTGATCGCGGTCTGGAATCGCATCGGCGGTGTGGGGCGAACGACGATCGCTTCCGCCCTGGGACTCTCCGTGGCACGGCGGGGATTGCGCTCGCTGCTGGTCAGCCTGGACGCCCCGGATGTCACGCCTCTACACCTCAGCCTGAAATCCGAGCCTAACATCCTAGGCTGGTTCACCAACCCGACGGATGTCGGCCTCAAGAATAGCATCCAAAAGGTCGGCGATCTCGACGTGCTGGCAGGTTTCCCTGACATCCTGGCGGAGGAGACCGGCCAAAAGGCCGAGGACAGGAACTCGATCAGCTCGCTGGTCACGACCGCAGCCTATGGAGGCTATGCGGCCATCCTCCTGGACGCGCCTGCTTCCAGCAGTATTGCATCGAACGCGGTCATGTCGGCGAACACCTGGGTCCTGGTCGCCCGTCCGACCCTGGCGGACGCGTGGGCCTCGGTGGATGCGCTTCGCACCGTCACCCAGCGCGCCGCTGGCCAGCACCGCATTGCTCCAGGAAATATCTTCGTGGTCCTGAACATGCGCGGCAGCGGGATGCTGTCCCCGAACGATTGGCACCAGGCTGCCGACTCGGCCTGCCGGAAACTCGGTCTCGCTACCGGCTTCCCGCCAGTGGCGGCTGTGATCCCGTTCGTCCCTGGTGTCCCCCTGAGCCAGGATGCCGGAAGGCCGGTATTGGACAGCGATGACGAATTTGCCAGGCCCATCCACGGCTTGGCCGACATGCTCTTTGGTGGAACCGGTCCTGCCGATACCAGGAAAAGCAAATCCGGCAAGAAGTTCAGCCTGGCTGGCCTGACCGTCAAGGTCAAAGGTTAGGAGGCACGCTATGCCACAGAAATCAGGCTGGGGCGCAGTCGTCCCTCAGATCGAACCCGCCCAGCGGGCGCAGATCATCGAGGAGGTCGCCGAGACGTTCAAAGGGCGCCCTCTGGATGAACTGCGCCAGGACACGGAGAAGCTCGTTCCGCTGGCGACTCAAGGCGTCCTGGCGGCTGCCGGGAGACTGGGCATCCAGATCTCTGAATCGGAAATCGAAGTACTTGCCAGGGAAGTGGTCGCCCGGGTGGGCGGTCTTGGGTTTCTTGCCCCGCTCCTCCGGTTGGAAAGCGGGATGACCGAAATTGCCATCAACCCGGACGGTTCGGTCTGGGTCGTCCCAAAAGGAGAACAGGACTTCGTCCCCCTCGACCTCCACCCAACTCAGAACGACGTTTGGCGCGCGGTCGAAGCCCTGCTCGCGCCCCTGGGACGGGCCTGTAACGAAGCCTCGCCTTCAGTGGACGCCAAGTTGCCCCGCCAGGAAGGTCTGCCGGGCGGCGCACGGATTAAGATCTGCCATCCGGTGATCGCCCCCGGTAAAGGCTTTCCGGCCGTCAGCATCCGCCTGTTCGAGCCAAAGCCGGTCCCGCCCTCTCAGCTGGTCTCCTGGGACATGGCTCCGCAGCCGGTCGTAGACGCGCTGGTCGAGGCAGTCGGCAAGGGACTGCGCCTGCTGGTCATCGGAGGCACGAATAGCGGCAAGACCACCTTGCTTTCGGCGATCTGCAACGGCATCCCGAAATCCGCTCGTGTGCTCAAGATCGAAGATCCGGAGGAGATCTGGCTGGACCATCCCCACGTCGTTACGCTCGAAGCGCGCCCAGCGCAACTCGGCACTGCGGTCACATCCTATATGCTGTCGAGCGGCGTGGACGATGCCATGCGCATGTCGCCACGTTGGCTGATCGTCGGTGAGATGCGCCGGGGGGACGCAGCTGCAGCGCTGTTCCGCGCCCAGATGTCCGACCACCCAGGTCTCAGCACCTTCCATGCCGAAAGTCCAGAGGCAGCTATCAACAGGATCAACCTGCTCCTGTTCAACGACGTGGGCATTCGCGCTGAAGGCGCCAAGGAGATGTTCGTCCAGGCCATCGACCTGCTGGTACAGGTCGGGTTCCGGCTGGACCAGAAAGGTAAACGCCGGCGGCACATCGTCGGCATCTGGAAAGTCCAGAAGACACTTAAGGCCGGTAACGTTGTCTTTTCGCCCCTCTACCGGTTGGCCGGTGAGGAAGTGGACGAACGGGCTGGTTCGCTCAATATCATAGAGAACCGGTTCGATCAGATCGCGGCGGTTGAATCGCAGCTGCCCAAGGAGTAAAGCCATGACCCTCAGCCTCTTTCACCTTCCGCCAATTTTATACAGCTTCCTGCCTGCCCTGGCAGCCGGGGCATTGGCAGTCATCAGTTACCTCGCCGCAGGACGAATGGTCGCGCGCCTCGCCAAGACTTCCGTCACCCGCCTCGAAACATTTGCAGGCGAGGCAGCCATCTCCACTTCCTCTGTAGTCCCGGTCGGGAGCTACGCTTACCGGGTCCGCCTGGCATTTGCCAAGTACGGAATCGATGCCAGTGGGCGCGAGGAATTTCTCCTGTGGGCAGCCCGGATCGCCATCGGTGGCGGGCTGACCCTGGTCATGCTCGCAGTCGGCCTCCCGTTCATTACCAGCCTGATCGGGCTGGTAGCCGGGTACGTGCTCGTCAATGGCCTGGTGACCCGCGCCTGGAACCGGATGCGGACCGACGTTGAAGCCGAGATCCCCACCCTGCTGTCCGGCCTGAAATCGGCCATCTCCACCGCACCCAACGTCCCGCAGGCATTGGCCGATACTGCCAGAACCCTGCGTGCTGGAGGACCGCTGTGCTCCTGGGTAGAGAAGACTGCCTCGCAGATGCACGCCGAAGGACAGCCATGTATCGAGAGCCTGCGTAAAGAGGCCGCCGCGATCTCATCGTCCCTGGCTGTGTGTGTGGAGCTGATCGGGCGGATGTGGACCACCGGCGGCCAGGGCTACGCCCAGGCGTTCGAGAACGCCGCCGATAACCTGCGCGACGTGTTGAGTGCCCGCGTCCTGGCGCGTGCCCGCGGCTCCGGAGCGCAGAGCACGACCAACCTGCTCATGGGGTTGGCTTTCGTGACGATCGTCTTCCTGAACCGGAACCCGTCCATGGCGGCCACCGTCCGGACACCCGTAGTGCAGGTGGCGTACGCCGTTATCTTCCTGATGATCGTATACGGCTACAACATGATCAACGACATGATCGAGAACGCAGTCTAGGAGACCGAACATGAATTATCGTGCCTTTATCCCCTTGATTGCTGCCGTCGTGCTGGCCTTGATCACTTTCTGGGTCACACGCCGTTCGAACTTCACCATCCAGAGATCCGCCGCCAGCCGCATCGAGTCATTTGCGGACAAAGACCGGCGCGGCATGACCGACCGCCTCGGCGACCTGCTCGTGGACCGGCTGGGCCTAAGCCTGGATTCCTGGAAGCACGAACTCCGCTGGGCGCAGATCGGAGGCCATTATTTCACTGGCGACGGCCAGCCCCGGACGGTTGGGAGTGTTCTGGGCCAGTCGATCTTGTTTGGCTGTATTGGCCTGCTCTATATCTTCCTGTTCCATGCCTTCAGCCCGATCTACCTGATCGTGGTCGCCCTGGCTGCCTATTACCCGTACATGACGTTGCGCGGCCGGGCAGACACCGTCCGGGATACCGCCCGACGCAGCCTGCCTGAGGCGGCAGCCCTGGTGGCTGCCGAGATGAACGCCGGTAATTCCATCACCCTGGCCGTGGAGCGTGCCAGTTCCCTTCCGGGTCCGGTCGGGCAGATCCTGCGCCAGGCTGTTGACCGGTCGCGCTCCGAAGGTGCGCTGCTCTTCTCCCAGGCTGGGGCCATCGGTGTCATCGTCCGTCACTTCGCCGAACTGCGCTTCACCCCGCTGGAGACCTTTGCTGCCCGCATGGATGCGGTAGCTGAACGCGGTACGGACGGCCCGAAGCGCATGAATGAGCTGGCGCGCGACCTGGCAATGGAATATCAGGTCCAGGTTGCACGCGCCGCTGAGACGCTGGACAACAAGCTGCTGATGCCGATGACCATCTTCTTCTTCATCCCCTTCCTGGCAGCCATCTTCATTCCACTGATGATCAATATCTTCAACACATTTTAGCCATGTCGATCATCGGGGCTTTTCTACTGGTCATTCTGGCAATCATCCGGATCGTCTGGATCGTAAGGTGGGGCGTAACGCTCCTGGCGGTTTTATTGTTCGCCCAGGCAGGTCTGGGAGCATTGCTGATGATCTTCCGCCGGTCTGCGGATGTCACCGCGCCGAAATGGGTGGAAGCAGGGGCTTGGCTATCCGCAGTCTTGCCACTGTTGTATTTCGTCCCGTCCTCGGTGACGCTTTGGGTGGGCCTCCTGCCAATCCCCGGCCTGGCGCTGAACCTGTGGGCGTTGGCGACTCTGGGGACCGCCTTTGGGATTTCACCTGCGCACCGAGGCCTGGTGACGGAGGGTCCATATCGCTGGCTGCGCCACCCCATGTACGCTGGTGAGCTGATCTCGCTGGTCGGGGGTCTGCTGGGGGTGTTCCGGATCTGGAATGTTGTCATCCTCCTGGTATTTTCCGCTTCGCTCGTCTGGCGAATCACCTGGGAAGAGAATATTTTGCAGCGCAATGGATACTCGACATACGCCGGATACGTCAGGTGGCGGCTCGTGCCGGGAATTTGGTAAGGAGGTGTGCGTGTGAAAGGACAAAGGATCAAGAAATTATTGATTTCAGCCTGTATTATCTCTCCGCTGGTGCTCTTCGGCGTTGTAGCCGTACTGGCGAACTACACCGGGCCGAATCGGACTGTGACGAACACAGTCTGGGAGAGGCAGAACTGCCAGTATCGCGCATACGTTGCCTCACCGTCCGGTTATTGCTACTTGACCTTATACTACCCTCCCAGCAGCTGCCCCTCCGCTTCGAGCGTGGCGGGATACTTTAACCCGGGTCCGCTATCGTGCGGGTCATCCTGGCCGGGAACCTGCGGTTCCAGCATATCCTGTACTATTACCCAACTTAACAACAGCACAGAAGGCTGCTCAAGCGGACAGCCCGGATGCACCAGCCAAACTTCCACCACCACCTATCCACCCGCAACCGTGAGCGGAACGACAGTTTGTACATTACCAGGCAATGCAGGTTGGTGCAGGGGGACGGCGACCCTCAACCTTTCCGGCAATGAGCCGCTTGCTCCCGCCTACAGCCTCACATTTTTTGAGGGCAGCCTGGGTACTTTGTGCAGTGCACCTTCGTGTACCTGGACCTTTCCAGAAGGCAACACAAGCTTTAATTACTGGGTGCACTCCACCTTTGGGGATACGTCTTCGATGGCCTCTGCCTCGATGATGGTGGATAGCGCCGCTCCGGCCCTGACGCTCAGCATCCCACCCCCGGATGGAGCAAACGGCTGGTTCCTATCCGGCCCCGTGACAGCTTCGACATCTGCAACTGATGCAACCTCTGGTGTTTCCGGATCGCCGAGCATCAACGGCGGCGGCGCTTCGTTCACGGCGATAACCGACGACATTTACAACCTGACCGCTGCCGTCTCTGACGTCGCGGGGAATACCGTTTCATCCAGCGGGACAATTCGCCTGGATACCACGCCTCCGAGCCTGTCAGTGGAGGGAAACCCGACCTCACCGGACGGATCGAACAATTGGTACATCTCGCCGGTTGTCCTGACCGGAACGGCTTCAGATGCCACCTCCGGCATCGCCGGAGTTCAAGTTCAGGTGGACGGCGGCTCCTGGCAGAATGGTTCGTCGCTCAGCGAAGGGGCCGATGGTATGCACACGGTCGTTTTCCGGACCATTGACAATGCTGGAAACACTGCCACATCAGTCCCCATGACCGTCTCGATTGATCGAACCGCACCCAACCCGGATGTGTCCCTGTCTCCGTCGTCTCCAGATGGCGCAAACGGTTGGTATATCTCGCCGGTGACCCTAACAGCGAGCTCGTCCGATGCCACCTCAGGCCTTGCCAGCCAGGGCGTCTCCCTGGACGGGACGACCTGGACGCCATCCGTCTTGGTCTCGACCGATGGCACATACACTGTCCAGGTACGGGCCCAGGACAATTCCGGCAACACGGCCAGTTCAACGAAAACGATTCATGTTGATACAACTCCACCGACAGCCAGCATCCTGCTGCCCCCTGCGGACGATAACAACGGTTGGTACGTCTCCCCGGTGGCTGTTATAGCTGGCGGGACGGACACCACTTCCGGCGTCGAGAGCCTTTTGGTCTCGCTGGACGGCAATACCTGGGCGCCCAGCCTGATCCTCTCGGCAGACGGTGTCTATACCGTTCAGGCGCGTGTGACCGACAACGCCGGGAACGCGACCACCGTCTCGCAGACGATACCCATCGACCGCACCCCGCCGGATATCAGCCCGCCGGTCCTGACCGGCACGACCGGCCTGGCCGGCTGGTACACCTCCAGCGTCGGTATTTCGGTTTCCGCGACGGATGCCATGTCCGGCGTCGCCTCGACACATTATTCCGTGGACGGGGGAGCTTGGCAAACAACCGCCCCAACGCTCCTGGACGGAGTGCATACCGTTCAGGTCCGTGTGACCGATAATGCCGGGAATAGTTCCAGCACTTCTGTGTCTGCGAATCTGGATGCCACCCCGCCGGTTTCCACCTTTATCTCGCCTGCCGAAGGTTCCACGACTCGGGTCAGTGGAAATCAGGTTATTCATATAACCGGCTCGACCTCCGATCCCACTTCCGGGATCTCCGGAGCTGAGATCTCGCTGGATGGCGGCACAACCTGGCAAAGCCTGCCTCTAGGCCCTGGCGGTGCGTGGTCGGAGGATTGGAACAGTCTGCGCGGGAACGGCACGTACACGATCGAGGTGCGCGCTTCCGACCAGGCCGGTAACCAAGAACATACCGCCCGAATCACCATCGTAGTTGGAAACCAGGCCCCCAGGGTGTCGATCACGCCTGTCTGGTTTGATTTTGGGTCCGCAAGCGTATCTTTCAACGCGGGTTCGCTCCCGATCGCCGGCGCACGGATTACCGTTATGGATCCACAGGGCCGCTGGCCGAATGCCGTCTTTGAATACAGCGGCTCGAACCTGCCAACCAAATTCTCCTGGTTGGGCCGGATGGGCGATGGCTCGATCGCATATGCAGGTAAGTACGATGTGACCGCCCGGGTCTGGGACTCTTTCGGGAATTCCGGCAGTGCCGATGGCTGGGTGATCATCCCCCTGCCTCTGGCCAAAGCAACCCCCACTGTAACGCCTACCGCTGCTGAACCAACGGTTACACCGGCCGCTTCCTCCACGCCTGTCCGCCCGACCGCGACTTCAGACGCGACTCCCATGCCGACCATACCGATCCCAACAGCAGTTTCCGCCGTGCCAGTGTCCAAACCGGCTTCCGTCAGCGGGTGGCCTGCGGCATTCACCGGCAGCCTGTTTGTACTGTTCTTGTCCCTTTCTTTGCTTGACCCGCGACCGGCGGCCTGGCGTCACCTGGCGCGTATCAAATCCAAGCCCATTCCAAAATCCTAACCCGGAGGTATTTCCATGGAAATTGCAACTTTTGTCCTGATCCTTTGCCTGGCTCTGATCCTGACGATTTACAACCGCCGTCAGGCGCGCGCCCTGGAATACATGGCCCATCTCGAAGAAGACCGGGCTGCTAGGGAGATCAAAGACCGTCGTGAACGCAAGGCGAGCGACCTGCACATCGAGCCGTTGCGCTGGCTGGAGAGCATGATCAACCCGCTGCTCGATTCCCCGCTGACCCTGACCGATACGGCTAAACGTGTTGTTGCTGACGCGGGGACCGCCGAACTGCGCGCAAGCGATGGCCGCCGGCTGCTCATCTCGACCCAGGCGCTCCCAGCCCTGAGGCGGTATGACCGGCGCACCCGCCGGGCTAACGGCCGGGGCGTCACGGGTAGACTGACCCAGTTCGTAGCCACTTCGCTTCTGGGGAACCGCTGGCGGGTTTGGAACGCTTCCCGCACGATGGCTGACACCGGCGAATTCTTCGACATGGAAGCCGAAGCCTGCGGGAAAGGCCTGGGCCTGGACTGGGGCGCGCCGACGCGCCTGTGGTTCTATGTCCTTCCAGCCTGAGATCGAGATCGCCCTGCACGCCTTGACAGCCGCCTTGGTCGTTTGGGGCGGCCTGCAGGACTGGAGCAAGCGTGAAGTGGCAGACTGGCTGACCTGGCCTTTGTTTGTGATGGGTTTGGGGTCAGCCATTATGCGAGCGGTGCATCTGGATTTTCTCCCCCTTACGATCAGCTTCTTCGTCCTGAGTGTCTGGTACTTCAACTGGCTGGGCGGCGCGGATGCCAGGGTCCTGGTAGGTCTGTGGGGGTTGTGGCCCCTGGCTGGACTCTTGGGGATGGTCTGCACAGGCCTGTGGGGACTGGTGCTGGTCTTGCGCAAGCGGGGGAAAGAACGTATCCCTGCCCTGGTCACGGTGGCCGCTGCCACTCTTATCCAGTTGATGGTTGAACTTTTCAGATTGTGCAAATTTAGTTGATTTATCGTCAAGTAGAAACTATGGAAAACGAGCCACCCGACTCATAATCGCTTGGTCGCAGGTCCGAATCCTGCCGGGCCCACAAACCTTAAAAAAATCCCACCAGGGTTTTTTTAATTCCAAGCTCGCCGCGAGAATCGCGGTATCTCCATCCGGTTATTCTCATGTAATCCACTCATATCATTGACAGCAAGGTGCGTCTATCTATCCAGCCCGTACCGGATGGCAATGATCGCCGCCTGGGTGCGATCAGGAATATCCAGCTTGGAAAAAATAGAACTGACATGATTTCGCACCGTGCCTTCGGATAGATGCAGCGTGACCGCAATATCCGAATTGGAAAATCCTCGCCCAATCAAGCGCAGAACATCCACCTCCCGCTCGGTCAGCTTATCGGTAATCAATGTCTGAGGTTTTTCCTGTTTCGTTGCAACCTGGCTAAGGATCTTCCCTGCCACGACCGGATCGATGAACGATTTTCCCGCCAGCGTTCCGCGAACAGCTTCAACCAGCTTTTCACGAGGCGTATCTTTTAAAAGATAACCGGATGCCCCCGCCCGGATGGCGTCGAAGACCCACTCATCATCGTCGAAGGTGGTTAACACCAGAACCTTTACCCCCGGATATTCAGTGCAGATCCTGCGGGTGGATTCCACGCCGTTCATGCCCGGCATTTTCAGATCCATTTTTTGCATGGTAATTTTGCTAGACCGAAATGGGAAATAAGAAAGATTATTTCGACTTCAAATTTACAGCGCTGGACTGCCGGGTAATTAACTCGAATTCGAGCAACACACTTTCCAGGTCCAGACCTTCGGAATTTACCAGTCGCACGAGGCGTTCACCGGCTGCCCAGCCGAGTCCATAAGCTGGGAGACGGACGGTGGTCAAGGGGGAGATTAGTGTTGGGCAATAATCAACGCTCCCTTAGGTCCAATGCTGCACGAACCATAGCAAAGTAATTCGCATCCGGTACGTATTCTGGTATGCTGTTACCCGAACCCAGAGCATAGCCTCCCCGCATAGAAACACGCTCCATCATTGCCTTGGAACGATGGTAGACATCTTCGGGACTTGACCGGCAGATAAAATCCACATCCATGCCGCCAATGATCGCTATACGATCGTGGTACTTTTCATATGCCATTTCCACTGTCATGATGGTGTCTTCGTAAGAATGACGTCCTTCGAATTTCATATTTTCGATGATGTCCTCGATTGTCTGCTCGAAATACCCGCAGGAATGTAAAATAATAGGTTTGCCAGCCGCATGCACCACCTCTACAATTCGTTTGTGCCAGGGAAAGATCAAACGGCGCAAAACAGGCGGCGAGAGCAGGGTGCCGGTTTTGAAACCCCAATCATCATTCGAAATACAAGCCCCCACACACTCATAGCTCATCGCCTTCTCATAGTAACGCACCAAGCGTGTTCCTACCTGGGCAACGACATCTTCTACGAGTTGCAGATCATCCACAAGCATGTAGCATAATGCTTCATAGCCCAGCAGGTTGATCACATTCTCCAATACTCCGTCCGGCGAAAATAGAATCAGTTTCATCCCTTTGGGTAGATCCTGGGCGAGTCGGTCGAGGATATCATAGTCGGCAATATCCGCATCGGGCCATGCAAACTTGTTAAATTCTTGCCGATTGTGAATCACAGCCCCCTCGTTGGTGGAAATCGATTTCGCCACTCGGCGCACAACCTGCTCTTTGAAGCTGAAACCGGGAATCAGTATAGTGGCATAATCATATCCCAGTCGGTAAAATGCGGTAATGACTCGGCGCATACGAGCGGTCTCATCGGCCGGTTCAGGACCGGGCACCAAGCGTCTATATAGCCGATCATTCAAAAAGAATTCAAACAATGTCGAACGGTTGGGAACCTGGCGCTGGAAAACTGTCAAAAGGTTGCCAAAATTCGGCTCATCTTTACATTGACGAATATCATCCCAGGCGATTACTTTCATTTTCGAATGTCTTTCCTCTTGGCAACGGTTGCAAGTATAGTCATTTCCACATGCCACAATTTTATCATAAAGAATATTCGTATACGTCCTTATGCTCTGTATCGATAGCAAAGAAAAGCTAAAATATGTGATCTTTAAACCGCTTCTAATAAGAGGCGCGCCCGGGCTACCGCACGGCTCGCATCGGAGGCATAACCATCTGCGCCGATCTGCTGGGCAAATGCTTCAGTGACCGGAGCACCACCAACCATGATTTTCACTTTATCGCGCAGCCCTGCCTCGGTGATGGCGTCAATGATGGTTTTCATATTGGGCATAGTGGTGGTCAGCAGCGCCGAAAGTGCAACCAGGTTGCCTTTGTCCAACCGGACTGCCTCCAAAAACTTCTCTGGCGGTACATCTGTTCCCAGGTCGCAGATTTCGAAGCCGGCACATTCCAACATGATGGCCACCAGATTCTTGCCAACATCGTGCAAGTCACCCTTGACTGTGCCGATGACGACTTTGCCAGCTGGCTTGACTTCATTCTGCTGAAGCTTGGGCTTAAGTAGAACCATGCTGGCTTGCATGGCGCGCGCTTTACCATGTTGCGGTCAATGGGTCAATGCATCGCGGACTTCGTTTTTCAAAAGACGATTACCTTGTTGGGACCGTTTGGAAATAAGGGCCACATCCTCACGGGAGATAATGGTAAAGAGATTACTAAATATGGTGAGACTGCCCAAGCCGCGAAATAGCTTTTGTTTTGCCCATACCTACTCCACTTTGGAGCTTGTAAAGAACGATAATACAAATGGCTTGGCCCGAAAATATATTTCTTAAACCTGCATGTTTTTCGAATAACACCATAGAAGATGCAATTGATGTCACAGAATATTTTACCCTTTAATGGCGCCTGCCAGTAATCCCCGTACGAAGTAACGTTGCATAAAGAAAAAGATCAGCATGGGTACAATAAAGGACACAAAAGCAGCTGCAGTTAGCAGGTGCCAGCCTGCCCCAAGAGATGTGACCATGTTACTGATTTGGTAGGTCATTACCGGTTTGGATCCACTCAGGAAGACCAGAGCAACCAGCAGATCGTTCCATACCCAAAGAAATTGGAAGATACCTAGAGCGCCGAATGCTGGTATGGCAAGCGGAAGCGCCAGTTTTATAAATGCGGTCCAGGCGTTTGCCCCATCCAGATAGGCCGATTCAAAGATTTCCTGTGGCAAAGATCCGAGGAAATTTCGCATCAAATATATCGCGTATGGCAAACCAAACCCGGTATGGAATAGCCACACACCGAGGAATGTGCCGATCATATCCATTCTTACATAGAGCTTGAAAATGGGGATGAGCGCAATTTGTAGTGGCACGATTTGCAGACCGACCAAGAGGGCGAATAATGTTTGCCTGCCCTTGAAGTCTAGCCATGAGAAGGCAAATGCTGCAAAAGCTGCAAATAGGATTGGCAGCAGCACCGATGGAATGGATACAATAAGCGTATTTACAAACGCCCTGCCCATCGAAGATTGGGCAATGGTGACATCTTTCCAAAAATTGCAGGTGCGCTGCCCGGGCAGCAGGTTCCCGGCTTCACAATCTGTAACATAGTCAAGCCGCCCACGGTATCCAGCCAGCACATCAATGTAGTTGCGTAGCCAGAAAGTAGGCCTATTTTCGGGGGAAGCCTGTTCCTGGAGGAATGACATAATTTTGCTTATTTGGTTTCGATCTGGTCGGTTAGCTACGGGGACATGGATCTGCCCGTTATATACGTTATCGAAAGTCTGTAATACCCGGATCGACTGCGGATATTGGCTAAGAAATTCAGGATCGGTTAGATTGGCTTCAGGGATTGCATTGCCATTTTCCCCATGACATGAAGCGCAATACGTATAATATTCCGGTAAAGAGTTTTTGTTCTTAAGGGAGAAAACTGTCCACCACCCGGTTTCACTAATGTCTTGAGGT
>Ga0315275_10003897_pt1 | contig 13865 bp, 6 predicted proteins | sample YL17G03_0_MG_FD_205557 | JGI IMG/M metagenome (GOLD analysis project Ga0315275, IMG submission 205557) | Sediment microbial communities from Yellowstone Lake, YNP, Wyoming, USA - YL17G03_0 | ecosystem: Environmental > Aquatic > Freshwater > Lake > Sediment | place: USA: Wyoming | collected... | reverse complement strand
TCGATGCTCTTCGAATCCAGCACGTTCCTGACGTCGACGAACAGCGTCACGTTCTGGCCCCACACCCTGCAATACTTGTCACCGTCCACGGTGAGCCGCGCGGTCGACGGTAGCCGCTTCGAGTTGTTCATCTTCGGGTCCGGGCGGCGGTCGTTGCGGAAGGACGGCGTGAACGGGAAACCCGAGCCGTACAGCCACAGCATGCGGAAGCCCCACTTGCCCGGGTCTCGCACCGCCGTCTGGACCGAGAGCGTGTGGCGCTGGTCCCAGTCCAGCGGTCGCTCGGAGATCGGCAGATAGAGCTGGCCACCGTTGAAGAACTGCAGCGCGGTGTTCGGATCCGAGGCCGCGCCGGTCGCGAGCTGGAACGTGTAGTTCACTTCGGCTGAGAACTTGTGGCTGAGGCTCTTGATGAGACTCGTCTCGAAACCCCGCGAGCTGGCATAGTCACCGTTGAAGTACACGTTGACCAGGTTGCCGAAATCGTCGCGCTCCTGCCTCACGGTGATCAGACCATAGATGTCCTTGAAGAACACCGAGAACTGACCCGAGATATCGCGCGAGAAGAGGTGCTGCACGCCCGCCTGGTAGGAGATGTTGGTCTCGGGCTCGAGGTCCGGGTTGCCACGCACCGCCACACTGCTCTGCACGCCGCGGTTCTCGAAGATGAACTGGCGCGCCGGAGTCTGGAAGGTCCACCCGTAGTGGAACGAGAGCACGTCCCTGTCCGAGATCGGATAGGCGATGCCGAGGCGCGGGCTGAACTGCTGCTTGTAGCGCCTGCCGCTCCGCAGGTCCCTGTTGGCGACCTGCAAACCGGGCGTGAACAAATCGTAGCGCACGCCCGCGTTGAGCACGAGACCCTCGAACTCCCAGCGGTCCTGCACGAACGCGGCGCCTTCGGGATTGCAGTTGACGAATTCAGAGCGGGTGTTTCCCGGAAGCCCGTTGGATTCCGAGTTCGGGATCGTCAGGGCCAAGTTCTCAACCTGGCTGTACTTGGCCTCGACGCCGGTCTTGACGGTGTGCTGCTTCCAGCGTCGGGTCGAGTAGTCGCTCTTCACGTTCCAGACGGACTGGCCGCGCGTGGCATAGAAGGGCCGGTCACCGTGCGTGGCGAAGAACGGGTTGTTCTCCGTCCCGTACTGGACGTTGCCGCTCCAATAGTAGGGGCTCTCGATCCAGTATTCCCACGGCTGCTTGCGCCCGACCGAGGTGAGCGTGTTGAAGTTCAGGTTTGCCACGCGGGTGGACCACACGGCCTTGTCCGAGATCTGGTCAGTCCAGACAAGGGTCTGCTGGTTGAACCGGTCGTCCGTCGTCGCGACATGGTCGGGCATGTTGACATACTGGTACGTGGAGTCCCTCTGCGTGGGGCTCCACGTACCGTAGCGTGGCCGGCAGATCTCGGGCTGGCCCTCTACCCGGGTGGTGTCGTAGCTCACCTGCACATAACCCTGGCGGCTCCACATGTGGTCGTAGGGAGTGTTCACGGTACGGTTGTTGATGGTCTCGAAGGTGAGCTTGTTCCTCGGGTTCACCCGGTACGCCAGCTTGAAGTTCGTGTTGACCTGGTTGAACTGCCGATTGCCCAGTTGTATGAAGTCGACAAACGTGCGACGCGGGTGGCTCATGCTGCTCTTCAGGTACGTATCCGAGAAGCTGCCCTCATAGGTCGCGAAGTAGGTCAGGTTCCTGATCGGGGCCGGGCCACCGAAACCGAAGGTGAAGCGGTCAAAGTTGTCGAAGGTCCTGGTCGGCTCACCGAAGCGATCGGTATCCCAGCGCACCTCGCCGCCGAAGCGCTCGGTGCCTTCCTTCGTGCTGACGATCACCACGCCCGAGAGCGCATTGCCGAGTTCGGCATCAAAGCCACCCGAGAGCACGTCGGTGCCGGCCACGGCCAGCAAGGCGATGTTGGCGCCGCGTCCGAAGAGCGGGTCCGAAGCCTCGACACCGTCAAACTGGAACTTCACCTCGCCACCGCGGCCTCCACGGAAGTGAAGCTCCCCGCCGAACGCCACGATTCCGGCCTTCACGGCCACCACCTCGCGCAGGTTGTCTACCGGGATCTCCTTGAGCTTGTCCGCGGTGATGGTCTGCCTGGTGGTCGATGACTTCGTGTCAATGCGCTTCTGCGCGCTGATCTCTATGATCTCGAGTTCCTTGACGATCTTCCGCTCGCCGAAGGTGAAGTTCAGCGTGGCAGTGGCCCCGGCGCTCACCAGGACGCTCTGCTTCTGCGCGTCGTAGCCGGTGGCGACGGCGTGGACCTCGGTCGAGCCAACCGGAACACCGACGATGACGTAGTTGCCGTTGGCATCGGCCTGGGTGCCATGCCTCGTCGCGGGGACGGTCACATCGGCGAAGGGAATCGGCTCGCCCCGCTCCGTCACACGGCCCTGGATCTTGCCGTACACCGAAACTGCGGCCGCCGCCTTCGGGACGGCCACGGCAGGATCGAGCGCTGCCGGCCGCGCGGGTGCCGTCTTCGTGGCCACCCTGGGCAACGTCGTGGTCCTCGGAGCGGCCCCGGGACCCGCCACCGGCTTCGCCGGCGGCTTGCTCCGCTGTGCGATTGCCGGGACGACAAGCGCGAAGACCAGCACAAGCACCGAGCCCGCTCGAATCAAACACCTGCCATCAGAGAACAAGCGGCTCAGCCTCTCGGGTGTGCAGCGACGCGGTCAGCAGGTCCGGAGCAGACCAACGGTGCACGATGCCAAGCCAAAGTCACGCTGTCAACGCAACGCGGTGCAGCCTCCCGGTTTGCCGGGATCGGCCAGCCACCGTGCACGTGGACCGAGACGCGCCGTGACGGGTAAGTGGCACACCGGCGTCGTCGCGGCTCTTCTCGCTCCGTGGCATTGACTCCGAGCAGCGCGCGCGGGACTTGCTCGACGACGGAGCTCAGGATCTCCAGCAAGCAGGACGGGCGCGTGAAGCCGTGACCACCAGCCGTTCCTGCCAGCGCTCCGGGGGCACGACGCGCGGGTCGCGGTCGCACGAGATCGGGGCCGCACGGGCATCTACGAAGCTGCTCCCACGCGGTCACACACGAAGTCGGCGGCTTCACGTCTCAAACGCGGCGGATGGGCGCTGCAGTTGGACCGGCGTTGGGGAGGCAGGTCAGCCGGAACGATCAGAAGGCGATGCCGCAGGTCATCGCAGCCAGCCGCCCCGGCAGGGTCACCCCGGGGATCTCCTGGTACTCGGTGTCGAAGGCGTTGACAAGATCCGCCGCCAGGTTCCAGGTCCCCCGGTCGAGCAGGGCGCGCAGGTCCACCACGACGTGCCCGACGCTGTTCGTCCGGTTGCGGTGACGAACCTGGGCGGCGACCGTGAAGCCGCGGTCGACCAGAACCGTTGCCGAGGCGGCCAGCAGGTGCCGCGGGACCAGCGTCGCGTACTTGCCGACCTCGCCCGCCGGCAGCGAGCGCTCCGTCCCAAAGATCGTGTGGTGGAGGGCCAGCGCGTGGCCCCGGGGCGTGGTCAGGCCGTAGGACTGAGTCCAGCCGCGGACACGACCCGTCGCCACGTTGCGCGCAAGCCAGGGCCGGGTCGGCTCGTCCGCGGGACGGACCCAGTCGATCAGGTCCTCCTCGTGGCGCTCGAAGACCGACCAGTCGACGGTCCACGTCCTCGAGGACACGGTCGCACCGAGATCCCAGGCCCGACCGCGCTCCGGCGCGAGGTGCGGGTCGCCGCGGTTGGCGGGATCTTCGTAGTGCAGTTCGGTGAACGTGGGGAGGCGCAGGACCGAGCCCGCCGAGGCCCGCAGCGCCACCGGGGCGCTGGCCTGCCAGCAGACTGCCGCCGTGCGTGTCGTCGCGGGATCCTGCCGCGACCAGGCGTCGCGGCGGACACCGGCCGAGGCACGCCACGCGCCGCGGCGCCAGGCCATCTCCAGGGCTCCGGCCGCGTGGCGCCGGTCGTGGCGCCCCAGGGCCGCGACGAGGGCGCCCGCGCGCACGCCCCGGCTGTCCAGGTCCTCGTAGCCACCGTCCAGTCCCACCGCCGCCGTCAGCCCCGTTCCCAGATCGACGGACAGGCGCGTCTCGCTCGCCGCGCGCCGGTTGAGATGATCGTTCGTGTAGCGGGCAGGATCGTCGCGGAACAGCACGAAGCGGTCCTCGTGCCGGCGACCGTACAGGCGCTGCTCGACGACAGAGCGCGCGAACAGGGGGCGCCGCACGATCAGGCCGGCGAACACGGTCTCGGTCCGCTCGCCGGAGGGATAAGGCGCGTAGAAGTCGAGCGCGCCGAACTCGCGATGGGCGAACCCCGTAAGCAGGTCGAACTCCATGCCGCATGCCGTCGCGGTACCACGCGCCGCCACGGTCAGGTTCTCGGCGTCGGTGCCCGGCCGGTCCCCGTCGGTGCGGAACCAGTCGCCGGAGAACCAGCCCGCAGCGTTTACGCCCAGGACATCGCCGCGCCCCGACTCGAGCCGCAGGCGCGCGCCGCGGGTCTCGTCACCGCCCGCGGCAACCGCCGCCGTCCCGCCGCGTTCGGCCGCCGGCAGACGCGGCACCGCGTTGACGCTGCCGCCGAACGCGCCGGCCCCGGCCAGGACGGAGCCCTGTCCGGACACCACCTCGAGCCGCATCAGGTCGGCCAGGGACAGCGGCAGGTCCAGGGCGTGGTGACCGGTCTGGGGATCTCCAACGTCCATGCCCCCGAGCAGCACTCGCACCTGCTCGAACGTGGAGCCGCGGATCGAGAGGTCCGCCTGCGTCCCGTAGAGTTGGCGTTGCCCGGCGGCCACGCCGGGCGCCGCCGCCAGCAACTCCGCGGGCGCGCGCACGGGAAGCAGCGCCGCCTGCGCGGCGTCCAGGACCACGACCTCGCGCTCCCCGGCGGGCAGCGCAGCCGGCACGCGCGTGCCGAATACCACCACGGGTTCGGTCACCCAGACGGTGTCCCCGGCGACGATCATGAAGCGCCTGTCGGCCGCTCCCATGACGGGCGCGGCGGCCAGCAGGCAGGTGAGCACGGCCAGCAGGATCCGGTTCACGCGATGCACCTCGCTGCGATGTCGGTCAGTGAGCAGCGCCCCTCCCGTGCCGACCCGGCGTTCCAGAGCGGGGGGGCTGGGAATCTATCGAAGGGATCCGAAGAAGTCGATCTCTCGCCATGAAAGCACTCGAGGCAATTCGAGATCGTCGGCCCTGGGGAGTGCGGCCATGCGGGCGCGCGTGCCGGCAGCGCGCGAATGTCAACCAGCGCGCGGGGGCATGAACGACGCGCTGCCTCCGTCACGATTGCCGGAGCAGTGAGCGCGTCCGATCAGGAACGGGATTGCCGCGCTCAACCACTTCACGACGGCGTTCGAAGGGCGGGTTCCGAATCGATGAAGCGGCCGGTTACACAAAAGAGCTGACAGGCCCGGATCGGCACCTGTGGACATGCCGCCGGACGGCGGCGCCCTACGCCCAGTACGAAGCGAATACGCCGCCGACATGGCGCACTCGTCAAGAGATCCTTCTGCCCTCCCACGGGCCGGCCCGCTCACCCTGCAGACCCGGCAGGTTCACAACACCCATCGCACCATGCTCGCCAGTTGCTGGCGGCTCGAGCGCGGTTCAGTCGGAGTTCCATAGTCGGCCTGCAGCCATTCGATCGCGTAGCCGACCTCGAAGGTCCAGGTGGCCCCCGTGGGCCGGAGTCCAAGCCCCAGGGTCACGATGTTGGCGAGATACTCGTTCTGCCGCGTGTAATCGTCGCGGTCTTCCCAGCGATGCGCATAGCCGATTCGCCCGGTCATGGCCGGGGTGCACCGGTACTCGATTCCGGTCCGGAGATCCCAGCCCTTCCGCAGCGGGCCCTGCCCGCTCACCGTCTGCTCCACCAGGCCCTGCAGCCGGCGGTACTCGACACCCCACGACCCGCGAGCACCCGGCAACCGCATCGCCAGCCCGCCGCCGACCTCCCAGGTGCGCTCCTCGGACTGGTTGAAGACCGCGCTGTCCGGAAGCGCAAGCGAGTCGGCATTCGGACGGTAGCTGGTGGTGTTCCGGAAGTGATTGAACGAGGTGAGATCATCGAGGCCCGGAGGCATGACCGCGATCCTGCGGTAATCCGTCGCCAAACCACCGCCAAGTTCGAACGGCCCGCGCGTCCACCGCAACCGCGTGCGCAGGGCCCGTCCGCGTTCTTCGCGCTCCAGGAGCTTGCCCCGCCCCACGAGCGGATCACCACCGGCACCGGCGGAAAGGCTGAAGAACCATCTCTCCTCCGACCGTGATCTCCAATCTCGGCTGTCCACGCCCCACTCCAGGCTGCGCCCCAGGCGTCCGACCGTCGTGGCCTGGGTGGTGTGGTAGGGACGCATCTCATCGTTCCGCGCGCAGCGGCGGGCCGATTCGTTCTTCCCCTGAATGGCGTTCCGGACGATGTCCATGTTCACCGCGGCCTTGAAGGCCCGGCCACGGTCGTAGGCCACACCCAGTCCACCACCCGTGCTGCGGACCTTGAAATCGGTCGGCGTGAAGAACTCGGGCGGGTCCAATTCTGGGGCGGTCCGGTCGATGTACTGCCCTTTCGAGTTCTCCGACAGGCCGCGGTACTGGTTCTCCGCGGTCTCACCTGAATAGAAGAGCCGCACGGAATAGAGCCAGCGACTCGACTTGACGTAGGGCATGTGCCCCATCAGTACGGGCATGATCATCGGCTGACTGAAAGTGCTGCGCCGCTCGACCGTCTCCGAGAAGACCTGATCCATGCGCAGGGACCCGAGATCCCCTGCGACGCCGTATGCCGACTTGCCGCCAGTGCGGCGCCAGACCTCGCAGGCGATCCGGGTCTCCCGTGCCGCGCGGTCCTGCCGCTCGATGGTGCCGCTGTCGCTCGGAAGATCGTGCACCTGCGAGAACGAGGAGGTTGCCGGATAGAACTCAGCCGTGTTGGCGCTGTCCGCTTCGAGGATGCCCAGGGGACTGGCCGCGAAGTCCCACAGGGAAATGGCGGTGTGGGGGTCGTCCCCCACGAAGGTCATCCCGCCCATGCCCAGCAGGCGCGGGCTGCGCTCGATGGCATCCAGTGAGAAGCCGAGTGAACCGCGTGCCGCTTCATAGAACTGCGCATACACTGGCAACGCGAGGACCGTGTGGAGAAGGATCGAACTGATCGCGCTCAGCAGAACCCGGCGCCTGGGGCTCATGAAGACTCCTTTTCGGCTGGTCCGGGTTCGATTGGTCCATTCGCCGTGCGGAGGACGATCCTCTCGCCTGCCGGGGCGAAGGTGCGCGCGGCTCACGAGGTGCGCATGAACGGGCAGTCGGATGCTAGGAACTGGCCACGGATGTGTCAACCGCAGAGTCTGGGAGCGGTCCGGCACACCCGCGCCCGACCCACCCGGGGCGCGGCGCCTCCGGGCACCGAAACGCACGGATGCCCTTCGAGAAAGCAGCGCCAGTCACGATCCAGCGCCGCGCTGATCCCGATGCGCGGCCCCTGTGCGATGCGACGGCCGCCGCGCCGCGGCGGCAGGTCCGAGATCCAGAGCGCTCCGCCCATCAGGTCGAGGCCGTCGTGCGCGCGTGTGAGCCCGAGCGCGCGGGCCACATTGCCGGGCCCCCGCGCCAGCCGAGAGGTGGCGACTGGGCCTCGCCGCTCGCGCATGAGCTCACCGCCGTCCATGGGTTCCAGCGCCCGCACCAGGACGGCCGACGCCTGCCCTGCGGTCCCGGTCACCAGGTTCAGGCAATGGTGCATGCCATAAGTGAAGTAGACGTAGGCGTGCCCCGGCTCGCCAAACATGGCCGCATTGCGCGGCGTGCGGCCACGGTGGGCGTGGCTCGCGGGATCGTCCGCGCCACGGTAGGCCTCGACTTCGACGATGAGACCGGAGACGCGCCCCTGCGGCGAGTCGTGCACCAGCAATCGGCCGAGCACGGCGCGGGCGACCACGACCGGGTCGCGGGCATAGAACGCCCTCGGCAGCGGCCTGCCGCGCACCGAGCCCGCGAACGCCTTCCTCAATGCCCGGCCACCGCCCCGGTCACTCCCAGGCGCTCGAGCGGTTTCATGAAGAAGGCGCGGATCTCATCGAGACGCTCGGGGCTGCGGGCCTCGAAACGCACGACCAGCACCGGCTGGGTGTTCGAGGCGCGCACCAGGCCCCAGCCGTCGCCGAACTCGACGCGGACGCCGTCGATGTCGATCACCCGGTAGCGCCCCGAGAACTCGCGCTTGAGCTCCTCCACCACGGCGAACTTGCGCTCCTCAGGGCAGGCAATCCGGATCTCGGGCGTGGCGAAGTAGTGCGGGATCGAGTCAACCAGCCCCGCGAACGTCTTCCCCGTCGCTGCGACGTAGCGCAGCAGGCGCCCCGCGGCGAAGAGCGCGTCGTCGAAGCCGAAGTAGCCTTCGCTGAAGAACATGTGCCCGGACATCTCGCCCGCCAGCGGCGCGCCGGTCTCGTGCAGGCGGCTCTTGAGCAGCGAGTGGCCGGTCTTCCACATCTCGGGCTGCCCGCCGTGGGCCTCGATGTCCTCCTTCAGTCCCTGGCTGCACTTGACGTCGAAGATGATTCTCGCCCCCGGCACACGCGAGAGCACGTCGCGCGCAAGCAGCGCCAGAAGCTGGTCGCCCCAGACGATGCGTCCGTTCGCGTCCACCGCGCCGATGCGGTCGGCGTCGCCGTCGAAACCGATGCCTAAGTCCGCGCCGCGCCGCTTCACTTCGGCCTGCAGCGCGACGAGCAGCGACGGCACCGTTGGATCCGGCAGGTGGTTCGGGAAGCCGCCGTCCAGCTCGGCGAACAGCGGGAACACCCGGTGCCCCATCAGCTCGAAGGTCTCCGGCACCACCGTCCCGGCGCAGCCGTTGCCGCAGTCCATCACGACCGTGAGGCCCTTCGGGCTCCGCAGCCGCTCGACCAGCATGGCGCGGTATTCGTCCAGCACCGGCCGGTCGGCGGCCGAACCGGTTCCGCGCTCGAAGTCGCCACGCTCGATCAGGGCGCGCATCTCCTGGATCTCGGCCCCGTAGAGCGGGAGCTTGCCCTTGGTCATCTTGAAGCCGTTGAACTCGGGCGGGTTGTGGCTGCCGGTGATCTGCATGCCACCGTCCAGCAAGCGGGACGCCACCGCGTAGTAGAGCGCCGGCGTCGGCGCCACGCCCACCCGTTCGACCTCGAGCCCGCTCGCGACCATTCCGCGCTCGGCACCGGCAGCCAGCCGCACGCTGCTCGGCCGCACGTCCCAGCCCAGGGCGACGCGCCGGCCTCCGGCGCGGCGGGTCAGCGTGCCGAAGGCGTGGCCTACCGCCCCGGCGGCTTCATCCGTGAGCTCGGTCTCGTGCAGCCCGCGGATGTCGTACTCGCGGAAGATGTGCGACGGGATCATCTACGAGTCCTTCCTCCTGAGGTATGCGTCGATGAAGGGGTCCAGCTCGCCGTCGAGCACCGCGTACACGTCCCCGATCTTCAGCTCGGTGCGGTGATCGTTGACCATGGTGTAGGGCTGCAGCACGTAGGAGCGGATCTGGCTCCCGAAGTCGATGTCCTTCTTGCCCGCGGAGAGCGACGCGGTCTTCAGGCGCTCCTGCTCGCTGTAGTGCACGAAGAGCCTCGAACGCAGCATGCGCATCGCGAACTCGCGGTTGCGGTGCTGGCTGCGCTCGGCCTGCGACTGGGTCACGACCCCCGTGGGCAGGTGGGTGATACGCACCGCGGACTCGGTCTTGTTCACGTGCTGGCCACCCGCCCCGCTGGCCCGGAAGGTGTCCACCCGCAGGTCACCGGGCTGGATGTCCACGGTGATCGTGTCGTCCACCATCGGGTAGACGAAGACCGAGGCGAACGAGGTGTGGCGCCGCTGTGCCGCGTCGAACGGCGAGATGCGCACCAGCCGGTGAACACCGCTCTCGCCCTTGAGGTAGCCGTAGGCGAGCTCGCCACTGATCTCGACTGACGCGTCCTTGAGACCGGCCTCGTCCCCGGGCTGCAGGTCAAGGATGCTGGTCGCGAAACCGCGCCGCTCGGCCCAGCGCATGTACATGCGGAAGAGCATCTCGGCCCAGTCCTGCGACTCGGTCCCTCCGGCTCCGGGGTGGATGGAGACCAGCGCGCCCAGGCGGTCGTACTCCCCCGACAGCAGGCTGCGGGTCTGCAGCTCGGCGATGAGCCTCGCCAGCTTGCCGGCCTCGCCATCGACCTCGGCGAGCAGCGCCGCGTCGGTCTCGCCGAGTTCGAGCAGTTCCTCCAGGTGCCTCAGCTCGACGTCGGGTCTGCTCCAGTCCTCGACCGTGCGCTTGGCATGCTTGAGGGCGGCAACGGTCTTCTGCGCGATCTCGGGCCGGTCCCAGAAGCCGGGCTCGGCCATGCGGGCCTCCGACTCGCTCACCTCGCGGACGCGCGCCTCGACGTCAAAGGTACCTCCGCAGGTCCTGCAGCGTGGCGCGAGCCTGCTGCAGACGGGTGCGCACTTCGGCGACGGTCAACATGGTCTATCCCCTCTCCGCGCGGACGGCACGCAGCGCAGCAACCGCCGCCCGCGTCACCCGCGCCAGGTCCTCGAAGCTCCCCGCGTTGTCGAGCGTCACGTCCGCCGCCGCGCTGAACGCCTCGTCGGTCCGCTGCGCCGCGAGTCGCTCCCGGGCCTGCGCCTCCGTCCAGCCGCGGCCGCGCATCAGCCGCCGCACCTGTTCGGCCTTCGGCGCGGTGATCGCGATCACCGCGTCGCAGCCGCGCTCCAGCCCCCATTCCAGCAGCAGCGCGGCGTCCAGCACCACCACCCCGCGCGCGCCGCGCGCACGCAGTCCCTCCAGCCTCTCCTCGAGGCGCGCGACGAGCCGCGGATGGACCAGCCGGTCCAGCCGGGCACGCGCCGCCGGATCGCGGAACACGCTGGACGCGACCCGTTCGCGGTCGAGCCGGCCGTCCGGCCGATAGATCCCGGCCCCGTACTCCCGGGCCAGCGCGGCCCGCACCTCGGGGTCCTGGTCGGTGACCTCGTGGCCCACCAGGTCGGCCTCGATCACGGTCGCGCCGTCCGCGGCCAGGATGTCCGCCACCGCGCTCTTGCCGCTCCCCGCGCGGCCGACAAGACCGACGATGAACAGCCCATCGTCCGCAGGCGCGCGACGCGCTCTAGTGGACATCGAACCAGGTCGCGCCGACGCCCACCGAGACCTCCAGCGGCACCCGGAGCGGGAAGCAATCCTTCAGCTCGGCGCGGGTCAGCGCCGAGACCGCCTCGGCTTCCGCGACCGGGCACTCTAGCAGGAGTTCGTCGTGCACTTGCAGCAGCAATCTAGCCGACAGCCTCTGGCGCTTCAAGGCAGCGTCCAGCCGGATCATCGCGAGCTTCATCAAGTCGGCTGCCGAGCCCTGGATGGGCGTGTTGATGGCGGCGCGCTCGGCCAAAGAGCGCCGTCCGCCATCGGGACTGGCCAGGTCGGGCAGGTAGCGCCGCCGGCCCATCATCGTCTGCACCCAGCCGCGCGCCCGCGCCTGCTCGACGGTTCCGTCGAGGAACTCGCGCACCCCCGCGTAGACGCCGAAGTAGTCCCGGATGAATTCCTCGGCCTCGGCCAGCCCGATGCCCATCTGCCGCGCCAGGCTGCGCGCGCCCATGCCGTACATCACACCGAAGTTCACGATCTTGGCCCGCGCCCGCAGCGCCGGGTCGAGCTCGCCCTCCTTCACGCCAAAGATGCGCCGCGCCGTGCTGGCGTGCACGTCGGCGCCGCTCTGGAACGCCTCGATCAGCGCCGGGTCATCCGAGAGGTGCGCCATCACCCGCAGCTCGATCTGCGAGTAATCGGCGCCCACCAGCACGGCGCCAGCGGGCGCGACGAAAGCCCGCCGGATGGCGCGCCCCTGGGGCGTGCGGAAGGGAATGTTCTGCAGGTTGGGGTCGCTCGAGGAGAGCCGCCCCGTGGCCGCCACCGCCTGGTGAAACGTGGTGTGCACACGGCCGTCCGAGGAGTCGGCCACCGCGGGCAGCGCGTCGAGGTAGGTGGACTTCAGCTTGGCCAGCGCCCGGTATTCGAGCAGGAGTCTCGGGAACGGATGCTCCGCCGCCAGTTCCTCGAGCACGCCCTGGTCGGTCGAGAAGCCGGTCTTCGTGCGCCGGCCGGTCCTCAGTTTGAGCTTCTCGAACAGCACGCGGGCGATCTGCGGGCCGCTGTTGAGATTGATGCGCTCGTCGGCCAGCACGTGAAGCGCCGTTTCGAGCCGGGCGATGTCCTCGGCGGCGCGGCCCGACATCTCGGCCAGCACCGCGCGGTCGAGCGCGATCCCCGAGCGCTCCATCTCCAGCAGCACCGGGATGAGCGGGTGCTCGAGCCGGGCGTAGAGGTCGCCTTGTTCGCGCGAATCGAGCTGGGCGCGGAGCGCCTCCTCGAGCCGCCACAACGCGGCGACCGCCGGCACGGCGACGCCTCGCGCGGCCGCCGGCGCGAGCGCCGCATACTCCGGCCGCGGCCGCCCGCGCGCCGCCGGCGGTTCGAGCTCCGGCAGGGCCTCGCCGAGGAAGTCGCGCGCCAGCGCCGCGAGCGAGTGATCGCGCTCCGGATCGCAGAGGAACGAGCCGAGGTGGACGTCGAAGGACTGGCGCCTGACATCAAGCAGATCGAGCCCGAGTCCCGCGCCCTCGAGCAGGTGGCAGTCGGCCTTGAGGCCGTGGCCCACCTTCGGCACCGTGGGATCGGCCAGCGCCGGGGCGAGCCATTCGCGCACCTTCGCGAGCGGCAGGTTGGGGCCCGAGTCGTGGGCCAGCGGGACGTAGCAGGCGGTCCCGTCGCGCGCCGCGAGCGCAAGCCCCACCAGGCGCCCGTTCCGCGGCTCCGGCCCGTCGGCGAGCGGCAGCAACGCCAGCCCGTGCAGCGAGCGGGCCCGCACCTCGTGCAGCTCCTGCGTCCACGCCTCGAGCAGCACCACCTCGCCACCCGTGCCGACGATCTCCGCCGAGCCCCAGAGATCGAGCGTGGCCTGCCCCTGCGGCGCCGGCACGGCAAAGCGAGCACCTCGCGCCGGTGGGGCCGCGGGCTGAACCTGAGCCAGGGCCGGTGCCGGGCTCACGGCCGCCTGCGGCAGCGCAAGTGTGACGCCCCCGGCCGGCGTCTCGCTCACCGTGCCCCGCCGCTCGGCCGGCCGGGCCGGCGAGAGCGCGCCCGCTTCGGCATCCGCCACACCCAGGCTCTCCGCCACCGACACGAGCCGGCGGACCTCGTAGCGTCTTGCGAACTCGAGCAGCGCATCGCGCCGGATCGGGCCGCAGCGCAGGTCCTCCCAGGAGTACGGCAGGTCGAGGTCCGCGCGCACCGTCGCCAGCTCCCGCGAGAGGAAGGCCAAATCGTGGTTGGCCTCCAGCCTCGCCCGAAGCGCGGGCTTCTTCACCTCGGCCAGCCGAGCGTAAACCGCGTCCAGCGAGCCGAACTGGCGCATCAGCTCCTTCGCGGTCTTCTCCCCCACACCCGGCACTCCCGGGATGTTGTCGCTCGTGTCGCCCATCAGGGCGAGCACGTCACGGATGTGCTCGGGCCCCACCTCCCACTTGGCGCGCACCGCGTCGGCGTCCATCCATTCGTAGGCCTCGCGCGTCTGCGGCACGAGCACGCGCACCGGCCCTCCCACCACCTGGAGCATGTCCTTGTCCCCGGTGACCAGCACGACTTCAAACCCTTCGCGCGCGCCGCGCGCGGCCAGCGTGGCCATGACGTCGTCGGCCTCCATGCCCGGAATCTCGAGCACCGGCAGTCCCAGCGCCAGCGCCAGCGTCTCGATCGGCTCGAGCTGGGCGAGCAGATCCTCGGGCGTGGGCTTGCGCTGCGCCTTGTAGGCGGGGAAGCGCTCGTGACGCCAGGTCGGCCCCGGACCGTCCCAGGCCAGCGCCCAGTGCTCGGGCTTCTCCTCG
>Ga0315275_10003894_pt1 | contig 13867 bp, 10 predicted proteins | sample YL17G03_0_MG_FD_205557 | JGI IMG/M metagenome (GOLD analysis project Ga0315275, IMG submission 205557) | Sediment microbial communities from Yellowstone Lake, YNP, Wyoming, USA - YL17G03_0 | ecosystem: Environmental > Aquatic > Freshwater > Lake > Sediment | place: USA: Wyoming | collected... | reverse complement strand
AAAGTCTATTATCCCTTTAATTCTCAGATAGTTAGCTTCTTTCAAGGCTCGGCACTATTCGAGAGGTCCTCATGAAATCCAAGCTCTGGGTCTTCCGTGATATCAATCTGTCTCAGCGGGCTTCGTTAGTCCAGGCCCTCTCCATTTCTCCTGCCACCGCCTCGCTGTTTCTGGCTCGTGGTGTGACCACGCCGGATGAAGCCACGTCATGGATGTCACTGCAGTCGCCGCACGATCCGTTTTTGATCCCCGACATGGAGCAGGCGGTTGAACGGTTGCATCGCGCCGTGACGACTCAGGAGCCGATCTGTTTTTACGGCGACTACGATGTCGACGGGATTACGGCAACCAGCGTCTACATGTCGTTCTTTGGCGGGTTGGGTGCTAAGGTTCGCGCCTACGTCCCGCATCGTCTCCGCGAAGGCTATGGACTCAACCTTGGTGCCGTCCAGCGCTTGCATGACGAAGGCGTCTCGCTGTTGGTGACGTCCGATTGTGGAACGACCTCGCATAAGGAAATCGCATTGGCGGCCAAGCTTGGGATGGATGTGGTGGTGACAGACCATCATCAAAGCGACGAGGAGATGCCGCCGGCTGTGGCGGTGCTCAACCCCCATCGAGCCGGTGCCCTCTATCCGTTTCGCGGTCTCTGTTCCGCGGCGCTGGCCTACAAGGTGGCGCAGGCCTATGAGTTTCGTTACGGGGTTGCCGGGGTGCCGTTGGAGTCGTTGCTCGATCTCGTGGCGCTGGCGACGGTTGCCGACGTCGTTCCGTTGCGCGATGAGAATCGAAACTTTGTGCGCGAAGGGCTGCTCCAGTTGTCGCGTGGCTCGCGCTGCGGCGTTCGGGCGTTGAAGCAGGTGGCGGGGGTGACACGGGATTGCACGGCAGAAACCATTGCCTTCAAGTTGGCACCACGCATCAATGCCGCAGGACGATTGGGTGATGCCATGTTGGGTGTGCGGTTGTTGACGACTGACAACCCGGCCGAGGCGCAGCAGTTGGCAGACCGGCTTGAGCAACTGAATCGGGAACGGCAGCGCATTGAAGTGGATATTATGGCGGAGGCGCTGGCCTCGTTGAAGGATCAAGAATTGCCGCCCGCACTCGTATTGGCCTCCCGGCACTGGCATCTCGGGGTTGTCGGTATTGTCGCAGCGCGTTTGGTCGATCGGTTTCAGCGCCCGACGATCGTCATGGCCATCAACGAGCAGGGCATGGCCAAAGGCTCGGCGCGGACGACCGGCGGGTTCGACCTCTATCAAGGATTGGCGTCCTGTCGGGAGATGTTGGAGGCCTTTGGTGGGCATTCCAGTGCCGCAGGTGTGACGATTCACGAGTCTCTGATCGACGAGTTTCGTGCCAGATTCTCCGATGTGGTGGCAGGCTGGACCCACGACGGGGCTATGGTCCCGACGTTGAACGTTGATGCCGAGGTGCGTCTAGACGAAGTGAATCTGCAGTTGATCCAGGAAATCTGTTCGCTGCATCCGTTCGGCGCGGGCAATCCAGAGCCCACGTTTGCCGTGACCCGTCTCGAAGTGATTGACTCACGCACCGTCGGTGAGAAACATCTGAAAATGACCGTGCGGCAAGGAACATCGCTGCCGTTCGATAGTATCGGATTCGGCATGAAGTCGCTGCTGGAGCGGGGCATTCCGTTCCGCACCCCAGTCGATCTGGCCTTCACGCCTGAGCTGAACAACTGGAACGGCCGTGACCGGATTCAGCTTCGCATTCGCGATGTTCGACCGAGTGTGATGGAGTGAGTGAACCATGGTGTACGAGACCGTCACAGATCTCGACCAGCTGCTCGATCGGATCAGAAGCTATTCTACTGATGCCGACCTCGGCCTAGTCCGCAAGGCCTACGAGTTTTCTGCGAAAGCGCATGAAGGGCAGCGTCGTCGCTCCGGAGAAGCCTACCTTCAACATCCCATCGCCGTCGCCGGAGTCCTCACCTCGCTCAAAACGGATGTGACCGCCATCGTTGCGGGATTGCTGCACGATACCCTGGAAGATACCGTCGCCACGGCTGACGAACTCGAAAGGGAGTTCGGGAAGGACGTGGTGCATCTGGTCGACGGGGTAACGAAGATCGGCAAGATTACGTTTCGAAGCTATGAAGAAAAACAGGCGGAGAATTTCCGCAAGATGTTGCTCTCGATGGCGGATGACATCAGGGTCGTCCTCATCAAGCTCGCCGACCGGCTCCACAACATGCGCACCTTGGAGCATCTCAGTGCGGCCAAGCGGCAGGAGATCGCCCAGGAGACGCTGGAGATCTACGCGCCGTTGGCGAACCGACTGGGAATCGGGTGGATTAAGAATGAGCTGGAAGACTTGTGTCTCAAGCACCTCAAGCCGGATAGCTATGAGATGCTGCGTGTCCGGGTGGCGAAACGGGACGAGGATCGGCAGCAGTACATCGATGAAGTCAGCCAGCTCGTGCAGAAGGCCATGCAGGAGAACGGATTGGTCGGACAAGTTTACGGCCGCCCCAAACATCTCTACGGCATTTATCAAAAGATGAATAAGCAGTCGATTACGTTCGAAGAGGTCTATGACCTGACGGCGCTGCGGATCGTGACGGATCTCAAGATGAACTGCTATGCCGTGCTTGGCGTGATCCATTCACTCTGGCGGCCTGTGCCGGGGCGCTTCAAAGACTACATCGCGATTCCGAAGTCCAATCTCTATCAGTCCCTGCATACAACGGTGGTGGGTCCGAAGGGGGAGCATGTCGAGTTTCAGATTCGCACGGAGGACATGCATCGTATCGCTGAGCATGGCATCGCCGCGCATTGGAAATATAAAGAGCAAGGACAGGTCGCCGATCGCGACAGCAAGGCCTTCGGCTGGCTCCACCAGTTCGTCGAATGGCATGAAGATTTGGCGGATAACCGGCAGTTCATGGACTCGGTGAAGCTCGATCTCTTCCACGATGTGGTCTATGTCTTCACGCCCAAAGGGATTGTGAAGGAGTTGCCGAAAGGATCGACACCCGTCGATTTTGCATTCGCGATTCACACCGAGGTCGGGGACCATTGTGTCGGTGCCAAGGTGGACGGGAAGATCGTGCCGCTCAAGCATGAACTGGCCAGCGGAGATATGGTCGAAATTCTGACCTCATCCACGCAAACGCCGCACAAGGACTGGTTGAAGTTTGTCCGCACCTCGCGCGCGAAGACCAAGATCAAGCATTGGATCAAGCTCGAGGAGCAGAAGCGGAGTATCGAGATCGGCCGTCGCTTGCTGGAGTCTGAATTTCGCCGCCATGGGATGGCGCCGGCTCAGATGTTCAAGTCGGCGGAGCTGTTGGAAGCGGCTCGTAAGTCGGGATTCGATAGCACCGAGGAATTGACCGCAGCCGTGGGCTTCGGCCACGTGGCGACGTCTCAGGTCATTGGCAAACTCACAGTCCCGCCATTCGGAGCGCAGGAACCGGTCCAGGAACGTCCCGCCCCGCACAAAGCGGTAGATGGGAAGAGCGACGGCACCGGTGTACAGGTCAAAGGGTCTCGCGATCTTCTCATGCAGCTGTCGCGCTGTTGTCATCCCGTGCCAGGCGATCGCATTCTCGGCTATATCACTCGCGGGCGTGGGTTGACGATTCATGCCGTCGACTGTCCGAACCTTGTGGCGCTGGACTATGATAAAGAGCGGCTGGTGGAGGTGGAGTGGGACTCGGCCACAACCAGTACACACTCGGTCAAAATGTCCATTGTGGCTGTCGATAAGACTGGAGTGCTGGCGAATGTGTCCTCCGCGATTGCGGCCTGTCACGCCAACATTAGCCGCGCCGAGATTACGACGCGGGAGGATCGGAAAGCTGTGCTGGATTTTGTCGTGGAAGTGTCAGGCACCCAGCATCTCGATCAGGTGCTGAAAGCTGTTGAGCGAGTAGATGGAGTAATAACCGCCCGTCGTTTACGGGCCTGGCAGGAACGGTTCTAGGCCTATGGAACACGGAACTGAAGCTTCGATCCCCGCTGCAACTTCAAACTCTCCGCCCGGCCCCCTGCGAGTTCCAGGACATAGAGGGACTCGTCATTCGGACGATATTGAGGGCAACTGTCGTCCTGCCTCGTGCAGATCGGGACGTTCTGTTCTATATGGACGATCTGTTTCATTTCATTCATCCAAATAATATCGAGCGGGATCTTGGTGTTCTTCATCCAGAACGTCCAGGGCTGTGCCTGTAAGAACGTGAAGAGCATGCCGCGATCGGCGCCGAGTTGCGTGCGGTACATCAACCCTTCGGCACGCTTTTGGGGTGTGTCGGCCAACTCCGCATGAATGATGGTGCCCCCAGGGAAGGTAATCGGGATCAGTCCTGGTGGAGTCGGATCGTTTCCCGCTTGTGTATAGCAGGGAGACAATAGGAGAAGGATGAAGAGAAGCACAAGTGGTCGTTGCACCGAGGCATCCTATCGGCCAGCCGGCAACGAGTCAAGCCTGGGGCAGCGCGCAGCGGTATGGGACCGTTGGAAATTTTGGCCGAAGGTATCTTGCAATAGCGCGGTTGGCTATGGCATCCTCGGCCAGCTTACGCAAGGGAGGGTCGCATGAAAGAGACGCGGAAAGTCCATTACGTCAAAGGCGTGTTTGTTTGCCCGAAGTGTCGGCAGTCGTATGTGCAAGAAAAGTGGATAGAAGCATGGCGGGTCCGCTGTCACAAGTGCGACTACCGTGGGGCACTCACGGACGTCTCTGTCGAAGAGCGCATGGAAGAGGAAATCGTCCGTCAGTGAACCTGCGCCGATCTTGTGCGCCGTTCACTTCTCTCTGTGAATCGATGTGTCCGTCTTTCTTCTCTATGCTCCGCCTCCGCCTCATTGGGTCTCTCTACCTCTGTGCTTTTCTTCTGATATTGGGCATCGGTTTCGGCGAGACCTTCGCCGAGGAGCCGGCCTCGCTGGTGAAGGTGCTCGTCACCTACCATTCGCTCTCCGGTAATACCGAACGCATGGCTGAAGCGGTAGTCGAGGGCGCGAAGGGCGTTCCCGGCACCGAGGTGCTGCTGAAGCGAGTCGGCCAGGTGACGGCGGAGGAGTTGTTCTCCGCCGATGCAGTTGTGGTCGGCTCGCCAGTATATTGGTCGAACATGTCGGGCGAGGTGAAAACCTTCTTTGACAACTGGCAGTTCAAATTCGGGGTGTACCCGGAATTCAAGATGAAGAACAAAGTCGGCGCGGCTTTCGCGACCGGTGGCCAAGTCTCTAGTGGGAAGGAAGTGACGATGCTCACGATCCTTGCCGCGATGTTGGGGAATCAGATGATTGTCGTCAGCGGGGGCGGGGCCTTCGGCGCCTCTGCCACGACTGAGGGCGACAGCTCCGGCATCGACAACAAGGAATTGACCGATGCCAAAGCCTTAGGCCGGCGCGTCGCCGAAGTCGCAACGAGATTCAAGGCGGGTTCTCCCAAGTAGTTCCCTCAGTCTGGTCTCCATGACCTGCGTTGAACGGCGTGCAGCCGGCCGACACAGGTACCAAATCGAGTATGTATCCGTTATCCAGCCTTGCTGCTGTTCCTCTCTCCCGCTTATAGTGATGCGTTATGCCGAAGAAGACCTCATCCCGTCGCGGGCAGGGGGACAGTTCCATGTCTGGACATGGGACTGTCGCTCCGAGTCCTGCCCCAGAATCGTTCGCGCTCCTTGCTGCGTTTCGCGCCATATCGGCTAACGCGGTCTACAGGATGGCTCCGAAAGCCTCTGTCCTCAAGGGATACGACTATTATCAAGAACAGCGGCTTCAGCATTATGTCTGGAGCCAGGACCGCGCGACGCTGACGGCACAGGTAGAAGGGACCAGGCTTTACGAAGTCGTCTTTTCCATCATCGACGGGTACCTCTCGGCTTCCTGCGATTGTCCGGCATGGGATCCCGACGGGTTGTGCAAACATGTGCTGTGCGCCTACTTCACGACCAAGCATCTGCTTTCACCGGAGTTATTCAGATTGCCGGGCGGTCATCACAGTGAGCTGTCTTGGCTCCGAGTTGAGTTGCTCGGTGGCATCACGGAGCCGGCCAGAACGCCAGGGCCGTCTTCCACCGGAGCGACCCGCAAGGGATCGGCCTATGAGATCGTCATTGATACCCGCCACCTGCATCCGCAGCTTCTGATCCATAAGAATGGCGTGCCGCTATCCGGGGGATGGGGCTCCGAGATTCCATCTGAACTGGTTCCTCTTCTCGATGCGTCCTGGTTCATGTCCGGGTTCGGGGAAGACCCCTTGCTCCACTATCTCAGGGGTCACGACAGTCCCTATCCGATCGTGCTGGTATCTGGCGACGAATCGATCCCGCTTCAATTGAACCAGTCGGTCAAGTGCCGGAGTAAGACGGAGATTGACTTCGCCGCCGGCCAGATCAGGGTCCGCGCAGTCTGCCTTGCCGACGAGGTCCCTCTTGAACGGATCGTTCGTTTCATGACGTTTGTGGCCGATCTGAGCGGTGGGCGGCTTCTCTATTTGAAGGACGAACAGGGGTGGGCGTTGTTTCGTTCCCTGCGGCAACGTTTCAAGGAGGGGCAGCCGTTTTTCGATCCCTATGCTGATTTCGACAAAGGATTCCGTGCGGTGCCGTTATCGGGGCAGTCCGGGTATGGGCGGTGGAAAGGCACGAACGAGGATATGGAGTTTACGCTGTCGCTGGAGGAGTTTCAGTCTGCGCAAATCGATCTGACGCACAAGCAGATCAACCGGATCGTGCGCGATCTCATCCTGAAAGTAGCGGGCCAGGACGTATCGGTGCCTCGCCCTGCGATCTCTTATGGTAGTGACGCTCTTCCCTGTGCCCTGATCCTGAAGCCTCCGTCCAGCGCAGAAGACCATCCGTCCACCTCATGGACGCTGCAGGCGCAATGCCGTCGTGGCGCTGTTCGGTTTGCTCCGAGCGTTGCAACCTTTGACTGCCTCTCGGCATTGGAGCAAGGTCGTGCCGTTTCCAGCAGGCTGCGTGCGCCCAAACGAAAGGCAGTGCTGTACGACACATTCTTCAGCCTTCTTGCTGTGCACGATGCCAAGGAGCGAGACCAACGAATCAAAATGGTCCTCGCCCCGGAGGGTTGGCCGCGCGCCGTCAGCGACGAAGCCACGCAGTGGCTCAAACGGCAACTGTCTGGCTATGTCAGGACAGATGTGCGGCTACAAATTTGCGCAGGGCGATGGGACTTGCAGTTCGTGGACAAGGCTCGTGAGCAGTGGCTCTACAGAATTCCCTTCGACGTGTTCGGCCAGGAAATCTTTCGCGGCATGCAGCGATTCGACGAGATGGTGATCGACGCGCCGCGGTTGTTTCAAGAATTGCCGGCTCTTTTGGACAGGCTCACGTCCGCCGGGATCGAATTGCTGTACGAGGATAAGCCTCTCAAGCCTTCTCGATGGGATTGTTCTGCTCATGTGGAGCATGTCGAGCAGGAAGGGACCGGGATCGACTGGTTTGAAATCCGTCCGGAGATCCGGTGCGACGGCGTGGTGCTGGATGAAGAGGAGTGGCGGGCCGCCCTTCAGCAAGGAAGGCTGATCAATGCCGAAGGCGGGTTGCGGGTGTTGGATCGTCAGACCCTGGAACGGTTGCGCGCGATCCTCGCCCTGACCGGAGAGGTGCAGGCGGATCCTGGTACCACCAAGATCGTGCGTGTGCCGCGCCTGCAGATCCTCGATTGGCTGGCGTTGCGCGAGCAGGGCATTGCGGTCTCGTTGCCTGCTGAAGACGAGGCCGTCCTCGCTCGTCTCATGGGATTCACGCGGATTACTCCACGACCTCTACCGACAGGCGTACAGGCCACGCTCCGCCCCTATCAGCGGGACGGCTATGCCTGGCTCGTATTTCTCTATGAGCACCGTTTCGGCGCCTGCTTGGCGGACGACATGGGACTGGGCAAGACCCTTCAGGCCATCTGTCTTCTGGCCGCCATCCAGGACGGGCGTATCTTGACGTCGGTTGGTGTGAAGGGCCCTCATCTGGTCGTCGTGCCGACGAGTCTCCTCTTCAACTGGGAGCAGGAACTCGCGCGCTTTGCGCCAGGCTTGAAGGTCCATGTCTATAGCGGCAGCGAGCGGACGCTCGATGCCAAGGATGGCGAGGTCGTCATCACGACCTATGGGCTGGTTCGCCGGGACATCGACCGATTGGAACGCATACCGTTCCATGTCATCGTGTTCGACGAGGCGCAGGCGGTGAAGAACATTCAGGCCGACACGACGGGCGCAGCCCGCCGTCTCACCGGACGCTTTAGACTCTCACTGACCGGTACCCCGCTCGAAAACCATCTCGGCGAGTACTTTTCCGTGATCGATCTCTGCATGCCGGGGCTGCTCGGCGAGTACGATCGATTCAAGTCGGGTCTCAAACGTGCTCAGGGCGTCGCGCTGGAGCGGCTGCTTCGCCGGACCAGGCCCTTCATCTTGCGGCGGACCAAGGCGGAGATCCTCCACGACTTGCCGCCGAAGATCGAGAGCGAGGTATTCCTCGACTTGACCGATCGGCAAAAGGCGCTGTACCAGCAGACAGTCGCTCAGGTCCGCACCACGATCGATGAGGCCTACCGCACCAAGACTTCCGGCCAGGCGCAGTTCATTGCGCTGACGGCGATCCTCAAACTTCGCCAGGTCTGTTTGTCTCCTCGACTCCTGACGAACCGGGCCGACGAGCCCTCACCCAAACTCAGTTTCCTGGTAGAGCGGTTGCACGTCTTGCTGGACGAGGGGCACAGCGCACTGGTATTTTCCCAGTTCACTAGCTTTCTCGATCTGGTGGAGGAGGCCTGTGTCCGGCACGCGCTGCCGTATCATCGGCTGGATGGCTCCACGGCGGCCGCCACGCGTAAAACCCGCGTCGCTGCTTTTCAGGGCGGCGAACAGCCGAGCGTGTTTCTCTTAAGTCTCAAGGCGGGAGGGCAGGGGCTGAATCTCACCAAGGCAACCTATGTGTTTCATCTGGACCCCTGGTGGAATCCGGCGGTGGAAAACCAAGCATCGGACCGCGCACACCGCATCGGGCAACAGCGAACCGTCACCATCGTGCGAATTCTCATGCGCCATAGCATCGAGGAAAAGATGATGGCGCTCAAGCAGCGGAAGCTCGATCTGTACGATGCAGTCATGCGTGGCGTCGTGCGCGGCTTAGGACAAGGGGTGCTGACCAGAGACGATTTCGAGTTTCTGCTCTCGCCAAGCGCGTCATGAGGATGTGCCCACGTTGCCAGACGGAGTTGCCGTCCGCAATCCTTTGTGCGACGTAATGCGGGCTGGCAGACTTTCCCAGCATCCTGCTACAGCGTTTGTTCCAATTGATCCACCATCTCGCTGATCGTATCGAACCCCGATTGCCAAAATTCTTCTGACGCCATATCAACGCCGACTTTGGCGAGAATGGTCTGCGGGGATTCTGACCCGCCGGTGCTGAGCAGCTCTAGATATTTAGGCACGAACGTCGTCCCTTCTTTCTGATACATCCGGTAGAGGGCGAGGACCAATAAGTTGCCGAAGCTGTAGGCATAGCAATAAAAGGGACTGGCGAAGATGTGGGGAATGGTCAGCCATTCCCATTGAAACTCCTCCGGGACCTTGATCCCTTTTCCGAACTGCTGCCGCACCTCTGCCAGATAGGACTTGGCCAGGTCTTTCACAGTTGCGCCCTGGGAGATCATCTCATGGGCATGGTTCTCAAATTGGACGAAATAGGCTTGCCGGAGGACCGTGGCGTAGATGTCGTCCAGTTGGTTAAGCAGGAGTCCCCGCCGCACCTTCTTGTCCCGCTCTTGGTTCATGAGGGCATCGGACAGGATCCGTTCCCCGAACACCGAGGCGGTTTCCGCCAGGGGGAGGGTGGAATGGAAGGTAAACATGGAATGATGCTGCGCCAGCATGCCGTGGACGGCATGGCCAAGCTCATGGGCCATTGTCGCGATATCGCGTGCTTCGCCGGTGAAGTTCAGGAGTACGTATGGGGTCATGCTGGGGACGACGCTGTAACAATAGGCGCCCCCGATTTTTCCGGGCCTCGTGCGGGCGTCGATATGGCGCTCATGCACTACCCGCTCCGCCAAGTCGGCTAATTGCGGAGAAAATCCCCGATAGGCCTCCAGCACCATCTTGATGGCATCCTGAAAGCGATAGGATTTCTGCTCCGTGCGATGGGGCGCATAGATATGATAGCGGCTCATTGGCTTGATCTTGCAGAGGCGCGCCTTGATGCGGAAGTAGCGCTGGAAGATGCCGGCGTTCTTCTGACAGACCTTGAGGAGCGAGGCCACGGCTGCATCGGGAATGTCGTTCCCGAGGTTGCGGGTGGCAATCGGGGTGGTGAAGTGGCGCAGTTGAAGATTTTCGGCTTTCCAGTCGTTGACCAGGGTCTTGTAGATTTCGCCCAGTAGATCGTGTTGATCGGCGTAGACGCGGTACAGCTCTCGATAGGCGGCTTCACGCAGTCGTCCCTGCGCGTGGCGGAGATAGGATGTCAGGTCCTCGCGCGTCATCGTCTTCCGTTTGCCGTTGACGGTGAGCGTGAAGGTGAAGGCGTTGGTCACAACGTCGTAGAGCGAATGGACGGCGCTACGACCCGTGATGTTCTTGATGTTGACGATCTTCTCTTCCGGTTCAGACAGCGTGTGAGGCTTGAACCGGCGAATGGTTTCGAGGTGATATCGAAGCGTGCCGGTTCCGGTCATGAGCCGGCGCGCATTGTCCTCACCAACGCTTTGCCACCAGAGGTCGAAAAACACCAGCCGGTTTTGAAGCGATGTGAGCCGCTCCTCGACCTTGATCTTAAACGAACGAGCGGCGAGGTCTTTCGTATTTTCGGAGAACCAGAGGTAGGCATAGGCACTGAGCCGGGAGGAGGCAGCCGCGATGTCTTCACTGAGTGTTAGCAGCGGGTGGAAGACGGCTGTCGCCACTGTCGCACTGAGCTGAGGACGAGCCGCTTCAAAGCGCGCCACGTTGGCTTCGATCTCTCCCAACAGGTCCTCGAAACGTTTCACCGGTTCTTCTGCTAAATGGGAGAGGTCCCAACGCTCGGCATAGGTGAGTCTCTGCCACTTTGGGGAAGAGGTCTTGCGTGAGGTCGAAGTGTTCCGGCTGGTCTTCGCTGGCATAGGTCGCATCTCCTTGATCTCGTATTTAGCAGGATGCTGAAAAAGTCCGCCAGCTTCGTTCTCGCGTCGCTCAGGGGCTCAATGTATCGAAACGCGTATGCCTCGTCTCTTCGCTCGTTGCGGCCTTGCTGGACCGCATTGTTGAGCATCCTGCTGGCTATTCAGGCACTATCTCTATGTGTAATATCGCAAAGGGCATTGCACAATAACCGAGTTTTCCTGCCGTCTGTTCACCCTAATGTACGGGCTTGTTCTGTCAGGATCATAACATTCTCGCTAATGCGGCCGGTAGAATTTTCTCTCGGCGAAGACCGGGGGAAATCTTCCATCTGCTGTGGCATCTCGGTATGATGCGCAAAGATTATCGGAGACCTCATGACCGACCAAGAACTCAACCGGGCAATTCAATATGTCACAGCCAGCACGTCCTATGGGCGAGACACGGTGGCCGAGATTCTCACGACTGGGCTGAGCGAAATGACTGCGCTGGCTACGCAATCGTCTGAGCGGTTCGAACGAGAGGTGCTGCTGGAATATGTCTGTCAATGGACCATCAAACGCACGGGCCAGCCGGAACCATTAGTCCGGGAGATTCTGGGCTACGCGAGCCGCTGGCTCGATGAAGTGTACGAGGAAATGTCCAAACGCCAGCCGGAAGCCCTCGGCCTCTCATCCGATGATGATGACGACGACGACGAAGGAGCGGAGCCGGTTTAGAAATCTTGAAGCGTGAAGCGCGAGATAGGTGAGAAAGGCGCGACGTGGACTGATAGGATTCCCACCTTGTCTCGCTGCGGCGATTCAGTGGAGTGGCAATTCTTAGGCAGGCAGTGAGCTTTTGAGTAGTTCGAAATTCTTCGTCACCATTGCGTCGCCGTTTTTCGTGGACACATCGATGCCGGTGGCGCAGACGGTTCGGCACTCGTCGATGCGACACAGCTTGTGCAGCGACTGGGCAAGGGCATAGTAGGCGGCTGAGTAGGTGGGTTTCACCGTGACGCATTGTTGAAGGGCCTTGACCGCTTCTTCGAAGTTCGCATCTTCCATGTAGGCCTTCCCAAGACCAAACCAGGCCACCTCGTCGGTTGGATCGATCTCTAGGACTTTTTTGAGCGGTTCGATGCGGCGATTTCCCATGTCTCTCTCCAAGTATGCGTGACGATAGCAGCGGCGAGCGCTCGTTGTCTATGGGCTTTCCTGCATGCTACGATTCGGCAGGACGCTGAAAAGCCTGCCAGCTTCGTTCTCGCGTCGCTCAATGCCTCAACGTACTGAGAAGTACGCCTCGGCATCTCGCTCGCTGCGGCCTCGCTGGACAGCCATTTTGAGCGTCCTGCCTGGCAAGTAAGATGGAGAATTTGTGGGTAAGACGGGCCTTGTTTACCATCCGGCATATCTTGGACACGATATGGGGGCCGGGCATCCTGAGTCGCCCAATCGGCTGCGTGCCATCATGCAGCAGCTGGAACAGAGCGGCACGGCGGCTCGTCTGACTAGGATTGACCCGCGAGAGGCTGAAGACGAATGGATTACGCAGATCCACACATCCTCGTATCTTGCAATGCTGAAGACTCAGGCTCCGACGAATGGGCGGGTCTCGCTCGATCCCGATACCTCCATGTCTTCCGGTTCGTTGACCGCCGCCTATCTGGCAGCTGGTGGGGGGTTGGCCTCGGTTGATGCGATCATGAGCCAGCAAGTGGACCAAGTATTCTGTGCGGTGAGGCCGCCAGGGCATCATGCCGAAGCGGGGCACGCGATGGGCTTCTGCCTCTTCAATAATGTAGCGATTGCCGCGCGCTATGTGCAGAAGCGATATGGGCTTCAACGGGTGCTCATCGTCGATTGGGATGTGCATCACGGGAACGGCACGCAGCACAGTTTTGAAGACGATCCCTCCGTGCTGTACTTCAGTACGCACCAGTATCCGCATTATCCTGGCACGGGCCGCGCGACAGAGCGAGGCAGAGGGGCAGGAGAAGGGTTCACGATCAATGTGCCGATGGAAGCGGGTGAGGGTGATGAGGAGTATCGCGCCGTCTTTCAGAAATCGTTGGTGCCGGCGGCCGATGCATTCAAACCGGAATTCGTGATCATCTCGGCCGGTTTCGACGCGCATAAGGACGATCCGCTCGCGAGCATGGGATTGACGGAGGAGGGCTACGAGGACCTCACCGGCATCGTGGCTGGCATCGCCAAGCGCCATGCCAGTGGGCGCATTCTCTCATCGCTCGAAGGCGGGTATCATCTGACGGCCTTAGCTGCCTCGGTCGATCGCCACATTCAGGCGCTGCTGGCCGCATGAAGACTTTTTTTAAAATTCTGCTCGGTTCTGTCATGGCCGGCCTGCTTGTCTATCTGTATTACACCGAGATCAAACCGGTCGTGATTTTCGGGCTACGGTCGGATTACGCCCGTGCAATTCCGTTTCAAAAGATTCCAGAGGGTCTGACGAGCCTGACGGCCGAGTCGTGTGGCCAATGCCACCGCGAGATCTACGACGAATGGAAGACCAGTATCCACGCCCATGCCTATGAGGATCCGTTTTTTCAGGCCTACTGGAAAAAGGACAAGAATATTTGGGTCTGTTTGAACTGTCACACCCCGTTGGAAAACCAGCAGCCGACATTGGTGAAAGAGATTCCGCGAGGGCGGGTGGAGAAGGCGGTTCAAGAGCCCAATCCCCACTACGATCCCGAGTATCAGAAAGAATCGGTGACCTGCGCGGTCTGCCATGTGCGGGAAGGGGTTATCTACGGACC
>Ga0315275_10003893_pt1 | contig 13870 bp, 12 predicted proteins | sample YL17G03_0_MG_FD_205557 | JGI IMG/M metagenome (GOLD analysis project Ga0315275, IMG submission 205557) | Sediment microbial communities from Yellowstone Lake, YNP, Wyoming, USA - YL17G03_0 | ecosystem: Environmental > Aquatic > Freshwater > Lake > Sediment | place: USA: Wyoming | collected... | reverse complement strand
CTCCTTGATCTTCGAGACGATGTGGCGGGGCTCGAACGGCTCGCCGTCGTATTTGTGCAGGTGATGGTTCATCTCGATGCCTGTCTCTGCTCTCAGGAGGCGGGCGAACTGCCCGGTGTGGTTGCCCTCCACCGCCATCGTCATGCTCGCGCTCTTCAGTATCTTCTTCGTCTCGTCCGCGTGGAATGGGAAGACGTAGCAGTATTCGAGCGAGTTGACCTTGATGCGGTTCTCCGCATTCACCCTTGAGATCGCTTCTCTGAGAGCACCTTGAGTGGCCCCCCAGCTGACCAGGGTAAGGTCTGCCCGCTCTGGCCCCCAGAGCTCCGGACCGGAAGTGTCCTTGAGGATGCCGTTGAGCTTCCTCATCCGCTTGTCGTGCATCTTCACTCTTCCTTCGAGGGAATCTGGCAGCCCCGCCAGGACGTCGCTGATGAGAGTCCCGTCCTCCAAGTGCTCGTCGCTGCCTGCGATGTGCTGGAATCCTTTCTGGCCGGGGAAGGCGCGCGGCGAGACTCCTGATTCGGTGACGAGGTACCTCTTGAATTCCCCGGGCTTCGATTCGTCCGCAATCATTCCGCGGTTGATCGGGACGTTGAAATCGAATGTGTTGACGGTGCCGTAGCTCTCGCTCAGCACAAGGTCCGTCATCAGGATGATCGGTGTCTGATAGACATCTGCCAGGTTGAACGCCTTCACAGTCGTGTCAAAGCACTCCTGCTGGTTCCTCGGGGCGATGATCGCGCGCGGCCAGTCCCCCTGCCCCGCGCCCATCGCCAGGTTCAGATCGCCCTGCTCGGTCTTCGTCGGAAGGCCGGTGGAAGGCCCGCCGCGCTGGGCGAGCACGACGACCACAGGGACCTCCAGCATCCCCGCCAGTCCGAGCCCTTCGACCATCAGCGAGAAGCCGCCGCCAGAAGTCGCCGTCATTGCCCTGACCCCGCCAAACCCGGCGCCGATTGCCATATTGATCGAGGCCAGTTCGTCCTCTGACTGTTTCACCACCACGCCGCGCTTCGGCCCGTGAGCCGCGAGGTAATGCAGGATGCTGGATGAGGGCGTCATCGGATACTGGGCGTGGAACTTCACTCCGGCGGCGAGAGCCCCCATGGCAATCGCCTCATTCCCGGTCACGAGCATCCGTCGCTGTTTCGTGTACCTGACCGAATGCTGGAAGCTCCCTTTCCCCTTCGCGACGAAATCGTGACCCGCCTTCGCCGCTCCGACGTTGGCGTCAATCACGTCCTGCTTCTTGCCGCCGAACTGGCTCTTGACGACGCTGACGAATACATCGAAGTCCATATCCAGGAGACCAACGACCGCGCCCAGAGCCACGGTGTTCTTCATGATCTGCGCAGTGCTGTAGGTCCGGGACAACTCCAGAAGAGGAATCTCGACCAGAGTCACGCCTTTCTTGAGTTCGTTCTTCTCGATCTTGACTGCGTTCGGATCGACGATTATCGCCCCGCCCTCCGTGACATTCTTTGCGTGGAGGTCGGCGGTGTCCTGATTCAGGCAGATCAGGATGTCTGGGTCCTCGCCATGGCAGTTCACCGGGGACTCGCTGGCCCGAACCTGGGTCCATCCGTGCCCGCCGCGAATGATGGACTGATAGAACGAATATGTAGAAACATAGAGGCCGCTCCTCGTGCAGGCCCTCGAAAACGTCTCTGCGCTCGAGGCAACTCCGTCGCCAGCCGCCCCGCCAATGCGGAATGATACCTCGCCTTTCTTCATAGAGTGCCTCTCAAGTCATCGACTGCTTGACCGGTTTCAAAGGCAGGGAAACTTAAATAGTTTCACAATGGCGCTCCTCCATAACGCGAAGCCTTATGACGTGATTGGCGATTCGGTCGGCCGAGAAGAAGGATGTTCTCGCATGTCTCCAAAGAGCGCGCCCAGAATCGAAGGATACTACACGCCCCTCGGACCGTACTCGCACGTTGTCGCCGCCAATGGCTTCATTTTCCTCTCGGCCCAGACTCCACTGAAACCTGATGGCTCGTCGAAGGAGTTCATCGGCTCGGACGTCAAGGAGCAGACCCGCCAGGTCCTGTCCAACGTGAAGATGTTGCTGCAGAAGGCTGGCAGTTCCATGGAAGATGTGGTGAAGGTCACGGTGTACTTGACCAACCCGAAGGACTCGGGAGCCATGAACGAAATCTACAAGGAATTCTTCCCGAAGAACCCGCCCGCTAGAGCCCTCGCCAGAATCGGATTGGAGCCGCCGGGACTCTTGGTCGCGGTCGACGTCATCGCGGTCCAGAAGAAGTGATCAGAAGGCCATCCTCGCGAGCGTCTTCGTCGCTTTTATGCCCTCAATCGCCCGGACTTTGGAGACCACGATCTCGCCGATCTTATCGTAAGTCTCCGCCTCGACCTTGGCGATCAGGTCGTACTCGCCGAAGAGCGGGTAGAGCTCCACCACCTCTTCGATTTTGAGGAGACGCTGGTAGACGTCTCTCTCCATGGAGGGCTCTACGCTTATTAGTACGAATCCTACCGCCAAATCTTCACCGAATTTTGCGGATGCGGGGGCCGTAGTTAAGGTTGTCGGTATGGTTCCTATTCACGCCATCATGTCTTTCCACCTGGCCCAATGAGACATGACAATGTAGTTGTCTTCAACTTGGGACGAATTCATGGCTGAAGGTTGCGTTTGCCCAGAGTCCATCGACAGCCAAGTCAAGACTGATTATCACTAAAGACAACGCGGAAGCAACCATGAATACCTTGCAGGACAATAATCATGGTTCAAGACGATGAGAAAAGAGACACGCCACAGAAGAAACCCGCAGAGCTGCGTCCCCTATCCATTTGAAGCCCTGAGACGCTGCTACGTCACATTGTTTGGCGGCGTCTCACCAGACTTGCACGCATACCAGATTGGAATCAACCGCGAGGCGCTCTTCGGCAATACCGAGCTGGACTCTCTTGACAGGGTGGCGGTTGGTATCCTAGGCGAAGGTCGGACGCGCCCCTTCTTCATGGAGAGGCTCTACGATGTCGCTGCTCTCGACGACACGACGCCAGACGCGATCGCGAAATCGGCGTTCGGCGAGGCGGTGTTCTCGGTTGAGCTGGACAGAGGAAGGAGGCCGTTCGACTCCCTCAGGGAAGGCAGGATGATCGTCCTCAGCGCGGTCCTGGCCGACCCTGAGGCGGAGGGCAGGGGATGGCGGCTGGACTTGCTCGCCAAGGCCCTCCGCGAACTCCGCATACTCGAATCCTAGACGCCGCGACCTTCTTGAAAAACCTTATCTTGCACTCCCTTCTACTCATCGTCGATGCGCATCGGAGTCGTCGGTCTGCAGGGAGATGTCAGCGAGCATGTCGAGGCGGTCAAGCTCGCGTTGAAGAAATCTGGTCGGCATGGCGATGTGATCCTCCTCCGTCGACCGGAGGACTTGGAGAATGTCGACGCCGCCACGATCCCTGGCGGGGAGAGCACGACGATTTCGAAGTCGCTGATCAAGTCAGGTCTCTTCGAGCCGCTCAGGCGGAGGGGGCAGGAGGGCATGCCGATTCTGGGCACGTGCGCGGGCTGCATCCTGCTTTCGAAGGAAGCGGGGGGTCAGGCAGAGAAGACGAAGACTACCCTCCTGGCCTTGATGGATATGGAGGTCGACCGCAATGCTTTCGGGCGGCAGAAGGAGAGCTTCGAGGCTCCGCTGACGATTGAGGGATTGGACGGCCCGTTCAGAGGCGTCTTCATCAGGGCCCCCGCCATCGTGAAGGTCTGGGGCGAATGCAGGGCGCTGGCCAGGTTCCGTGACTCGATAGTGCTGGCCAGACAGGGCAGCCTCATCGGTGCGGCGTTCCATCCGGAGCTTGGCGGGGACCCGCGCTTCCACGAGTGGTTCCTCGGCCTGATCTAGGGGATCAGGAACAGCGCCAGCAGGGAGAGCGCCACCGCCAGCGAGACGCTCAGGGCCAGGGCGGGCTTGAGGATGGCCACCGTGAGGTTGATCCCCGTGGTCAACCTTGCAGAAGACTCGGGACCGAATATCCTCAGGTCGTCGATGTGGCCCGTGCCGGCTGCTGACTGGGAGAAGGACAAGTCCCTGACCGCGAGTTCGGTCAACTCCTTCGATTTGTCGACAAGGCTGGCCCGGTCCATCTTCATCCCGGCGGGGTTGAAGCCGCCCATGGTCATGTTCACGGCGTGATCATCCGATGTGAGGACCTCGGCGACATCGACCATGCCCTTGACTGCCCCTATTATCTCCTCTCTCAGGCCGCAGACCATGTTGTTGCTGTCGAAGAGGATGTAAGCAGTCTTCTGGCCTCCCGCCTCGACGACGAGCACCTGGATACCCAAGGGGCCGAGGCCGTCATCGGGATTGCCGGTGTACGGCATCGAGGCATAGCCTATGCCGATCGTGTCGAAGCGAAGGCCCTTGGCGGACTCCACCGCCTTCCTCGACGCGGCGATGATGTCGTGCGACGCGCGGCTCCCGAAGTGCGTGAGGCCGCTGCCGACCTCCATGCAGTTGTGCGCGTCGACGAAGATTGCGTCTGCGGCTCCAGCGGCCTTCGCTTCTTGGCGGGCGGCGTGGCCGGTCGCCGAATCGATGTCATCTGTCGGATTCGGGGCTAGCGAGCAGACTATCAGGGCGGTCTCTCCGAAGAACTGCGCCATGGCGGTGGCCTTCCCGACGGTCGCCGTCGCCGACTTCGTGCCTCCGTGCAGCGACTTCGCTCCCTCGATGAGTTCCCCCACCTTGTCCCCGATCCTCCTGCACTCCGCCAGCGTCGCGATGTTCTGGTCGTGGGTGCACGGCCCCTTGGGAACCATGACCGCAGGCGACAGTTCGAAGAGATAATGCGCGAGCTTGCGCGGCAGGTCGCTTCCGCCAAGGGTGCCAAGCGGCCCGGGGTGGGCAGACGGCACGACTATCACCGCCTTCATCCTCGAGGCTGAGGCGAATGCGATCGCGCCTACGTGCACCTGCGAGGGCATCGAGATGGACTGGAAGAAAACCTCGACCTTGTCCTGAGAGGCCGAGCCTCTCTCGGTCATATGGTCCAGGAATTGACTCATGAGCCAGAGGCCGTCGTAGCCGAAGCTCTTCCTCATCGGCCTGTTGGCGAGCTCCGCGAAGAGCATCGAGCTGCCGAGGAAGAAGAGGAAGACGAGCACGGCGAAGACCGCATCCCCGACGGTGAACGGCAGCACGAGGGGCGTGAGAAGATACGCGGCCAGGGTCTGGATCGACGAGGGGAGTAGCGACCTGGTGGTCCTGCTCTCCGAAGTCGCGAGCATCACCAGATGCCTCAGCCACAGTGGGATGCCCCACGCCAGGATCGTCAGACGCTGAGGAGAGAGCGCGTCAGGGCCCGAGGGGACGGCAAGTCTCACTAGCGCCTCGATTCCCCGCGAGGCCGCCGCCACTCCGACGGCGAATGCGAGCCCGGCGAGCGCGAGGAGTGCGGTCCGCCTGAAATAGGTCCTGCCCCCGAAGAACTCTGCCAGAGGCTTCGTGAGAAAGGCTGCCAAGAGCGTCGGGACGCCGAAGAGAGCTATCGAATAAGCGACGATCCACCAGTCGAGTCTGGGTGCTGCGACGAGGAACCCTCCGATGATCAAGAGGATGATTGAGGGAATTATCGTCACGCGCGGCGGCGGGGCCCAGAAGAGCCTTGATGTGACCCTCGTAGCATCGGAGTGATATTCCTGGGCCGTCTTCGGTTTCGCCGACGCCATGTCAGTGCCCCTTCACCGCCTCCACTATGCGCCGGAGTACGGAGAAGTCTCCCGCTTCCTCAAGGATCGTGCCGGTCACGACGATGTCCGCTCCCGCCACCGCGGCTGCCTTCGCCGCCTTCGGCGTCCTGATTCCGCCGCCAACGACGAGCGGGATGCTTATCTCCTTCCTGACCGCCCTGATCATCTTCGGCGGCACCGGGACAGGTGCCCCCGAGCCCGCCTCGAGGTACACGAGGTCCATGCCGAGGAACTGCGCGGCCAGCGCATACTGGACCGCCGTGTCGGGGTCGTCCCTCGATATCAGTTCGGCCCTCCCGACTTCCCCCGCCTTCATGCCCGGCCAGACCAAGAGGTAGCCCATCGATATGGCCTCGATGCCCCATTGCCTGATAGTCCTGGAGGCGCGCCTTTGCTCGCCGACGACCATCCTCACGTCCTTCGAATTGAGGAGGCTCATGAAGTAGACCGCGTCCGCGTACTTGCTCAACCCCTCCTTGCTCGAAGGGAACAGGATCACAGGAACCGACGTCCTCATCTTTATCGCCTTGATGGTCGCGTCCACCTTCTGGCGGGTGACGCCCGTCGAGCCGCCAATCATTATCGCGTCGGTTCCGACCTTGCAGGCATGCACGGCCAGCGAGGCGGTCGCCTTCGGCGGCTGCTTGTCGGGGTCGAGAAGGGTCATGTGGACCTTCTCCTTCCTCAGGGTCTCTTTGATGTTCTCGAGGACCTTCATAGGGCGCCTCCGGCCAAGAACGCGAACAAAGCAACAACCATGCCGTACTTCGCGGCCCTGCTCGCCAGCGTCGGATTCGCCGTTGAAATCCAAGCACAATAGATAAAGATGCCGTCTGCCAGGGTGACGACCGCCAGGTATGTCGCGCCCAGGACGTTCGTGACGAATGGGAATGGACTCAATGCCACGCCGAAGACGAAGGCGGCGGATGCCACAAACCCGGCCTTATCAACTCCGATAACCATCGGCAGGGTCCTCCTATCCACATCACCCGCCACATCCTCGATGTCCTTCACTATCTCCCGCCCGAGCGTCGCAAGGAATGCCAGCAGACCCATCCACGAGACCCTCGCCAGAGCCTGCATGGAACCAGCATAGGCAGCTGCGCCGCCGAAGATGAACAGCGACGTGACCAGCCAGCCAATGGTCACATTGCCGCTCAATCCCTTCCTCTTGAATCGCGCTTCATAGGAGATCATTGCCCCCAGATTGATCATGACGATGAAGAAGGCCAGCCAGCCCGCCAGAACGCTTAGAACCAGGGCGATCACGAACAGGATGGCGGCGAATCTCAGTGCTTCGGATGCGGAGACCCTGCCGGACGGAATCGGCCTTGCGGGATGATTGATCTTGTCGACCTCGCGGTCTTGAAAGTCGTTCAGGGCGTTCCCTGCCCCGGTGAACAGGACGCCTACGACCACCGCCACGGCAACCTGGATGGCGCTCCCGCCAAGGCCCGCCAGACCCACCGCAACGATGGCCCCGACCAATATGGCGGCGGCGGCTATGCAGCAGTTCAGCGGCCTCAGAAGGTCCACATAATCCCGCATTGGCGCCCGCATGATTGACCCGCCATATTATACTTTTAGAGAATACGAATTCGTCCGACTTGACGAAATCGCTGGCTCGATAGATTTTTATGCGTCTAGTTTCATATCATTTAGGCCACCTATCTGCGATGTGTTCCCTCGCTTGGCCAAGGTTGAGTGAGGCGCTTCTATCGACGGGATAGGACGCGGGGCAGGAAGGGCGGAGCGTGGCCGCGACAACGAAGAAGCATTTCAGTTTCTGGGGCGCCAAGACTCAGGCAATGGAATCTCTTGCCAGAGCCGAGGGTCTCCTGGAGATGATGAAGCTCTCCAGGGCGGATTTCGCGACCCCTCAGTTGCTCCTCGAGGAGGCGAGGACCCTCCTGGCGCTCAAGGACTACCGCAAGTCCCTGGAGGCCGCGGAGCAGGCGGAAAGGCTCGCCGAGATCATAGAGGAGAGGTACCGCGGCGCCAGAAAAGCCATGGGCATCCTCAAATCCGAAATCAAGCAGCTCGAAGATCTCGGTCTCAACGCGAGCGATGCCCAGGCGGCTCTCGATCTCGCCAAGGAGCGAATCAGGCAGGGGACGCTCGAGAACGGCATGAGGATACCCAACTACCTCGACGCGAGGTTGAGCGCGGAGGAAGCGGCGAAACAGGCTAGGGGAATCATCATCAAAGCGAGGGAGGCCTCGGACGCCGTGTTTACCGCGCAGCTCGCCCTCGACTCATTGAGGGACATGGAAGGGCCAATCACCCCGGAGTTGATGGACACGGTCGTCATGGCTCCCTTGGACGACATGATGCAGAGATCCACGGAACTGATCGCGAAGGGGGAACTCGAGGAGGCGATCGTTCTCGCGACCCAGGCCGAGGAGAAGGCGAACGGGGTCCGCGTGGACTACATGGAGGGCATGAGGGGCCTGGAGTCCTGTCAGGGAATCATCAAGAACCTCACCGCCGAGGGCGTGACGGTCGGCAGGGCGACACAGCTGCTCGAGGGCGGGAGGAGCCTGCTCCTGACGGCGAAGGTCACCGACGCGCGCGATGCCATCTCGAGGGCCGAGAAAGAGGCACTGACCGTGAGCAACCAGTACCGCAAGGCCGTCGCCTCGATAGAGAGCGCGGAACAGGCCCTGAGGGATGTGTCCAGGACGGGGATGGTGGACGCCGAGGCAGAGAGGAGGCTCAGCGACGCGAAGAAAGCATTGACGGACGGCAAGTACCTGAGGGCGCTCGACCTGGCCGAGGACTGCAGGAAGAGCGCGAGCAAGAAAGTCGACGTCCGCGAGGGTCTGGCGAAGAGCCTCCGCGAAATGAGACAGAACCTGGATAACCTCAGGCAGGAAGGGGTGCCATTCGCGGACGAGGTGGAAGAGATCTTGAGCAGGGCGGAGAGGGAGTACGAAGAGGGCGACTACACAGGCTGCGGCAAGGACATGAAAATCGCATCGGTGCTTCTGGGCACGAGCGGTTCGTCCGGCAAGGTCCCGTTGTACTTGATCAGAGAGAAACGAGACTGAGAGAGACGACGTTTGCCATCGTCATCCTTCGACGCGCTCGACGCGGCATCTCCTCCATTGCGGAATACTGTGCCACCTCGCAAGGTTGAAATAGTAATGGGTTCTTAGGCTCATCTCCAGTGCAGAGGACTCTCTGATGGCCGAGGAAAAAGAGAAGAAGCATGCTGAACCAGCCGCGCCTGCGGCTGGAAAAGCACCGCCAAAGCCGGCGAAGCCAAGCGAGCCGCACTCGGCCGATTTCAGGTACATCATCCGGATCGCGAACACCGACCTGGACGGCAACAGGTCCGTCGTCTATGCGCTCACAGGCGTGAAGGGCATGGGCGTGCGCCTCGCGGAGATCGTCGCGGACCTCGCCGATGTGCCCCGGACGGTCAAGATCGGAGATCTGCCCGAGGCGAAGGTCGCCGAGATAGAGCAGGTCCTCCAGACCCTCCCCGAATACACACCCCACTGGATCCTCAACCGCCAGAACGACTGGGAGACTGGAGAGGACCACCACGCATTCGGGTCCGACGTCGACCTCAGAATCAGGGACGACATCAACCTGATGAAGAAGATCAGGTGCTATAAGGGCATCCGTCACGAGCAGGGCCAGAAGGTCCGCGGCCAGAGGACGAGGTCGAACGGCCGGACTGGACTCACAGTCGGTGTCGTCAAGAAGCAGGCGATAGCCGCGGCCCATGAGAAGGCGAAGGAAGAGGGCGGCAGGAAGAAAGAGAAGAAGGAAGAGAAGAAGGAGTGAGTGATTGGGCGACCCCAAGTTCTCCAGGAAGAAGTACGTGAGGCCGGCGAGCCCCTGGGAGGCCGAGCGGATCAAGCTGGAGAACGAGCTCCTCAAGAAATACGGTCTGAAGAACAAGAAGGAGCTGTGGCGCACTCAGTATGTCCTGAGGCATTACAGGCAGAGGGCGAGGATCCTCCAGGCCCTCGTTAGGGCCGGCAACAAGCAGGCCGAGAAGGAGAAGGGCGAGCTCATGGGGAAGCTCGGCAAGATGGGGCTGTTGCCTCTCGAAGGCGCCACCTTGGACGATGTCCTGGCACTCGACGTGGAGGCGGTCCTGTCCAGGCGGCTCCAGACTCTCACGTTCGTCAAGGGACTTTCCTTCACGCCGCGCCAAGCGAGGCAGTTCATCATCCATGGCCACGTCTCCGTCGGCGGGAGGACCGTCAATGTCCCCGGCTATCAGGTGAACAGGGAAGAGGAGCCCACCGTGTCCTATGACGTGCGCTCGCCGATCTCGAACGACCTGCATCCTGTGAGGCAGGCACCGGCGGGAGAGAAGGCCCTCGGCGCGGAGGGTGGAGAAGCGGTCCCGCCCAAGAAGGAGGAGTAGGCATGGGCAAGTGGGGGATCGCGCACGTTTTCGCCTCGTTCAACAACATCATAATCACCGTCACAGACCTCACCGGCTCCGAGACGATTGCGAAGGCGTCCGGCGGGATGGTCGTCAAGGCGGCAAGGGATGAGGCGTCACCCTACGCGGCGATGAAGGCTGCGGAGAGGGTGGCCGACCTCGCGAAGGAGAAGGGCATCGATTCGATTCATGTCAGGGTCAGGGCGCCTGGCGGCAACAAGTCGCAGTCACCGGGCCCCGGGGCACAGGCCGCGATAAGGGCCCTTGCCCGAGCAGGCCTCAAGATAGGGCGCATCGAGGACGTCACGCCCGTCCCGCACGACGGCACGAAGCCGAAGGGAGGGCGCAGGGGGCGCAGGATCTAGATGAAGATCAAGGTCCTCGAGTCCAAGCCCACGTACATCAAATTCATCGTCGAGGAGACCGACCCGGCGACCGCCAACGCGCTCAGGCGGACCCTTGTGGCAGACATCCCGAAGATGGCGATCGAGGACGTCGAGTTCCACCTGGGGCCGATCAGGGGCGAGGACGGCAAGGAATTCGAGAGCATCGCCCCTCTCTTCGACGAGATCATCGCTCACCGCCTCGGGCTGGTCCCGCTTCCCACGGACCTGAAGCTTTTCGTGCGGAAGTCCGAGTGCAAGGCGTGCAACGGCGAGGGCTGTCCCTCTTGCACGATCATCTATTCGCTCAACAAGAAGGGGCCGTGCATGGTCACGTCGGGCGACCTGGAGCCAATCGGCGACGTCAAGCTGAAGCCGATCGACCAGAACATCCCGATAGTCAAGCTGGGAGAAGGGCAGGCGATGCTCGTCTATGCGACCGCCGTCTTGGGCACCGCAAAGGAGCACGCGAAGTGGCAGGTGACTGCGGGAGTCGGGTACAAGTATTATCCCGTCGTCGAGATCGACAACAGGAAGATGACCCCGGCGAAGGCGCCCGTGGAGGTCTGCCCGGTCAAGATACTTCACGTCAAGGACAAGAAGGTCGTCGTCGAGGAAGAGGAGAAGTGCACTCTCTGCATGACCTGCGTGGAGAAGTTCGACCCCGGCAGCATCGAAGTGCACGGCGACCCGTCACGCATAATATTCCATTTCGAGACTGATGGATCGATGAGCGCGAGCGAGGCGTTGAACACGGCGCTGGATCTCCTGGATAAGAAGTTCACGGATGTGGCGGGAAAAGCCGACACCCTAGGTGCCTAGGACCCGCTGTCGCCGCGACTTCCTCCGCCGAGAACGGAATGCAATACCAATCCCCAAGACCGTCACCGCCACGATTGCAATGTCGCCGAACTCGGGGATGAAGTACAATATCACGACTCGACCAGCATAGGTGGTACCGCCGGGGAATTTCGGGGCTCCAGCGACGATGCGATAGAAATCGTCAATGGCGAACTTGCCGCCCGCGAGAGAGTAACCTAATGTTTCGTTGTTCATGCTTCCACTCTGCGTCTCGGTAGGGGTCGAGGATGTGAGTGGTGCGTCGAAGACATACACGCTCCCGCGGAGGCTGCCGCCAGCTGCTGCGTTTGGCGCGCCCACTACCAAGCAATAGGTGTTCGTACCCATGCAAGCCCCAATCAAGACGGAATAACCAAACTGCTCTTGACTGCTCTGGTACGTGACAGTGGCGTTCGGCGCTTGATTCGTCGTTATTCCATTTGCCCAAGCCAGATAGATGTAAACCTTGCCGTGATATGTGTTCAGAGGTCCGTTGCGCGGCGCGCCGACCGCGATGTCTTCGTAGTTGTCGCTATTCAGCTTGCCAACAGCCACCGCTGCGCCGAACATCTCATAATCTTGCTGTCCGTTTACGCTCTGGTCACGCATCCTCAGGACGGGTGCTCCGGAGGATAGGCTGCTTCCCTTAAAGACACTGACCCGGCCCCTCAGAGAGGTCGACGACCACAGAGGTTCCCCGACGACCACGTCATACTTCGCATCGTTGTCAACTTTCCCGGTGGCCAAGGAAGACCCAAACTGTCCACTCTCATTCGTCGGTGGCAACAAGGTGAGATTGGCACTCGCCACTGTGGCAGTGAATGGACTTAGGAAGACGAATGCGCATCCATCTGCCTGTGCTACTGCCGTATTCTGGTTCCCGGGCGCGCCGATGATGATGTCGTCGTAGAACGCGTTGTCTATGTTCCCGGTCGCAACGGCATAGCCAAACCGGGGGCTCCCTGGCGTTGCGCCATTGGACTGGGAGTTGATTGTGACGTTTGCTGTAGTGACCCATAGGGGCCAATTCTGTCTCCCGTAATGGACGCTGGTCGGGTGGTTGGTCGTCCCGGGAATGTACTGGGTAACGACGGCATCCCAGAAGTCGTCGCCATTGAACTTGCCAGCAGCGACAGCCTGTCCCTTTTTGTAGCCCGCAGTGTTTCCAGGAATGTTGACGTTGGGGGTGGTCTTATCGGAGGTCAACGGTCCCAGGTAGATATAGGCCGCTCCTGCACCACTCAGCGTGTTGTTTATCCAGTTGTTGTACGCCCCAACAAGCAGATCAGCGTACCCATCATTGTTGAAGTCCCCAATGGCCACAGAGTTTCCAAAATATTCGCTGCCGGAACCCAGAGGCCCCGCGTTCCTCACCGTGTAGTTAACCCAAGGGTCAATGTACACCGGAAAAGTGGAACCCAGCAGATAGCTCGCGGGAACATCCACCGAGAGAGTCGGCCCCGTCTTGTCCCAAGTATATGGAACCTGAAGCTCCTGCCCACTCGAGTCCCATACGGTTGCTGGAGGAATGGTGAACTTCTCCTCGTACCCGTCCGTGAATGAGATTGGTTTCGATGTGGTCACCCTATCCTCCGGACCGCTCCCATTCACATAGACCATCAGATTCGGATCAATCTTCATCGCGAAGCTGAATCGTATGAAGCCGTTTGGCGTGAGGTGCAGCGAGTCTATCGGTCGCCTTATGACGAACTGTTCCTTCAAGGAAGCCTCTTCAATGGTGTAAGTCACGTCCGTGCCTATCGCGGCATATGCGTCGCTGTACTGTGCGCCTCCATCTCCCGCCACGAGAGCCGATCGTGACAGCTGTGAAAGTGTGCTAGTGGTCTGCCCATCCACGAGGACTATCTCGCTTGGCAGGGACCACCCGAGGTAGTTCGAACCCGCCGTGAACTTGACTGACTTGCCGATAGACATCTCATTCGGCAAGCTGACACCATAAAGCGTCTCATACGTAGTGTCGTCCGCACCCCTTGTCCTGCTCCTCACCGAGCTCACGTCGGTCGTGTCGACGACCCTGCTCCAGCTGCTCGATTCGAACGCGACCTGCATCGAGTTGACCGTGATGCCGCTCAGGCTTAGGCCAATCTCCATTCGCTTCAGGTCGTTCTCCGCGGTCGGAGCGCCTGCCTGCGGCAGCCATCGCCCGCCGGACCATCGGTAATACGCTCTGTTCGTTATCTTCCCGTTTATCCCCCTGATCTCGACCATGTAATCTGCGCCGGGCAGACCGAGGACAGGATTCCCCTGGCCGTCCTGGGAGTCCGAGTCGATATAGACGCGGAACACGTCCTCCCCCCTCTTGGGCATCGGGGGCTGCGGCGCCGACGGTACCCCTTGGGACGGGACGCTCTGTTGACGAATCTGGACCGCCGATGTCCCTGTCATGATCGACCCGCCGACATCGACATAGAAGAACGCGTCTGTCGAAGTCTTGTTCGAGGCGTACCGGCGGATGTCGAGATCCAACGGCAATACTGCATTCGGATCGAT
>Ga0315275_10003892_pt1 | contig 13870 bp, 11 predicted proteins | sample YL17G03_0_MG_FD_205557 | JGI IMG/M metagenome (GOLD analysis project Ga0315275, IMG submission 205557) | Sediment microbial communities from Yellowstone Lake, YNP, Wyoming, USA - YL17G03_0 | ecosystem: Environmental > Aquatic > Freshwater > Lake > Sediment | place: USA: Wyoming | collected... | reverse complement strand
GATCCGATCAGCAGCGCCCCCAGCAACGTCACGACACGCCCAGATCTCAACTGCATGGTGCTCCTCCTGAACAACCGCCCACGCTGCCTCGGCGGCCCGGCCGGTTAGTCCCTGTCACCGTGGGGTTCTCGTCTGCGGTCCTCACTCTCTTGCCTGCCATGGCGCGCAGGAAGCCCCCATCTAGTCTCTCCAGGTCTCACCTCGTGACGCCTGCCTTGACCGGAATCCGAGGTAACAGACTCCTGCTGCCCGGAGCGCTCGTCCACGAAGGGGCGCTGAACTTGACGGTCTGGCTTGCTGGTTCAGCTTTGTCTCGAGGCACGGCGGTCACGGTTGCCGTGTGCTGGCCCGGACGCAAGATGAGGTCCAATGGGCAGGAAAACCGGCGAATCTGTCCGGGCAATATCACCTGGTCACCATCGCCCAGCGGCGTCGGCGGCAGCGCCGACTTGCCGGCACTGTCGGTGACAGCCAGGGTCACCGCGGGCCAGATGGCCACGCTGCCTGTATTGAGTACGGCCACGTTCGCCACGGCCTGCGGGGTATTCGGGGAGATGACCTCACAGCTCTTGATCTGGCAGGAGGCCGGAGCGTTCTTGCCCACCGAAATCCTGACTGTCGCAAAGGATGGGTAGAACATGCCAGTGGGCGCAGAGTCCCCGCGGACCCGGACTGAGGCAAAATAGTCGCCCGGCGGCGTTCCCTTCGGGACCGCGGCGATGACTCGAATGGTGGCCCGCGCTCCGGGCGAAAGGAGCACCTCGGGTTGGCTTAGTGACAGCCAGGGCACGGCGCTACGGCCGTGCTTGGGCTTCTGGAGGGGGAACTCATCCTCTCCGGTCGGCGACAGCTGCCACTCCGAGCAGCGCGCACCTAGGTCGAGCGGCTCCTTCGCAGCGCTCTGCAAGCGCAGGGCGGCGAACCTTCGCGACCCAGGAGCGACAGATAGGTCGATCTGCTCCGGGGCGAGTTGGATCGCCGGTGTCAAGCTTCGCATCAACGCGCTCAGGCTCTCGTTCGCAGAGACTGGCTCCACCCGTCCGGCCGAGACGACGAAGGCTTGACTCTCCACCGTGGCGGGGCGGGTACCCGTCACGAAGAATCTGGCAGTCACCACATAGACTCCGTCAGCCAACGGACCGGGGTGACGTGCAGAGAACCTGCGCACAGCGCCAGGAAGGACAGTGCCGGCCCCCCCTTCAAGCACTGCGCGGCCCACTACTGCGCCGCCTGCGGAGCGGACCTCAAGCGTGCCCTGGGCCTTCGCGTGGATGGTCCCGTCGTTGCGGACGAGGGCCTGAGCGATCCATCCTTCAGCGCTGCCGCCCGTGCGGGGAGCGCGGGTGAAACGGACGCCCGCGGGGCGCAGCTTTACGCTGATGCCTGGGCCGCGTACGGTCGCGAGAACTGCCGTTCCGAAGGCCTGAGACATCTGGATCGCTGCGGAGCGATTTCCGATCGTGGGAAATGCGCGAGGGGCTGGAGACTCTACGATGATCAGTGCGTAGTACCCACCCGACACGGCGCGCGGTGCCCGAAGACGACAGCGGACCGTCTGCGTGGCTTTCGGAGTCAGAGCGAAATCTGTCGGACTCAGCGCGATCCACGCCCCACAGCCGCGAAGGGCATCAGCGGGGGCGCTGGTGGGAAACCCCTCAGGCGCAGCCGTCATGTTCGTGACCTTGACTTCGAACCGCCTCGACGTGGGATCGCGATTGATCACCGAGAGCGTAAAGTCTACCGTCGCGCCAGGAGTCACGACAGGCCGCACGATGGAGGGGTTGACCTGGATGTCCGCTCGAGCCCGCGCGGGGAGCAGCACGCTCCAAAGTAGGCAAATCGGTGCCACCCTTCTGCTGAGGTTTGGAGAAAGTGCCAATCCCATCACTCCACGAGGCGTCCCATTCGCGCGGGCTGGAGCAGCGGGCCCGCGTGCGGCAGACCCGCTGCTCCTTGGCCGGCGGACTAGAGTTCTGGAACCACGATGACCTGCGGATCCAGCGTGTACTTTCCGTCGGACTGGTACGGAGAAGGCGTAGCCGTGATACGGAACTGGTAGTTGGTCGTGCCGACGGGCAGGCGACCAGGGCTGTACCAGCCCCAGTTCGCGGAGCCCACACCGCCAGACCAGTCCATAGCATAGAAGGGGCTGGGGCCGACGCTCATCGAGAACGCGATCGGGATGTCACTGGCGGAGTCGCCTGTGCTTACTCCGGGGAAGTTCGGGGAGCTCACGCCCGTGGTGCGACCCCAGAAGTCCCGGCCTCCAGGCCCGGAGAGGCTTAGTTTGGAGGCCTTTGCCACGTCGGCTTCCTGCCATCCGGCCTTTCGGATACCGACCCAGCAGGGGTGGTTCGAGACAATCGTTCCATTCAGGTCAACGTTCAGCGCCACGAAGGGCGGCGTGCCCCAGTGGAAGATCGCCTCATTGACCTGGGTCTGAGACGCGTAGAGTTCCACGTAGGCCGTCACTTTGAGACCGTCGTCGCCGCCACCACCGGCAGCGGGAACCCAGCCGTTATCGTCTGCGTCCCACCAGCCTGTCCAGCTGCTTGTGCCCGTCCCAGCTGTTGACCAGTTAGTCTGATAGTCGCCGCTCAGTTCGCCAAGGTAACCAGCTGAGGGGCTTCCGGCCCAGCCATCTGCCTGGTTGACTGCAGCCAGAGCCGCGCTCGCGCTCAACACCAGCGCCAGCGCCACTACGATCAACAATGCGATACGCATCGCTTTCGTCTCCTTTTCGAGTCTGAACCCGGTGTTCGGACGCCGGGCCGCCCCCTGCGCAACCACGCGCAGGATGGGTGAACTACCAAGGGGTTTAGTAACTGGGATGGATGTGGCAGTATAGAGGGTGGACCGGGGGTGTTCAGTGACTTGACCCGCTCAGGTGCTCGTCCTGACTCCTCGGTCCCTCTGTTGCCACCGCTCGTAGCACATCACCTCCTCTCCTCGATCTCAGGTCCGACCGGCGCCGCGCTTTCGGCGCCGATGTCGCCATTCGGCCTGGCCACCTGCCAGCGGGCGCAACGCGCCCGATCTCACCGCCGAGTTCTCAACAGGTCGTCCCTGCCAAGTACTACACCTACTGCTCTGCCCAGGCCAGGGGCATGCGCGTCCAAAGGGTGCGCCGACCGTCCCGGTTAGCCCCCATGCCGGCCCTCCGGCCCAGGCAGGGCCTCTGTTGTCGCGGCAACCAGCGGTAAAGCGAACTCCAGGGCCCGGCTCACGGCCGGGAGCCCTGAGGCACGGAATCGTACCTCTAGCCGATAGCTTCCGGGCTTCGCTCGCCTCGCGTCCCAGCGCGCCCCGAAATCCCTCACCCCGTCTGGCAGCACGGCGCCAGTGCCTCCGTCCAGCTTCATCCTCGCCACCACCCGATTGTTCCCGTCCCTTATCACCGCCTCGCCCGCGGCGCGGAGGTGCACATTGCCGTCGTTGCGCAGGGCCGCCGCGATCGCCACCTCCGGGCCCTCGCCCGAGCGCACATCCAGCTCGGCGACCTGAGCCCGCCTTCGCTCCGTTCGAGCCACGGTAAGCATCAGCACCGTTCCCGTGCGCGTTTCCAGCTTCATCCCGCTGCCAGCCAGATCCACCGGCCGCGCAGCCGCGAACAGGAGCGCTCCGTATCTCCCGCCCGTCTCCCCGCGGGGCACCCGGATCCGGCACCGCACCTTCTTCTGCTCGCCTGGCCGGATTTCGATGTCTGTCGGTTCCAGGGCGACCCAGGGTGCGACCGACCACCGGCTGGAACTGCTTGGCCCCGGGAGGGGATCGCCATTTCGGTTGAGTGTCAGGTCCACCACCACCGCCTTCGCTCGGAATGGCCGGTCTCCGTCGTTAGTCACGGTGACCTCTAGGCTCCGATCTCCGCCCTGAGCCAGCGACATCTCGATCAGCGGCGGCGAGACACTGAGCGCGATCGTCTCTGCGCTGGCCTTTGGCGCAGCCGAAACCGCGCAGGTGGCCAGGAGGGCCAAGCGCACCAGTTTCCGCCTCCACCCAGTCATCCAGACCTCGCGTAGATCGGCACTACCGCGCATTTCATAGCCCCAGACCTACTCTCCGCACCCGCCTGCGGCGGGCATGAAATGCGCCCGCGCACACCTGCCGCTGCCGGCCGGCTGTTTCATAGCCCCGCCGGAGGCGGGCGGGGCTATGAAACAGCTTCTAGGGCGACGCCAGATAGGTGAACGAGACAGTCCCGGTGTACTGGCCGGGCCGGTCGGTCCATTCTGTCTTCAGTCGAAACCACATGGTGTTGACCACCGCCAGGGCCTGGGGGCCGCCCGTGGCCACCAGCTTCTCCGGCCCCATGTTCTCGTAGGCCGTGCCCGCGCCCTCATCGGAGCTCGTGAGCGTGTTGTTGTTCAACGTGAAGAGCCGAGCGGCTGGGATGACACCGGAAGGGGCGGTAAGCGCGGTCGCCGAGCAGTTCACCGTCCAGGAACCGTAATTGGTCGCCACTCGAACGTCCACAGCCCTGTCGGCGTCGTAGGTCCCGGGACCCCTATCGGCGTGGAAGCTGATCGCGTTCTCTGAGAGTTCGATCGTCAAGCATGGCTCGAGCGAGGCGACAACGTTCAGGACGGGTCCGGGCTGGACGTCGGCGCGTACGCGCGTGCTGTTCGCCGCCAGTGCGGCGGCCGCGAGAGCAAACACAGGCCAGATCTGAGCGCGCTTCATCTCACACCACCTATGGCCGGGCGACGGCAGTAAGCTGGATGTCGCCGGTGTATTCTCCGGGACGGTCGTCCCAGTCCGTGAGCAACCGGAACTCAAGGGGAGTCGTGCCGCCTGGTCCTGAGCCTTCGGCGATCACGATGGGCTGGTCGAGCGGAACGAACCCGGGTCCCGCGCCCGCGTCCGCCTGTCCCTGGGTTCCGCCGCTCCAGACAAAGAGGCGGCGAGGAGCGATCTGCCCCGGGCCGGTCTGGTTCGTAAGAGGTGTCCCCTGGGCCAACACCGACCAGGAGGAGGAGAGGCAGGTCACTCGCATCTCCACGCCTTGTGCGGCGGCGATGAGCCCGGGACGGCCATATTGGACGAACTGAACCGTGCTGGTTGAGAGCTCGACGCGCACTTCGAGAGGAACAACGGGAACACCCGGCGGCTGGGGCAATGCGACAGCCCAGCCGCTGCTAGCAGCAGCAAGCAAGCAGGCAGGAAGAATGAGACAAAGCAGCCCCGCTCTCGGCCGCCTCGCCCTGGCTTGGTGCCATCCATCGGCCGGCATCGCAGGTCCTATCGGTGCGCTTCAGCACGCGCTGCCCTCACCGACTGCCCTGCGGCGGAGAACCCGAGTCCCGAGGCCGATGATTGCCGACGACTAGTGCAGAAGCTTCCAAAGCAGGCCAGTAAGCGACGTGCTCACCTATGCTAGACCGTCTCCCTCGGTGGATCGGAGGGATGACGCTTACGACCCGGTTCCGCTCTGCTGGCCGTAGCCACCCGCCAACGCGGCAATCGGCCAAGGCCAGCAAGCGCCCGGGAGCAAAGCAAGGGAGCCCGGCGGGGCGGGAGATACACTCAACTCGATGCGACAGAATCCCTCGCGACATGAGTATACTGCCGACGGTACGCGATGTCAAGGGCGTTCCACGCTGACGGTTACCCACTTTGGTAAGCCTCCTGTGGTTGGATGAGTGTGTCAGCGAAGTGGTCGAGAAGGAGTTCGATCAGCAGGGCGTGCGAGCCGTTCCAGGGCGAGGGAGAGCCAGGAGAGCTGGCCAACGCCCAAACCGAAGACACTCGGCTCAAAAGGGAGCTTCAGACCCTCAAGAGCCAGCACGGGGAGGCCGCTCTGCCGGTCGGGACGGCTGAGAACCCGTTCCTGACCCAGTTCTACGCGCTCCGCTCTGACATGGACGCGACCAAGTCGCAACTGCAGGGCGTTGAAGGCAGACTGCAGGCTGTGCAGGCAGAGATGAACAGGCAATCGCCCCAAACCGAGACCGACGTCAGCACAACGGAGAACCCGGTCGCGGCCCAACTCCAAGGTGAACTCGCTGGGCTTGAGAAGGACCTGTTGCTGGCACGAACCAAGTACACGGACAAGCACCGGAAGGTTCAGGATATCCAGACCCAGATCGCCGATGCTCGCCAGCGTCTCTCCCGCGAATCCGAGCGCACGATCGCCCGCCGCACGGTTGGACCGAACCCGATCCACGTGGATCTGAAGCAGCAGTTCGTACAGCTCGGGACGGAGAAAGCGTCGCTCTCAGGTCGCCTGTCCGCTCTCTCCGCGGCCATGGCCGAGGACGAACGGAAGGCCGCCGAGCTCGCCGATAGCTCCGTGGTGCTGATGGCGAAGACCCACGAATACGACACCGCCGAGGCCCGCCTGTCCGTGCTCAAGCAGATGGTGGATCAGGCGAGGGTGGACGAGAAGGTCAGCTCGAGTGCAGGCGAGATCCAGGTCATCGGTAAGGCGCAGGCCGCGATCGGGCCAGTGACCAAGAGCGGCCCTTCGCCCTTCCAGCTGCTGCTGCTGGGTGTGGTCCTGAGCATCGGCCTTGCTGTCGGCACGGCGCTGGCGCTCGCTTTCCTGGACGATCGGGTGCAGGCTAGGGAGGACCTCGCGCGTGAACTCGGGCTCCCAGTGATTGCCGTGATCCCACAGCTCACTGACGGATACGCGCGGGTGCCTGCGGCGCGGGTCACCGAGATGCTCCCGCTCTCGCCACACGCCGAGGCGTTCCGGTTTCTGCGCACCGAGTTGACCCACTTCAGCGACGGCGACCCCCTGAGATCAGTACTGGTGGCTACTGCACGCCCTGAGCAGGGAGGATCAACCACCGCCGTGAACCTGGCCATCGCTCTGGCGGAGATCGGTCACCGGGTTGTCCTGGTAGATGCCGACATGCGCCGCCCGGGCCTGCATAGCCTCTTCGGCCAGGACAACGAAGCCGGCCTCACGACACTGCTGACAGACAGGGGGCACGGGGCGCAGCAGGCTCTCAGGAGCACGGAGATCGAGAACCTGATGCTCCTGCCAGCAGGGCCGGCGGCGCCAAATCCCGCGGCGCTCCTCGGTTCGGAGCGCATGGGGGAATTGATCGCCGAGCTGGAGAGTTCCTGTGACTACGTCGTCGTTGATGCGCCCTCGGCGGCCGCCTTTGCAGACGCGGCCCTGCTTGGCCCGCTTGTGGACGGGGTCGTGCTGGTCTTCCGAGCGAACCAACCGATCCGCGAGGTAGACCGCCGCACCAAGGAGCTTCTCCAGAAGGTGGGCGCGAAGGTGCTAGGAGCAGTCCTCAATGACGCCCCTGGCATGACGGTTGACAGCTTCTACTTCCGCCGTCACAGCCCGACGCCGCCTGCCTTGGGGCCCGAGGGCGGACCAGCCAGTGGTGGTAGGCCGGTATTGGTAGCAGGCGATGGAGGGGCCCAGCCAGCGCCGCGCGCCGCGGCAACGACGGCCCTGGTACAGACGCGGCGGAAGAGCCGGGCTGCAGAGGCCGCAGACAGGCCGCGCTTAGGCCCGCTACGAATCGCCTCCATGATCCGTCAGCATCCGAGGTTCGGGGTGTCTATGGTTGCGGGGGTGACCCTGGTTCTCCTCGTAGTAGGCTACACTGGCCTGCGAGCCACCCGGCACACCGGCCGAGCTCCCGTCGCCCCCGGGGCGTCTCCCGCGCCCGGCGCGGCAGCCCCCGGCGTTACCGTGACTGCGGTCGTGACGGCCCCGACGGACGTCCGCGTCGAGGTGGACGGCCGACTGCTCTATGACGGTCCTCTCTCCGTTGGGCAGCTGATCTGGAAGGGCTCGCGGGAGGTCACTGTCTGGGCCGATCGGCCTGAGGTGATAAGCGTCTCGGTGAACGGCCACGATCGAGGCCTGCTGGGGCGAGCCGGCGGTGGTCCCACTTCCTGGCGGCTCACGGCCCAGGACGCGGCCGCCGATGCCAGCAGGGCTCCCGCCCAGCCTGCAACCGGGCACTAGCCGGGCGGCGATGCTCAACGCGCTCACCATTGACCTCGAGGACTGGTTCCAGGTCTCCAACCTCGAACACATCATCCCCTATGAGCGCTGGGATGAGTGTCAGCCTCGGATTGAGCGGAACACCCATCTGCTGCTCGACATCCTCGCCGACGCGGGCGTGAGCGCAACCTTCTTCATCCTCGGGTGGAACGCCCGACGCTTCCCCCAGCTGGTCCGCCACATCCGCAATGCGGGACACGAGATCGGGAGTCACGGGTTCGCGCATCGGTGTGTGTTCGACCAGGATCCGGACTCGTTCGGTCGAGACCTCGACATGGCGACCGAGGCGATTGGGGGGGCCTGCGGCGCACGGCCGACTGCCTATCGTGCGCCCTCCTTCTCGATCACTGCTCGCACGACGTGGGCGTTTGAGGTCCTCGCCAGCCGCCGCTTTGGAATCGACTCCAGCGTCTTCCCGATCTTCCACGAGCGGTACGGGTTCATGACCGCTCCACGCCTGCCGCGGCGGGTACGCCTCAACGGGCACGCCGACCTGTTCGAAGCCCCTCCATCGACGATCCGGCTCTTCGGTCGCAACTACCCGTTCGCCGGGGGGGCCTACTTCCGCATCCTGCCACAACGGGTCGTGGAGTTCTTCTGCCGCCGACTCAATCGCCGTGGGGAACCGGTCGTGTTCTACCTACATCCGTGGGAACTCGACCCGGACATCCCGCGGTTTCGGCTCTCGCCGTTTCGGCAGTACCGCAGCTACGTTCACCTCGATCAGACAGCAGATCGCCTCGCCCGTCTAATCCGCCGGTTCGAGTTCGGCCCGCTCTCGCTCGCGCTCGAGGACTATCGGCCTACGGCCGAGTGGGAGCCGTGCCGAGGCACGCATCTTGCGGCAACTGAGCAGTCGAGGACGCGCACTTCTTCAGCGAGGAGTTAGGGTACGGCGGGATGAGCGAGCTGCCCCATCCGGGCCCGATACAGGCTGTCGCAAGCCGGAACGAGGCCTTGCTCCAGAGGCCGCTCTTCGAGCGCGTGGGCTGGGCCCCAGAGGCGGCCGCCCCGAATGGCAAGCGGCGCGTGCTCATCGTCGGCGCCGGGGCGCGAGGGCAGGACATCGCCCGCGAGCTGCTGGAGCACGGCGACGGGAAGCTGCAGCTTGTCGGGTTTGTGGATGATCACGATCTGCCCCGGTTCGATGGCGTACCTATCCTCGGGCGGTTCGCCCAAGTCCTCGACGTTGCCAGCGCCTATGATGTCGACGAGATCATCGTTGCCTACATGCCGAGCTGGCAAGAGGAGCTGATAAAGGGGGCGATGCAGTGCGGCGCCGCCGACAGCATCCGCATCAGAGTGCTGCCGGGCTTCTACGACGCGATGGTGAGCGATTGTCGGATCGAGCGGTTGGAGGACATCCCGCTGGTTCAGCTGAACGGACGGGGTCCTCGCCGGCTGTTCCTCGGCGCAAAGCGGGCCTTCGATATCACCTTCAGCATCGTGGGGCTGCTGGTCGGCCTGCCGCTGCTGCTGGTGGCGACAGCGGCGATCAAGCTCACCTCCCGGGGACCGGTCTTCTTCTGCCAGGAGCGCCTGGGGCGGGCGGGCAGGCGGTTCAGGATCTGCAAGCTTCGCACCATGGTCGCCGATGCCGAGCGGGCCACCGGACCGACCTTGGCGAGCGCCAGCGACGAGCGCGTCACTCCCGTCGGTCGGTTCCTGCGGATGACGCGCATCGACGAGATCCCACAGTTCTGGAACGTGCTCAAGGGCGACATGAGCGTGGTCGGTCCCCGCCCGGAGCGACCGGAGTTCGCCGAGCGATTCGCGTCCGAGATTCCGGGCTACGCCGAGCGGCACAAGATCCGCCCCGGCATCACCGGCCTCGCCCAGGTCTATGGCGACTACCTGACCAGCGTCTACCACAAACTCCGCTATGACTGGATCTACCTCCACCGCATGTCGCTCTGGCAGGACCTCCGGATCATGGCGATGACAGTGGTGACCATGCTGACGCGGGCGGGGACGTAGGCGCCACCCATAGGTGCCTCAGCCGCCGCACACCCGATCCAGCAGCCTCGCCGCGCGCCCTATCACCTCCCGCGCCTCGTACTGCGCCACCGCCGCCGCATCAGGGCGGAACGACTGAGTCAGCGCATCCCCCCGGCAGAAGGAACGGATAGCCTCGGTTATCCCGGGTACATCCTGACCGCCGACCACAAGGCCGGACCGCGTCTCTTGCACCACCCGCGCGGTCGCGCCTTCGCCCGTCAGCGCGAGGATGGGCACCCCGCAGCCCAGGTACTCGTAGACCTTGGAAGGGATCTGCACGGTGGTGTCCGGCTGCACCACTACGGCCAGATCCGACTCCAGCACGTGGCGCAGCGTCTCCAGGTGGGAGCAGAGGCCGACCTGGCGCACGATGCCTGCTACGCCAAGCCGCTGCGCCAGCGCCTCGATCCCCGCTTGCCGCTCGGCTACCACGCGCAGCTCGATCCGTCCGCCCACCCCTGAGCCCTGCGAGAGGCGCGCCAGCGCGGTGAGCAGCGGAACCGGGGACCGGCGGCCGTAGAAGCGACCGGCGTGCACCAGCGTGAACTTCGATCCGTCCTTGCTTGCCAGACCGCGCGCTGCCTCGATCTCCTGCCGGTCGAAGGCGCACGGAATGGTGACGAAGTCGCGCTCCGGCCGACCCGCTCGTGCCGCGAGAAGTGGGATCATCTCTGGCGTCTTGGTGACAACCACGCGCGCTGACCTCAACACCTGCTGCTCGAGCCAGGCTTCCAGGCGGTCGAGCGGCCGTGCCCCGGGCTCCTGGTGCCAGGGGTTCGCGAGCCATGGGTCGTGGAAGTCCGCGACCCAGGGCAGCCCCAGCAGCCGATACAGCGCCAGCCCGACCAGATGAGACGTCCAGGGCGGGCCAATCGAGTAGAGGCAGTCCATTGGCTGCCTCCTCGCCACGCCAATACCTTCCCAAACAGCGAAGGGGAGCCAGCCGCACTGGACGTCCGGGAAGCTGAGCAACCTCTGCACCAGCGCCTTGGGGCTGAGGCGTCTACCAGTGGCCGCCGCAGGCGCCGACCCTTCGTCGACCGCCCAGGAGCGACCGGCGCCGGGTTGTTGACGCCGCCGGGCGAGGCGGGCGAGCGCCTCCCGGGGGTAGATGATCCGGGTGCGGCAGACCTCTACCTGGTCCAGAGGCAGAGGGTAGCCATCGCCGGGGCTGTGTGGCACGAGCAGGTGCTCAGGCCTGATGGTTAGGAAGGTAGGGAGCCAGCCATGCATCGGGAGGAACTTGGCCATGTGGGCGGCGGGTATCGCCGCGGCCGCGGCGCTCGGCGGGAAGGCGAGTGCCACCACCAGCACGTGGCGGCGGGCCGTCTCCGTTGCCATGCCGACTGCGCCTTCACTCATCCCGCGGGGACCCCGTTGCCTAGCTGTGTGCTCGTTGCCATGCCGCCATCCCTACTACCATGAATGCACAAGCCCTGCCAGCGCACGGATGGGTGATCGCCAGGAGACGGCCGTGCCAACGCCCCTCTGCTGCGCCCCGATGCCAATCCCGGAGCGCCTGAGCCCTGCCCACGGGCATCCAGCCGCATGGCACGCTTATTGCTTCCCACTGTGCGTGAATCGCACGGGAGCACTCCCCGCGTCTGGCTCGAGGAGCGAGGACCGTTGGCCATGCCGGCAGAGGCTGCACCGACAACCGAAGTCGCACCCGAGGCGTCGGAGACGGACGCTAGCAGCCGGCAGGAGCTTCGGCTTACCTCGCGGCGGCCCACCTCTCTTGTCGGCCACCTGCGCAAGCTCTACGACTACCGGGAGCTGGTGCGGTCGCTCACCCTGAAGGAAGTCCGCATCCGCTACAAGCAGTCGGTGCTCGGCGCGGGGTGGGCCGTGCTCCAGCCGTTCGCGCTGATGGTGATCTTCACCGCGGTGTTCTCGCGGTTCCTGCACGTGAAGAGCGAGGGCGTCGCCTATCCGGTATTCTCCTATGTGGCGCTGGTGCCGTGGACCTTCTTCTCGTCTGCCATCGGCCAGGGCGTGCCCAGCATCGTCGGCAACATGAGCCTGGTGACCAAGATCTACTTCCCCCGCGAGATCTTCCCACTGGCGACCATCGGGGCATGCTTCGTGGACTTCTCCATCGCCGCCACCATCGTGGCGGCACTCATCATCTGGTACAAGGTCGGTATCACCTGGACCGTCCTGCTCGTGCCGCTGCTCGTCTTGCTCCAGGCGATAGTCGCGGTGGGGGTGGTGCTGATCGCTTCGGCGATCAACGTCTTCTTCCGGGACATCAGGTTCGTGGTGCCGCTGGCGACGCAGATGTGGATGTACGTGTCACCTGTTGTCTACCCGTTGAGTGATGTGCCTGCCCGGTTCCGGCCCTACTACATGCTCAACCCGATGGCGGGGATTCTGGACGGGTACCGGCGGGTGGTGCTACATGGGCAGCTGCCGGACTGGAGCGCGCTCGGCGTGACCACCGCGGTCTCGCTGGCGCTGCTGGTGGGCGGCTATGCTTTCTTCAAGCGGGTGGAGATGAAGTTCGCGGACATCATCTGAGCTATCATGCCTCCAGTGATCAGATTCGACAATGTGAGCAAGAAGTACTGCCTGGGCAGCCGGCTGGGCGATCTGCGCGAGTTCGTGCCCGACCCGCTGGCGGCAGCGCGCCGCTGGTGGCGCCGGCGGAACGGCAACGGGGACCCCAAAGATGAGGCGGAGCAGGCCCGGGAGGTCTGGGCGCTCAATGATGTGAGCTTCGGGGTGGAGGAGGGTGAGGCGCTGGGCATCATCGGTCCTAACGGTGCCGGGAAGAGCACCATCCTGAAGCTCCTCGCCGGCATCACTGAACCGACCCGCGGCCGGATTGAGACCCGCGGCCGCGTGTCGGCCCTGATCGAGGTGGGGGCCGGATTCCATCCGGACCTGACTGGTCGGGAGAACGTCTACCTCAACGGCTCGATCCTGGGGCTGACCAAGCGCGAGATAGACGCCAGGTTCGACTCCATCGTCGAGTTCGCCGAGCTGGAGCGGTTCATTGACACCCCGGTCAAGCGCTACTCGTCGGGGATGTACATGCGGCTGGGCTTTGCGGTAGCAGCCCACCTGGAGCCGAAGGTGCTGCTGGTGGACGAGGTGTTGGCGGTGGGGGATGTGTTGTTCCAGGCCAAGTGCTTCCAGCATATGGATCGCTTGGTGGGGTCCGGGTGTACAGTGTTGTTTGTCTCACATAACCTGGAGGCCGTCGGCAGGCTTTGCGGGCGCGCGATCGTGCTCTCCGCGGGCGAGATCGCACATGACGGCCCGACTTCTGAGGGGATAGCAGCCTATCATGAAGCCATTCGAAGCACCTTCCGGCGGGCCTCGTCACACGAAGGGGCGCGAGAGAGTCTCGGCCGCGCGGTGTTGACGCACGATGCTATCATCTCGGACATCGCCATCGAAGACGAGTACGGGCGGCCGGCATCCGTGTTCAGGCCAGGAGATGCCGCCCTAGTGCGGTACCGGGTGCGGTTCGCAAAGCGGCTGGTGAACCCCGAGTTTGCCATCCTTGTTCGGCGGGCCGACGGCTTGCTGATGTATGATGCGAGCAGCGCCACTCGTGGGGGGAACAGCGGCGTGTTCGAGGAGGGAGCCGAGGCCCTGGTGGAGTTCAGGCAGAACCTGCCCTTTGGTGGGGGCGTCTACCATGTTACAGTCCATGTGACGCGCACAGACATTCGCATGCGATGTGACTGGCAGGAGGCGGCCCGATCCTTTGTGGTGTCCAAGGCTGACCAAACGGCCGGCGCGTTGAGCCTGCAGAGCGAGGTGAGGGTGAATGGGTCGGCAGTGGTACCCAGTGAGAGCACGCCGGACACCTCGGGCAGCCTCCGACCAGCAAGCGCCGGAGTGCCTCCCGTGGCTTGACGCGCCCAAGGCGGGCCCCCT
>Ga0315275_10003890_pt1 | contig 13873 bp, 11 predicted proteins | sample YL17G03_0_MG_FD_205557 | JGI IMG/M metagenome (GOLD analysis project Ga0315275, IMG submission 205557) | Sediment microbial communities from Yellowstone Lake, YNP, Wyoming, USA - YL17G03_0 | ecosystem: Environmental > Aquatic > Freshwater > Lake > Sediment | place: USA: Wyoming | collected... | reverse complement strand
AACCCAAATCCTTTCCGAAAAAAAGCCTGGAGAGAAAATAGACCTTTTGGCTCCGCTGGGCAACTCTTTTTCCTTCCCTGAAAAGGATGAGAATACAGTTCTCTTAGCTGGGGGAATGGGGATAGCTCCTTTATTTTATCTTATAAATTCTCTTCTTGCGAAGAAATTTAATCCTGAGAAGATCACTCTTTTCTTTGGAGTCAAGAGGAAAGGTGAATGCCTTCTGATAAACGAGATGGTTTCAACCGGTATAAGACTCCATTTAGCTACAGAGGATGGAAGCTCAGGATATAAGGGAATGATTACCGAGCTTTTCTTTCAAGAGCTTAGAGCCAGAAGGTTAAAAACAAAGAGGACAAGATTCTATGCCTGCGGGCCTAATCCTATGCTCAAAAAATTCTCTGAGATCTCCAGGAAATTTAAGCTTGACTGCCAGGTCTCCCTGGAAAACCACATGCCCTGCGGAGTCGGAGCCTGTATGGGGTGTGTAGTTAATACAATCAAAGGATACAAACGGGTGTGCAAAGATGGACCTGTATTTGATGCGCGGGAGGTGATCTTAGATTGATCCCTGACCTTTCAGTCAAAATAGGTAAGGTGAAATTCTCCAATCCAGTTCTGGTGGCATCCGGGACTTTCGGATATGGCGAAGAATATGGAGCTTTTTTCGATTTGAATGAATTAGGAGGGATAATCACCAAGTCAATCACCTTAAATCCCAGAGAAGGGCATCTGCCACCACGCACCTGCGAGACACCCTCAGGAATGCTGAATGCTATTGGATTGGCAAATGTCGGGGTAAAGAGGTTTATCCAGGAAAAGCTACCCTTTTTAAGAAACTTGAAAACAAAAGTCATCGTGAACGTGGCAGGAAGCTCGATAGACGAATATGTTGAAGTGGTCAAGAAATTAGAAGGTAAAAAAGGGATCGATCTTCTGGAGATAAACATCTCCTGCCCCAATGTAAAACAGGGTAGGATTACTTTTGGCTCGGATCCCAAATGTGCTTATGACTGTATAAAAGCTGTTCGGGATAATAGCACTTATCCGATTATAGCTAAACTCTCTCCGAATGTGGCTGATATAGTGGAGATTGCTTTAGCAGTGGAAGAAGCTGGGGCAGATGCGGTCTCCCTGATCAATACCCTGGTGGGTATGGCAATAGATCTGGAGAAGAGAAAGCCGAGGCTTTCCAATATTACCGGGGGTCTTTCTGGACCAGCGATTAAGCCTGTGGCTTTAGCTATGGTCTGGAAAACTGCCCAAAAGGTCAAAATCCCGGTTATTGGGCTTGGCGGAATTATGAATGCCCAGGATGCTTTAGAATTTATTTTGGCAGGAGCCTTAATGATTCAAGTAGGAACCGGGAATTTCGTTGACCCGGAATGCTCTATAAAAATCGTGAAGGGGTTGAAAAGATACTGTGAGGAGAATAAGTTAAAGAGAATTTTGGATTTGAAAGGGAAATTGAAGATATTCACAGCTGATTGAGCAGATGTATATAACAGACTTATCAGCTTAATCATAATAATCAGCTGTGAGGTAATGTCTTTTATCCATGACCGAAGAGCATCTCTATAGTGACTTGACTTACAAAATAATCGGTGCGGCAATGGCCGTTCATTCGACCTTAGGACCCGGACATCCAGAAGAGGTCTATCAGAAGGTTTTGGAATATGAACTTCAGGATAGTAAAATTCCTTTTGAAAGTCAGAGAGCGGTTTCTATTATATATAAGGGTAGCCAGGTTGGCTTGAGATATTTAGATTTCTTAATAGATGATAAGGTGATAGTGGAAATCAAATCGACAAATCAGATAGAGCTTCTGCACGAATGGCAGGTTTTATCTTACTTTGCGGCTACTCCATATGAAGTGGCTTTGTTGATAAACTTTGGTAAGCCAAAGTTAGAGTATAAAAGGATGTTGCCTTCAAAAAAGATATTGGGGCATAGGAGGAAAGGAAAGATATTCACAGCCGATAGAGCGGATTAAGCTGATATTTATAGCAGAAATCAGCTTAATCATATAAATCAGCTGTGAGGTAAATTTTAAAAGGTCATAAATGAAATTCATCGAAAAACTAAAATCAGCCTCTTCTAAAAACAACTCTCTCCTCTGTGTGGGTCTGGATACTGAATTAGAGAAAATTCCGAAATTTTTACTTCAGGAAAAGGACCCGATTTTTGCTTTCAATCAAGCGATTATTGATTCAACTTTAGATTTGGTCTGCGCCTATAAACCGAATTTAGCTTTTTATGAGGCTTATGGAATAAAAGGGCTGGAGGCTTTGAAAAAGACCTGTGAGTATATCCCTAAAGATATTCCGATTATCTTAGATGCTAAAAGAGGTGATATAGGGAACACATCCAAAATGTATGCTAAAGCCATATTTGAGGAATTCAAAGCGGATGGCGTGACCTTGAGTCCATATCTGGGCGAAGATTCTTTATCTCCTTTCTTGGAATATGAGGAAAAATGCTCGTTCATCCTTTGTCTGACTTCCAATGCCGGGGCTAAGGATTTTCAGCTTCTGAGTTTTGATGGGAAGCCCTTATATAAGATCGTGGCTGAAAAAGTTTTGAGCTGGAACAAAAAAGGGAATTGTGGTTTGGTTGTCGGAGCCACTTATCCTGAGCAATTGAAAGAGATAAGGGAAATCGCTCGAGACTTGCCTATCCTGATTCCAGGGGTTGGCGCTCAAAAAGGTGATGTGGAGCTAACTGTTAAATATGGAACTGATAAAAACGGGGATTTGGCTATTATCAATTCCTCAAGGGGAATCCTCTATGCTTCCTCTGAAAAAGATTTTGCCCAAGCCGCAAGAGATGAGGCGAAAAAACTAAGAGACTTATTTAATTTATATAGAAAAAAGGGGTAGATATGAAATTAGTTACCTCAGAGCAGATGAGGAAAATCGATAAAATTACTATCGAAAGGGAAGGCATCCCCGGTCTGGAGCTGATGGAAAAAGCGGGTCTGGGCTCAGCTCTTGCAGGCAAAAAGATGTTAGATGAAAAAGTCAAGGGCAAAAAGGTGACTGTCTTCTGCGGAAAGGGGAATAATGGTGGAGATGGGTTCGTGGTGGGAAGGTATCTGTCTAAGTGGGGTGTTAAAGTAGAGTTCTACCTTTTAGGGAAAAAAGAAGAGGTTAGAGGCGATGCCTTAGCCAATCTAAAAAAAGCTGTTAGCTTGAAACTACCCATAAAACAGGTCTCCAGAGAAAAAGAGCTGCCTGCTGAACTCAAAGCTGACTTGATAGTCGATGCCATTTTCGGCACGGGATTTAAAGGGAAAATGACCGGCTTAGAAGAAAAAACAGTTCAACTGATAAATTCTTCTAAGACAAAAGTATTGTCCATCGATACCCCATCCGGCTTAGATGTGGATACTGGTTCAGTTGAGGGTGGGTGTGTAAGAGCGGATGTTACTCCGACTATGGGTCTTCCAAAACTGGGGCAGTTTTTCTTTCCTGGAAAAAGTTACTGTGGCAAAGTTGAAGTTATAGATATAGGTGTTCCTCAAAAGGTAATTGAAGAGCAGAGGATAAATTCGAATCTGATTACTGAAGAAGAGGTAAAAAACATTCTGCCAAAGCGTCCAGGTGATGCGCATAAAGGAACCTGCGGCAAGGTTTTCCTCATCGCCGGCTCAACCGGAATGACTGGTGCGGCTACTTTAGCCTCTTTGGCCTGTTTAAAATCTGGGGCTGGAATGGCGATTTTAGGGATTCCGATGAGTCTTAATGATATAATGGAAGTAAAGGTGACTGAGTTGATGACCAAGCCGCTCCCGGATGTGAGAAAAAAAGGAGCACTTGCTCTGCGCGGCTTGGGTGAGATAATGCAGGCTTTGAAATGGGCTGATTGCGTGGCTTTAGGTCCTGGGTTGGGACAGCATTTTGAGACCGTTGAGTTAGTCAGAAGAATGGTTACAAGGATTGAGCTGCCTATGGTCATAGATGCGGATGGTTTAAATGCAATTTCCAAGGATTCTACTATATTAAATCAGGCAAAAGCTCCACTGATTTTGACGCCGCATATAGGTGAACTCTCCAGATTGATTAGTGTTCCGATTGAAGAAATTGCTAAAGATCGGATAAAATATGCTTCCGAATCAGCCAAGAGATTTAATTGTGTAGTCGTGTTTAAAGGGGCGCCTACGATAATTGGTGAACCTGAAGGAGAAGTTTACGTCAATCCCACAGGCAATGCAGGTATGGCAACTGCAGGCTCAGGGGATGTCTTAACCGGGATTATAGTCGGGCTTATGGCTCAGATTCTGATGATGAGAAAATCCGAATTTGTCCAGAATGGATCCAATCGGAGATCCGTAGGACAAGACATAAAAAGGACAATGCTTGAATCAGCCTTAGCCGGAGTTTATATCCACGGACTGTGCGGCGATTTGGCTAAAGATGAAAAAGGTGAAATGGGGATGATTGCCGGAGATATGATGGAGAAATTGCCGGAGGCGTTAAAATATTTGGTAAACGAATGATGTTTTAAGGGAAATGAGTAAGGTCTAAAAAATAGGAAAAATTGTCGGGCAAGGGTGCCCGACCTACGAGAAATCTTTCTCCTTTTTTATACGTAGGCAGGGCTCCCAGCCCTGCAAAAAGAGTTTTGAATGAAAATTGAAGAAAAAATCAAAACTTTATCCAGAGAGTTTTACCTTTCGCTGGTGAAATTAAGAAGGGAGCTTCATCAATATCCTGAGATAGCTTATACTGAATATAAAACCTCAGGTGTCGTGGCGAGGGAGCTAAGAAAGTTAGGAATAGAAGTTGAAACAGGAGTTGTGGGTTTATTGAATAAAAACAAAAAAGGAAAAACTGTTGCTCTGCGCGCTGATATGGATGCTCTGCCAGTAACGGAGATGACCGATCTTCCGTTCAAGTCGAAAAATCCTGGTAGAATGCACGCCTGCGGGCATGATGTGTACATGAGCTGTGTTATCGGTGCGGCTAAGATTCTATCAAGTTTGAAAGATGAACTGCCTGGAAAGGTGAAATTCATCTTCCAGCCAAGTGAAGAGGTAACCCCAGGCGGAGCTTATCCTATGATCAAAGCTGGTGTGCTGAAAAATCCAGAGGTAAATGGGATATTCGGGTTGCATTCTGATTCCTCTATTCCCGTAGGGAAAATCGGGGTCAAAAACGGTTCTATGATGGCTCAGGCAGATGATTTTGACATTACCATCATCGGAAAAGGAGGGCATGGTGCCAGGCCCCAGGATGGGATTGATGCTATCGTGGTTGCCTCTGCGGTCATCCAGGCTCTGCAGACCATACCCAGTAGAAGGATAAGTCCTTTGAAGTCAGTAGTCTTAAGTGTAGGTATAATCGAAGGTGGAACCGCGAGGAATATAATCTGCGATAAAGTAGTTCTGAAAGGGACTGCCAGAACTCTGGAAAAAGGGATAACAAAGATGATACCAGACCTTTTGAAGGAAATAGTTTCAGGCGTTACCAGGGGTTATGGTGCAGATTTTGAACTTAATTATTATGAAGGTTATCCTATTCTGGTGAATAACCCGGATATGACTGACCTGGTCAGAAGCTCCATCAACAGACTTTTCGGAAAAGAAGCTATATTTGAGGTCAAAGAGCCGATGATGGGGGGTGAGGATTTCGCCTATTTTCTCAAGGAAGTGCAAGGCTCATTTATCAGATTAGGAATCAGAAATGAAAAGATCGGGGCGGTCCATCCCTGGCACCATCCTGAATGGAAAGTGGATGAAAAGGCAATAGAAATCGGCTCGGCTCTTTTAGCCCAGGTTGCTTTTGATTTTTTGAAGCAGTTGTAGTTGCTCGATTTATCGAGCTTAAAAATGCCCAATGAATTGGGCAACTACAATTTTTTATTACAGGAAAGAATTAAAATGGGGAAAATTAAGGTCATTATTTCGCTCTGGGTATTATTATTTTTACTGCAGTTATTTTTTTCCTTAACCTCTTACTCCAAATTCCCTTACCGACCGGGGGATTGGACAAGTTACACGGTTTTAAGATATGTCAGTTCCATAGACAAGGACTTCAATTACATTTACTTCGGTACCACAGGCGGGGTGTCCAGATACGATTTCTTTGCTAACCATTTTATTGAGCCTTTGACTGAAAGCGATGGGTTGCTGGATGACCGGGTTCAAAAAATAGCCTACGACCCTATGAGCAACGAAATCTGGTTTAGAACCTCCTCCGGGGTATGCAGGTATAATCCGGCTTTTCAGGAGTTCTATTACGGAGGGGTATTCCCGGATAATCTTGTGCATAAAGACTCAGCCAATTTCGTGTTTCCAGCTTTCTTTATGGATTACGGCTACTCCTTTATTCCGAACGGCTATATTACTGATCTTTACCTGAACCATTACACGATTACAGATCGGCTTTTTGACATGTGGGGGAGCTTGTGGATCGGGACCTGGGGACTAAATGCCGGAGTAGCATCTCTGCGCGCCTTAGATCTAAAGATGTTGAAAACCGGACTTTATAATGATGACGTCAAAGCCTTGCTTCTGGATGGGGATGATATCTGGTTTGGGGGCGCCACCTTAGTCTCCAGAACTACTGGGATAACTAGGTACAATCGCAAAGATGAAAAATGGGATTATTTTGAATCGAGTACACTTTCTGATCTTGCCAACAAGAGCATTACCTGTATGGAAAAAGATTCCCAGTATGTCTGGTTTGGGACCACCAACGGACTATTGCGATATGATAAGAAAAAGGATCGATGGCGCACTTACGATAGTTTCAAGGGTCTCTGGGACAACCAGGTAACAGCTTTAAAATCTGATCCAGGGCTGCTCTGGATAGGAACCCGGTACGGGCTGAATCTTTATTATCCCAAGGGGGATTCAATTGTCCGGATCAAAGATGACCTGATCAGAGGCGCTTATATTTATTCGATTGAAAAGGATACGAGTTTTGTCTGGCTTGGCACGGACAGGGGAGCTTTCCAGATTAACAAGAAATCACGCGAACTGATTCGCTTTGCCATTCTAGAAGGTTTTTTAAATCAATGGGTGAAGTCGGTTTTCAAATACCAGGATGATCTCTGGTTCGGGACAACAGAGGTGGTCGTAGCGGTTAACCTGAAAACCAGGGATAGAAAAATCTACCAATCGCCGGTTAATTATCCCGGCTCAGAAGTGAATAAAATCGTATGCGATGACAAGTACCTGTGGGTGGGAACCATCCTGGGTGTCTGGAAGCTGAATAAAGTTAAGAACACCTGGAAAGGGTTTTTCAAAGAGGATGGGCTTTTAGACAACTACATCCAGGATTTGCTTTTGGATGGCGACCATGTCTGGTTCGGAACCCAGAGGGGAGCCACCCGGCTTTACTGGAAAAGTCCCCTGGTAATAGATTGATGCTAACAGGAGGCTTATGTTGTAGCGTTGCCACTCCTGTGGCAACGGGGGGTCGTCCTCACTGGAGTGAGGACGCTACAAAGGAAATTATGGTAGCGTTGTTACTTCCACCCTACGGGGACTTGCTCTGACATTGAAGGAAACCTGAAAATGGAACTAAAGGAATTAGGCGAGTTCGGGCTGATAGACTTAATCAGAAGAAAAGTCTATACCAAAGATAAAAGGGTGGTTTTGAATATTGGGGACGATGCCGCAGTGCTAAAATGCTCACCAGGTAAGCTTTTGATCTTCACCACTGATACCCTGATGGAGAGGGTTCATTTCGACTTGAGATATTTTTCTTTTAAGGATATCGGATGGAAAAGCATAGCGGCCAACTTAAGTGACATCGCAGCTATGGGAGGGATCCCTTTGGCCGGCCTGGTTTCCTTAGGGATTCCGAAAAAAATAAAGGTCGAACAGGTTCTTGAGCTTTATTCCGGGATGGAAAACCTTTCCTCAAGATTTAAGTGCCCTATCGTAGGTGGGGATATATTTTCTTCACCTCAGGGTTTGGTTGTGACCATTTCCCTTTTAGGGGAGGTCGAAAAAAATCTATTTAAAACCAGAGGTGGAGCAAGAGTGGGGGATTTAATCTATGTGACCGGCGATTTGGGTGAAGCGGAAACAGGTTTGAGAATTCTGAGAAAATCGAACAAGAAAAAAAAATCAATTACAAAGAAACATCTTACCCCCTGTCCAAGGATAACGGAGAGTAGACTTCTGATTAAGAACTTAAAGATAAGCTCGATGATTGACATTAGCGATGGGCTTTCCTCAGATTTACACCACATCTGCGAGGAAAGTAAAAAAGGGGCATTAATCTATGCAGAGAAAATCCCGATTAGCCAGAGAATTATGGAAGTCTGCAGACCTCTAAAAATTCCACCTTTGAACTTAGCTCTAAGCTCAGGAGAGGAATATGAGCTTCTTTTCACCTTAAGTCCGGGTCAAGAAAAAAAGATAGAAAAAATGACTAAAGGAAAGTTTAAGGTCACTTTAATTGGAGAAATCAGGCAAAAAGAGGAAGGGGTTGAGATTTTAGATTTGGATGGTAGAATAAAGGACTTGAAGAAAACCGGGTATACCCACTTCTGATCTTTCTATGGATTGCATCCTATGGATGCCATTGTGTGAAATCCCCCGTAGGGGGATACAGCCATTCAAGGCATCTGCATAAACTCCTGCATCACCCTCAAACAAGTTTGAGGGTGCCACCCTGCTTGCATCATCACGGATGATGCACTCCAAAATTAAAAAACAGTTGACATTTTTTTTCAAAGTATTACTTTGCTTTCGAAAGTTGGGGCGAACGAAGCGCAAGAATTAATTCCCCCTACGGGGAAAAGGGAGGTGGGGAAGGTATGGAGAAGGATTTTCCAGAATGCCTTAAGTGCAACAAGGGAGTGCTTTTGCCTCTGTCCGATTACGGAAGGGAGGGGGCGAGCATAAGATATAAAGCCTGGATCTGCTCTAATCCAGACTGCGGCTTTTCCATCCGCATAGACAATGGTGAGGTAAGTTTTGGCAAGACCATAGGGATTTCGACCAAGTAAAAAAGAAGTTCTGTTTAAACGTGCGCTTCGTTCCTTCTCAACTTTTTAAATAGTATCTTTGAAAACTTGTCCATCCCGAAAAAGATCCCGAGGATAGGAAAAGATGTGGGAGAAACTTTTTGATAATCTCTGGCTGAAATTAGGGGCAATCCTTCTGGCCTGTCTTCTGTGGCTTCACGCTTCAACTGATAAGCTGTATGAATATACTTTTAACTACAATTTAAAAATGGTTAACCTTTCCCCTGAACTTATACTGGCAGAGCCTCTCCCCGCCAGCGTACAGGTGAAAATCTACGGGAAAGGAAAGGAGCTTTTAAAACTCCTGCTTTCCAAGGAGAGAACCTTGAAAATAGATGCCCAGAGGTTTTCTGCGGGAGAGTTCGAATTGCCGTTAAGAAAAGAGATGATTAGTGTCCCGGAGGGGCTGAATCTATCCGTAATCGAAATCTCCTCTCCTAAGGTTTTGATGATCAATTTGCAAAAGTTGGAGGAGAAGAAAGTCCCGGTCATCTCCCAGTTAAGATTTTTTCCTCAAGACGGTTATTTTCAAAAAGGGAAGGTAAAATTTACACCGGAGGAGATTAAACTTACTGGTCCCGAGGAAAATGTGGAGAAGACCAGTTATATCTTGAGCCAGGAAAAGGAATTCCAGGATTTAAAAAAATCTTTCTCCGGGACTATAGATTTGGTACCTCCTCCCTTTTTCAATGTCAGGTTCTTCCCACAAATGGCGGATTTTTCGGTGGAAGTTAAGAAAGGCGAAAAAAGGATGCTGGAAAATCTGCCAGTCAAACTTATAAACCTCCCCAGAGGCAGAAAGGTTTTTCTTGACTCCAAGACCATCAACCTTGAGGTCTTAGGGGAAAAAGAGACGCTGGATGAGCTCACCCCTGAAAGGATAAAGATCAACCTTGACTGCCGCAACTTGAAAGAGGGGAAGATTAAATTGCCTCCACAGATTGAACTGCCGGAAGATCTCCTTCTTGTCAGGGCTGAGCCTGATAGTTTTTCTGTAGAGATTAAGTAACATGCTGGTGTTAGGGATTGAGACCTCCTGCGACGAGACCGCAGTAGCTGTGGTTGAGGATGGTCAGAAGATCCTCTCGAATGTGGTTTTTTCCCAGTGGATTCACAAGAAATACTGGGGAGTGGTGCCTGAGCTTGCCTCCAGGGAACATATTAAATCCATCCTTCCTCTCCTGAAGGCTTCTCTTGAAGAGGCTAAGGTCAGTTTAAATAAGATCGACGGCATAGCTGCAACCTGCGGACCGGGCCTGGTTGGCTCACTTTTGATCGGTCTCTGTGTTGCCAAGGGGTTATCCTATTCTTTGAAAAAGCCGCTCATAGGGATAAATCACTTAGAGGGGCATATCTTCTCCAATTTCTTAGAGCATCACGAGCTTTTTCCTCCTTTTGTCTGCCTGGTAGTATCAGGCGGGCACTCCACCCTGGTCCATGTCAAAGACAAAGGTAATTACAGAGTCTTAGGGAGAACCAGAGATGATGCGCCAGGCGAAGCATTTGACAAGGTAGCAAGAATACTCGATTTAGAATATCCAGGTGGCCCCTCAATCGATCGAATAGCTCAGAAATGCGAATCTGGGGGGGTCAGATTTCCCAGGGCTTTTTTAGAGGAAGGGAGTTTTGATTTTTCCTTTAGCGGGCTCAAAACCGCTGTGGCTATCTATGTGTCAAAACTCTCACCTCAAGAGAGAGAAAAACAAAGAGACTGCATAGCCAAGGGGTTTCAGGAGGCGATAGTTGACGTTCTGGTTGACAAATCTCTGAAAGCCGCACTTGAGCTTAAAGTCAACCAGATAGCTATAGCCGGGGGTGTGGCGAATAACAGTCGTTTAAGACAGAAATTAAGCTTAGAAGCTATAAAAGAAGGACTGGAGCTATATATTCCTTCCCCTGTCTTATGCACGGATAATGCAGCCATGATCGCAGCGGCTGGATATTTTCATCTCCATAATGGAGAGAATTCTCCTTTAGACCTGAATGCCTATCCTCATCTTTCCTTAGAGCAAAAAGTATAAATTTCATTATCAAAATGAAATCGACCCAGGTTAGGGCAACTTGGGTTGATTTTTGGTAGGTCAGACATTCCTGTGGCTACGTGGCTACGCCTCCGTAGGACAGGCTTTGCTCTTTGACTGAACAGACAAGTCCAAAGAAATGGATCCGTAGGAAATGTCTGTTCTACCGCTCGGTAGCCCCGCCCTGCCCTCAAGTCGGGATAATAGATACATACCCTCGATTTTTTTCCTTCCCGATAGAATTTTTCTACCAAGTATGTCGATAAAATATATGAGCTAATCTAAGGAAAAGCCGCTTAGAGTGGGGTAAATAACTATTATGGGAATATTTAAGAAAAAAGGCCTCTTATCTTCTATATCCAAAAGAAAAGAAGAGCTTCTGGATGCCCTGGTAGAAGAAGTTCTGATCCTGGATATTACCTACAAAATCGTTTATGCTAATAAGAAATTTCTGGAGAACAGGCAGAAATCTTTATCTGAGGTTATAGGAAAGTACTGTTACCAGGTCACGCATAATTTAGATAAACCCTGCCATATGTCAGGTGAATCCTGTCCTCTGAGTGAGGCAATGAAAAATCAGTTACCTGATAAAGTTATTCATTCTTACGAAGATAAGGATAAGAAAAGATATGTTGAGATAACCGCTTCTCCTTTAAAGGATAAAAAGGGAGGGCTGAAAGGGATAATCGCATTGTTTAGAGACATCACAGATAGGGAAAAGGAGAAAAAAGAATCTGAAGAAAAATACAGAAATCTCATCGAGAAATCTAATGATGCCATTGCCATCCTGCAGGAGGATCAGATCAAACTGGCCAACCAAAAATTAACGGATTTAATTGGTTATACCTTAGGGGAGCTAAAAGAGATTGATTTTAAAGAAAGAATAGCTCCGGAATGCCGGGAAATGGTTATGGATAGATATGTAAGAAGACAAAGAGGAGAGGAGGTTCCGGACCATTATGAATTTACTATTCTGGCTAAGGATGGCCAGAGGAAAGATGTGGAGATGAGGGTTACCCTTATAGAGTACCAGGGAAAGGTTGCCTCTTATTGTTTTTTACAGGACATAACCGGGAAGAAAAAAGCTGAGGAGGAGCTAAAGAGAATTAAAGACTATTTAGACAATATCATAAATACTTCCCAGGTGGCGATAACCGTAATCGATAACCAGGGGAACTTCTCCATCTTCAACCAGGGAGCAGAAAGGCTAACCGGCTATAAAGCAGAAGAGGTCATTGGCAGAAAAAGGATTTTCGATTTCTACGCCGATAAAAAAGAGCTTGAACATATACAAAGAAAGCTACAAGAATCTGGTTTAATAGAAAATTTTGAAACTACCTTGCTCAGAGAAGATGGAAGCCAGGCTCCTATAAGCACATCGGTTTCCTCATTGAAGGACCAGCAGGGGAAACTCATAGGGTCCATCGGAATAAGCACGGACATCACCGAGCGCAAAAGAGCAGAGAAAGAAATCAGCCAGCAGTTTGACCAATTACAGACGATTTACCAGCTCACCGGTTCTGTCAGTCGTGCACAAGAGATAGAGGAAATCTACAATGAGACCTTGAATGCTCTGGAACGCACGCTAAAGGCTGACCGATCAGCTATTCTCCTCTTTGACCCGGATGGGGTTATGCGATTTAAAGCCTGGCGAGGACTTTCAGAAACTTACAGGAAGGCGGTTGAAGGTCATTCCCCCTGGTCGCCTGAGGAAAAGAATCCTCAATCCATTTTCATCCCCAAGGTAGAAGAGGAGCCAAATTTAGAAAAGCTACTCCCAGTTATCCTGGATGAAGGTATCCGAGCCTTAGGGTTTATCCCTCTTTTCTACCAAGGCCAGCTATTAGGTAAGTTCATGATTTATTATAACATCCCTCATCAGTTCAATGAGGATGAAGTTCGACTACTCCAGACTATCGCCGGTCATATCGCCTTTGCCATAGAGCGAAAAAGGGCGGAGAAAGCACTGCAGGATAGCGAGGAAAGATTAAACGCCATAATAGAAAATACCCCGAATGTGGCTATCGAGGGGTATGATATAAATGGCTACATAATATACTGGAACAAAGCGGCTGAAAGGTTATTCGGCTGGACACAAAAGGAGGCATTAGGAAAGACTATAGATCAATTGATACTGGATAAGGAATCTGCGGAGGAGTTCCACAAAATCTTAAAAGAACTTGATAAATTGAACAAACCATCTAACTCCTCTGAGTGGAAATGCAGAAACAAGAATGGGAATGAGATAACTGTTTACTCCACAGTTTTCCCCATACCTTCCTCTGGTGGTAAGAAAGAGTTCATCTGTATGGACATAGACATAACCCAGAGGAAAAAAGCAGAAGAGGAGATAAAGTATTTACAAGAATTCAACCAGGAGATCGTAGAAAAACTCCCGCTCGGTGTTCTCAGGCTGGATAGAGAGGGGAAAATCGTCTATGAGAACCCTAAGATGAGCCAGATTATGGGAGTGGAAAAAGGAGGAAAGTCCAGAGCCATAGGTATGAAGATAACTCAAATGCCAAATGTCGTAGGAAGTGGTGTAGTCCAGCAGATGGAGACCCTTTTAGCCGGAACCCCTTTTGCTTATCAGGTCTTCCCGTTTGTTTCACTCTACGGCAAGAAGACCATACTTTCGGTAAATGGAGTGCCTCTATTTAACCCACAGGGGAATCCAGATGGAGCTATTTTATTAATTGAAGATGTCACCGAGAGCAAAAAGATCGAGCAGAAGATAATCCAGGCGAACAAGGAGCTTTCAGCCTTGAATGCCATCTCCTCCATTACCAACCAATCTTTGAACCTGGACCTGATTTTAAATGAGACCTTGGATAAGGTCTTAGAAGTGACTGATTGCCAGGCTGGAG
>Ga0315275_10003888_pt1 | contig 13876 bp, 14 predicted proteins | sample YL17G03_0_MG_FD_205557 | JGI IMG/M metagenome (GOLD analysis project Ga0315275, IMG submission 205557) | Sediment microbial communities from Yellowstone Lake, YNP, Wyoming, USA - YL17G03_0 | ecosystem: Environmental > Aquatic > Freshwater > Lake > Sediment | place: USA: Wyoming | collected... | reverse complement strand
AAGTCGGGCGATCGCCGGACCGTTGTGTCGTCGTCGTGACGCACGACAGCCGCATCTTTCACTTCGGCGACCGCATGGCCAAACTTACGGATGGACGGATTGTCAGCATTGAACCGATCGCGCGCGAAGGAACGGCATGATCATCGTCAAGCGATTGAGCGTCTGGCTGGCCCTTGCCGGCGTGGGGTTTGCCGCCTGGGTCCTCATGGGAGCCAGCAAGATAGAGCCGATGCCGACGCCGATCTCAGAGCCTCCGCGGTCACCGTACGAACAGACCGTCGCGGCGTCCGGCATTGTCGAGGCCGTGAATGAGAACGTCCGCATTGCCCCCCCGGTCGCCGGCTTAATTACTAAAATGTTTGTGGCGGCCGGCGACCAAGTCAAAGAGCAGGCACCGCTTTTTCAACTCGACGATCGGGATCTACGCGCCCAATTGCTGACCCGCGAGGCGGCGATTCCTCCGCTACAAGCCCAAATCGACGAGCAGAAGTACCGGATCGGAGATCTCGACACGCAATTGCGTCGTCTCAAGTCGGTGCACGATCAACGAGCCGTCAGCGAAGACGATCTCAAACGCACCTGGTACGCACTCGAAATGGCGAAGCGCGGCTTGCAACGCTTCGACGCGAATCTCAAACTGGCCATCGCCCAACGAGACGAGATCACGATCCTGCTAGACCGCCTGACCGTCCGCGCTCCGCGCGATGGAGCGATCTTGCAGGTCAATGTTCGGGCGGGAGAATATGCCACCCCAGGATCGGGCGAACCGCTCATGCTGCTGGGCGAGACTCAGCAGCTGCAAGTTCGGGCCGACGTCGACGAGGTAAACGCGCCGCTGGTCGTTCCACACGCATCAGGAGTGGCCTCCCTCAAGTCCATGGCCGGCACAAAGATTCCGCTAACTTTTGTCCGCATCGAGCCCTATGTGGTTCCCAAGAAGTCACTGACGGGAGAGAACACCGAACGAGTCGACACACGGGTCCTCCAGATCATCTACCGATTCGATCGCCCGCCATTCCCCGTCTATGCCGGGCAACAGGTCGATGTCTTCATCGAGCGGCGGGCCTCGGGCAACACCGAACGCGCGCAACCCTCATCGGTTCCCTTGCCACAAGACAAGGCGCAATGAGCACAACGACGAACAATCTCGCAATTATATTGGTGGGGCTGGTCTTCTCCGCCTGCGTGCAAGGGCGGGAATACCAACGCCCGCCGGTGGAAGTGCCTGACGGCTGGTCACGTATGACGAATACCACCGAGGCCTCGACTGCTTCGGATCACCAGCCGGAAGCCGAGTGGTGGAAGACCTTTCAGAACGACGAACTCAGCGGGCTGATCGAACGAGCCCTGCAACAGAATCATGATGTAAGACGGGCGGTCGCCCGGGTCCTCGAAGGGCGCGCCTCCGTCATGTCAGCTGCCGCCGGCCTCTATCCTCAAATGAATCTCTCCAGCGGTTACAGCAACATCGCCGTGTCCAAAAACACGTTGGCCGGCTTGGGGCTGGCAACCGGACGACAACCTGGATCTCAGATTTTTGCCACCCCTGGAACATCCTACGATCTCTGGAACAGCGCCCTGGATCTCCGGTGGGAAATTGACTTCTGGGGCCGTATTAGACGGGGCCGTGAAGCGGCGGCGGCCGACGCCCAGGCTATCGAACAGGATGCCCGTGCCGTCGCGCTATCGTTGATCAGCGATGTAGGCCAGTCCTACTTCCGGATCAGGGAACTCGACGAGCAGCTGGACATCGCCAAACGAACCCTCGCGGTCCGGCAAGAGTATCTAGATATCATCCAGAAACGTGCCTCAGTCGGCTTGGCCTCCGAGCTGGACGTGAAACGCACCGAAGTGTTGGTTGCTGAAGCGGCGGGCATCATTCCGGATCTGGCGAGAACTCGAGCCGTGGAGTCGCACCGACTGGAGGTGCTGAACGGAATGTCTCCGGGATCGCTTGACCTTCACAGCAAGCCCCTCCGTGCTGTCGTCGTTCAGCCGGACATTCCTGTTGGGCTCCCCTCTCAACTTCTGGAACGGCGCCCGGATATTCTCCAGGCGGAAGCCACCCTTATGGCCTCTAACGCCCGCATCGGCCAAGCCCGCGCCTATTTTTTCCCCACTCTGTCCATTACCGGCCAAGGCGGCCTACAAAGTGTCGAGTTCTCCAATTGGTTTACCGGCAACAGCTCGACCTACAGCATCGGTCCATCGATTACTCTGCCGATCTTCCAAGGCGGGACCAACCTCGCCCGGTTGGATTCGGCGGAGTCGCGCCATGTGCAGATGCTGGAGAGTTACCAGCAGACTATTTTACAGGCGTTTCGAGAAGTCGCGGACTTGCTGACTTCGCTACGCGCGAGGGCAGAACAGCTCGCGCGACAGCGTGAGCAACTCTCTGCTGCACAGGAAGCCGTGCGATTAGCCGAAGTCCGATACCGCACAGGCCTGGTGAATTACTTGGATGTGCTAGATGCACAGAGAACGGCGCTGGCAGCAGAGACCCAACTGGTCCTCACCGAACGCACCCGCTTGACGGATATGGTCGGCCTCTTCAAAGCGCTGGGAGGAGGCTGGGCGCCGTCACCCGCTAGAGACCCTACTTGATCCTCTCCCTATCCATCCTGCCGGAAACGTGGATTCTCTCGCCATGGACTCTGTCCGGCACTATGCTGTCGGTAAGGTAACCCACAATGTCAGGACAGCAGGACATCGTGCCACGATCCGCTTCCCCGACCATCCTGGTGGTCAATGACGAACCGACTATCACGAAGCTGTGCAGGACAATCCTTCAGCAGGCGGGCTTTGCGGTCCTCGCTGCCGACGGCAGTTCGGAGGCCCTCAAGATCTGCACCCAACACGAAGGGCCCATTGATCTGCTGCTCACAGACATCATCCTGCCCCCTCCGGGCTTTCAATTGGCCTCAAGCTCCAATCAATTTCCCCACGTCCACGGCCACGAGCTGGCCGTCCGTGCGCTCCGCATGCGAAAAGACCTGCGAGTGATCCTCATGTCTGGCAATATCGACCAGGATTTGGCAGGGTACGGCATACGCCGGGGGGACCTCCCATTTCTTCCCAAACCATTTGAGCACCAAGCCCTGGTGGCACTGGTGCGACAGACTCTTCAAGCGCCTCCGCCTTCGGTCGAGAGTCTGACAGCGGGCCCGCCAGGAATTCAAAAAGCCGGTGATGGGTGGGTTGATTAGCTGGCCCCTACATCCTCAGACACGACGAACATCTCTCGTCCCGCGGCAACACGTAAAAAGGGGCTGCCATCTTGACGATAACAGCCCCAGTTCACATTCGCGATTAAGGATTAATAGCGATCGCGCTTACCGCCGCCCCCGCCTCCGCCATATCCACCACCGCCACCACCCCCGCCAGTGCGAGGCTCCTGGGGACGCGCTTCATTGACGGTTAAGGTCCGGCCACCCATTTCCGTACCGTTGAGAGCGGTAACGGCAGCCTGTGCTTCCGCATCCGAAGACATCTCAACGAAGCCGAAGCCGCGTGCCTGTCCCGTGAACTTATCCGTAATGATCCGCGCTGAAGCGACAGCGCCATGTCGCCCGAACAGATCAGTCAACTCCTGCTCAGTCGCCGAATAGGGCAACCCACCGACATAAATCTTCGAACCCATCTGGGGTTCCTCCTTTGAGTATATTGATATTGTCTTGTACGCGAGGAACGGGGGAAGGAGCGGGCCGAAGACGCGAAAGATGTGGCGACTTAGGTCTGACTTCCGACGAGATTCTCGGGCAAGGCAACATCGATGCTGCAGACCTGTGTGTTTCGCTTCACCTCACCGCCAGGCCCCTGCGATAAGGTGGTCCTAGGCTATCACAGCCTTCTTGAAAATGGCAATCCGAGTCCTGGCAGGATGCTGAAAAGGTCCGCCAGCGGCGTTCTCGCATCGTTCAGACCCTCCACGGGGACCCGGCCGCCTCACCAACTCGGCGGCGCGCACAGACTTGGTGCTCCTTATTCGTCGCACCGTGCGCCCCAGAGGGTACGCCTCGGCCCTTCACTCGCTGCGGCCTTGCTGGACGAACTTTTTGAGCATCCTGCGAAAGTGTTTTCCTGTTGCGATATGCGCGTGGACCATCGAAGTTCTGGCGTATCAAAACATTTTCCCACGCCCTGCTAGGCCGGGTGTCGGCTTACTCCCCAATGCGCACCAACAGTCCCCGTTCCCGGCAAAGCTCGAACGTCCAATGAAAGGCGGCAATGACCAAGCCGAGAAACACCAGATTCAAGCCGGTCGCCCATGCGAGATGAGTGATCGGCGAGACGGAAGCGTTGAGCACGGCGCGCATCCCTTCAAATACATGGGCTGCCGGGTTCATCCAGGCAATGGCCTGCAGCCACAATGGAAGCACCTCCATCGGATAAAATACACAGGAGATGGGCTGAAACAGAAACACCATGCTCCAAGCCAACACTTCTGCTTCTTGACCAAACCGCATGATGAGGGCCGTGGTCAGCACCCCGATAATCCATCCCGTCATCACGAGATTCAAGACGAACGGAACCAGCCACATCCCGATCACGAAGATGTTATACGAATAGAACAGGCCCGCGCAGACGACCATCACTACAGAGACGGCCATCACCTTGAAGACGCTCATGACCATCGTCGCGGCGAGGAATTCGCTCGGCTTGAGCGGACTGGCAAACAAGTTCATCAGGTTTCTCGCCCAGATCTCCTCCAGGAACGAAATCGTAATCCCCTGCTGCGCTCGGAACAGAATATCCCACAGGATCAACGCCCCCAAAAAGAACGTCACCGCCCCCGAGATCTGCCCCTGGAATTTCATGAGGTAGACCGTAATGAATCCCCAGATGACGAGGTCCAGAAACGGCCAATAGAAGATTTCCATCATACGCGGCAGACTGCGCCGGTAGAGGTACAGATGCCTCGCCACCAGGGCATAAATTCGATGAGCCTTCATCCTTCTTCCTTCCCCCACTCCCAAGTTTAGCGGCCTTGGAGGTGAAGGGGAGAGTCTCCCCTGCGCGCGTCCAACGAGGGCCTTCTGAGGCCGCGCGTTGCGCGAGCACAGAGACTCGCCCCTTCACCTCCTACTTCTCCCGCGCCAACTTCACAAATACTTCTTCTAGGTCCGCCTGCCCAAACCGCGCCACAATCTCCTGCGCCGTCCCCTCCGCCACTATCTTTCCCCGCTGGAGGAAGATGATCCGATCCGACATCTCTTCCATCTCGTGCATGTTGTGCGACGTATAGAGCACGCTCAGTCCGGATGATCGTCGCTCCTCCTTGAGGAAGCTCCGAATCTTTTGCGCGATATCGGGATCCAGACTCGCGGTCGGTTCATCAAGAAACAGAATCTTCGGCTCGGTTAAGAACGCCTTAGCCAGCCCAAGACGAGTACTTTGACCGGAGGACAGCTTGCGCGTCACTTTATGGCGAAACTCCTCCATCTCAAGCCGCTTCACGATATCATCGACCCGTTCTTGGATCTGAGACAGACCATACAGCCGCGCAATCACCCAAAGGTTCTCCTCGACCGTGAGCGCCTGAGGCAGTGAGACATAGGTCGAAGAAAAGTTCACTTGTTGCAGAATGGCCTCACGATGCGTCGCCAGATCGAGCCCAAACATCTGAATGGAACCGGCGGTCGGCGTCACCAACCCGAGCAGCATCTGAATCGTGGTGGTTTTCCCCGCCCCGTTCGGGCCCAGCAATCCGAGAATCTCTCCCGGCCTGATGTCGAACGAAATATCGTTGACAGCGACGAATGCGCCGAACCGTTTCACCAGATGTTGGACATGCAGGACGGGTGTGACCATGAATGATCAGCGGCTTAGTAGGATGCTGCGGAACCTGTCTGACATTGCCGTTCGCCGCAGTAGAACGGTCAATGTCGGACAGGCTCCTGAGAGCGCGCGAGTACCAGCAACGAGCGCCAGGACAACGCCCGCTTTAGCAAGCTGCGGAAAAACTCGGTTTATACACAAAACACCGTTGAAGTTTTCCATATGGCGGCGCTGTGAAAATAGTCTCAGGATGCTCAAAAAGGCCGTCCAGCAAGGCCGCAGCGAGCGAAGAGGCGAGGCGTACGCTTCGGTACGTTGAGCCTCTGAGCGACGCGAGAACGCCGCTGGCGGGCTTTTTCAGCATCCTGTTAGGTTTCCAGCCCTTGCTCCATACGAGACTGCGATCTTGGGAACTGCTTCATGATCAAGGCGGCCACGCCGACGACATCGTCCAGGCCGAACAGCGGAATGTGCAGATCGACGGGCTTGTCCGATACCACCGCGAGCAGCCCTTCCATGGAAACAGGAATTTCACCGATCTGCTCACGGACGATGACAATCTTCGGATACCCTTCGTGTTTCCATCCTTCGGCAATGATCAGGTCATAGGTGTGATCGAGAAACCGATCCCGCACGTCTTCGACATTCATCTGATCGGACACATCGGCAAACATCGCCATACTGCCCTTGGAAAGCACCATCACGCTGCTGGCGCCGGCTCGCTTGTGGCGCCAGCTATCTTTCCCTTCCGTATCGAGGTCAAACCCGTGTCCAGCATGCTTCACCGTCGCCACCTTGTAGCCGGCCCGGACCAACTCAGGAATCACGCGCTCGATCAGCGTGGTTTTCCCGCTGTTCGACCGACCGACAAACGAGACAATAGGTACGGCCATGAGTGTACCTGGTCAGTGGTCAATCGTCATTGGTCAAAGGCGATCAAGAATGATTCTCGCCCTTGACTAGTGACTGATGACTATTGACATCCTTTCCCTATCAGCAACAGGACTGCCGGTGAGGACCGGTGTGAGTATGCTCGGAATGGCTCGCCCAGGCTTCTCCGCTCAACAGTTGAACCGATACCAGATCGCCGGGGTCCACTCGTTCAACATCGACGGGGATATCGATCAAACAATTGGCCTTCACCATGGAGGTCAACATCCCAGACCCTTGAGCACCAGTCGTGCAAACCTTGAAGACACCTTCTTCTTGCGTGAGCACACCGCGTAGAAAGTGGCGCCGGTCCGTCCGTTTGGAAAACTTCTCCTGGAAGATCGCCTGCACGACCGGCCGACCGTAACTCCGGTGTCCGCTCATTTTGAGCATCGCCGGCCGCACGAGCTGCTCGAACGTCACCATGGAGGACACGGGATTCCCCGGCAGGCCGAAGGCCAGCTTGCCCTGAATCTTACCGAAGGCGAGCGGCTGCCCCGGCCTGATCGCCAGCTTCCAGAAGTTCATTTCTGCGCCCAGTTCGTGGAAGACCGCCTTCGTGAAATCGTAATCGCCCATCGACACACCACCGGACAGCACCAGAATATCCGCCGTCAGTCCATGCGAAATCTTTTCCTTCAGCGCCGCAGGCGTATCCCGCGCAATCCCCAGCAACAGGGGAATGCCGCCCGCCTCCTGGACCGCTGCCGCAATCCCATAGCTATTGGAGTTGATGATTTTTTCTTCGCTGAACCGTTCGTCCAAATCCGCCAATTCGTCACCGGTCGAAAGGATCGCCACCCGGGGTCGTTGATAGGCGAAGATGAACGACTTGGCCAGGATCGCCAGCATCCCCGCTTCACCAGGCCGAATCTGGGTCCCCTTGGCGATGATGGACACGCCCTTCTTGACGTCCTCCCCTTGAGGCCGAATGTTGGCGCCTTGCTGTTCCGGTTTGAAGACGCGAACGGAATCCGGTGTATGCTCAGTGTCTTCGACCTTCAAGACCGTATCCGCCCCTTTCGGGATGGGAGCCCCGGTCATGATGCGAATCGCTTGCCCTGCTCCGACGGATTTTGAAGGCATCTTGCCCGCAGGAACATCCTCAATCACCGTGAGCGTCACCGGTTTCTGAATCGCATGCTCCTGTTTAATATCGTCCCACCGCACCGCAAACCCGTCCATCGCACTGTTGTTCCAGGGCGGATTATCCCGTTCCGCCACAATGTCCTCGCCGAGGACACGGCCAAGCGCGTCGAGGATCGAAATCTTCTCCAAGCCCAGAGTCGGCGTGGCCTCCAACACGATCCGCTGCGCTTCTTGTAGTTGCGTGAGCCCCTCTGTCGCGTCTGTGGCCTTCACAGTCTCTCCTTCATCAGTGCGCCTGCCGGGCCACGCTTTTCACGAGTGACCCGCTCTTCTTGCAGAACGCTTCGACCTTATTCGCAATCTCGTGATAGCACTCCGCCGTGGGCGTGTCGGAATTGAACATCGCAAATGGCTCACCGGCGTCAGACTGGATCACGACATCGGGATCGAGCGGAATGCGCCCGAGGAAGGGCACGCCCATATCAAGGGCCGCGGCTTCCCCGCCGCCCTTGCGGAACACCTCGATCTGGTTGTGACAATGGGGGCACTCCAACCCGCTCATGTTTTCGATAATCCCGATGATCGGGACTTCGCTGTCCTTGCAGAACGTCACCGACTTGCGGGAGTCCAGCAAGGCCACTTCCTGCGGCGTCGTCACGATCACGGCGCCGCTGACATTACCGAGCAGATCGATGGTCGTCACCGATTCGTTGCCAGTTCCGGGAGGCAAATCGACAAACAAGAAATTCAGATCCTGCCACTCGACACCGCCCAAGAGTTGGTTGATGAACTCATACTTGTACGCATCGCGCCAGATGATCGGATCGTCCGAATTCTGCAACAAGAAGGACATCGATGCGATCTTGAGGTTATACGCCTGAAACGGGATAATCCCGCCCGAGCTGCTGATCTTGAGCTTCTGACCTTCAGCCCCCACCATCTTCGGAATGTTCGGACCATGGATATCCATGTCGCAAATGCCGACATGCCACCCTTTGAGCGCGAGACTTACGGCGAGGTTCGTCGTACAGGTACTCTTTCCGACTCCACCCTTGTTGCTCATGATGAGCACTTTGTATTCGATCCGCTCCATCCGTTTGGCCACCAACCAGCGACTGTGCCCCTCCTTGTCCTTCTGACAGGCTTCGTTCTCGTCGCAGATCGCGCAGGCCCACATATAAACGCAGGCATCGCTACCGCCGGAGCTGGGAGGCTGAATGACGTTCAATTCACGAGCCATGTATCTTCCTTCGTAACTGCTCAGGTGTTCAGGCTGAAGGGGTGAAGGCTGAAGTGTTTGGAATTTCGAACTCCGGCCTTCAGCCTGAACCCCTTCAGCCTATCTACCTGAGCAGTTACCTTCCTTCTCCAACACGTGCACACCCGATCTGCGTGCGCTCGTTATCGCTGTCGACCTTTCGGCACACCGACGTAGTCACCCTCTCCCACATCGGGCAGTCCCGCCGACGGCGCCTTGCCGTTTCCTGCCGCTGCAGTGGCCACGGCTGGCACCGCCGCCCCTTCCGCTACCGGCTTCTTCTTGTTGAAAAATCCTGCACTCACAATACCGATTTCATAGAATATATACATCGGCAAGGCCATGAGACATTGGTTGAAGGGATCGGGCGTTGGGGTAAGAATTGCGGCAAAGATGAACGACCCCAGCAGGGCCCACTTGCGATACCGCTTGAGAAAGGGCGCATCGACCCACCCAAGCTTCGCCATGAGCGTGATCGCAAGCGGCACTTCGAAAATCAGCCCGAACACCAGCAGGAACCACAGGGAAAATCCGACGTACTGGGCAATGGAGATCTGGGGAACGAAGCCGGCGTTGACGCCATAGGACACCAAAAAATTCAGCGCAAACGGAAGTACGAAGAAAAAGGAAAAGCCCACCCCTGCGTAAAAGGCCACGGTGCTCAACAGCACAAACGGCGCGACAAACCGCCGTTCCTGGGCATGGAGGCCCGGCACGACGAATTGCCAGACTTCCAACAAAAGATATGGGGTCACGGCGACGAGGGCAAAGAGCCCGGCCACTTTGACGCTTTGCCACAAGGCTTCAGCCGGCGCGAGAAAGACGAACGGAACGGCCGGCAGATCGGTCGGCACCCACGACAGGGAGCCCAACGCAAACATGTTCTGGAGGGGAATGCGAAGCCACTTAACCAACATGTCGGCATAGAAAAATGTGCCGACGAACACCACGGCGGTGATGATCACTGCGCGCGTCAGCCGGACCTGGAACTCCACGAGGTGCTCCATCACCGGCATTTTCTTATCTTCCAGCGGCTTGAAAATCGTGTCTTGCAGCCACTGGTTGAGTGAGTTCAAGCCGTCGAACATACGAACCGTTCATCCGATAGCTAGCCGCGACCGCTCGGATGCCGAGCGGTCGCGGCCAGCGTCATGCGTGTTACTTGGGATTGACCGCGACAAACAGGTTATTTCCCTGCCGGCTTAGGAGCAGGACGGCCAACTCGTCTTTCTTCAACTTACTCGAGGCTTTCTGGTAGTCTTCGAGCGTCTTCACGACTTCGTGGTTCACTTCCTGAATCACGTCACCGCGCTGCAGACCCGCAGCTTCCGCAGGGCCACCATTCTCGACCGACGTCACGACCACACCCGTCATCTTCGCCGGGATGTTCAATTGACTCATCGTGGCCGCATCCAACCCCTGCACACGGAGAGAGGCCAAGACATTATCCGGCGGCTTCTCCATCTCGACCGGTTCCTTGGAAATTGACGGCTCCTTTTTCGCCAACATTTCATCCGTCGGTCGCTCCGCCACCTTCACGGCGATGGTCTGTTCCTTGCCGTCTCGCAGGATCTTTACCTGCGCATCCTTCCCGACCATCGTACGCGCGACGAGGTTCCGCAACTGACTCACGTTTTGGACTTCTTTCCCGTTGAAGGCGATCACCACATCGCCGCGCTTCATACCCGCAGCATGGGAAGGGCCGTTCTCATTCACATCGCTAATGAGTACCCCTTTGCGCTGTTCCGGAAGCTTGAAGGATTTAGCCAAGGCCGGTGTGATCTCTTGAATCGCGACACCCATCCAGCCGCGCACGACCTTGCCGGTCTTCTGCAGACTGTCAACGATATCCAACGCGATACTGCTGGGAATGGCAAATCCAATCCCCTCCGACCCGCCGGTCCTTGAGAAGATGGCCGTATTGATCCCAATGAGTTCGCCGCTCACATTGACCAACGCCCCGCCGGAATTGCCCGGATTAATTGCGGCGTCGGTCTGGATGAAATCTTCATAGTCTGCAATGCCAACGTTGCCGCGTCCCAAGGCACTGATGATGCCCAGGGTCACGGTGGAACTCAGTCCGAACGGACTGCCGACGGCCAGCACAAGGTCGCCGACCTGCAATTTCTCATACTCAGCCCATTTTAAGGATGGGAGGTCCTTCGCCTCGATCTTGACCACGGCCAAGTCCGTCTTCGGATCAGTTCCCACCACTTTCGCGCTGAATTCACGTCGATCGCTGAGCGTGACGGTGATCTGCGTGGCGCCTTCGACGACGTGGTTGTTGGTCACGATAAATCCGTTCGGATCAAAAATGACGCCGGATCCGGCGCTTTGCTCAGGGCGTCCATGCCCTCCACCCGGAGGCATCGGCGGAGGAGTCGGAAGTTCACCCCCTGGCGCTTCTTCACCCGGAGGTCCACCAAAGGGACCTGGCGGCAACGGCGATCTCCGGCCTCGTCCCCCGCCTTCTCCACCCCCGGTCACCGCAATGTTCACCACCGCTGGCGTGACTTGCTTGACGATCTCTGAAAATCCTTGTGTCAGCCCGGCTGGAACCCCGGCGGCTAAGGCTGTGGGTTCACTCGGCAGGACAGTAAACGCGAAGGCACTCATGACCAGAGCGATACCTGCAACAAGACCTCGGACATTCCCCCCCTCACTCCGCGTGACCATAACAGCGTTCCTCCACAGGGTTAACTGACGCGACCGCATGAGCTCAACGGTGCATTGTACACTATCCGTTCCGAGGGCTTCAAAGACTAATAGTCCCCGTCGGACCCTCACCAAACAGAGCCCGAAGGGGACAGCGCGTAGACTGCGCCGCGTGAAACGCGAGGACGGGCTGGTCTCTCTTGTTTATCTGGTCTGTTTCGTTTGTTTGATTGAACCAGATAGACCAGATCAACCCTCCCCCGTCTCGCGCATCCCGCTTGTCACGCGAGGCTATTCCGCAGCCTGCTATGAACTTGTTTTCCGAGCCGTCGCTTCGCTCTCCACTCTTCTACGCTCGTCCCCATCGGCGGATCTGTCAAGTCCAGCGGAGTCCTCCCCCTTGCAATCCTGCCCGTTGCTCAGATACCGTAATTCATCTGGTATCTGGTCTGGCGCCGCCGGTGCGGTTCACCGCAACAAGGCTGATTATCTATGCCCTGCCAAAGCGCCTCAGGCTCCATCGAATGGTCGATCATCGTTCCAGCCCATAACGAGGCTGCTCGCATTCTTCCCTATCTTCGAAGCATCACCTCATACATGCAAGACCGAGGAGAACCCTACGAGGTCCTCGTAGTTGACGACGGCAGTACCGATGCCACGGCCTCCGTTGTTGAGACCGCGGCTTCTTCAGCCCCAGAAATTCAGTTGCTCCGGGCCCCCCTGCGCCAAGGGAAAGGGGCCGCCGTACGACGAGGGATGCAAGCCGCTGTCGGACGACTACAACTGTTTGCCGATGCGGACGGGGCCACGCCGATTCAGGAGCTCGCCCGGCTCGAACAGGCCGTGGCAAGCGGAGCCGACGTGGCCATCGGATCGCGCGCACTCGCTTCTCGGTTGCCGGGCTATGCAGTCCAGGCCCGCTTCCATCGAACTATTTTGAGCAACCTGTTCAATTCAGTCTTGCAGCAGAGCGGCCTCAGAGGAATCACCGACACGCAATGCGGATTTAAGCTGTTCCGCCAGGCGGTGGCAGCAGACCTCTTTGGGGTCTCCTTAATCGACGGCTATGGCTTCGACCTCGAACTGCTCTATGTGGCGCAACAACGCGGATACCACATCGCAGAAATTCCGGTGAATTGGTCCCATCAGCACGGCTCAAAATTTCGCGTCATCAGAGATGGGCTCGCCATGCTGCGCGAATTGACCGTGATCCGACGGAATGCAGCCAAGGGCTACTACTCTTCTCCCTCACACCCGCGGAATTTTCATCCAGCCACAGACCGGGGCGCGTGAAGCGCGAGGACCGGCTGGTCTCTCTTGTTTATCTGGTCTGTCTCGTTTGTTTGGTTGAACCAGATAGACCAGATGAACCAGATCAACCCCCGTCCGTTGCGCTCGTCCCGCCAGTTCTCGCGGGCCCTCATCCTTGTTCCGCAGCCTGCTAGACCTCACCCGGATGATTGCACGAAGATCGCAACGTTCCCGTCTTCATACTCGCAAGACGCCTCCGCGCCCTGTTGCATTCAGCCTGATATTTCGATACGGTGCCACGTTTGAATTCCAGTAGAAGGCTGCGGAAAAACTATTTTTGACACACCAGGACACTCAATGGTCCGCACGTCTGGGATAAGCCCGGTCTGTCTGGTCTATCATGTCTATCTGGCGCTCCCGGACGAGACAGACCAGATAGACGAGACAGACCGAACAGACCAAATGAACAGGACAGGCTGGCGGACTTTTTCAGCATCCTGCTACCCAAATCAGGCACGGCAGACAGCTTCCCTTAGCCCGCATTATTTATGAACACTTCTGCTGCAATTGCCGACCCGCTGCGCTTGCGCGGGAAACGTCGTTCGTATCTCGTCCGAAGAAAAGAGCATATGGCGTATAGCCAATAGCGTATGGTCCGGAATGGAGAGTGGGCGTCTTTGCTACCAGCTATAAGCCATTAGCCATACGCTCTTATCCCCAACGAGATACGCTTCACGAGGAACGCGCTTTCGGGCGATTTCGCGACGAACCGTCATGAATAATGCGGGCTAGGAGCCTGTCCGAGTATTCAAAAATATGCCCATTTCAGGGGTATCTGAACCCCTCACCGAAGTGCGATCGTTGATCCTACGCCAAATGTGCACGTAGAGATTTTGCGAAACCGATTACTCGGAC
>Ga0315275_10003887_pt1 | contig 13877 bp, 12 predicted proteins | sample YL17G03_0_MG_FD_205557 | JGI IMG/M metagenome (GOLD analysis project Ga0315275, IMG submission 205557) | Sediment microbial communities from Yellowstone Lake, YNP, Wyoming, USA - YL17G03_0 | ecosystem: Environmental > Aquatic > Freshwater > Lake > Sediment | place: USA: Wyoming | collected... | reverse complement strand
CTGGATACTTACCTGGATCGTTATTTACCTTCCATGGAGTTTATTGGTGGAATATTACCTGCTCCCGGTCGCCTTGGGAATGGCTGTTCTTGCTGGTGCTCTCTTGACGATACTCCTTCCTGCTCTGCGAGAGACTAGTTTTTCGAAACGAATGACAAGCCGGGGTGCACTTTTGATTTTCCTGATCCTGTTTCTTCCAACATTGCTGAATAACATAACCAGTGCCCGAATCCAGATAACCCAAGACAGTGTTAATGCCAATTTGCTAGCCTACCTGGCTGAGAATGTACCCTCTGGCAGCACGGTTTTAGCGAACATTCGAATTTCGAATGAATTTATTGACCAGATGAATTTACAATTCCAGGCGTACTATAATCGACCGGACCTGATCGTGAAGGAGTTTAATCCATTCGAAAATTACCCGGATGGGAAGTATTTCCTCTTAGAGCCCAATGTCACCCATCGACCATTATTGACTGTACGGATGGGAATCATTGAACCATCCCAGATCACATGGAACAAAGAGTTGGAGACTTATCTTGCCTCCCATCCCGGCTGGCAGCCGGTGGCCGAATTCGGAAAACAATTCCATCTAGCACTCATAGATCTGCCCCGCGTGGTATGTCCTTTCATTAAAACCCGGGCCTTTTGTTCCACACCTTCGCCTCTGGTGGATTTCAGGGAGTTTGCCTACTCCTGGACTGTGTACGAATTGAAATGACAAGCGCCTCCTGGAATGCAGCCATATTAAGAGACGGAGATTCTTTATGAAATATGAAATTATTGAAACCTCGCTGGCAGATCTGGATCGTCTCTACCAATATTCCATCGACGGAAATTTTGGAGCGGATCTTGGAATCAAGGGTTTTGATTACCCCTGGCTTCTAAACTCCTATGGCTGGAAGAAAGAAACCCGAGCCTTGGATATTGGTTGCGCATATTCTCCCCTGCCCATCCATATCAAGGAAACATATGGCTGTGAAGTTTGGGCGGTGGATGATTTTGGGAAATCGGTCGGAGATGACTTCTGGGAGCGCGGCGCCTCTCCGGAATCATTTATCCGTAAGCACCCAGAAGTGAAATATGTCCTGGAGAGATTGGGAGATCCAAGCAAAAGTTCGCTCCCCGTTGGTTACTTTGACGTGATCTACAGCCTGTCAGTGCTTGAGCATGTTCCGGCGCAGATCATGCCTGCTGTCTGGCAGCATATGGACTCGCTGCTCAAGCCTGGCGGTGAAATGTTGCATGCCGTCGACATCTTATTTCCTTCAAATGCTGGTTTAAGGAAACTGTTCTTATACAAGTTGTTTGATTGGCTTCACGGTTTTATTCCTGTTAGCTATAAACAAAAGCATGTCCAGGCAACCCCGTTGAACTATTTGCGCCAGGTTGCTTGTGTCCTTGGATTTAAGTTGGGCTCCCCGAAAAACCTTGATGTGCTCACTATGTCTTTGTCTCCCAACACATTGGTGGAAAGTTATCAGTATGGGTTGAACCGAATAATCAAGGACAAGGTCAAAGATTTCCATTTCCAGCGATTTGGTTCGCTCATGATCCATTTAAAGAAAATTTCATGACCCATATTTTCGCTCTTGTCCCCATGCGCCACCAAAGCCAGCGAGTACCCGGCAAGAACTACCGCCTGCTGGCAGGCAAACCTCTCTACCAGCACATCATCGAAACACTGCTGGTCGTACCAGAGATCGATGGGATTCTCGTGGATACCGACTCTCAGACTGTCATGGAAGGCCTGCAGCGTGACTTTCCGCAGGTGAGGGTCATCAACCGGCCTGAGAACCTGCGTTCCAACACCACCCCGATGAATGAGATCCTGCTCCATGATACATCCCTGCAGGAGGCTGATTTTTATCTGCAGACCCACAGCACCAACCCGCTCCTCCGGGCGGAGACAATCTCGAAAGCCATTCAGACCTTCCTGGCAGATTACCCTGCCCATGACTCCCTTTTTTCGGTCACCCGGCTCCAAACACGCCTTTATGACATGCAAGGCCGCGCCCTTAATCATGATCCGAACGTATTGCTCCAAACGCAGGACCTCCCGCCCGTGTTCGAAGAAAATTCGTGCCTGTATATCTTCAATCGCCCGAACCTTGCTCGCCGGTGCAACCGCCTGGGAGAGAGGCCGATGATGTTCGAGATCGATCCTGCTGAAGCCTGGGACATCGACGAAGAACTAGATTTCACGGTTGTAGAATTCCTGATGCAGAAGCGAAACAAGAAATAATCCTTGCCTGCGAAACCCGCCTTGAAAAAAAACCTCGTAAAAGTAATTCAAGACCCCTGGTATCCATTTACTGGTGCAGCCTACCCTGTATTGGCCTTGCTGTTGCACAACATATCCGAAGTGGATGCCACAGCCGGGTTGAGGGCGCTCGTGATAACCCTGGTTGCCTTAACGATGTTACTGCTGCTCCTGCGCCTGGTCTACCGCTCCGGACACCGGGCAGCATTCGCCAGTGCCGTGCTGACCATGCTGTTCTTCACCTACGGTCACGCTTACGATTTGATCTCTGAAAAGTGGAAGATCCCGCACCTGGGCACCTGGATGCTTTCTGCATGGTTGCTGCTGAGTGCCTTGGTCCTGGCATGGGCGGGAATGCGGAGAGCCCATTTTGAAGGGGCTGCACTCCCTTTGAATGTGATCTCGCTTGCCCTGGTCCTTTACACCACCGGATCGATCTTATGGAAGTCATTCCCGGATTCATCCGCTTCCACTACCGTGGATAAAAATACCGCGATGCAGGAGCTGGTTCCACCTGAAGGTGCGAGCATGCCCGACATCTATTACATCATCGTCGATTCGTATGCCCGGTCTGACCTGCTCAAGCGCGATTTTTCTTATGACAACAGTGCCTTCCTCCAGAGCCTTGAGGACCTGGGATTCTATGTGGCCGATTGCACGCAAAGCAACTACAACCGCACGGATATTTCGCTGGCTTCTTCATTAAACATGGATTATCTGCAAAACCTGGACCCGGCTTACCAGCCTGGCAGGACCTCCCGCCGCACCTTGTGGGAATCGATCAGTCGCAGCGCAGTGCGCGCCAGCCTGGAAAAAGCCGGCTATGAAACGGTGGCTTTCGCCAGCGGTTTTGCCTGGAGCGAGATCAAGGATGCCCGGGTCTACAAAACCCCCTCCCTGCTGGTCTCAGCGTTGACCGCTTTTGAAACCCTGCTCCTCCGCACCACCCCGCTGCTCCATCTGGAAGACCTGGGTTGGATTAACTTCGACCGGATCGATGGCGAACGCTACCGGGAGCGCACTACGCTTGTTTTTAACAGCATGGATGCGCTGGCAAGGATGCCTGGACCGAAATTCGTCTTCATCCACCTTATTCCGCCGCACCCGCCTTTTATCTACGCACCTGACGGCTCGCCCACCGACCCCGCTGCCTTCCTTAACGAACACAAGCGTTATTCCCAGAAGGCTTATACCGAGGGCTACCGAAACGAGGTGGAATATATCTCCGAGGAGATCAAGACAGCTGTCGAGACTCTGCTGGCAAGATCATCCGTGCCTTCCGTCATCATCCTCCAGGGTGATCACGGTCCCTGGCTGCAATCGGGTAAGGATAATTTCCTGGTCCTGAATGCATATTACCTGCCCGGTCACTCCGATCTTCTTTACCGGACTATTTCACCTGTCAATACTTTCCGGCTGGTGTTCGATACCTATTTTGGAACCCATTACGGTTTGCTCCCCGATATCAGTTATTATTCACCCATCCCAAAGATCTATGAGTTTGTTGAGGTCGCAAATCCATGTCAGGACCAATAGAGGCATTCTTGAAGGAAATTCCGCTTCTCCTCAGCAATGTCTGCCTGACAAAGTTATGCTAGCGAGCTGACCATCAAAAAACCATGAATACAAAATTGTCCGAGCCCCCATCTCTAACAGTCGTAGTTCCTGTCTACAACGAGGAAGAAGCCCTAAGGGATTTTCTGCCAGCCTTGATTGATGTTTGTAGGATGAACCATTGGAAGGTCATCATTGTCAATGATGGTTCGAAAGATCAAACTTCCAGCGTTTTATCAGTTTACGAAGAAATGCCAGATGTAGAAATCATCCTCCACAAAAAGAATCGCGGTTATGGGGCGGCTTTAAAAACGGGCATTATGGCCGTAACCACAACGTTTCTTGTTACGCTGGACGGTGATGGACAACATTGTGTCGATGACATTGAAAGAGTGTTTTGCGCTGCGATCGATAATGATGCCGATCTCGTTGTTGGTAATCGCGGCAAAATTCGAAACGCAAATCTCACCAGGGCACTTGGGAAAAAGATTATTAAAATTTTTACTCGTATTTTGATGCCACTCCCCATCAACGATTTAAATTCCGGATTTAAATTATATCGGACCGAATATGCGCAACGCTATGTGCCAGTCTGCCCGAGCTCAATGGCTTTCAGTGATGTGATGACTTTGGTTTTTATTCATCGAGGCGATCTGGTCTTGGAACATCCAATAACCGTTCGCCCAAGACGAACCGGGAAAAGTATGATCAATATTAATACAGCTTTCGAAACTGTTTTGGAAATTCTAAATATTGTTGTCCTGTTCAATCCCATGAGAATCTTTTTACCATTGGCTTTTTTCCTTGTCCTGGTTGGCACGGGATGGGGTATACCGATCGCACTCCAAGGGCGAGGCGTTAGTACGGGCGCCATGCTTTCCATTGTCCTGGGTGTAATTCTATTTTCGATCGGATTGATCGCCTCACAATTGTCTGCGATCAGGATGTCCATATTGGATGATGATATTTCAAGGGAAATCAATTATGAATAATAAGTCAAAACATACAATTCCAATTAGCTTATTCAGCAAAATAGCCGGCAAATTTCGTCTATTGATGTCAGCCAGGAAATTTGCTCTGGTATTAGAGGTTGCAATTGTTGTTGTTGCATTTATATTACTTTACCAGTTTCTGGCCAAGCACATACCGGGCGGGATTTTTTCAACGGACGTTCTTTATTATATGGATATATCGTTGAACAACATCAAGGACCCCTTTGTTCTAAATCGCTACATGCACATATTTTTACAAAAACCATTTTTGGATACTGCACCAACGCCCCTCGCCGGAGAACAAAATTACTGGTCATTTATTGTTGCTTCAACGGCAGTGCTGACTTATTGGAATGCGCGACAGTTATTTAACCAGCGCTCGATCATTCGAGGTACAAGTGCTGTTTTGATCTTTCTGTCGGTAAATCTTCTCCTGGAATATTCCGGGAATGTGTTTCCGGATTTTTCAGTCATGTTCATGGTTAATGTTTTTTTGTTGATCTATCTTGCTTCCATCAACAGGGAGAATCGCTCGAAGGCATTGATCATTATCTTGGGAGCAGTTTTATATCTTGCTTTTAAAACCAAGGAGACGGCACTATTTCCTCTCTTAGTTTTACTTCCCGGTATTGGTTTTATCAGCAATCGCTTCGATCCCCATCTCTTCAAGAAAAATGCTCTTATGTTATTAATTGGATTTCTGATTGGTGTATTTTGTTTCGCGTTTCTCAGCGGATTTATTCTTAAAGATCCCTTTTGGGGCCTGCGATTCGGAGAGATGAAGGATTTCATTAGCACTTACATCGGAGGTTATCCCGATACCGTCTCCAGCCAACAGGAGGATTTGCGGAATTGGTACTCATCTTTTTTGTTGGGTAGCATTACTTTTCCATTTGTATTCTATCTCCTCAGTGGCGTCACGTCCACGCATGAAGTAAATATCCCCAGGCGTCTGGTTTGGCTTATGCCTCTGACGGCGATTGCTTTTATTATCCCGATAGCAAAGGTCGATTGGGGTGGGCGATTTTTTCTGCCGATCATACCGATCATATCCATCCTGGGAAGTGGGCTGATCGAAGAAGATGTTCTTGTTAGAAATAAGGTCTTGATATTCAAAACAGGCCTCTTGGTTTTCCTTGGGCTTGTATTGTACGCAGGCCTGCGGATTGGAATACGCAGCATATTCCCACCTCTGGGGATAAGTGTTGCTTACCTTATCACTGTAATCGTAAACCCACTATTTTTTACAACACTTTTGGCAATTTTATTACTGATACCCAACTCCTCCTATTATAGAAATTTGGTAGTATTGTTGACCATGCTCATCTTGATGATATCGTCATTAATATTTAATTTCAAAACTGCTATTAATAGTCCTATTAGTTTAAATAATATAAGGTCCAAGCAATTCCAGGAAATTATTTACCCCCTTAGAGCTTTTTCCGGAGAAATCCAATATTTCCCCGATATGCGCTTGGCGACTTCAACGACAATTTGGAATTCAGTATTAACTAAAAATATTGATGAGTTAAAAAACCTGTTCAATGTTATTTTTGATGCCAATGCCACACGCGGATCTTTTATCTTTACTGATGACCTGGACCAATTGCTTTCCAAAGCAATGGATCAGGATTTTACATATATCCTCATCACTACAGATGAGTGGAATCAAACTTTATCAAAACCCTCCTTGGCAGCTGATATTCAAGAATCCTACCGAATACTTATAGAAGATCGGAAATGGTATGTGTTACTGATGAGAAAATAACATTCTTCTGTTTCGAGTTTCAGGTCTTACATGAGCACGCCTCAAGGGTGAAACGTTACTCCAACACTTCATCGGTCTGGTTCTCTCTCGAATTTCAGGCAGACAGACCCGGGCATTGCCCATCTGAAAGATGGATGATGTCGATTCCACCCTACCACTGGATTGTTACGGCCGTATCGCCAGATTGTCACTGCAGAGGTTTAACTTGATGACCCGACTACCAAAGATAACGATAATCACCCCTTCATTCAACCAAGGGAATTTCATTGACGAGGCAATTCGATCAATATTGGGACAAGGTTATCCTTACCTTGAATATATCGTCATGGACGGTGGTTCCACTGATAAGACATTAGAGATATTACGACATTACGACAGGCAACTCATCTGGTCCAGCGAGAAGGACCGTGGTCAGTCTCATGCTCTTAACAAAGGCTTGGCTTTAGCTACTGGTGAAGTAATCGGTTATATAAACTCCGATGATTACTTGGAGCCGGGAGCCCTATTCAAAGTAGGTGATTTTTTTGCCACCCACACTGAAGCAGATTGGCTTACCGGGAAGTGTCGTATTGTTGATGAGCATGACCGTGAAATTCAAAGGATTGTCACATATTATAAAATCTTCTTGCTGATGTTTAAGAGTTACAAGGTCATACTGGTAATGAACCCCGTATCGCAACCCGCCACCTTTTGGCGGAAGAAGGTCTCAGACGATATTGGGAATTTTGATGAATCTATCCATTTCACAATGGATTATGAGTACTGGTTACGTATAGGCAGCCGATATAAGCTTTATACATATAACGATTATCTAGCCTGTTTTCGAATGCATTCTGCCTCCAAATCATTTCGTTCTATGAAGGATATGTTTGATTCTCAACAGGTTGTTGCCCATCATTACACATCCTCAAAGGTCTTATTGGGATTGCAAGTGCTTCATAACTGTTTGATTAGATTCTTATACAAATATTTTTTATCAAGAAACGGGAACCTGTTCCCTGAAAAACAACCTCGATAAAGCGCGGTGGTATACTGAATCAATTTAACCCAAAACTATTAGTAATATAAGGTGAACAATTACATTTTTATCTATTATTTTGCTCGATTCATGCCCTGACCTCAACTTGGCTCATCCAAAAACCAAATAACCTGAGGAGGTTCTAAATTGATTTTTAGCACGATGTTTAATCAATTTATCGGGTCGCTAATGAAGGCTTACAGAAACTCTCGGTTTCATAATCGAGAAATCGGATTAATGTTGGCTAAAGCCTTGGCTATGGTAATTAATCTTCGGAAGCAATCCTGGGTCGTCAAAGAGATTAATGGAATTAACTTCTGTTTAGATCTTAACCAGGTGATAGATTCGTCGCTTTACTTTTCGGGCACTTTTGAAGAACCGGAGGAAAAGATTATAGAGTCTGTTTTAAAGCCCGGAATGACAGCCTTGGATATTGGAGCAAATTTTGGTTATCATACATTCAGAATGGCGCACTTGGTGAGTCCTGGTGGAACTGTATACGCATTCGAGCCAACATCATGGGCATTCGAAAAGCTCATAAAGAATGCAGAACTGAATGCAAGCTTAAATAATATTCGGTTTTTTAAAATTGGATTAGGGGATACAAATATCGACAATACTAGTATTTCGTTTCAATCAAGCTATAGATTGGATGCACAACGATCTGATAGTATTGAAAGGATTTCAATTGCGAAACTTGATAGTGTTGTAGAAACGCATGAAATTAGGCAAATTGATTTTGTAAAAATGGATGTAGATGGCTACGAATTCAAAGTGATCTCTGGTGCACTTCAATCACTAAAGAGGTTTCAACCATCGGTATTGTTGGAAATATCACCTGCAGCAATGATAACAAACGGGGACGATCCCAAGGATTTGATCGCCATGCTAATATCCATAGGATATAGATTTGAGTCAAATAGACGGATGCCCATTACTGATTTAAATGCCAATTGCAGGAAATTATCTGGGAGTTCATCAATGATGGTATATGCTTTCTGCAGAAATTGACACAAATGATTATCACTCAGATCCAAACATATCTCTGCAATCTACAACTTTGAACTCTATAGATAAAAACGATTCGATATAGCAAGATAACCATTTACAATTTATCATACTCGCTCACACGTTTTACCAGATCATAGATGTGATTCACAATCCTTGTAATGTTAGTCTAAAACCTATGCCCACCATCCTTTTTTCCGCCCCCTACATGCTCCCCACGCTCCAGCGATTCCGCCCGGTGCTCGAACGCCATGGGTTGAAACTCATCACTCCGAAGGTGAAGGAACGACTCGAAGAAGACGAGATCCTTAAATATGCCGGTCAGTTCGAGGGTGCCATCTGTGGCGATGACCGCTACACCGCCCGCGTTCTGGCTGCCTGCGTACCGCCTTTAAAAGTCATTTCCAAGTGGGGTACGGGGGTGGACTCGATCGACTCTGCTGCCTGCGAACGCCTGGGAGTGAAACTTTATCGCACAACCGATGCGTTCACCCAGCCGGTAGCCGATTCGGTGCTGGGGTATATGCTGGCTTTTGCCCGCCGCCTGCCCTGGATGGACCGCGCCATGAAAGCCGGCGTCTGGGACAAGATCCCCGGGCGTGCCTTGCACGAGTGCAGCCTCGGGGTGGTGGGAGTTGGACTTATCGGCAAGGCAGTGCTCCGAAGGGCGCAGGCGTTTGGGATGAAATTGCTCGGGAACGACATCATCACCATCGATCCTGCTTTCATCGCTGAAACCGGGGTGGAAATGACCAGCCTCGATGACCTGCTGAGGCGCGCGGATTTCGTCTCGCTGAACTGCGACCTTAATCCGACCAGCCTGAAACTTGTCAACACCCGGGCTTTGAGCATGATGCGCCCGCAGGCGGTCCTCATTAATACCGCCCGCGGCCCGATCGTGGATGAACCGGCGCTGGTGAAGGCATTGAAAGCAGGTACAATTGGCGGCGCAGCCTTGGATCTTTTCGAGGTCGAACCGCTGCCTGCCGGCAGCCCGCTCAGGCAGATGGATCATGTCATGCTGGCTCCGCATAATGCCAATTCCAGTCCGGCTGCCTGGGAGAGAGTGCACTGGAATACGATCAAGAACCTGGTTGAAGGACTCGGGCTGGCCTACCAGGATTTGGAAAAGGATTGACCATGTCAGAAATAAAAACAGTCCTGATCACCGGCGCGGCGGGTGGCATTGGGCGCGCCTGCGTGAGTCTCTTTGACCGGAACGGCTGGCGCGTCATCGGCGTGGACCGCGCCCCCTTCGGCGAAGATTTCCCGAATGGCGGGTTGTTCATCCAGGCGGATAACGCCGCCCCGGACGATATCCAGCGGGTGTATGCAGAAACGGGTGCTTTTACCAGGCGGTTGGAGGCGCTGATTAACAACGCGGCCTGGCAGATTGCCAAGCCTCTCCTTGAAACCAGCCTGGAGGAATGGGACCTGGTAATGGCGACCAACCTGAGGGCGGCTTTTCTGCATGCCAAGATGGCACACCCGTTCTTAAAGGCTGCCGGGGGCGGAGCGATAGTCAATGTCTCTTCCGTGCATGCCGTGCAGACCTCCGCCAACATTTCCGCCTATGCTGCCAGCAAAGGCGGGCTGCTGGCGCTCACACGTGCCATGGCGATCGAATTTGCCACCGATGAGATCCGGGTGAACGCGATACTCCCCGGAGCGGTGGATACGCCCATGCTGCGTGCCGGCCTTGGGCGCGGTCACGTTACTGGCGATGACGTCCACACCCGCCTTGAGAACCTGGCACGCAAGACCGTCAATGGGCGGGTCGGACAGCCGGAAGAGATCGCCCATGCCATCTACTTCCTGGCGGATGGCACGCAGTCATCCTTTATGACCGGACAAGCAATGATTGTGGATGGGGGCGCCACTGCCAGGTTAAGCACGGAATGAGACAATCCCTCAAACGCATCATTCCGGTTTTTCTGTGGAAGCGCTTGTCGGATCTTTATTGGAAGTGGCATAATCGCGGCCGCCACCTCCTGGCGAAATTCATCAGCCCACGCTGGGCAGGGAGCCGGCAGGCCTTATCGGAATTTCACGATCGCCACAAAGGCCAGCGCTGTTTTATCATTGGGAATGGCCCCTCCCTGCGCCAGACCGACCTTTCTTTCCTTAAGGGGGAAGTCACCTTCGGTCTGAACCGTATCTATCTGCTTTTCCCTGATCTTGGATTTAAAACCACCTACTTGGTCTCGGTGAACGACCTGGTCCTGGAACAATGTGCCGACGATTTCCGCGCCCTCGACCTGCCAAAATTCATTACATGGCGGGCGCGGCGCTGGTTTTCGAAGGATGCGCGCACAATCTTTCTGGACACGGATTATACCGGTCCGGAGAATTTCTCCGACGATGCTGCCGGGCGTGTTTTTGAAGGTTTTACGGTAACTTATGTGGCATTGCAATTGGCGTTTTATATGGGTTTCGATGAGGTGATCCTGGTTGGTGTGGATCATAATTTCACCACCCAGGGACCAGCGAATACAGCGGTTGTATCGACTGGCGATGACCCGAATCACTTTTCACCGAATTATTTCGGAAAGGGATTCAAATGGCAATTGCCTGACCTGGAAGGATCGGAACGGGCTTTCCAACTGGCCAAATCTGCTTATGAAGCTGCCGGTCGAAAAGTACTGGATGCCACCGTCGGTGGTAAACTAAAGGTCTTCCAGAAAGTCAGCTACTCCGATCTGTTTCCTAGCAATTGAATCGACCATGCCTTCTGCCGACCTGCCTCTCGTTTCTATTGTCACGCCTTCCTTCAATCAAGCTCGCTACCTGGAGCAAACCATCCGCTCCGTCCTAGCGCAGGACTACCCGCGCATGGAATATCTTGTCGTGGACGGCGCATCGACCGATGGGAGTGTCGAGATCATTAAGAAATATTCCCATCGGCTGGCCTGGTGGGTCTCGGAAAAGGACAAGGGCCAGGCGGATGCGATCAATAAGGGTTTCCACCGGGCACACGGTGACATTGTGGGCTGGATTAATTCCGATGATTTCTACTATCATCCCGAGGTGATTAGCCGTGCAGTGACAACTCTCCAGGAACATCCAGAAGCAGGCATGGTTTATGCAAATGGTCTTAAAATTGAAGCGGACGGGCGCCTGCTGGATTGGTTCTGCTACCCACAGTATTCCCTGAAAGACCTGTTAGCTTTCAACATACTCCTGCAACCTGCCTCGTTCATGCACCGGTATGCCCTGGTAGAAGGCGGATACCTGCCGGTGGAATCCAACCTTCTCCTGGACCAGGAGCTGTGGATCCGTATCGCAGCGCGCTTCCCGCTTGTGCATGTCAACGATTTCTGGGCGGTCGAACGCTCGCATGACAGTGCCAAGACCATCAGCCTGGCAGCCCATTACGGACCGGATGCATTTCTCCTGATCGACTCGCTGAGAGGGGATGCGCTCTTTGCCCCCGCATTGGAAAAATATCACGCTGAAATTTATTCCGGCCTGCATGTTTTCTCCGCGCGGCGGCTCATCGACGCCCGTCAGCCTCGGCAGGCTTTGAGCCATTTCCGACAGGGTTTTCGGCTTTCACCATCCACGGTAGCCCGCGTCTGGTTCAAAGTCATCCAGGCACTTGGCGGCGCGATCGGATTGGGCGGGCTCTTCCTGGCTTTCCGCAACATCCGCCGGCGGATCAAGTACCACTCAGCCCGCCTGATCGTCGATGAAAGCGGAACCCATTGGACCAGACCGGTCAACGAGCCGCAGCCTTGAAACCATCTTCTGCGCTCCCGCTCGTCTCGATTATCACACCATCCTACAATCAGGCCCGATTCCTTGAACAAACCATCCAGTCGGTGCTCTGGCAGGACTATCCGAACATCGAATATATCGTCGTGGACGGGGCTTCAACCGACAACAGCCCGGAAGTGATCAAACGTTATGCTGACCGCCTCGCCTGGTGGGTCTCCGAGAAGGACCGGGGACAGGCCGAAGCGATCAATAAGGGCTTCGCCCATGCTCACGGTGAGATCGTCGCATGGATCAATTCGGACGACCTGTATTACCAACAGGATGTCGTCCGCCACGCCGTCGAGGCCCTGATGGCTCACCCGCAAGCCGGGATGGTTTACGGCGCGGGTGTCATGACCGATGGCAATCTGCGCCTGCTCGACTGGCATCCATACCGCCAGTATACGCTCCAGGACCTGCTGGCGTTCGAAGTCTTGTTGCAGCCGGCCGTGTTCATGCGCCACGCAGCACTGAAAAAGGCAAATTACCTACAAACCGATTTCCACATGGTCCTGGATCACAGCCTGTGGATTCGCATCGCCCGCGACTACCCGCTGTTGTATGTCGACGAGTTCTGGGCTGTCGAGAGAACGCACGAGCACGCCAAAACCACCGCCCAGGCGACTGCATTTATCGACGAAGCATTCAGGCTGATCCCGTCACTGGAGAAGGACCCTGCCTATGGTGATATCTTTTCCAGCCGCCGGAAACAGATATATGCAGGCCTTCATCTATATGCTACGAAGCGTTACATTGATGCGGGAATGCCGAACAAGGCATTGCACCACTTTTTCATTGGTTTACGAATGTCGCCTGCAATGGCACTGCGCATCTGGCGCAAGTTCCTTCAGGCGTTCGGGGGGTCGCTCGGACTGATACCTCTCTTCCTTGCTTACCGCCGTAATCGGCGAAAAATACAATTCGGTACTGAGCAGCTTACGGTCGATGAACAGGGTGTGCGTTGGATCGATTGATACCCAACGTAACAGATAGAAGAACTGGATAAGCGACAGAAAATAAGAAAAAAAAGGCTGGAGGCACGGTCAGGAAATCCTGCCAGGCATCGGTCGGTTTCCACCGGGTTTGATACGATCCGACCTGCGTGGTATGAAAAATGTGGTACAAAGTAGCCCAGGCGGCGGGAAGCGCGATGTAATAATCCAGTTTGTAACCCGGTGATCAGAAACAAGACCGGGGCAAATTATTGCTTTCCTGCACTCCTGTCTCTGATGATCTCTGATCGAACCGGCAGACGAAGGTGACATGCAAATCCAACCCCTGTTGGCTGATGTACTCCCGACCTGGAGTTCAAGATGTCTGAATCCTCGAATCCACTAAGAAAGCTGGGACGGCGGTTGATCCACCCGAGCGGGGATAACCGTCCGCTTTTACTCGATCTTCTCCTGGCCTTTGGGATTGTCACCTTTGGGACGGCGTTAATTCTTTATGCCTTCCTGGGTATTTATTCCCGCTACTATGCCGACGATTTCTGCATGACGGCTGGCTTTCTCGGCAGTG
>Ga0315275_10003885_pt1 | contig 13880 bp, 8 predicted proteins | sample YL17G03_0_MG_FD_205557 | JGI IMG/M metagenome (GOLD analysis project Ga0315275, IMG submission 205557) | Sediment microbial communities from Yellowstone Lake, YNP, Wyoming, USA - YL17G03_0 | ecosystem: Environmental > Aquatic > Freshwater > Lake > Sediment | place: USA: Wyoming | collected... | reverse complement strand
GTGCCACGCGCCTGACCCTAGTCAGCCGCGACCCGCAGAAAGGCACGCCTGCTGAGAAGGAGAAACCCCTTTGGATAGGCTCATATGCCCCTACTGTGAAGGTCTTTGATTCAACACGCGTCAAGGCAGTCAATGCTACCCCGACGATATTCGACATGGACGAGGGCGGTCTTTTGGATCTAGCAGCAGTGAACCTATACTTAGAACCGGGTACATATGACTTATACATAAATTATGGCGAAGGCTACGGCTGGCTTAACAATGTCAAGCCCTTCTGGATGGACAATGTTGTCGTTAACGGTGGTGATGTAACTACCGTCTATACAGATGTCAACACAGGCAAGCTTACAGTCAACCTTTACAAGAACAAGCAGAAGGGCGAGGCCGGGTTGGGCCCGCTCGTCTACGACTGCAAGGGCCGCTCTGACGAAGATTGCACTTCCTATGAATTTGGGTACACATTGACACAGGACTCCCCAGGCCTACTCTCGTCCTCGCCGAGTTTTGACTTGGAGCCTGGCGTCTACAACTTCTATGTCACTGGCACTGGTTGCATGTTGTGCCCCAGCGGCAAGATAATGTTTAAGGGTGTCGAAGTTGAAGCCGGAAAAGAAACCGTTTTGGAAGTCTGCCCGGCAGATGAGGGGGCTGATGAATGTTCGAGTGAAACTGGAGCAACAAGTCTTGCATCATGGAGCTCTGACTACGATCAAACAACAATAATCGATTATGGGAAAGCCCCGACGAATGGCGCCGCAGTTTGCGGCGATGGCATCTGTGATGTAGACGAAAGTTATGCGGCATGCCCCGAAGACTGCCTACCAGGCATGCTTTCCGTCTCGGTCAAAGATGCGGCGTCAGGGGCCCAAATCAAAGATGCGGTTGTGCGACTCATGCGCAAGGATTCTACCCTTATTGCAGAGACCAGTACCCAAGATGGCACAGCAGCCTTTAGCGGCTTGCCCGCAGACACCTACTATGTGACTATCGAGGCCGCAGGTTACACGGAATTCGACGGTAGTAGTGACTCCATAGAGATAACAGGTGAAACTACAGTCTCCAAGATCATTATGCTCGAGCCAATACAGGCTGTGGCGAAGCCACCCAAGCCAGGCACACCGCAGACCGGAGTTGGGCAATCTACAGACCTGCTCCCGCTGCTTTTGCTCGTCGCCGGGGTAGTAGGCACTCTTATAGTGATCTTCTTCGTGCTTCGAAAAAGCAGTAGGTCTTCTGGACCAGTACCACTCCCAAAAGAGAGAGAATCCGAGCAGCCTGATAACGAGGAGCTTAAGCGCCTGGAATCGCAGAAGGCAGACCTGGAAGAGAAAATCCGCATAGCAAAGTCCAAGTACTACAAGCGCGACTTGGACGAGGAGAGCTTCAGGGAGATAGTGAAAGAGAACCAGGAGAAGCTCATAGATATAGAGAGCCAGATGAGGAAGCTTGCAAAGCGCGTGGCCCGCATAGAGGACAAAATCTCTTAAGCAGGTGGCAAACCAATTTATATTTTTACCCCCTCTAATTAACCAGTGGATAAGCATTTGATTTCTATCCGAGACGTCTCAAAGGACGAGATACATTCACTTATCAAACTAGCCTTGGACATAAAGAAGAACTCCGGTTTCTACTCGCGAGTCATGGACCGAAAGATGCTCGCCATGATATTCGAGAAGCCCTCGCTCCGCACGCGGGTATCATTCGAGACGGGCATTTCGAAGATGGGCGGCCACGCCATCTATCTGAACCAGAATGACATACAGCTAGGCCGTGGCGAGACAATCGCTGACACGGCGCGTGTCACGAGCCGCTACGTGGACATAATAATGGCGCGGACTTTTGATTTCTCAACCATCGAGGAGTTGGCCAAAAACGCCACGGTACCAGTCATAAACGGTCTTACGAATGCGGACCACCCATGCCAGATCCTGGGCGACCTGATGACAATACAGGAGAAGCTGGGCAAGATAGACGGCCTCAAGCTGGCATTCTTCGGTGATTGTGCCAACAACACCTGCCACTCTTGGCTCCAAGTAGCACATAAGATAGGCATGGAAGTCCGATGCGCGTTCCCAAAGGGATACGGCCCGGATGCGAACATATTGCGCATGTCAAAAGATTACATACTCACACAAGATCCAAAAGAGGCAGCCAAGGGCGTAGATGTTGTTTACACTGACACCTGGATTAGCCTGCACGTGCCGGAGAGCGAACGTGACAAGCGCATAGACGTCATGGAGCCCTACGAGGTCACAGAGTCGCTCATGAAGCTGGCCAAGCCAAAGGCGCTTTTCATGCACTGTCTGCCGGCCCACCGCGGGCAGGAGATGTCTGCTGAGGTCATAGACGGCCCGCAGAGCGTGGTATTAGACGAAGCAGAGAACCGAATGTGGATACAGAACGCAATAATGCTCCGATTGCTCAAGCTGGCATAGGACTCCCGCTAATCCTAGCCTAAGCTAAGTCGGATTAAACCCGTTTAAGGAACTCATTTAAACTCAACCTTGCTCTGCACCCTCTCACAATAGGCGCACCTCAGTGTCAGCGGGTCTTTCGACTCGACAGCGAAGCGCGTCTCGCACGGCTCGAAGTGGGTGACGCAGACGGGATTAGTGCATATGAGTATCCCCGTTACCTCTTGCGGCAGGCTGACGTTAAATTTTTCTTTGACTTCGAAGTTCTTTATCAAGTTGACCGCGGCTTCTGGCGAAACGAGTGCCACCTTATTGACTTCCTTCTTATCCAGCTGCTTGTTCTCGACCTTGATGACGTCCTTCTTGCCCTTGGTCTTGGAATATGCGTTCGAGAGGAGCGTGACAGTCCCGCCGTATTCCTCCAGCCCCAACAGCTTGACGACCTCCCAACCCTTGCCAGCTGCTATGTGGTCTATAACGGTCCCATTCTCTATCTTCTGGACCTTCAGCGTCTTGTCTATCTCAGCCATCTTAGTCCTCCTTTATCGCCTTTTCGAGCACAGCCATCCTGACAGGTATGCCGTTCTTGGCCTGCTCAAAGTATTTCGCCCTCGGGTCGTTGTCGACCTCGACAGTTATCTCATCCACACGCGGCAGCGGGTGCATGACTATCATGTCCTGCTTCGCCATTCCCATTATCCTCTCGTCCACGACATAAACACCCTTGAACTTCAGATATTCCTCTTCTGTCGGGAACCTCTCGCGCTGTATCCTTGTCATGTAGAGCACATCCAACTCTTTGATGACATCCTCGATCTTCAGCACCTCAGTGACCTCTATCCTCTTGTCGCGGAGATATTTTATCGTCCCCTTGTCCATGCTAAGCTGTGGGGGCGAGATGTAGTGCATCTTGACATCCCAATTACTGAGCCCGAGTGAAAGCGGCCTGCCCGTTCTACCATATCGCAGATCACCGCAGACACCCACATTCAGTCCGTCTATCTTGCCGAAGCTCTTCTGTATAGTGTAGATGTCGAGCAAAGTTTGTGTCGGGTGGTCATGGCTGCCGTCGCCAGCGTTGATTATCGGGACAGTCGATACCTCGGAGGCCAGCTTGGCTGAGCCTTCCTTTGGGTGGCGCATGACTATGCAGTCGACGTAGCTGGACATCATGCGTATGGTGTCCATGAGCGTTTCACCTTTTCTGATGGATGTGCCGTCCGTGTCAGAGAAGCCCAGCACGTTCCCGCCCAACCTTTCTATTGCGCTCTGGAAGGAGAATTGTGTTCGGGTTGACGGCTCGAAGAAGAGCGTCGCGAGGAGCTTTCCCTTCAAAACATGCGAGAAGTCCTTCTTCGCCTCGAAGCCTTTGGCGCTCTTGAGGATGTCCTCTATCATGTCTTTGCTGAGCAACCTCGTAGAAATAAAGTCCATCTGCTACTTTAACACCTCCCGTTTTAAAAACTGCTGTGCCATTTTCGTCGTCACTTGAAGTACTCGTTTAAACTCTTGGTCTCTAGGTCCCCTGCCCGCGCGCTCTTTATTGCGTCCACTGCCGCGCGCGCAGCCGCCATAGTCGTCACATATGGTATGTCGTAATCCAGTATCGCAAAACGGATCTTCTTTTCGTCCTCCGGCGCCTTCTCGCCGCGTTTTGGGACATTGATTACGAAGTGCAGGTCTTTCCCCTGTATCATGTCAATCGCGTTCGGGCTCCCCTCGTGCACTTTTTTAAGGACCTTCACCTCGACCCCCTGCTTCCTTACGGCATCTGCAGTCCCCTCAGTCGCATAGATATCAAATCCAATCCTCTCCAGCTCCTTCACCAGCTTAGCGGCCTCATTCTGCTGTTTGTCCCCGCTGACAGACACGAATACGTTTCCCTTATCGGGCAGCTTCAGCCCAGCACCAGTCTGCGCTTTGTAATAGGCGTTGCCAAAATTCCGGTCTATCCCCATCGACTCCCCAGTGCTGCGCATCTCCGGAGAAAGTATGGGGTCTATCCTTAGCTTGTCAAATGGGAGGACCACCTCTTTCACAGCAACGTGCTTCACCCTCTTCAAATAATCAAAATCCTTTATCAGCTCTTTCAGGCTCTCACCCATCACCGCGCGCGCGGCTATATTAGCCATCGGCACGCCCGTCGCCTTCGAGATAAAGGGTATTGTCCTCGACGACCTCTGGTTTGCTTCTATGACATAGACCACACCATCCTTGACCGCGTACTGCAGATTTATGAGCCCAATCGTTTTCAAGCTCAGGGCGATCTTTTTCGTGTGTTCATCCAAGTCCTTGAGCACCCTCTTCCCCAGGGTCTGCGGCGGCACGACGCAGCAAGCATCGCCGCTATGTATCCCCGCCTCCTCAATATGCTCCATTATCCCGCCGATGTAGACCCCCTTGCCATCGCTTATCGCGTCCACGTCTATCTCCACCGCATCGTCTAGGAACTTGTCTATCCTTATCGGCCGGTCGGGAGATATCTCAGCCGCGTGGCGCATGTACTCCTCCAACTCTTCATCATTGAAGACTATTTCCATGGCCCTGCCGCCGAGAACGTACGAGGGTCGGGCCAATACGGGATAGCCGAGCTTCTCGGCGACTGTAACAGCCTCGTCAAAGGAAGTCGCCATGCCGAACTCGGGCGCGGGTATGCCCAGCTTTTTCAGCAACTTCCCGAAACGGTCTCGGTCCTCCGACAAATCGATATCATCAGGCTGCGTGCCGAGTATCTTCACTCCTGCATCAGAAAGGCCCTTTGCCATGTTGATAGCAGTCTGCCCGCCGAACTGTACCATGATGCCAAGCAAGTTCTTGTCCTCGATATCCACAATATTCAGCACGTCCTCTATAGTCAGCGGCTCGAAGTAGAGCTTATCAGACGTGTCAAAGTCTGTGGAGACCGTCTCTGGGTTGTTGTTGATTATTATCGCTTCATAACCCAACTCCCGAAGGGCATGCACCGCATGGACCGTACAGTAGTCGAACTCGACTCCCTGTCCTATCCGTATAGGCCCGGCGCCGAGTATGATGACTTTCTTACGGTCCGAGGCTTTTGCTTCATTCTCACTCTCATAGGTGGAGTAATAATAAGGCGTTTTGGCCTCGAACTCAGCCGCGCAGGTGTCGACCATTTTGTAGGTTGGAATTACCCCCATCTTTTTCCTGAGGTCGCGGACATCATCTTCCCCTTTCTTCACGAGCCGCGCTAGTTGCGCATCAGAGAAACCCAATCGTTTAGCCTCTCGCAGCAGCTTTTCACCGAGCTTGCCTTTTGCAAGTCTCCCCTCCATCTCGACGATGTTGGCAATCTTCTCAAGGAAGAACCGGTCTATCTTCGTCAGTCGGTAGACCTCTTCTACGCCCCAGCCCTTCTTCAAAGCATCGTAAACGTAATAGACACGCGCATCTGTCGGGTGCTCCAGCTGGTCCTTTATCTTAGCATCATCCGTTTCCTCTATTCTTCCGTCGCCACATATCCCCATCCTCTTTTGGTCCAACGAGCGTATTGCCTTCTGCAGGGCCTCCTCGAACGTCCTCCCGATGCTCATGACTTCGCCGGTGCTCTTCATCTCTGTGCCGATGAACCGTGGTATGCCCCTGAATTTGTCAAAGGGCCAGCGCGGTATTTTCACAACAATGTAGTCGAGCGCCGGCTCGAATGAGGCCGGCGTTGTCTTAGTGACCTCATTCCTTATCTCATCAAGAGTCATCCCGATTGCGATCTTGGCAGACACACGGGCTATTGGATAGCCGGTGGCCTTGGACGCAAGGGCTGATGACCTAGAGACACGCGGGTTGACCTCAATGACACGATATTGTGTTGGGTCCTCCGGGTGCAGGCCAAATTGGACATTACACCCACCCTGCACCCCTAGCGCGCGTATGATATTGAGCGAAGCGCTCCTCAGCATCTGATATTCAGTATCAGTAAGTGTCTGCGTCGGGGCGACGACTATGCTCTCCCCGGTGTGTATCCCCATCGGGTCGAAGTTCTCCATGTTGCAGATGGTTATGCAGTTGTCTTTGGCGTCGCGCATGACTTCATATTCTATCTCCTTCCACCCGCCAACATACTCTTCAACAAGGGCCTCGCCGTTGCGGCTTCTTGAGATGGCCCGTTGCACGACCTTGGCCAAGTCTTTCTCATTGAACGCTATGCCGCCCCCTGTCCCGCCCAGTGTGAATCCTGGCCTGATGATGACTGGGTAGCCTATCTCAAATGCAGCCTCTTCGGCCTCATGCAAGCTGAAGACAGCGCGGCTCCTGCAGACAGGCTCGCCTATTTTCTTCATCAGCTCTGCAAACTCGAGGCGCCCCTCGGCGTTTTTGATAGTGTCTATCGACGAGACACCCAGAATCTCCACATTATACTTCTTGAGGATTCCTAGTTTATCCAGCTCTACCGTCAGGTTTAATCCAGTCTGCCCGCCCATGTTCGGCAGGATGCCGTCCGGCTTCTCCCTCTTGATGATTTTTTCGATAGAGTCTGGCGTCAACGGCTCGAGATAGACTGCATCGGCGATGTCCATATCCGTCTGTATCGTCGCTGGGTTGTTGTTGACTAGCACGGTCTTGATGCCCTCCTCGCGGAGTGAGAGACACGCCTGGCTGCCACTGTAGTCAAACTCAGCCGCTTGGCCAATCTGTATAGGCCCGCTCCCGATTATGAGCACCTTCTTGATGTCAGTCCTCTTTGGCATGTTACCCCTTCAGTCTTCTCTTGTCCATCAATCCCATGAACTCGTCGAATAAGTAGTCATTGTCCCATGGCCCTGGGTGCGCCTCTGGATGGTACTGCACAGTGAACAATGGCAGCGACTTGTGGCGTATCCCCTCTACGCTGTTATCATTCAGATTCACGTGGCTCACTTTAGCTTCGTCCTTAGGCAAACCATCACCGTCCACGGCGAACCCGTGGTTTTGAGAGGTGACGTATACCTTGCCAGTCTTCAGATCCTTGACCGGCTGGTTGCCCCCGCGGTGCCCGAACTTCAGTTTGTAAGTCCCAGCCCCCAAGGCGCGCCCGACCAATTGGTTCCCGAAGCAGATGCCAAAGGTAGGCAGCTGTGTTTCAATCACCTTTTTGATGTTCTTGACTATCTCTGTCGCTCTTTCCGGGTCGCCCGGGCCGTTGGATATCATCATCCCATCTGGGTCATAATCAAGTACCTGCTTGGCTGTAGAGTTTGAGGGCACACGGATGACCTTGCACCCCCTATCCACAAGGCTCTTCACTATCGACATCTTGGCCCCACAGTCGATGAGGACTACAGTCCTTTTCACATTCGCCGGCTCATGGACGACGGGCTTCTTGACAGTGACCAGCTCGACCAGGTCCACTTCTGATATGGACTTCATCTTCCGGGCCTTCTCGATGAGGTTTTCCTTCTCTTTTGGGTCATAATCCGTGGAGAGTATGCCATTCATCACCCCGAAGTCCCTTATCTTCCGCGTCAGGAACCGAGTGTCGACGCCCTGTAGGCATGGGATTCCTTCCTCCTTAAGCCAATCGTCCAGTTTCTTGACCAACCGGCCGTGGCTGGGCGCCTTGCACAGCTCACGGATCACAAAACCTTCAACATGCACCCTATCCGACTCAAAACGCTCCGGTGTGACCCCGTAGTTGCCTATTAGCGGGTAAGTAGGCATCAGGATTTGGTACTTATATGACGGGTCAGTGAGATATTCCTGGTAGCCGGCCATGGCAGTGTTGAAAACCACTTCGCCCCGAGCTTCTTTCCGGGCGCCGAAGGATTCGCCCTCGACAACCGTGCCGTCCTGCAAGATAAGTGCCCCTTTCATTACAACTCCACCCGCCAAGCAGCAGCTAGGCTACATAGTGAGTTTATTTTATGTTTGAACTTTCGGGTATAAAAGGATTAGGAAAACTGCGCCTCTTTGCCTTTCGTCTCGATTATTTGCTCACCGTCGAAGACTTGCTGCCCTCTCACGAAGGTGGCTTCCACCCCCCCTTTGACCTCTTTCCCCTCAAACGGCGTCCACTTGCACTTGGTGAACAAGTTATCGCCAGTTATCTTCCACTCCTTCTTTGGGTCTAATACCACGAAGTCGGCGTCGTAGCCCTGCAACAGGAAGCCTTTATTCCGTATCCCAAAGACTCGCGCAGGCGCCTCGCAGCACGTCCTTATCATATCCCTCATGCCCAATAGCCCCAGCATCAGCGGCAGTCTGGTTTCAACGCCAGGGACTCCGCCAGGCGCCTCTGTGAAATCTTTCCCCTTCTCCTCCAGCGTGTGTGGCGCGTGGTCAGTGGATACTAAATCTATCACACCCTCCCTAAGGGCCTTCAACAGGGCTGCCTGGTCTACCTTTGTCCGCAGTGGCGGGTACATCTTCAGCTTCGCGCCCATGGCCCTCTCATCCGTCTTATTCAACAGCAGGTGTTGCGGCGTGACCTCACAAGTAACGTTCTTGTTAAGTTGTTTTGCCCTCACTACCTCTGCCAATCCAGCCTCACTAGTGACATGGCAGATGTGCGCCCTATTGTCGCACATGTTGACAGTTACATCCCTTATCGACTTCGCCTCGCAGAGCGACGGCCTCACTTCTGTGAAGTACTCAAACTTGTCTCTCTTGTACTTATCCAGCAGCGCCAGTTTTTCACAATGGCACGCCGCAAGCATCCTCCTGGGCTTCATCACCTTGAAGAACTGGCCGAGATTGTTCTCTGCGAACAACAAATCACCGGTGCTCTTCCCCAAGAAGAACTTGATGCCTGCTACGTTTTCTGCCTTTTTGATTTCCTCTAGATTCTCATTCTCCGCCCCCAAGAACAAGCCGTAGTCGACTACACTCTTCTCTGCGACTAGTTTTCTTTTCTCATCCAGCCGTGCTATGCTGTTAACCACCGGTTGGTTGTTTGGCATGTCTAAGACGGTGGTGACCCCGCCGGCAGCGGCAGCCCCACTCTCAGTCCCCCAGTCCGCTTTATAAGATTCCCCAAAGTCCCGGAAGTGGACATGGGCATCGATGAGCCCGGGTATCACATAGCAGCCATTAGCGTCTATCTCCTCGTCAGTGGGCACATCCTGCTTGGTTATCCTCTTTATCCTGCCGCCCTCTACGACGATGTTAGCCTCGATGATGTTGGCTGGGGTGACTATGCGGGCGTCCTTTACTAGCAGCTCGGCCATTTGGTAGTTTTTATCGGTTCGTCTTAAAATATAAGAACAATGATTGGCAAAGTTGAGAAGTACCTCAAGGAAAAAAAGAAGGTCGATGGGGCATTGTTCTTTGCTCTTATAGACCCGCTGGATTACGAGAGCCTCGAGGCTGCCGTCAACGCCTCCAGGGAGGCTTATGAGGGCGGTGCGGACATGATAGTCGTAGGCGGTTCTACAGGCGTCCAAGGCCAGACGCTCGATGCGACTGTCTCTGAAGTCAAGAGGGCTGTGGGCGTCCCAGTGAATCTCTTTCCGGGCAACATCGCCACAGTTACTGGCCGCGCGGACTCAATATACTTCATGTCAATGCTCAACTCTAGAAACCCGTACTGGATAAGCGAGGCGCAGACTTTGGCCGCCCCGGTCGTGAAAAAAATAGGCATCGAGCCGTTGCCAACAGCGTATTTGGTGGTAGGTGATGGGGGTACGGTCTCTTGGGTGGGCGACGCCAAGCCGATACCACTCAACAAGCCGAAGATCGCAGCTGCCATGGCGCTAGCTGCAGAATACATGGGCTTCCGATTCATCCTCACCGACGCCGGCTCGAACCCACCATCCCCAATACCGCCGGAGATGATAAGCGCGGTCCACTCAGTCTTGAGCCCAGAGACCTTCTACATAGTCGCGGGTGGTGTAAAAACTGAAGAGCTCGTGCGTGCGGCGATTCGTGCAGGCGCGGATGCAGTACAAGTGGGCACTGCGATAGAGAACACCAAGGATGTCAAAGGAACTGTTTCAAAGCTCGTGAAGGCCGCCAAGGATGAGGCGAAGAAGCGGCCGCAGCCCAAGCAGTGATTTTGCTTTGGCTAATCATTAACGTACAACAGTTGGCTAGTATCAACCTACAACAGCCACCTGGAGCTAAACCCTCAGCCAAAGCTAAGTAGTTAAAAAACAAAGAGGAATAAGCTTATTCCTGTTGTGAAGGCGGCACCATCATGCTGCTTCGGTGGTGATGCCTTTGGGCCTGGATCGGCATTACCGGAACTACTGGCATCGGAGTCTCCTCAACGACGATCACGTCGCTGATGGCTCTCACTGCCTTGAACGGTATTATGAAGTCGCCCTGGCTGTCCTTCGGGAAGCGCACGTCCTCGGCGGTCTCTGCGTCCGGCTCGACTACTATGCCTTCCATCTCGCCAGTCGACTCGTCGACGACTATGTCGTCAAGCCTTCCGATCTCCTTGCCGGTGGTCGTTATCGACCTTTTGCCTCCAAGCTGCCTTGCAATAACGAATCTTGTCATTTTGCTTTCAACTGATTGTGAATAGTTTAAGCTTCGGGGTATAAAAACGTGATGGTTTTCGCCCGCTTTTTATGTCCTAGAACATGCGGTTCTTTTTTGTGACCCGCCGGTTTTTATTGGACCTTACATTAATCTTAAACCATGGCTCTTGGTGACATCTGGGGCTCCTTAAACGACAAGTGCTGGCCCATCCTTGATGCGTTCCACCTAAGCAGCTTTTTCGAGAAATACAACATACCGCCGATACTCTTGCCACTGGCGATACTGCTAGTTGTTTTGGCTTTAATATTCACATTGTCCCACAGCGGTGCCCCTACAGTCAAGTGCGGTGACAGCACCTGCGACCCGTCGCTAAATGAGACTTATGACACCTGCCCGCAAGACTGCAAGATCCCCGAGCCACAGGGCAAGAAACTCACGCTGCAGCTGGACAAGCTGCCGCAATGCCAGATATCCATCAAGCTTTATGACTCCACAGGCGACCAGAAGGGCACGCAGCGCGGTTCCAGGGGCAGTTTCACCTTTGACGGGATAGAGAAAGATACCGCATACATCACGATAATCGGCCCGTATGATGAGACGCAGACCGTGCCGCCGATAGAGTTGGAAGACACAGAAACAAGCGCCAGCGTGGTCCTCTCGAGCACCATCTGCAAAGCCCCAGAACCCGCGCGGGGAATCCTCCGCGTAGTCATCAAGGATACTTCCAACGCACCGCTGAACGGAGTCTCAGTCTCAATAAGAGAATCGCAGTCAGGGCCGTATGTAGTCCAAAACCAGCTGGTCAACAACCAATACGATTTTACCCTCCCCTCAGGGAAGGCTTACACGGTATACGCCCAAAAAGAAGGTTATGTCGGTTATGAAAGCGCTGACGGCGAGGTGAGCATAACTTCAGGCAGCACCCAGAGCAAGACGTTGTCGCTTCAGCCGACTGCCCCCGAGGCAGGTGACCTCGAAGTGTGCGTGAAAAACGGCACACTACCGATGATGCAAGGCTTGATAGCAGTGCAAGATGCATCAGGGAACCGCATAGCCATGGTGGATGTATCTCAATCAGACCCGGCTACGGAACCCAGCTACCCGAATTGCTTGGTCTTCGAGGAGATACCTGCAGGCACGATAGTGTCGGTCTCGATGCCGAACCCGCCAGCGGGATGCATACCTGCAGCTGGAGTGCCCCCAACGACGACAATCACGAGTGGTTCTAGAAAGACACTGGACCTGGGGATACAATGCGAGTCCGGGAACATTGGGTACCTAAAGATAAAAGTGATAGGCAAAGACGGCATAATCTTAACAAAGAACGCGACGATAACGCTCTGGACCCAGGACGCGAGGCTGATACCGGGCAATGGCCTTGCGAACTCATTGGCTCTCGGTGACAGGGATTACACCGAGGAGGTCACTGTCCCGGCCGGCGAGCGCATATACGCATGGGTCCGGGGCCTGCCGTTAGGGTATATAGACTACAAGTCTCCCGCTATCACACTGCTGCCAAAAGAGCACAAGCCCCTTGATGTCGTGCTCAACTATACAGTGCTTTACACTCCCTCGGAGAACTTCACCTTCGTCGGCGTATTCTGTCCCGCAGTGCTCTCAGAGAACCAGACCTTTGAGGCGTCTGTGGACGCGATACTATATGGAACTGAGGAATTAGACGCTGGGGCGGTTGATGTGACTGCCGAGCTGGGCGGCGTCGATTGCAATGTTTTATATCTTGACCAGTGGGTCTTTGCCTGCAGGACGGCTGACATGCCAGCGAGTTACGACCTTGTCATAACAGCCAGACACAATGGCGCCTCCGGTGAACATGCCGTTTCTGTAGACGTGCGGGAGTACGGGGAATATGGGGTGCTGGCAATACGCCCACTCACTGGCAGGAGCGGCGAACCGCCATTGTCTCCAGCATATGCTATAGAGTTAAATGGGACTGAGGTGACTCGGCTCACTGGGCAAAGCATAACTGTGACTTATCTGGACTCCCCCGAAGCGTATCCGGGCAAGGTCAGCAACCTTTCGCTTGGCGACAATGGCCGATGGTCGATGATTGCAGATGTACCCTACAAGGGCGACTACGAGCTCCAGATATTTGTCGAGACCATGGACAACGGCCATTACTACAACGCCACTTACACATCAGGCCTCTCAGCGACTTCGCACTCCGAGAAACTCACGGCGAACGTCAGGGTATCTAAGGACATACTCGGCATGTTGGAAAGCTTCAGCACCCATGTCGAGCTGGTGTTTGATGATGAACTAGCCTATGGGCTTGATATATTTGAGATGTACTTAGACAGAGTCTTCTACACGCTGATTTGGGATGAGACTGAAGAGCTTTACACCCTGCGCCTGGTCTCCCCAGACACCGAGCTATGCGCCGCGAAGATGAAGTTCCTCATAAAAGATGAGGAAGTCACAGAGCCTTATGAGATATACACTATAGACATATCCGAAACGAAGAGCGGCACGTGCCCCATGTCTAGGGAAAGCGCATGCGGCAACATCGAGGATGTCAGAAAGTGCGTGGCCGAACATCTCGCAGGCGCAGCCTACTATGCCCAAGACCAGCTGACGGCGTGCATCAAGTCCGGATGCGCAATAGCGCCACTCGCATCGTGCCCGACCTCCAACACAGGCGACCTGGATTTGAACTGCCGGTTGAGCAAAGAGGATGCAAACCTGTTCAGTGAGTACATGACTGTCATTACCTCAGTGACTGACCGAAATTCCCTGGCGGAGTGCATGGACATGGACAACGATGAGGATGTCGACGATGACGACTTATCATGCCTCACCAATATGATCTCGACCAAATGGTATGGGGACATTGAAGGCAGGTATAGCGGCGATGAATGCACGCCTAGCGAACTGAACGGCGGGTTCTGCTTTGATATAAACATAGATTCTGACATACCTGGGGACCTCAATGGCGACGGCAAGCTCGACGCAAGCGATGAGGAAATAATGCAGAATATAATCTACGCCGTTTCCGCAGATGTCACCCCCCACGAAGACATATTGGCAATAGCT
>Ga0315275_10003883_pt1 | contig 13886 bp, 18 predicted proteins | sample YL17G03_0_MG_FD_205557 | JGI IMG/M metagenome (GOLD analysis project Ga0315275, IMG submission 205557) | Sediment microbial communities from Yellowstone Lake, YNP, Wyoming, USA - YL17G03_0 | ecosystem: Environmental > Aquatic > Freshwater > Lake > Sediment | place: USA: Wyoming | collected... | reverse complement strand
TTACATTAAACCTTTATTTTATGCAGCTGTAGGCCCAAACTTTGTAAATTATGCTAATCTTACACAAGAAGAAAAGATTGTAGGAGGTTTATGCTTTTTGAGCCCTTACGCATTAAGACTTCAATTATGGTCTGATGCAGAAGATAAAGATGTTTGGATGAATGTTATTGCTGAGACTAAAAGAACCCGTGTTAGGACTATTGAGGTTATGCGTAAAAATGTAGCAGAATATATTAGAACTGGTTTATTGACTTTGCTTCAAACACAAATGTTTGACAAAGACTCTTCAGATATGATTGCTTGGTATGAAAGATCTGATGCAAAAGATTTTTATCAATGGCTTACAAATGAAGTTGGATCCCCTTATGAAAATGACGGGTTTGCTCAAAAATCTTACTACATTGTTGCTCTTAAAGATAGTCTAGTGTTAATTTATAATGGTAACTTCTAATCTACGGATATGAAAAAGCTTTTAAAAGAATTTATTCCTTTTGGATTAGTCATATTTGCTATTGTAAGCGCATGTATCTGCATTCCTATCGGATTCGTTCACTTGTTTTTTAAACCATTTTATGATGTCCGTAAGAAAGGATTCTTATATGCTTTTGCTTACTGGTTTGTATGGATGTTCAGAGTAATATACCAATTATGGGTTGCTGTAAAATATTTATTATTTCAAATAGCATATTTTATCGATCTTTGGGGAAATGTATTATTTGGAGAGATGTTAGAAGATATTGTTACGGCAAGAGAGGATACTTATCTGGGAAATGGTGGAATAACTATTTCAGCAGCTCTAGGAGATTTAGCTATGAGTTATGATCTAAATAAAACAGGAATTTGGCTAGTAAGAATATTAGGCAAAGTAGAAAAGAATCATTGCCAAAAAGCTATAGAGCTTTGGGAAATAAGAGAAAAATATAAATAATGAAAAGTCTTGTACAAAGCATAACAACTAATACGAATGGACATCCTAATTTTTTAGGCTTTGAATCATTTACGGAATTTTGTGAATCATTATTAAGAATAAAAGATTGGGGTATGAATTCATTTGCGGCAATAGTAGCAAGCACAACAACATTTATAACAGGATATATGTGGGATTCTCCACATGCTGTTTACACTCTTTGGGTTTTAATGGGTGTTGATTGGCTAACAGGAATTGGAAAGAGCATTAAAAATAAAAAATTTGAATCTTACAAAATATTCAGGATGCCTGTATTTTATGTAGTTACAAGTTTTTTAGTAAGTATATCATGGTGGATGGCCAAAGGTAATATTATATTTATACCTCTTCCGGGAATTGCAATGGGAGGATTTTATTTAGTATATTTCTCATCGCTTATTGAAAATGTAGGTGAACTAGGATGGTTGCCACCAAGAGCAGTTAAAATATTAAAGACTTTTGGAATGAAAGTTATTATAGATAAATATTTCCCTAAAGAAAAAGATGATGGTAGAACAAATTAAACATATTGCCGACCTTACCCCTTTGCATTGGGCTTTAGCCTATACAGGGCTTCTTGTACACATATTGATGAAGTTTGCTAATATTAAAGGTAAACTTTCGGAAGGTTTAAATAGAAAATTTATAATGACAACAATTGCATCTTTTTTATTGATTCCTGCAATATTATTAATTTGTACAGATACAGGAATGAAAGAACTTCTTCCAATTAATTACCTTACAGCTTTTCTGTCAGGGTATCAAACTCAATCCTTAATGAGTAATCTATTATCACTACGAAAAAAAATAGGTAATGAATCTAAAGATTAAATAATTTTAAACAAATAACAATTTAAATATAAACATCATGGCAGTAGGACCAATTAAAAAAGTAGTAGCAAAAGTAAAAGATAAAATTGCTATAAATAAAGCACAGAGATATTCTGATGCTAAAATGAAAGCTACCCAAAAAGAAAATGAAGCTGGTAAAAAAGACTTTATGAAAAAGGGTGGTTCTGTAAAAAAAGTTACCACTAAAAAGGTAATGAAAAAAGGAGGAAAGTGTTAACCTTTGAATTAGATGCAAAATGAGAAAAAATAAAACAAAAGGGGCTGGAAAAACAGTTGTTGATATGGCAACTAGTTATGGGAAACCAAAACAACCCACTGTAATTAAAAAAACAGGAAATGTAAGTAGAAAAGTAACATTAGTTCCTTCTTCTATGGATGAAGCGTTTAAAAAAGGAGGTTCTGTAAAAAAAATGCCTAAAGCACAAATGGGAATGACTGTTGGAGACCCTTTAGACGGAGGATGTAAAGGAGGTAAGTGTAAAGTAAAATCCCCAAAAATGACAGCAGATAAACCAAAAGGCTCTTTCTTTGGAGGGATTGGTGGAGGAAAAGGTAGTTTTTCAAAACCTAAGCATAAAGGGTTATTTGGGTAAAACATAAAAGGTTGTTCTGAGAGCAACCTTTTTTTATATATTTGTTAAAAAAGAAACCATGAGTTACGATTATTTAAAAAACGAAAAGTCTCCAAAGATTCTTGTTGAGGCTGTTAAGATGCTTGGAACAAAAGAAGTTGTCGGGCCTGTACATAATCCTGAAATTTTACGATGGGCAGAAGTTGTAGGATTGAAGAATGTTTATAAACAAGACGAAATTCCTTGGTGTGGACTTGCAATGGCTTATGCTGCACATATGGCAGGAACAACTGTAGTTGTAAATCCATTATGGGCTTTAAATTGGGCTAAATACGGAACTGAAGTTAAAGAACCAATGCTTGGTGACATTTTAACTTTTAAACGTGACGGAGGAGGTCATGTTGGAATGTATGTTGGTGAGGACAAAGATTGTTATCACGTTCTTGGAGGAAATCAAGGAAATGCAATGACTGTTACTAGAATTGTAAAAACTCGTCTATACAAAGCAAGACGTACAGCTTGGAAAGTTGCTCAACCAGCTAATGTTAGAAAAATAATGTTAGATGCTAAAGGAGCAGTAAGTACTAACGAAGCTTGAATTATGAAAGTATTAAATAAAATACTGACAAGTCTTTGGAAAAATTCAGCTTTAATAATTGGATTTGTTTTGGCATTTGTAATGTTTAAAGCTTGTGATTCAGAAAAGCAAGTTTATAAATTGCCAACTACTAAAGTAATTCTTAAGAGAATTGAAAAAGCAGAAGGAGATGTGTATAATCATACAACATACGCAAACAATAATAAGGATATTGTAAAAGCTTTTAATTCTCGCATTGCAGAAGTAATGGATTCATTAGAAATGTACAAAATGCTAAAGGATTCTGTAAGAATAATTCAGATCCAAGATACAACGATCAGGTTATTGTTTGCTCAAGGAGAATACAAGAACAATGTTATTGCACATCAAGACACAGTAATTGTAGCACAGCGTTACATAATTAATAATCAAGATACATTGATTACTTCCCTCCGATTTGATTTAAAGAAAGTAAAAAAGCAACGTAACTGGTCATTATTAGGAAACGGAATACTAACAGGAATTTTAATTATAAAGTAATGGCAACAACTAAAAAAACACCAAAGAAATCAGACTGTGCAGCAAAGACTAAAAAATCTTTTCAAGCAGGAATGATCATAGGACAAAGAATGAATAAATCCACAGGTAAAAAGAAAAACTAATGGCACAAAATAAACTTGCTGGTACATCTAAAGGACAAAGTGAATCTGCTAAATTCTTTAGAAAAAACCCTAAGTCTAAGGCAAAGAAAGATGCTTACAACAAAGAGTATCATGCCACAGAAGAACGTAAAACTTATAGAGCTAAACTTAATAAGGCAAATCGCGATGCTGGAACTTATGGTAATGGAGATGGCAAGGATATGAGTCATGGGAAAGGAGGATTGAAAAAAGAATCTCAATCTAAAAACCGTGCAAGAAATGGAAAAGGAAATAACAAGAAAGTAAGATAAACCCCACCGTATAACTCTAGATTGTACGGCTCTTTACATCATCCGTTTTGTAAAGCTAAGTCCTCAGAAATGAGGACTTTTTTATTTAAACATTATTTAGTTAAACATTTATTGTATATTTGAATCCTATAAACATTTAATATTATGTCAGAAGAAACCAACTTAGACAGCTTATCAGATGAGAGATTAAAAGAACTTATTGATAACAGAAAAAAATTCATGAAAGATCAACTTCCGGCATTACGTATGGAAGATGAATATTCAAGATTGACAGCAAACATTGCCGAAAATAAACTACGGGGTTTAATGTCAAAACTTAAATACGCTTCTTTAAAGGCTCCAAAAGTAAATGAAGAAGAAGAAAATAATGAGAAAAAAGAGGAGTCATGAAAGTAGAAGTCGTAGAGAAGCAAATCCCAATGGAGCTTTACGATATAATTAGGTTTCAACTTACAACATATTGTTTCCTAAAAAATATTCGTTTAAGTCCAGCACAAATGGATACACTTGCTTATTTAGCAATGTGGGGAGAAATGAACATTTCAGATTTTTGTGAACAGGTTGTACAAAATGAAATTTTCACAAATCCACAAACCGTTAGAAATTTTATAATCAAATGCGTAAAAGATGAGTACGTTGAAAGAAAGGGTTTTGGAAACAAACTTATAGTTCTTTCACCAATTTTTGATTTACTAACTGTAGGAAGTATGGTTATTACTTTAAAACTGTACCATGTTGACAAAAGCTAAAAGTCTTATTCCTAAAACGGCAAAAGAATTAGGTATTGATGAAAATCTTGTAAGAGATGTGGTTGATCATTATTATACAGCTCTTCGAAAAAATATGTCAAGTTTGGAACAGTCTAGAATTAGAGTTCCAGAACTTGGAGTTTTTTATGTAAGTAAAAAAAAATTAGAAATATCTATTATAAAAATAAAATCAATACTTAAGGCAGAAGGAGAAGATATCAATTTCAAAAGACTTGGCCGGATAAAATCTTTTGAAAATATATTAGAAAAACAAGTTAATTTATTAAATAAAATAAACGAATCCGATGAGCATACTAACTAACATATGGAAAGCAAGAAATGAAATTCTTGAAGGAATAAAAAATAACATTTTCAAAACTGAAACTATAGAAGCTGTAGCAGAAGAAAGATTGAAAATATGTAACGATTGTGAATTTATTGATCGTGAAGGTTCTAAATGTTATGTATCTGGAACACAACCTTGTTGTGGAGGATGTGGATGTTCTTTAAAATTAAAACTTAGAAGCATGTCGTCATCTTGTCCAAAAGAAAAATGGGGATTTGTATTAACAGAGGAAGAAGAAGATGAGCACGATGTATTAAATCCAGAAGAAGATGTTGAAATTTGAAACCGAAGGTCACGCATATAAAAATGTTGATGATAAAGATGATTTTAAATGGGTAAGTGTTACTAAGTTAATACACCATTTTCAAGAACCTTTCAACGCAAAAGAAACAGCAGAAAGATGTTCTAAAGGAAAAAACCCAAAATATGCAGGCAAGGATCCAAAAGAAATTTTAGAAGCTTGGGCTTCTGAATCAAAAAGGTCAACGGAACTTGGTAGTTGGTATCACGACCAACGTGAAAAAGCAGTACTTGATTGTAATACAATTACAGTTGATGGTAAAGAACTTTCAATAATTTCTCCCATCGTTGAAAACGGAATTAAATTTTCACCAGACCAAACATTATCTGATGGTATATATCCCGAGCATTTTGTTCATTTACGTTCTGCAAGTATTTGTGGACAAGCTGATAGAATAGAAGTGGTAAATGGAAAAGTTCACATCTACGATTATAAAACAAGTAAAGAGATAAAACTTAGAGGATATGAGTTTCGTGATGGAACAAGAAAAATGTTACGAGGACCTGTAAGACATTTAGAAGATTGTGAATTTAATCATTATGCTTTACAGTTAAGTGTTTATATGTATCTGATTTTAAAATACAATTACAATTATGATCCTGGAACAATAGAAATTCACCATATAGAATTTGAAATAGAATCTTTGAATAAATTTGGATATCCGGTTTATGCATTAGATCCCGAAGGAAATCCAATTATAAAAAAAGTAAATCCTATTAAATTACCCTATTTAAAAAATGAAGTTATTGGAATGTTAAAGTATCTTCAAATTAATAAAGAAAATATTTTGTACAATGAACATTAGACTATTTGAATTAGATGGAAAGAGTATTAAGCCGACTGAACATTGCTATATGATAAGTTGGCTTAAATGCATCATTGATGAGTTTCCCGAAGAGCATGTAAAAATATTTGCGTATGTTTACTATATGAGTAATAAAGGTCCAGACAATCCCTATTTTAATACTCCTTTCGATGACCGTGAAGAGAAGATTAAGAGAGATATTCAGCCAGAGTTTGATACAGAATCTCCCATAATTATAAGGGCAATTCAAAAATGTAGTGAATTATTTAACACTCCGACAATGCAAGCTTATGAAGCAATTAAAAAGATGTTAGAAAATATGAATACTTATATGATAAGTACTCCTATTACAGACGGAAGGGATGGAAATATAGGTCCAATGCTTAGAGTTGCAAAAGACTTTAAAGCTGTTAGGGAATCTTTTAAAGGTGTGTTGGATGATGTTATGGAAGAAAGTAAAGTCAAAGCACGAGGCAATTCCAAGCTTCCTTATGACATGAGATAATGATAAAGCACAATCCTAAAGATATCGGTGAAATTTATGAACATATTCCTGTATGGCAGGATGGAGTATGGTCACTTATTTCTTTTTCTTCACGCGAAGAATTTGCAGAACTTTTAGAAACTGAATACTTCAAAGAACCTGGAGAGTATGAATTGGATGAAATAATTTATGAATTTCGAGCTCAAGCTATAAAATTTAAAGAAGATCAATATTATTGTGATGCCTTAGATGGAACATTAGACTATGACGATTATTGGGATTTTGAAAAATTAAAATCTAGAAAAGGAGTATTTTATTGGAAAGGAGATAAGAAATGGTATCTCCCGAGAGACTATTATTTTTGGATAAATTTTCTTGAAATTATCGATAAAGTAAAAAAGAAGAAAACCTTTAATGATATTTGGGATACTCAGATATGGTTATCGCTTTATGAGTTTATTGCAGAACTTAAATTTCTTCACGGAGTAGTTTTAAAGAAACGACAGTTTGGTTCATCTCTTTATCATGCTGCAAAAATGATTAATTATCTTTGGTTTGAAGATGCTCCTGTTCTTAAAATGGGAGCATCTCTTGATGTTTATATGACAGGTGTGAACGGTACATGGAAATTTTTTCAAATGTACAGAACGTTCTTAAATAAGAATACAGCTTGGACAAGAGAAATGAATCCAGCAACCGTTGGTGAATGGGTTCAGAAACAAGAAGTAAATGAAAATGGCAGAAAGTATGACGTTGGTTCTATGGGAACACTTCAAACAATATCCTTTCAGCAATCTGATACAGCAGGTGTAGGTGGACTTACATCTATATTTTTTTATGAAGAAGCTGGAGTTGCTCCACGAATGGATAAAACATTAGAATTCCTCCTTCCGGCTATGGAAGCTGGAGATTTAACGACTGGGTTTTTTGTTGCTGCAGGAACAGTTGGAGATTTAGATCAATGTAAACCGTTAAAAACTTTCATATTTAAAGCTTCTAAAAATAGAATGTACACCATTCGAAATAAAAATGTAAACTTTAAAGGAACTATTGTTGAAACAGGAATGTTTATTCCAGAGCAATATTCAATGCCACCATTTATTGATAAGTTTGGAAACAGTATGGTTGTAGAAGCAAGTAAAAGGCTCTTAGAACTATATGATGAATGGGAACGGGATTTAGATCCTGAGATTTGTCAAATTAGAAAATCACAACGTCCAATCAATATGGAGGTTGCTTTTGCTGCAAGAACTGAATCAAAATTTCCAACAGCATTAGTCGGAAGTCATAAATTAGAAATTGACGATGGTAAATATCCGTATGAATTAATTGACTTACAACGAGATATTTCAGGTAAGATTGTACCTACCCTTACAACTAAACCGCCTATACTTCAATTTCCGATTGATAAACAAGCTACAGATAAAACGGGGTCAATTCAAGTATGGGAACGACCAATTGAGAATAATGAATGGGGAACATATTATGGCTCTGTCGATCCCGTATCAGAGGGTAAGACTGTATCTTCTGATTCGTTATGTACAATATCTATTTATAAAAACCCTATACAAGTAACAAGAATTGAAAACGGAACAAGTAAAACTTATATCGAAGGAGATAAAGTTGTTTGTACTTGGGCAGGTCGATTTGATGACATTAATAAAACTCACGAACGTCTAGAATTAATTATCGAATGGTATATGGCTTGGACGTTAGTTGAAGCAAACGTTTCTTTGTTTATTGTACACATGATTGCTCAACGTAAACAAAAGTATCTTGTTCCAAAGAGTGAAATGGTATTCTTAAAAGAACACAGTTCTAATATGACAACTTTTCAAGAATATGGATGGAAAAATACAGGAGAATTATTTATAAAGAATTTGTTACCATACTTAATTGCTTTCTTAAAAGAAGAAATTTATTTTGAAACAGATGTTGAAGGAAATAAAATAAATATTGTTTATGGGATAACCAGAATTCCTGATACAATGGCTCATGAAGAAATGTTACAATACGAACATGGTTTAAATGTCGATAGAATAATTAATCTTTCAGCCCTTGTTGCATTTGTTAAATTACAGACTGCAAACAAAGGTTATAAAAAAAGAATTGAAACTGAAGACCGTGATTACTTGGATAATTCAGATAAAATGTATAAATTAAATACAAGGAGTCCGTTTAAAAATATTGGTCATGGAAATTCCTCAGCCATTAAAAAACAAAACAGAAGTCCATTTAGAAAATTGAGATAATATGGAAGTTAGAAATGCCTTACAAATAAAGAAAGCAAACGGTAAAACTGAGAAAAGAGGTTTTAATTCGTTTACTCAACCTATTCAGTTTCTACCTAAAGTAGAAAAAGATCCTGATTGGTGTATGCACAATATGGATTGGTATGAATGGCAAGGTGTAAAGCAGATAGGTCAAAGTGCTAGGAGGTTGATGAAAAATTATAAATTGGCTAAAGGAGTCATTGACCGAGAAGACTACATAGATGAGCCAGCAGTTAATGATGTTTCAGAATTAATTGAAATGTTAGGTTCTGATCCAATTGCTCAAGCTTCATCTGACTCAGCTATGAGTTTAAAATTTTATCCTATTATTCCTACGTTGATAAACGTAATGGTTGCTGAATTTGCAAAACGAAATACAAAGATTGATTTTAGAGCCGTTGATGAATTCTCATATAATGAGATAATGGATGCTAAAGCAAAAGATATTGAAGCAGCTCTACTTGAAGATGCTACAATAAAGCTTACTCAGAAAATGGTTGCTATGGGAATGGATCCTAATTCTGAAGAAGCACAACAACAATTAAATCCTGATGCTTTAAAAAAGCTTCCCGAAATTGAAGAATTTTATTCAAAGAATTTTCAAACGATAGGAGAGCAATGGGCTTCCAAACAGCATACAATTGATGTTGCTCGTTTTCATATGGAAGAACTTGAGGAAATTGCATTTCGAGATATGTTAATTACTGACAGAGAGTTTTGGCATTTTAAAATGTTAGAAGATGACTACAGTGTTGAATTGTGGAATCCTGTCCTTACGTTTTATCATAAGTCTCCTGACGTAAGGTATATCTCAGAAGGTAATTGGGTTGGTAAAATCGATATGTTAACAATATCCGATGTTATAGATTTATACGGCCCAAGACTTAATACACAACAACTATCAAATTTAGAAACTCTCCATCCTGTTAAAGCAGGAAGACATATGTTAGATGGAGTTCCAAACGATGGTTCTTTTTACGATTCAAATATTCCTCACGAAAAAAACCTTAGTCCTTCATTACAAATGAAGAGATGGTTGTCTTTTAGTGAAAACGTATATAATCCAGAAGATGTTGTAGCTTGGATTGTAGGAGAAAGTGAACACACAGGTTTATTACACGACAATCAAATGTTACGTGTTACAACAGCTTATTGGAAGACTCAACGTAAACTTGGTTACTTAACCAGTATAGGAGAAGGAGGAGAAGTCTTTAATGACATAATTGATGAAAACTATGTTGTTTCAAATAACCCTATTTACAACACAAAATTTAACAAAAAAAGAATTGCAGAAACATTAGTCTTTGGTGATCACATCGAATGGATTTGGATAAATCAAGTTTATGGAGGTGTTAAGATTGGTCCAAATAGAATGATGTTTCAAGATACTATATCGAAAGATGAGTTTGCTCCAATATATATTGGTATTGACCAAAACGAAATAGGACCTCTACGTTTTCAATTTAAAAACGATCAATCTTTATATGGTTGTAAATTACCGGTGGAAGGTAAAGTATTTACTGAACGTAATACAAAATCTACTGCTCCTGTTGATTTATTAAAACCTGCTCAAGTAGGATATAATTTAGTAAATAATCAAATTGCTGACATTCTTATTGATGAAATAGGAACTGTAATTGCATTAGACCAAAATGCACTTCCTAAAAAATCATTAGGAGAAGATTGGGGACATGGTAATTATGCTAAAGCTTATGCGGCAATGAAAGATTTTTCCATCCTTCCGTTGGATACGTCTATTACAAACACAGAGAATGCGTTATCTTTTTCTCATTATCAAACATTAAACCTTGAGCAATCAGCACGTTTAATGTCAAGAATTCAAATGGCAAACTTTTTTAAGCAACAAGCTTTAGAAGTTATTGGTATAACGCCACAGAGATTAGGACAACAACTTGGACAAACAGAAACAGCTAGAGGTGTAGAACAAGCCGTAGCAGGTTCTTATTCTCAAACTGAGATGTATTATGTTCAGCACTCTGACTACTTAATGCCAAGAGTTCATCAGATGCGTACAGACTTAGCACAATTTTATCATTCAAAAAAACCATCATTTCGTCTTCAAAGTTCTGTAACGGATGACGAAAGAAAGTTTTTTGAAATAAACGGAGTTGACTTATTACTAGTTGATATACACGTTTATTGTAAAACAAATGCAAATGGTCGTGCTATTATGGATCGTATGCTTAAAATGGTGGAACAAAATAATACATCAGGTGCTACGATATATGAACTTGGAGAATTAATGCAAGCCGATTCATTAGGAACGTTGTCAAATAAAATGAAAGCTTTAGATCAAAGGGCTCAAGAAAGAGCACAAAATGCAGCACAACAAGAACAAGCTGATAAAGAAGCTGAACTTGAAGCTAAGAAATTAGAACTTCAAATGACACTTGATGCAAAGGCTAGAGAGAATGAAAAAGACCGTAGAAACGAACTTATGGTTGCTGAGATACGTGCCGCAGGTTATGGATCGATGCAAGACTTAAATGCAAATCAACAATCTGACTTCCAAGATACATTAGAAACTTTAAAAGATTCTGAAGAATACCAGGACACTATGAATTTTAATAGAGAAAAGGAAGGAAGTAAGAAAGAGATTTCTTCTCGAAAGCTAGATATTGAAGAAAAGAAATTAGACTTAATGAGAGAGCAATCAGCAAATAACATAAGGATTGCTCGTGAAAACACAACAGCAAGTGAAATTAAAGCTAAAAAGAAAAAGTAATGGCAAAAATTGTTAAATAAAACAGCCTTATAAAAACCTTAATAAAAAATAAAAAAAGGAGTTTAGATATTATCTGTCAAAAAGTTTATGTGTGTATTCACGAAACTTAAACAATAATTATTTAAAATCCTTTTTTTTGTTTAAATTATAATAAGTCACATATAAAAACCAACATAATGACAGACAACAAAAATGCGTCAACTACAAAGACCACAATGGAAGTAGATGACATGGATGAAATCTTAGGAACAAAAGCTTCAACAGTTATTATTCCAACAGAAGACAGTAAAAAATCAGTACTAGCGAGTACAAAGGTTGACACATCGTTCCTTGACAATGATCCAGATGATTCTGATAAAGATGATGAGGACAAAGACAAAACAAAACCGGATTCTTTAAAGGATACTGCTAAAGCTGATGATGTAGCAAATATCCTTGATGGAAATTTGACAAAAACTGATACTGATTTAGAAGATTCAGACGATGATACTCCCGGAGCACAAACTGGTAATAAAGGAGGTCGTAAGCCTGCATTGATTGAAGCAATGACAAAACTTGTTGAAAAAGGAATTTTAGAATTGTTTACTGATCAACCTGATGTTTCAACCTACACTATTGAAGATTTTGAAGAACTTATAGAAAGCAACATTAATCAAAAGGTTAATGAAACTGCTACAAAAGTTCCAATGGAAATTTTTGGAAAGTTAGATCCAAAACTTCAAGATGTTATTGCTTATAGTTTAAAAGGTGGAAAGGATATTGAGTTAGTATTAAAAAATGTAATGCGCTCTCAAGAGGTAACAAACTTATCAGTTGATAATCCAGAACATCATGAAAGAATTGTAAGAGAATGGCTTCGTGAAACTGATTTTGGAACAGATGAAGAAATCGAAGATGAGATTGCTGCTTATACCGATAGGGGAGACCTTCCTAAAAAAGCTGAACAGTTTAAACCAAAGTTAGATAAGAAGTCTGCTGAAATAATGCAGAACAAATTATTAGAAGCTGACGAAAAACAAAAGAGTGCTGAAGAAGCTCAGAAGGTATATGCTGAAACAATCTATAAAGCTTTGGACCAAAAAGACCTTAATGGAATTCCATTAAATAATAGAATTCAAACATCTTTGTATTATGGAATTGTTGATTCAACTCAGTACCAAGACCGTAACGGGAATCCGACAAATAAATTAGGACATCTTATCGAAAAATTTCAATTTGGTAAAGATGCCGACCCAGCAAGAGTACTTGAAGCATTATGGGTTCTTGATGATCCTCAAGGATACCGTGAAGCATTTGGAGTAGTTGCTGAACAAAAGAGTGCAGGAAGAACTGCTAGAGAACTTAGAACTGCAGAAGGTTCTAGGACTACAAGTTCTTCAAAACAAGGGGATGGAGAAGCTGCTCCTACAAATCGTCAACCATTGGAAAGACGAGGAGGTAGAAGAAGTATTTTTGCCCGAGATTAATTAGTAAATTTTAAAATCAAATATAATGACACCAAGTTTAAACAATGGTCTATTTTTGAGAGATAATTTGTACGTTGCAAATTCTCATGTAGACTCGTACCACTTGATGAATTTGATGAAAGATGCAAAGCCAGATGATTTGGGCCCCGTAGATATGTGGGCACAGATGCAAAAGGTAGAGATGCCTCTTTATCAAATGTCATCGTTCAACGGTAAAAACGTAATCAACGTTGAACATCCAAATGGTGAGTTCACATGGAGAACTCCTGTATCTGAAGAACTTCCTTACGTAACTGAGGATATTCAACCTTTAAATGAACGTAAAGGAGAAGATGGACAACCATTCCAAATCAAAATGAACCGTCGTGTATTTGGTCACGGAGATGTTATTACTTATGATAAGTATAACGGTGCCGAGCTTTATATTACAGCTGACGACATCATTGATATGGGAGATGGAGTTATTTACACTGTAACAATGGTGAACAATGATTCTTTCGCATTCTTTGACAATGCAAACCTAGAATGTAACACAGAATTTTTCCGTGTAACATCTGCTCGTGGGGAGTATGGAGAACGTTTCTCTGACATGACTACATCTGCTTCTAGCCGTGAGTTCTATAACTTCGTTGGAAATGCAGAAGCACACGTACACTATTCTGTGTCTTCTCGTGCTAAGTTGATGGAAAAAGGAGGAATGACTTTGGATGGTAAAGTTCCTGTAACTGAAATCTGGAGAAACTTCGATACAAGTATGGATCCTTCAATCAATTCTTTAGATGGAATGATTAAAGCAAAAGGTTCAGACTATGTAAAA
>Ga0315275_10003882_pt1 | contig 13888 bp, 10 predicted proteins | sample YL17G03_0_MG_FD_205557 | JGI IMG/M metagenome (GOLD analysis project Ga0315275, IMG submission 205557) | Sediment microbial communities from Yellowstone Lake, YNP, Wyoming, USA - YL17G03_0 | ecosystem: Environmental > Aquatic > Freshwater > Lake > Sediment | place: USA: Wyoming | collected... | reverse complement strand
TCGGACGGTTGCCCTCGCCGGCATCCGTCCGACGTGCCATGGATTTTGCCCTATGCGGACAACAAGTCTTCGCTCTCTCATCTTCTGGCTGGTTCCCGCAACGTATCTCATTGCATCGGTTGCTCTGCGACTGGCCGCAGGACCGCGCCAGACTGACGATGCACTCGCCTTCCCGGGATTTCAGCTCGCAAATATCGGAGACATATTGAAGCGGGAACTCCCTTCGGGGGATGTCTTTCATTGGTCGATGACCCTTGATGCCAATGAATACTTGAGGTTTGCCATCAGCCAATTTGAGGGTGGTATTGCAGCGACGATCCTCGATCCGCATGGTGCCAGGATTGTCGTGTTGCCCGTTTTCGAAGAAAACCCCACATTTTTCTCATTCGCCAGCAACCTCGCGGGCAGATACACAGTTCAAATCAGGTCCCTTGAGTCCGGCCCTGTCGTTGTGAGATTCGAACTTGGGATCGATAATCGGAGACCCCTACGCAAGACTGACCAAATCCGCATCTCTGCAGAGCGCAACTGCCTCGAAGCGGAACAGCTCAGAAAGCTGTTTACTCCTGACTCGGACCGCCGTGCCATCCTCAGACTCAAGGAGGCTCTCCGCTTCTCCACTGATATCCAGGATGTCGACAATGTAGCCCGTACCCTTTGCATACTTGGCGATTTGCTCCAGGAGAGGTCTCAATTTTCAGAAGCGCTTTCCCATTACGAACAATCGCTGAGGATCAGTCAGGAGGCCAACAATCAGAGGGGCATCGCAGATGCACTTGCCCGCATTGGCCTTATTCAAGTACAGACCCTAGGCGGCCAGCGCGCACTCGGCGGCCTGGAAAAGGCACTAAAACTCAGCAGGGAGACAGGCAACCTGCGAGCTGCCGCCCTCTCCCTTGCCAACCTCGGTGAGGCTCACTATTGGATGGGCAGACAGCGCGAGGCCCTGAGTTATTACCTGGAGGCAGCAAAGCTCTGGCGAGCAGCCGGCGAGCGAAGGGGATTGGCCTTAACACTTCACTACCTGGGAAGCACCAGCTCGGATCTCAGTGAAGTTTCCAACGCCTTCAAGTATTTCGAACAGGCTCTCGAACTGTGGCGCCGGATCGGGGACAGGCATGGCGAGGCGCTGACACTGACGCAGCTTGCGGAATCGTACAGCCGGGTGGGCGAGAAACAGGAAGCGATCGGCCGATATCGCCAGGCGTCTGAATTTTTTCAGAATGGTGCAGACCCTCTCGGGGAAGCCATGCTGATGAGCGCTTGCGCATATACATACTACAGCCTTGGTGACCTGGAAGCAGCGTTGGATTATTACAAGAAAGCACTCGTCCTCTATAGAGCGGGCCGCTTCCGGGACGGTGAGGCGGGTCAGTTAATGAGAATCGGACAAGTGCACTTTCATCTCGGCGAGTATCCGGCCGCGCTGGAGAACATGGAGAAGTCGCTGACCATCTACCAACTGATCCAGGACCAACGGATGGAAGCCGTTGCTCTCTATAATATCGGGAGGGTTCAACGCAGCTTGGGAGGCTTTGAGCAGGCCGTCGAACTTCTCAACGAGGCACTATCGCTCCCGCCGACCAGTGATAATCTCCGATACCATGCGCGTATTCTGGACGAACTCGGCTTGGTTTACGGGCAAATCGGTGATGCGCGAAAATCGGTCGATTACCTCCTCGAGGCACTGATGCTCAATCGGAGGGCTCAAGAATATTTCGGCGAAGTCCAGATCCGCTATGATCTTGCGCGGGCCTTTGTACGACTCAATAATCCTGAGGAAGCCCAAAATCAGATTGAAGAGAGCATCAAGGTGGTCGAGTCACTTCGCACCAAGGTCGACGTGCCGTCTTTGCGCGTATCGTACTTTTCGACGATACGGCTGAATTACGATCTATACATCGATCTGCTCATGGATTCACACCGCAGCCGGCCCAATGAGGCTCAGGATGCCGCCGCTCTGCAGGTCAGCGAACGCGCCCGCGCGCGGAATCTGCTGGATCTGCTGGGGGAGACTCGTCAGGGGATACACCAGGGCATCCAGGCGTCGTTGTCGGAGCGCGAGAAAGAGCTGTTGCGCTCGCTCAACGCCAAGGCGCAGCGGCAAGCACAACTGATGAGCGGCAAGCACACGCAGGAAGATGCGGACAAGATTGCAGCGGAAATCCGCGCACTGAACATCGAGTACGATCAGCTTCAGGCCGAAGTCAGAAAGACAAACCCTCACTACGCCGCCTTGACACAGCCCCAGCCGCTGAGCATGCGCGAAATTCAGGAATCAGTGCTGGATGAAAAAACGCTGCTTCTGGAGTATTCGCTGGGAGATGAGCGCAGCTATCTCTGGGCCGTAACAAAGACCGGCATGACCAGCCATGAACTCCCTCCCAGAGACAAGATTGAAAGTCTCGCTCGCAGGGTTCGCGAGCTTCTCACCGCACGCCAGCAGCGCCTTGCCGCGGAGACAGCCAGCCAGTTTTATAGGCGGTCGCAGGTTGCCGATGGCCAGTATTGGAAGTCAGCCAAGGAACTCAGCCGGATCCTGCTTGGTCCGGTCGCCGGCCAGATCGAGGATCGCCGGCTGCTCGTGGTCGCCGATGGGATTCTGCAATACCTTCCGTTTGGCGCCTTGCCTGCGCCGGGTTCTGACAGCGGCAAGGATGCTGGGGCCGCTCAACTGGCTCGACCTGTTCCACTTATTGCAGAGCACGAAATCGTCAGCTTGCCGTCGGCTTCAACCCTGGGAGTCCTGAGGAGGCAGATCCAGGGGCGCAAACCCGCGGAAATGAGCGTCGCCGTGCTGGCCAACCCGGTATTCCAGCGTGATGATCCGAGGCTGACCCTTGTGGCGACCTCGCCGCCCGTTCGCAAAAGCGCGCCCAGAGCCGCTTCCGGCGGAGGGGCATCTCGCAGCGCCGATGGTTCGGGAGTGTTTCCCGCGTTACGGGGCGGCGGAGAATATTCCCGCCTTCTTTTCAGCGGGCGAGAGGGGAACGACATCGCTTCGACTGTCCAGGCAGGAACGGGCGCCCTGTGGGCGGGGCTTGAGGCCAGCCGCGAGAAAGCGACCAGCAGCGAACTCTCCCGCTACCGCATCGTGCACTTCGCCACCCATGGCGTGATCGACGATTCTCATCCCAACCTCTCCGGCATCGTGTTATCAATGTACGATGCGAAAGGGCGCGAGCAGGACGGTTTTCTGAGGCTGCACGACATCTATAACCTCAGCCTTCCCGCGGAGCTTGTCGTCTTGAGCGCCTGCAACACCGGTCTCGGCAAAGATGTTCGCGGCGAAGGATTCATCGGCCTCGTGCGGGGATTCATGTATGCCGGGGCGGCGCGGGTCGTGGCCAGCTTGTGGCGGGTAGATGATCAATCGACAGCGGAGCTGATGAAGCGTTTCTATCGGGGCATGCTCAAGGAAAACCTTCCCCCGGCGGCGGCGCTGCGCGCAGCCCAGGTTGAAATGTCAAAGCACGAACGCTGGTCCGCACCATATTATTGGGCCGGATTTGTGCTCCAGGGTGAGTACAAATAGGACCGACGACACCAGATATGAGCGGACAGCCTCCACCGGAATTTCCCACGCACGTGACATTCCCCAACCTGCCTTTCCTGCGCAGCGAGTGGAAAGTATCCCCCGAACTCTTCGACGCCTTTCTCGCCTGGCTGGATCCGGACCGGGAACAGGCGGGGAGAAAATACGAAGACATCCGGCGCCGGCTGATCAAGATATTCGCCAGCCGCGGCTGTTTCTGTCCCGAGGATCTCGCTGACGAAACCATCAACAGGGTGATCGTCAAAATTCCGCAAATAAGAGAAAACTACCAGGGCGATCCGAGCCGCTATTTCGGCGGCGTGGCGCGGAACGTTTTCCACGAGTATGCAAGGAAAAGAACGGTCCCGGCATACCAGCCCGAACCGGATCCTCCGGAGTCCCGCGAACCGGAGCTGAATTGTCTTGACCAGTGCCTCGGAGAAATCCCGGAGGCTGGACGCAATATCATCCTCCGCTACTACCAAGGTGCGAAGCAGGCTCGCATTCAGAACCGCAACCAGATGGCACGGGAACTTCGAACCGAGCCGAACGCCTTGCGGATCAAGGTGCACCGGATCCGAGCCTTGCTCCAGCGATGCGTCGGCGACTGCCTGGCACGCGGCGCCGGCTAATGGTGGGCCAATGTAACGTTTTCCGCTTTTTTTGCATTACACAGTGGGAGCGGAAAAACCGAACACCTGGAGCATAGGCATATGAAACTCGATGCGGGCAGCGAAACCCTGATCCGGCGGTACCTTCTGGCAGCGGTCACCGAAGATGAGCGGGAGCAGATTGAAACCCGTCTTATGGTCGATGACGATTTCTTCCAGCAGATCAACCTGGTCGAGGATGAACTGGTCGATGAATACCTGGACCAGGTTCTTTCTCCCGGGGATCGCCTGCGATTCGAGGATATTTTCCTTTGTGCGCCCGAACGTCAGCATAAGCTTAGATTTTCCAAGGCTTTACGGATTTACGCTACCAATACTGCCCAGGCGAAGGCGAGCGAAAACCGGCCAGAGAAGGCTGCGTGGTGGCAGCCAATCCTTGCCCTGTTGAATCCTCCGCGCCCCGTCCTTGCCTACTCGCTCGCCACGGCAGTGCTCTCTATCGCAGTCGGAGGACCCTGGACGTTCATCCGAATTTCCGGCTTGGGGAATCAGATCGCGGCGCTGCAGGCACAGCAGCAGAATCGCGACGCACGGGAATCCGACTTGCGCTCGCAATACCAGGAACAGAGAGCCAAGACCGACCGGATCGCCGCGCAGCTCCGGAAGGAAAAGGAGAGATGGTCCGCGTTGCAGGCCACCGGGGGCGGCAGACTGACGGGAGCCCGGATTCCCATGGTAGACACCCTCTCCATGCTTCTGAGTTCAGGGGTGACCAGGGATGCACAAGCTTCACAGCGGCTCGAAATTCCCAAGGGCGCCACCCTTGTCGCGCTGAAGCTGGACCTTCCCGAGAATCGCTTCAAAACCTACAAGGCGGTCCTTCTGAGCGAAGGCCAGGAGATCCTCTCCCGAAGCGGTTTGAAAGCATCAGACAGCGGCAGCCAGATCCTCATCCGCCTGGAAGTGCCCGCATCGGATCTGCGGAGCGGCGACTACGAAATCCGGCTCTTCGGTGCCGGCCAGAATGAATTCGACAGCTACGTCCTTCAAGTGATCAGAAAGTAGACGCTCCCCAGATACCCCCAACCCCACCCGCCGGTGAGGATTTCCATCCTCGCCGGCGCGGCCGTCTATACGCTCCCAAAAACCCGCATCCCCAATGTGACCTGGTCCTGTGGCGCAGGTCACCACGCCCGCGCGGCGTTCCTGATCCGGTTCGGCGGACCTGATGATCCGCCGCACAGGATAAGGGGTGTTCGTGTCCCCTCGACTTCAGGCGAAGAATTGGGCGGCGAAGTCGACGCAGCTGATGAGCCAGGATCGTTCGCCTATGGCAACCTCAATTGCCTCGATTCTGGCGCCGCAATGTAGGGGCGACCGTCAGGTCGACCGGCAGGTTCCCCTTTGCCAGGTTGCGGGCGACCTGACGGTCGCCCCTACAATAATCTGCTTTTCGCCAGTTGGTCCACGAACCGTGAACCGAGAGCTGCGAACTCACGCCGGAAATCTCACCCATGCCTCGGTGCATGAAATGCCTTGGGCTCTCTTCCCATGTCCATATAGCAGTGATTCGAAAGGATCGTGATCGGATGCGAACCCGAGCACCACTGCGCGGAGAGTCTGAGCGCCTTATGACCAGCGGAAGCAAGCCCACAAACAGGGCTGGGGGATTTGTGTCGAACAGGGCGCCCCCTTGTCTGCGGCTGAAGGAATAATCGCGCGGCAACTCTCTGGCGCCGGTGCTTCGGGCGCGGAGGGCTGCCATGCCAACTTACACCTGGTTCCTGTTTTTATCCTTCCTGGCAATCTTCTCCCCCACCCATGTGGCGGCCAGACCTGACGGCGACGCCATCTCCATCAAGCTCGACCGGGGGAAGAGGATCATCGTCGAAGGCACTGTCGATAATTCGGTCCCGGTCAACATGATGCTCGATACGGGTTCTACGTGCAGCGTGGTGAACACAAAACTGGCCAAGAGACTTCGGCTGCGGACCATATTGGATAATGTGCCGGTTCTCTGGAGTGACCAGGTGGTGCACCGTTCGCTGGTGGTCGTTCCGGACATCAAGGTCGGACCGATTCACCGGCCTCTTTCCTGCCCCGCAGCCGACATCCCGCTGTCCGGCGTCGATGTCATTATCGGCAGGGACCTTCTGCGCTCGCACATTTTCACGGTCGATTACGAGGAGCATTCCCTCCGGTTCGGAGCTCAGGCGGCACTCAAGTACCGCGTGCCATTTGATACTTCGCGCAAGGAGATTATCGTTCCCCTTCGCATCGGCGAGAGGGAAATCTCACTTCTGCTCGACTCCGGCTCCGACAACTTATATCTCTTTGAGAACAAGGTCTATCCCTGGCTCCGGTTTAACCCCGAGCGTCTGGGAGCCTTGCTGCGCCACGTCACTACCATGAGGCGCTGCATGATGGTCAGCCTCTCGAACGTGAGTTTCGGCGGCACGGATCTCGATCAGATACAGGCGGTTGTGCTCGAATCTCTCCCCAACGGCCAGTCGCGCCAGGTGGAGTGGCACGGACTCCTCGGGCTGGGGGTCCTCAAGGCGAAGCGCGTGCAGTTCGACCTTCGAAACGGCCTGTTCAGCTGGGATCGATAAGCCTCTGCTCCGAGAACGAATTCCGGAGTGCGGCGGCACGACGCTGCCTTCGGTGAAATGTTTCATTCCCGGCAGTCATATAGGAGTAGCTGCCGGGATTCGCCTGGTGCTACGAGGAGACGCTAATGTCCACTCAGGCTCTCACCCTTTCGCCCGGATTTGAACTGGTTCGACCACGCGCCCTCTCGCATGCCAGGCGGGAAATCACAAAGCAGGACCTCGACCGCCTGCTCGCATGGCTGCATCCGGGCAGGGAGGAAGCGGGACGTGCCTACGAGCAGATCCGCCGCAAGCTCATCACGGTGTTTGCATCTCGAGGCTGCGACTGCCCCGAGGAGCTGACTGACGAGACAATGGACCGGGTGATCGGAAAGGTGGAAAGGATCGCGGGCTCTTATGAGGGTGATCCGGCGCTCTATTTTTACGGGGTGGCCCGCAACGTCTGGCGCGAGTATCTCAAGGTACGGAGGATGCCAACGACCCCGCCACCGGATCCCCCGGACTCACTCCGGCCCGAGCTCGATTGCCTGGACGAGTGCATGGAGAAGCTGCTTCCCAAAAACCGGGAGCTGCTTGTGGAGTATTACCATGAAGACAAGCAGGCCAAGATCGATCACCGCAAGGAACTGGCCGGCCGCCACGGCCTGGATATGAACGCTCTAAGAATCCGTGTGCATCGCATTCGCTCCGTTGTGGGCGAGTGCACCACGACCTGCCTGAATCGCCGCAGCATTCACTAGAAGATCCGCCTGCATTCAACCTGTGTTGCTTAGTATCCCCATCGGGGATAGTCGAAATCCCTCGCCTTCAGGCGAGGGTGGTGCGGCGTTTTGACCTTCGCGGCTCTGCGAACCGTGAACCGTGAACCGCGAACCGTGAACCGGGGATGAAATGTCCTGAGGGTATTTCCCATAGGATTACGAGAGAAGGAAAAATCGGGCACCCAGAAGATCTTGCCCGCCGATGGTCGGCGAAGCGGACCCCCCAAAAGGTGCCGACAGGAGAATATATGAAAAAGTTTGGTTTCAGCATTCTGGTGCTTTTGTTTGCCGGCATGCTTGCCGGAATCGCCTCCGCTCAGGGGATGCGGGAACTGATGACCATCACGATCCCATTTGACTTTGTGGCCGGGAATCAGTCACTCCCGTCCGGCGAGTATTACGTCCTGGGAAGCTCGGTTCACTCTTTGATTTGGATTCGAAACCTGGACCGCAAAAGGGTCACGGTGGAGAATACGATCCCCTTCAAAGGTCTTGAGGCTGCGGCGTATTCCGCGCTGCAATTCCACCGCTATGGCGATACCTACTTCCTGCACAAGATAGTGCTGGCGGGGCAGGACATGGCCAAAGTGGTGCTCAAATCCACGCGTGAGCGCGAGGTGAAACTGGCTTCGGCCAAGCCCTCGATTGTTATTCTTAAAACTGCCGATGCCTCGACGAAACGGTAGTCCATACCCGCGCATTGCGGATGGGCGGCGCCAAATTGCAGGCTCACGGGTTAATAGCCGGCGACCAAAGCGAAGTTCGCGGAAGTCGCCGGCTTTTGTGCAGCTGCAGCAGGGTATCTCGCTCGAACCGGACGAGATTCAGGATTATTTCCGTGGAAAGATCGTCCGCTACAAGATCCCAAAGTACATTTTCTTCACGGATTCATTTCCCATGACCACCAACGGCAAGGTGCAGAAGTACAAATTGCGCGAGGATGCCATACAGCGTCTCTCCAGCCAACCTGATTGACATAATTCCGGAAAAAATCTTAAGCATATCGGTTATCGAAGCCGATAGGCTAATATGGGCTGATCTTTATGCACCGGGTCAGCCCCAACCTATAGGAACTAAAAGGTGCAACGCGAATTGACGACATATCCCCCCTTAAATCCGCATCACGTTTGGAGAGGTCGATTTTCATGAGAAAAATTGCTGGCTTCTGCATCCCCCTCGCAGCTCTGTTTTTGATCGCGACCCCGGGCTTGGCCGAAACGAAATGGCGTCTCGAGATGTTTGGCGCCGGCACAATGCCCCTGGAAAAGAATTTTCAGATTACCCCGCCCCAATCCACCGTGACTTTGAATGCTTCGCAGCAGTTTAGCTTTGGCGCCCGCGGCGGTGTGCGTGTCGGCGCTGATGGGGCGAACCGCTGGGGACAGGATTTTATTTACAGCTACGGATCTAACCCGACCAAGATTGTCAACCAATCGAACAACAGCCAGTTCTCGTTCACCAGCCGGACCCACCAGTTTGCCCTCAATGGCCTCTGGTACCCCGGCGGCAACGGCGTGGGCAAGAAATCCGGCGCCTTTCCATACCTGACGGCCGGTGTCGGCGGGACCTTTTATGTGCTCTCGCGCGCCACGGTAAACGAAGCGCTGGACCCGAGCCGCGGGGGATTGGGACAGCTCCACAACGAGAACGTCCTGGACTTCAACGCCGGCGGGGGTGTCCGATTCAAGATGAGCGAGAGATTCGGCCTTCGCCTGGATGTGCGCGACTATATGTCTCGGGCAGTCCGTTATGGATTGCCCCAGACTTCCAGCGATCCCAAGGCCACGGTGTTCCCGGTTAGCGGAGTTTTCCAACGGATCGAGGTTTCTTTTGCGTTCGTGATTTATTTTTGAGAGCCGGGGTATTGATTAACTGAAGAGGGCTCATTTATGAAGAGCAATGATTGTTGCCGGGCGTCAGATCTTCGTCTGCTGGCAATCTTCTGTATTCTGGTGACCATTCCTGTGCCGGGCCTCCTGGCACAGACAACCCAGACGCCAGCCAGCTCATTCACCTTTCCCCATTTCATCCGGTACCAGGATGTCAGCACCGGGATTGCCATCTTCAATCCCAGCCAGAAAGAAGCTTCGGTCGTGCTGACGCTCACGGGTTGGAATGGAGGTTCACTGGGCGATCCGGCAATCATTAAGGTGCCGGCACGAGGGCAGGTCGCGAAGACGGCGGTCGAACTGTTTCCTCTCCTGGAAATTATCGACGCGTCGCTGGTGATCAGCAGCGCGACGCCCGGAATCCTCGCCTTCTATCAAACCTTTGACGAGGGCGGCACCTTCCTTGACGGCGCCGGATCGACGGAAGCCGGCTCCACCCTCGTTTTCCCCGTGGTTCCCGGTCCCAATGAAGGGGATTCCGAACTCGATTTCCTCAATCCCAACATCAGGCCTGCGGCAGCGGACCTGAAGCTCTGGAGCTACAACGGCGATCTGCTGGGCACGGCCACGATCCAGGTTCCGGCCGGGGGTTTTTACCGGACCATTGCCAGGGATGCCTTTCCTTCGGGCACCAGTTTCACCAACGCTTCGCATGTGACCGCGACTTCCAAGCCTGTGAACGTATTCTCTCAGGCGCAGTCGATCGCAGGCACAAGCCTGTTTTGGGGATTCTCATCGGTCACCGTGCCGGGCGGCTACGTCGACGTCGCGGCGCTCAATGCGGCGCCGCTCTCCCGGCTTGCCACCAGCGGTGTGCTGCCCCACTTCCGCACCGGCAGCCAGTATGCTTCCATCCTTGCGCTGGTCAATGCAGAACCGGCGGCAGTGGATGTGGACCTTACCGCGGTGGGCAACAACGGCTCCATCCTGGGTACGCGCAGGATCAATCTCAAAGCCAACGGCGGATCCCGCGCGCTCCTCCAGAGCGTTTTCTCCTCGCTTGTCTCAGGCGAGAAGGAAGGCTGGATCCTGCTGCGCTCAACGGGCAGGGTTTATGCGGCGATGATCCACGGTCGCAGCGACGCCGAATCGCTCACGGCGATTCCTCTCCAGACCAGCCCCGTCACCGAAATTCTCGCCCCTCAGGTGCTGCAGGGTTCGGGTTTCTACACCGAACTCACGCTCGTTAATCCCGGAGCCACGACCGGCATCACCGACATATTCCTGGCCAAGGAGGACGGCGAGACCAGAGGGAGCGTCACGGTATACCTCGGTCCGGGCGCCAGAATATCGCAGCCTCTCGATCAGATCTTCCCCTATGTAGTCTCCCAGTCCGGAGGTTATATCTACACGCGCTCGACCCAGCCCCTGTTCGGCACGGCGACGATCGGAAGCGACAACGGCGCGCTGAACACCAATGTGGCCTGCCAGGCCATGACCGCTGCGTTCACTCCTGCCCCCCAGAAGTATTTCATAATCTCCGGCAAAGTGACCCTGGATGACAAGCCCGCGCCCGACTTCCACATCGTCCTGACCGGTCCGGTCAGCGGGGACACGACATCCGCGGCCGACGGGACCTACTACTTCAAGGCCCTCACGGCCGGCAAGTATTCCATCAAAATCGAGTACCCGCCCACTCTCGAGTTTGCCCCTTCGGACACAGCATTCGAGATCACGACGGCCAGCCGGCGACAGGACTTTCAGGGCTTTACCAAGCCCTCGGTCTGGGGCATCGTCACCATGAACGACAGGACGGCCGCCGGATTCAAAGTTACGCTTTCCGGCCCCGTTTCGCTGAGCGCCGTGTCCGCTGCCGACGGATCCTACCTGTTCAAGAGCCTGCCGGGCGGCAACTACTCGCTCATCATCGAGTATCAGACCGGTTTCCAGTTCGTGCCTTCTTACCTGAACTTCGATCTGGCGAGGCTCAGCCGGCGGCAGGATTTCGTCGGCTCGACCGAGCCGAACGGAATCGTGATCGCGCCTCCCACCTCGACGGTTTCGGGTATCGATGCTCTGCTCACAATCTACGGAAGGGACTTCAACGATACTGCACAGGTGATGGTGGACCTGATCCGTCTCAAGACCACGTACATCGACCAGACTCTTTTGAGGGCGGTGCTGCCCGCGTACATGCTGGCCCATCCGAGCCGGTTCGATATCGCCGTGACCACGAACCCGGGCAAGTCCGATCAGCGCACGACCAAGCCATTTTCCTACCTGGTCTACCAGGCGAATCCCACGCTCACGAGCGTATCCGCGCCGGAACTGATTGTGGAAGCGGGGCCGGGCGTGACCCTGACGCTCAAGGGTTCGGGCTTCCTCAAGGATACCAAGGTCAAGATCAACGGCAGCAGCGAGGACATTCTGTCGGCGGTGCTTGATTCCAGCACGATCATGGCGGATGTGCCCGCTCGCTATTTCGCGCGCGGGGGGGTCTATCCGGTCGTTGTGCAGAATTCCTACCCGGCGATGGTTGAGTCGAACATCCAGCTTCTGAGCGTGTTCTACGGCGCTCCCGCGGTTCAATCGGTTCTGCCCGGGGCGGTCCCGGCGCGCCTGGAACTCAGCGCCGAACCTCTGAACATCGAAGTGCTCGGTTACGGTTTCCGCCGCGGCGCCGTGGTTCTCTGCAACGGCGAGCCGCTGGCTACCACCTACTGTGAGAACAATGCCTATTGCCTTACGGTTCATCTCTATGCGAAGGTGCCGCCGAGCATGATGCGCAATTCGGGCTTCGCCGAGATCACGGTGCACAACCCGGAACCGTCGCTCGCCGCTTCGGAAGCGGTCTTCATGCGGATCGACGGGCTGCAGCCTACCATAACATCTGTGGCGCCCGGGGCAGCGACCGCGTTGAATCTTCCCGGCCAGTTCTCCGTGCCAGTGGTGATCAACGGCACCAACTTCGGTCCCCAGACGTCTCTGCGCGTCTATTTCACCGGAGGGGCCCTGCCGGCATTCTCCGTCCCGATATTGCTCAGCAGCACGCAGCTCTATGCGAATGTGCTGGTGGATTACGCTTCCCTCGGGCAATGGAATGCCGAAGCGATGAATCCGCAGCCCGGAGGTGGGATGTCGCAGCCCATGGCGTTCTTGATCAGCGCCGGGACGCTGGTTGCGAACCCGTTCCTCATCGTGCTGGCCCCGCCGATTGTTGCGGTCGGGTCACCGGGATTTACGCTCACCATTACGGGCACCAATTTTAAAAATGGGGCTCAGGTGCAGTTCAGGTCGACTCTCCTGCGGGCGACCGTCGTCAGCGACCGGGTGATTTCTGCGGAGGTGCCGGCTTCATTGCTGCTTTCGGCCGGGCGGGTACCCATCAGCGTGATCAACCCCGACAACGGCGGCACCTCGAACCGGCTGTATCTCGACATCCAGTAGAAGGAAACGGGAAACATGGGACCTCTCCCCTGTTTCCCGTGGTAGGACTTGGCTCGGGAGTCCGATATAATTCCATATCACTCCCGGAGGGCTGGTTGCCGCACCCGAACTCGATCGCGTCGATCCGAAAAACTCTCAACCTGGCTGGTCACGAGCTGAAGATCCTCCACCAGATCTGCGAGTCGATAAGCTAGCAGCCTCGATCTGGATCCTTGAGCGGAACGTCCTTCGCGGTTCCGGTCGATGTGCCGGCGGGATCGGCCGCCGGCCCCTGGGCTGCGGCCTGCGCCGGTGTGGTTCCCTGGGCCTGCGCCGGCAGGACAAGCATTGCCAGGCAGGCGCAGAGCGGGAAAATGCGCGCCAGGTTTGATAGCCTTGATTGGCCTCTGATCATCTCATTTTTCCTTTTGTGAGTGCGGCGCCGGCCACGAAATCCGGCGGCGCGCGACCCGGGGGACCTGTTCGAACCCGCCCCGAAAAAAAAGACGCCCAGATGTCGGAGATGATCCTCCGAAGCTGGACGTCGTTGTCGAAGCCGGGATCGATGCCTATAAACGAAAAAAGCCTTCGAACCCGCATGGGCGCGAAGACTTCGTCGTCTGATGTCAGACGATACGTCGTTGTATCGTTAATAAATTTTTACCTGGTGTAGCCCGCCGTGTCAAGCCCAAGCTGCATATCAGATCGGTTGATTTTTGGAACCGCAGATGAACGCAGCGCGGCAAGCCGCAACCAAAGAGAGGTTCAGGTCGGATTTACCCAAGCGGCTTGCCGCGCTGCGTGAAAAAGGCAGCTTGAAGATTTCTTCCTGATTCGAAAAGAATCTGACTGTTAGCAGTGCAGATAAAGGCGGATAGATAAATTGTATATCAGCGTTCATCTGCGGTTCCAGAAGGGGCGAAAATAACCAAGGCCTCAGGACGCGCTCTGCGTCATGAGGCCTTGGGGTTCTACCCGGCGGGGGCAATTCTATTTGGCAGGACCGCTCTTGGCGGTGATGCCCTTGTCTTCATCGACCATAATGAACTGGTTCACGGCGACATTGGTCAGCTTCTGCTTCGTGCCGCTGGGCCAATCGATCTCGAGATTGGCT
>Ga0315275_10003880_pt1 | contig 13891 bp, 10 predicted proteins | sample YL17G03_0_MG_FD_205557 | JGI IMG/M metagenome (GOLD analysis project Ga0315275, IMG submission 205557) | Sediment microbial communities from Yellowstone Lake, YNP, Wyoming, USA - YL17G03_0 | ecosystem: Environmental > Aquatic > Freshwater > Lake > Sediment | place: USA: Wyoming | collected... | reverse complement strand
GTCAGCCCGCAGCACGGGCGTGTCCTTGGCGAACTCCGCAGCCGCCTCGGCCGCGTGGCGCCGCGTGCGGAGGGCGGCGCAAGCGGTCACCGCGACAAACAGCAGGTATCCGGCCGACCACGCCCAGCCTTGTTGCCGCAACGTGAGGAGGGGCTCAACGAGCACCGGGTAGGTGGCGAGCGCCAGGAGCGAGCCGACATTCGAGAGCGCGTACAGCCAGTATGGGGAACGCCCCGGGCACGCCCGGGCGGACCAGGCCTGCATCAGCGGGCTGTTCGTCGCCAGCGTGAAGTACGGAAGGCCGACCGCCAGTGTGAGGATGGCAACGATACGCACAATCGGCCACTCGGCGCCCGTGGGTTTCCACGCGAGACCGGGGGTGACGGGCGACGGCCAGGCGAGCCCCAGCCCCGCGACGAGCGCGACCGACGCCGCCAGGAGCAGCAGGTGCAGGCCGCCCTGCCTCCGCTCATGCACCCGCCCGATCAGCCACCAGGCGTAGGCGTATCCCCCCGTCAGCGCCACCTGGAAGAACAGCATCACGGACGACCAGACCGCCGGCGTCCCGCCGAACCAGGGCAAGATCGTCCGTGCGATCACCGGCTGGATCTGAAAGACCAGGAAGGCGGACAGGAAGATACCGAGGACGTAAAGGGCCCTCTTTTCCCGAGCGCCGGTGCGCTCCGGTCCTGAACCTGGCGGGGTGGGCGGCAACGGTCTACTGGCTGAGCCTGAGGACGGCGCTTCTCACCCTCTGGAATGCCGAATTCAGCTGGGTCGCATCGGCGGCCCAGACGTAGATGCCACTGGGCTGCCCGGCTTCATACATGTCCGAATCCATGGTGTTCGCCAGCCGCTTCAGGATGTTCTCTCCATACTCGAACGAGCCGTACCCGCAGTTGGTGACCTCGTTGCTCCTCAGCCTGTCTCCGAGACCGATGGTGTAGATTGTGATGGCAGTGTTCCCTGGCGCGACGCGCGCGGCGTGGGCGAGGTTCTCCAGCATGTCCCTGGAGGCCTTGTTGAGATTGCACCACGAATTCCCCCACGGGAAGAGACGATCGGCCGGGATCGCCGGCGTCAGCGCACGGGCATAGCCTGCCAGCGGGACGGTGTCCATGTAGTCGAGAATCGGCAGGTTCTGCAACGCCGGCACCACGTAGGCCGTTCGGGAGCCGGATCTCTGGTTGACGGGATAGCAGTCCGTCGGACGAGGGCCCCCGTTCGTGACCGAATACAGTCCGCAGCCGCAGGGAGGGGTGGTGCAGGTGGGGACGATCGTCCCGCTGGACGTCTTGAATCTCGCCGACACGATATTGGGCGCGCCGTCGCTGAAGAAGACGATCGCCCTCAGCGTGGAGCGGAGTACCGCGGGAATGGCATCCAGTTCCGCCTTGGCGATCCTCATGGCCTCTTCGGCGTTCGTGGCTCCGGACGAAGACGTGGCGTTGATGTGATTGACCAGCGTCGACTTCGTGAAGCCCCGGGTGGCGTTCTTGTTGATCGGGTCGTCCAGCACGGCGCCGGAGGCGAACGTGACGAGGCCGATCCTGTCGCCTCCCGCGCCCCCCTGGAAACCATTGATGAAGTTGACGGCGGCCGCCTGCAGATCGGGGAAGTCGCTTCCCAGCGATCCGGAACAGTCGAGGACGAGCATCATGTCCAGGGTCTTGACCGTGGCTTCGGCCGAGGCGCCCACCCTGATGGGCCGATTGAAGATGGAACTGAAGAACGTCGGCGCGGTCGCCGACGCCGAGACTCTGATGATCCAGGAGCCATCCACGCTCGTGATGCTGTCCACGCTGAAGGCGCTGCTTGTCGTTCCCCGGATACCCGTGGGGAAGTTCGCGGCAAAGAAGCTGTTGGCGGCGTTTGTGGCGTTCTGCCTTCGCGAGGCGTCGTCGGCGCCGATCTTCACCGCCTTTCCCGCCGCCAGGGAGGCGGCGTCGACAGCGGAGTTGAGCTTGGCTTTGACGGCGTACGCCATCCCCAGGTCGATGGTCAGGGCCGACAGCCCGAGCACCACGATAATGGTGAGCACGGTCAGAATCAGGATCTGTCCCTCTGAGCGTTTCAACATCGGTCTGAGTTTCATGGCGATTCCTTGGCGGCCTCCCGACATCGTCAGAAAATGGAAATCGACTTCAGCGTGGGCGAGAAGTTGTTCCTGAGGAAGATGCTCCTGTACTGATAGTAGACCTCGACGCCGTATACCGATTGCCCCTCGTTGAGCGTGGTTCCGCCAAGCCCTGCTGCCAACGGCGGTTTCGGGCTGGCCACGCTCCTGTTCCAGCCGAGGCTGGTGACCCTGTTCACACTGTTGAGCCTCTCCACCTTGTAGATGTACATCATCCCCTGGTTTACCATGTCGAGCGGCTGCGCCGTCTTCCCGATGAGATCCAGGACGTTCTGAAAGTTCGTCTGCTCATCGCCGGTCAGGTTCGAGTTCGCGCGCGCAATGAGGTTCGCGCCTTCCCGGCTCATGTTGGTGATGATGCTCTGTGCGTTGATGGCCCGCGAGTAGTCGAAGATCGACATCAGCAGCAGAAGGAGAAGCGGAAGCGTGATCGCAAGCTCAATGAGCGCCTGCCCTTTGGCGTCCGACATGTCGCCGTTGCTGCGCGTGAGACGTGCTCGCATGACTACCTCGGTGGTTCGTTCACGACGGTCGCCTTGACGACGAACGTGTACCTGCCGTTTGTAAAGAACGGTTTAAGGAAGGGCGTCATGAGCGGCCAGGAGTACGTGAGACTCACTGTCACCGGCTGCTGCGGCGTGCCGCAAGTGCCATCGGTGATGGGGGCGCCGTTCACGTCGCCGTAGGCCCCCAGCGTCTGGCCGCTGATGGTCGGGGTCCTGGAGGCATTGGCGTTCTTGTCGTAGAGCCCCATCGACTGCGTGGTGATGTTGGCGATGATCGCGGAACGGCAACCCGCGCCGGGGGTCACGGTCGCCATGCGGGAGCCTGCCCTCACGGCATGCTGCATCGTCTGGGTGACGTAGAACATCATGGCGAAGTCCATGATGGTAAACAGGGTCGTGAAGAACAGGATCGCGACCACGGCGAACTCAACCAGGGTCTGTCCCGAATCCCGCCTGCGCATTGGAGCACCTCTTGATCGATCAGCAGCGCTTCAACCGTCTTGCTCTGCCATGGGAACGCCGTCGATCAGACTAGCACCGAAACCACTCCACAGGGATCCTAAGCAAGAACCTTGCCTGGCATGGGGCGCATGTCCGGGAACCCGCTGCCATCAGCGTTGCGGCGCGAACCGACCCATGGATGGGAGCCTTTCACTTCCAAGTCCTTTGTTATCTTACTCTTATTGAGCCCCCGAACGGAACGGCTTTTTAAGGCGTGCCCGCCGCGTGGTTGGAGCAGCAAAGGCCTGATTGACAATTGTCCGTTTTTTGGCAGACTTGTCTCCACTCCATGCCAGAATCCGACAGCCGGCGCACCCCGTTACGGTCCGGGAAAACATCTCGGGCCCGTCCACGGTGTCGGCTGCGTGTACGGCCCTGCCTCCCTTGCGAGCACGACGGACCGTGACCCGCGGAAGATCGCCACCCACCCGTCACGCTCGAGCAACCCAATCACCGGCAGCCGGTGCGGCAGCCAGATGTAGTCGGCCTTCAGTAACCCCGCGAGCCTCGCGCCATCCCCACCTGCGTAGAAGCGATCGTGGGCAGCGCGCACGCGTTCGGAGTATACCGTCTCGCGGCGCCCGTCGTACGACACGCGCAACCGCGGCGCGAGATGCCAGATGGCCATCTCGCCGTAATCGAACCAGTTCAGCAGCCGGCCCTGCAGCGCGTTGCGCTGCAGAAACGTGACGGCCTCCGCTTCCGGCGCCCAGAGTGTCGTCAACGCGGAGTTGGTGAGCGTGACGCACCCCGCGCTGCGCCCCACCGCGATGCCCGTCGCCACGAGCCCTGCGAGACACATCGACCCGACTCCAAGCATCTCCACCCGGGTCGGCGTTCGCGACAGCGGCAACCGCTCCGGCCCGAGCGCCGCGAAGCGCGGGGCCAACAGGATCACGGCAGCCAGGGCAAAGAATCCCTCGAGGCGGACCACGCGGAGCGCGAGCAGGCCGAGCGCCAGCGCCGGCAGCAGTTGCAGCAGCAGTTGCGGCATCGCCGCGCCGGCGCGCCGGCGCGACGCCATCACGACAAGCGAAGCCGCCAGCCCCCACGCGATCAGATGGGAAGGCGACCGTATGAGCGGTTGCCAGTCTTCGATGTCCGCCCGTCCGAGCCCGACGGTGTCCCGGAGAAATCGCCACAACTCGAGGCCGTACGGCGTCACCAGCGTGCCCGCGAGCGCGAGCGCCACCGATCCGGCTGCCCACAGAGCAGACCCGGGGTCTGAAGGCCCCGGGCTCCATACCTCGACGGCGCCGGGTCTGAAGACCCGGCCTACACGTGGCGCGAAGAGGGCGCACGCACTCCACAGCCCGAGCACCCCGAGCCCGACAATCCAGCCCCCGTGCAGGTTCGCCCAGAACCCGAAGAGCACGGGCATCCAGAGCAGCAGGCGCCAGCGCCCGCGGCCGGCCGCGTTCAGCAGCGCGAGCAGGATCGTGTAGAGGAGCATGGAGAACAGCTGCGGCCTCACGGTCATCATCTGGCCGTAGGTGCCGACGACAGCCATGAGCAGCAGGCCCGCCGCGACAGGTTGGAAGACGCCGGCGCGTCTCAAGGCCCGCCAGAGGATGCCGAACGCGCTTAGCGCGAGCACCCACTTGAGCGCGATCAGCCCGGCGCTGCCGGCCGTGCCGTACGCCGCCGCCATCAGCACTTCCGCGAGCCACTCGTGGTTGACCCACGGCCGGTCGCTCGTGAACGAGTACGGGTCGTGCCTCGCAACGGCGTGTGCCGCCAGGATGTCCTGGCCGAAACGGACGTGTCCCCACAGATCCGGATCGGAGGCTGTCCCGGACGCCGCGACCGCGAGGACGATCAGGACCACCACGCCGATCAGCAGACCAGGGAGGTTCTCGGGCTTCATCTCAAGAAAATGGTGACAGGTCTCATTTCGGAAAATGGGACCTGTCACCATCTTCTCACCGCGCCGGCGCGAAGTAGCCCTTGCGGCTGGTGATCCGGATGCCGGACTGCCGCGTGCGGATCTCCACGCTGCGCCACTTGCCGTCCCGGGTCGCGTTGGTGGACGTATACCCGACGCTGTAGCGGTGCCGGAGGTTCTCGGTCACGCGCTCGAACTCCGCGGCGAGCTCGGTCACTTCCTGGGGGAAGTAGGCCTGGCCGCCCGAGAAGGTCGCCAGGAGGTTCAGGCGTTCGGGATCGATCTTCGTCCCAAGCCCTACGGGGAACATGGTGACGTCCTGGTCCTGCAGCAGGCGGAGCACACTGTCCCAGGTCCTGACACTTCCCGGCCCGGTGCCGGGGTTGTCTTCGTCGCGGCCGTCGGTGAGGATGACGACCGCTCTGCGGCCCTTGATGCCCTTGAGCATCAGCAGCGAGTCGCACAACGCGTCGTAGAGAGCGGTGCCGCCCTCTGCCTTGTACTCCCCGAGCGTCTCGATGGTGTTCAGCCGGTTCGTCGTGATGGCGTGCGCCACGTTCACCTTGTCCGCGAAGGTGAGCATGCCGAGGCTGTCCTCGGGGCGCAGGGTTTCGACGAACGTGGCGGCGGCCGCGACAACCTGCTCGCTGGCCCGCCTCATGCTGCCGCTCGAGTCGAGGACGAGCACCATCGACACCGGCAGCGTCGCCTCCTGGAACGTCTCGACCTTCTGTTCCACGCCGTCCTCGAACACCACGAGGTCGTCTCTCGCGATCTCGAGATACTGGTTCCGGGTGTCCATCGCCGTGAACTCGAGCACCGCACGGACCGGCGGCGGCTTCGGGGCGACGTAGCCATCGCGCGCCTTGACGACCAGGCCCTCTGCATGCGTCCGCAGCGAGATGGCGCGCCACGTGCCGTCGCGCTTCTGGTTGGTCGGCGTGTACGTGACCAGGTACCGCAACTGCGCGTCGTTGGCAAGAACGTCGTACACGTCCGGCAGCTCGTTCGGGCGCGGGGGGAAGAACGCCCGGCCGCCGGTGTCGGCGGCAATCGCCTTCAGGTCGTCGTGTCCCCTCAGGGAGATGCCGGCGACGCCACCGATGCCGACGCTGTACACCGAGACGCCGGCCTCCTTCAACGCCGCGATGGCCTCGGCGAGCGACGAACGGCTGTGCTCGTCATAGCCATCGGTGATGAGCACGATCACCCTCCGCCCCTCGACCCCGTTGAAACGGCTCGCGATCTCGATCATGCCGTCGCGCATCGCGGTTCCGCCCTGGGCGTGGATCGCGGTGATGGCATCGGCGATGGTCTGCCGATCGTTCGTGGGACCGGTGATCGTCTGCAGGCGGCGCGAGAACGGGGCCACCACGACGCGGTCCTTCGGGCGCAGGTAGGCGGCCAGCCGGCCGGCCGCAACCCTGACGAAGTCGATGTTCCGCGACATGCTCTGGCTGCTGTCCACGAGCAGCGCAAAGGTGGTGGGCACGGTCTCCTGCGCCACCATGTCAGGAGTCTGGCGGACACCGTCCTCTTCCAGGATGAACTCGGCCGCGGTCATCCCGCGGACCATCCGGCCCTGCGTGTTGTACACCCCGGCCTCGACGAGCACGCTCGTGACCTCGGCCAGTTCGGTGATGACATAGGGCTCGAGGACGATCCGGTCGCGGCCGACGTCGCCCTCGCTGTCTTCGGCTTCGACGACGATTTCGCGCCGCTGGAACGGGTTGTCGTCGGTCCACTCGACGGCGTACGGCGGGCCGGCGCTCACGGTGCCCAGCAGGGTGCCGTCCACGGAGAAGCGCACGGCGCTCACGGACCGGCCGGACGAGGCCCGCACCTGCCCGACGATGCGCACCGTGCCCGGCTCGCCCATGCGGCCCAGCGGCGAGGTGATCCTGACGGACACGGCGGAGGAGGATTGAGACCGGACCGCTACGCACGCCAGCAGGATCGCGAGCGCGCACGAGAGGACATCCCGTGACCGCGTGCGTTTCCACCGACGGCGTTCGACTTCCTCGGCTCCCAAGTGGGCTCCTTCGACATGTCAGGCGTACTCCGTCGGCAGCTCCCGGTCATCCACGAAGTAGCTGTCACACGCGGCCAGGAACAGCTCCATCGTGAGGTGGCGGCGCTGACCCGTGTACTCGGCCAGCGCCAGTGCCTGTTCGATCAGCGCGCCCGGCTGACATCCTCTCAGGGGGATCTTGCGCGGCCGGAAGTACTCCACGAGCAACCGCTCCACGAGCGCCCGATCGAACTTGATCCCCACCTGCGCGCAGTAGTTCTTGAAGATCTGGATGAAGTCTGCGTGCGTGGGGCTCTCGGCGAACACCTTGTACTGGATGCGCCGGAGGAACGCCTCGTCCACCAGGTCGGCGGGCTTGAGGTTCGTGGCAAAGACCACCAGCACGACGAAGGGCAACTCGAACTTCTGGCCGGTCTGGAGCGTCAGGAAATCGACACGGCTTTCGAGCGGCACGATCCAGCGGTTCAACAGGTCGCGCGCGGAGCAGTGCTGCCGGCCGAAATCGTCGATGACGAGCACCCCGCCATTGGCGATGGCCTGGAGCGGGGCCCGGTAGAAGCCTGACGAGGCCTCGTAGTTCAACTCCAGGGAATCGAGCGTGAGTTCGCCCCCCGCCGTGATCGACGGGCGGCGACAGCGCACCCACCGCGCGTCTGGCGTGTATCCGCGATCGAGCGAGTCCCCGTCCTGGCCAGCCGTGTCGTCCGGCAGCGCTTCGTGATTCACGGGATCGTAGAGCCGGATGATGGAACCCTCGACGACCAGCGCGTGAGGAACGGCGATCTCGCCGTGCAGCAGGTTCCGGATGCACTGCGAGATGACGGTCTTGCCGTTTCCTGGCGGGCCGTACACGAACAGGGATCGCCCCGCGCGAACGGCCGGCCCGAGCTGGTCGAGCACGTGGTCGCTCAACACCAGCGAGATGAAGGCCTCCCGGACGCTCGGAGGCGAGACGTCGTTGACGACGGTCCGCCGGAAGTTCTCGAGGTAGCGGCGGTACTGATCGAGCGGCACCGGCGCGACACCCACGTAGTGGTTGTGCTCAAAGAACAGCGCGGCGCGCTCGCGACCCGCGTCGGTAATCCGGTACCTGTAGGCCGCCCCGCCGATCATGGATCCGGCCACGACCTCGACGTGGTGCTGCCATTTCATCTCGTCCAGGCTGGACTCGATCACGGAAAACTGGACGCCCAGGCGGGTCGCCAACTCGAGGCCGCTCAGCGTTCCCGAGAGGTGCAGGGTCTTCAGCGCCAGTTGCGTGACCAGGTCGACATTCAGTCCCGATTCATCGAGGTCGCGCGGCGCGGCAGGCACCGGCACGGAAGTCGTTTCAACGACGCTCATCGGGTCCCTCATTCTCGAGCGCGGCCGCTGCATGCTGGCGCGCCTGATGCGCGCGGGCGCGGGCAAGGACCAGAGAGGGCTGGAGGGCGGCGGCCCGGTCGAAGGCGTCCGCAGCCGCCGGGTAGCGGCGCTGGGCCATGTAGACGATTCCGAGGTTGTACTGCGCGGCCGCCTCGCCGCCAACGGCTCCGAAGATCCCGGCCGCCCCGGCGAGATCGCCGGCGATGGCCCGGGAGAGCGCCAGATTGTTGCGCGCGGCACGCAGGCCGGGCTCGATGCCCAGCGCCCTGCCGCACTCGACGGACGCGGCATCCGCGTCACCGTCCATCAGCCAGGAATAACAGAGGTTGTTCCGCGCGTACGCCGCGCCGGCATCGAGCGCCACGGCCCGTGCGAAGCGCGCGCGGGCATCGCCGCCCTTACCGAGAAACTGGAGAATCGTGCCGAGGGTGTTGTGCACGGCCGGCGAGTCTGGCGCGGCATACACGGCGCGGTAGGCATTACCCAGGCCGATGTCGGAGAAACCCCAATCCCGCCAGATCCGGGCGAGGCCGTCCCAGGCGGCGCCGTCGGACGGATCGAGGCGGGCGGCGGCCGTGAAATGCTCGTGAGCCTTGTCAAGGATGCCGGCGCGCACGTAGGCCTGCGCCAGGCCCATCTCGCTCGCGTGCGTTGGCGTGGCGGCGCAGCGCGAGAGGGCCGCGGAAAGGTCGTCCGACCAGCGCTCCGCCATCTCCGCGCCGGTGACGCCGGGACGGGCGCGCCGCGTCGACTCGCGTACCTGCTGCATGTAGGACGAGAGCGAGGCATCGCCCGTCTGCGGGGCAGCCCTGGCCGCGACGGCCGCGGCCGGCGTCGCAGGCGCTGATGGCTGAGACTGCGCGCGTGGGTGCACGGTGGCGCAACCAGCCAGCAGCGTCGCTGCGAGCAGACCGGGAAACGCGCGTTTCATCTTCGAGACGCCTTCCGCAGGACGCGCGCTACTTGCCGGCGTCTTCGCCCCGCAATCTTGCCCGGCGACGAACAATGTAGAGAATCAGTAACACGCCTGCTGCCACAAAAAGGATGATCTGCCACATCAGTCTTTACTCCTTCCGCCGGGGGGATCCCGGCTTTCCGTCACCGATGACAGGCCCTAGCCGGGGAAGTTGCGGAGGAACTGCATCACCGCCGGGCCGAGCATCACTACGTACAACGCAGGAAACAGGAAGAACACGAGGGGAAACACAAGCTTGACGCCCACCTTCGCGGCCATCTCTTCGGCTGCCTGCCGCCGTTTCAAGCGCATGTCGTCCGCCATCGTGCGCAGGGTCTGGGCCACGCTCGTGCCGAACCGGTCCGTCTGGGCGAGCATCGCCACCAGGGCCCGGACGTCCTCCACCTTGGTCCGCTGGGCCAGGTTCCTGAACGCCTCGATCCGGGGCTTTCCGGCGCGCGTCTCTGTCGTGAGCACGCGGAGTTCGTCCGCGAGCACCGGGTACGCGATCGACAGATCTTCGCTGGCCCTGATGATGGCCTGGTCCAGGCTGCTGCCGGCCTCCAGGCACACGATCAGGAGATCGAGCACGTCCGGCAGGCCATTCCGGATCTGTTTCCGGCGGTCGGCCATCTTGAAATCGAGATAGAGCCCGGGGAGGAGGTAGCCGAAGGCGCCCGCGAACGCCGCCACGACCCAGCCGATGGGGGCTCTGAGGCCGACGAACACGACCACAGCCAGGACGGCCAGCGCCGGCAGCACGAGCTCGGCGCCCGCGAAGACGAGGGCGGTCGTCGGCGACTTGAACCCAGCCGTGGCGAGGCGCCGTTCGAGCCGCGACATGTCCCTCACGGATTTCGGGATCAGCCTGGACCGGCGGGCGAGCGTTGGATCCAGACCGGACGTGAGGGACCCTGGCAGTAAGACGTTGGCCGTGGCCTGCGCCGTCAGGAGGGCATCGAGTCGGCGCTGGGTCGGCGCTTGCCGGGACAAGGCGACGGACGCCGCCAAGCCGGTGAGCAGGGCCACGGACACGAACACCGCACTGAGCGCGACAATGAATTCTATGGGCATAGCGGCCATGGTCGATGATGCGCCCGACGGCGCTCCTCAGTAGTCAACGTTGACGATCCTCCTGATGATCAGCGCGCCGACGACCTGGAGGACGACGGCGCCGACGATCATCTGGATCCCGAGCCGTTCAGCGAGCATCGAGCCGAAGTGGTTCGGGTTGATGATGATGAAGACGACGGCGAGAGACGGAGGCAACGCCATCAGGATCCACCCCGTCACCCGACCGTGGGCGCTCTTGACCTGAACTTGCCGCATGACCATGAACCGGTCGCGGATGACGGATGCGAGGTTGATGAGGACTTCGGTGAGATTGCCGCCGGACTCGCGCTGCGTCAGGATGGCCGTGACGAAGAACTTGGCCGCGAGGAGCGGGACACGCTCGCCGAACGCCCGCAGGGCCTCCGGGAGCGGCATGCCGAAGTTCTGCTGGTCGTGCAGCAGCTTGAATTCCGCGGCGATTGGCTGGGGAATCTCGTCCGCCACCATGCCGAGCGCCGAGATGAAGGTGTGGCCGGCGCGCAACGCGCGGGTCATCAGGTCGAGCGCCTCGGGGAACAGTTCCTCGAATCGGCGCACCCGCCGCGAGCGTTTCCACCTCAGGAACACCACCGGCCCCATCGCGAGGCAGGCGCCCAAGACGACGCCTGGCCACAGCGAGCCGACCCGGGCCTCGCCGGCGAGCACGCCCAGCATGAACAGGCACCCCGTCGACAGCAGCACCGCGCCGACGGTGATCCTGACGCCCGATTGCTCGATCAGTTGCACGAGCGGCCGCATGATGTCGACGCGGCGCGCGAGCAGATGTTCGAAGGCCGGCAGGCTGCTCAGGCGCCGGATCTCGCTTTGCACGCTGGATGCAACTCGGCCGGACACCGTTGCCATCCCCAGGCGCCTGCGGAGCGCCGTCTCGGTGGCCCGCGCCGGGCGCTCGACGAACACCCAGTACATCCCGAGCACGATGCCGACGACAAGCACGAATGTCAGCGCTGGAACCACCACCACACGCCTCCGGGGTCAGTTGATGATCTTCACGTGCTCGAACATGTCCGGCGGCAGGGCGTGGCCCGCGGTCGTCAGGCGCTCGCTCATTCTGGGCCTGATGCCGGTGGCCCGGAACTTACCGCAGACCTTCCCCTGCTGGTTGATGCCCACGCGTTCGAAGACGAAGATGTCCTGCATGGAGATCACCTCCCCCTCCATGCCGGTGAGCTCGGAGATGGATGTCACCTTGCGGGTGCCGTCGGCCATGCGGCTCATGTGCACCACGAGGTTGATCGCCGAGGCCACCTGCTGGCGGATCGCCCGCTCGGGGATGTTCAGGTTGGCCATGGCCACCATCGTGTCCAGGCGGTACAAGGCATCGCGGGCGCTGTTGGCGTGGACGGTGGTCAGGCTACCGTCGTGACCGGTGTTCATCGCCTGCAGCATGTCGAGCGCTTCGTCGCCGCGCACCTCGCCCACGATGATGCGGTCGGGGCGCATCCGGAGGGCATTGATGACCAGTTGCCGCTGCTTGACGGTGCCCTTGCCTTCGATGTTGGGCGGCCGCGTTTCAAGGCGTACCACATGACGCTGCCGCAAGGTGAGCTCCGCGGCGTCCTCGATCGTGACGATCCGTTCCTTGTCCGAGATGAACCCGGAGAGCACGTTCAGGAGGGTCGTCTTTCCCGCGCCCGTGCCGCCCGAGACGATGACGTTCGTCCGGCACGAGACGGCGGCGTGGACGAAATCCATCATCGGCTGCGTCAGCGAATCGCGTTCCACCATGTCCTGCGCGCCCAGCCGGTCGGTGCGGAATCGCCGAATCGACAGGACGGGGCCATCGAGCGCAAGGGGCGGGATGATGGCGTTCACGCGGGAGCCGTCCTTGAGCCTGGCGTCCACCATGGGGCTCGATTCGTCGATGCGGCGGCCCACCGAGCTGACAATGCGTTCGATGATCCGCATGAGGTGCTGGTCGTCCTTGAACACCACGTCGACCGGCTCGAGGAGGCCGTGGCGCTCGACGTACACCTGGTCGTAGCGGTTCACGAGGATGTCCGAAATCTCCGGGTCCGCGAGCAGTTCCTCGATCGGGCCCAGACCGAACAATTCGTTGAGGACGTCGCCGATGAGCGATTGCCGCTCGTAGAGGCTGAGCGGGATCTGGTCGCTCTCGCCGTCCAGCATCCCCATGATGACGCCGCGGATCTCGGGCTCGGCTTCATCGCGGCTGACTCGGGTGAGACGCTCCAGGTTGAGGCGGCTCAGCAGCCCCTGATGCACCCGGCTCTTCAGTTCCTGATACTGCGGGTGGCGCGTATCGACGTGAGCGGCTGTGGCGGGGACTATGGTCATCATCTGCCTCCGTCGACACTCACGGACGGCCCGTCATCCGGCCGAAGATGCTTCTGCTGCTCTTCGGCGACCGGTCATGGCCCGGCAATTCCACCAGTTCGCGCGCGAGCATCTTCAGCGCGCCCGCAAGGCGCGTCTGGTTGCTCAACGCGAGCGGGCGTCCCGTATTGAGGGCCTCGAGAGCGACACGGTAGTCGGACGGCAGCAGATGCCGGATCTTCGAACCTACCACCCGCTCGATGTCCTCCTGGCCGATGCCCGCATTCGGGTCGTATCTGCTGATGACGAGCACGACACGGTCTTTGCCGTACCGCTTGTTCAGCGTGCCGGCCATCCGGCTTGCGCCCCGCACCGTCGCCAGTTCCTGGTTCGCGATCACCAGGATCTTCTTCGCCGGGTCCAGGCCGTCAAGCACCGCCGGGTCCGTGCGGCAGAGGTCAAGCACGACGTACCGGTAGTGGCGCGCGGCCGCGTCGATGAGCGCCCGCACCCGGCCAGCATCTACGAGCAACCCCAGGGCGCGGTCCGGAGACGCCAGCAGGTCCGGGCCCGCCTTTGTCTTGACGCAGAGACTCTTGAGGAACGCCGCGTCGAGCCTGTGCGTGTTCTCCAGCGCATCGGCAACGGAGAACCTCGGCTCGGCGGCAAGGTAGATCGCGGCATCGCCGTACGCCAGGTGCAGGTCCACCAGCAACACGCTGCCCTTCTGCAACTGCGCAAGCTCCGTCGCCACATTGACGGCCGACGTGGTCGTGCCCACGCCCCCCTTGGCCCCGAGGAACGCAAACACATCGCCGATGGGGCCGGAGTCCCGGGACGCGGCGATGCGGCCGAGCGCGGCGTCGAGTTCCTCCGCCGTCACGGGGTCCTGCAGGCATTCATGGACACCGGCCCGCATCGCGTTGAGCATCAGGGTCGGATCGAGGGACGACACCAGCAGCAGGATGGGAACCGACGGGTGCTGCCGGTGAAACGCGTCCAGGCCGGCGGGCAGCGACAACTGCTCCCGCAGGTCGAGCAGGACGATGTCCACCGACGCTGAGGCCTGTTGGGCTCTGGCCGTGAAGTCCCGATCCGCCCATGGCTGGACGGTCAGTCC
>Ga0315275_10003879_pt1 | contig 13893 bp, 11 predicted proteins | sample YL17G03_0_MG_FD_205557 | JGI IMG/M metagenome (GOLD analysis project Ga0315275, IMG submission 205557) | Sediment microbial communities from Yellowstone Lake, YNP, Wyoming, USA - YL17G03_0 | ecosystem: Environmental > Aquatic > Freshwater > Lake > Sediment | place: USA: Wyoming | collected... | reverse complement strand
ATTTCTACCAGATGGGCAATCCTCCATTCCGCCTGGACGTTATGATGTCCATAGCTGGGGTGGCTTTCGAGACCGCATGGGCAAACCGGGAAAAGGTGCAGGTGGAGGGATTGGCGATTCCGTTCATATCGAAAGCCGATTTGATAAAATCAAAAGAAGCCAGCGGCAGGGATCAAGATTTGATAGATGCCAAGAAGCTCAGAAAAACCGACAGGTGAATCCGGGGCCCACGGTTGACTTGCCCGGCGTGCTGTGCTATGATTTCTGCCGCAGCGAAAAAGAACCCGATGTTTGGGAGTGCTTGGGATTGAACATTGAACGCCGAAACAAGCCTGCCGGAAAACACAGAAAAAAACATAAATACGTATGGCCCAAGAATTTGGTCAGGATCCACTGCAAAATAGAAGGGCTTTGCATTTAGTGGAGTCTGTGTATACCTCCTTTTTGCACCATTTGCATATCATACGGGCGGTCTCTCGGGCAGTTTCTAAGTCGATAATCTGAGTTCCTCTCTACCAATATCATCAAAATCAGTCCCAAATCGGCCTTTGTTCGAGAAAATGCTACATATTTTGTTTTGGGAAAAACCGGTTATTCCGCCACAAAAGTCTTGACATTCTGGATGGGATACGTTAGAATTATATCTTGTTAAAGTTTGTAAATCTTCCGTATAGCCTTTCAAATTTATGGGTTTGTGGCGGAAGAAAAGGATTGGTTAGAGCGTTTCCTGACGAGTCCTCCCTACAACAAAGTTTCTTTTGAAGAACAACAACAGTTCTTTTAGGAGAAGAAGAGATGAAAAAGTTAATTGTATTTTGTGCGATAATACTATCCTTATGTACGAATTACGTAAGGGCAGAAGGGACATGGACCACATTCGATATCCCGGGAGCCAGTAGTACAGTACTATGGGGTATCGACGGGAGCAATATAGTTGGTGAGTATGTTGACGCCGGTGGTCGTAGCCATGGTTTTCTCTTCAACGGGACAAGCTGGACCACCCTTGATATGCCCGGGGCAACTGACACATACGCAACTGGTATCGACGGGAGCAATATTATTGGGGGGTACAATGACCTCAATGGTCATCATTGTTTTCTCTTCGATGGCGCAACCTGGACTGTGCTCGAGTTTGGACCTTCACGCCTTCTAGGCATTGACGGCAGCAATATTGTTACAGGTGGTTCTGCTGTCTATAACTGGACAACTTGGACTTGGACCTTCTTGAATAATCCGTTGGGCACTCACACAGGCGCATATGGCATCGACGGCAGCAATATTGTTGGTGGATACATTAGTGGATTTTATCAATATAGCTTTCTCTATAACGGAGAAACCTGGACTACGTTACCTGGGTATTCTGTAATCGCCTATGGTATCGACGGCAACAATATTGTTGGTTATTCTGGTTGGGGATATGACATAAGCGGTTATCTCTATGACGGGACAAGCTTCACCATCCTCTATATGCCTGGGGCAGCGCGCACGTGGCTATTAGGCATCGACGGCAACAATATTGTTGGTTTTTATGAGGACGCATCTGGTACCCGGCACGGCCTTATTTACACGATTGCCGAACCGGTAATTGAAGCTTTTGTTGCTTTCAATCCTGATACTCTAAACAAGAATATCAAAGTGCAGGCGCGGTACGTAACGGCGTGCATTACTCTGCCTGAGGGTTACGATGTGTCCTCGATAGATGCGAGCACGATCGCGATAACATCGTTGGCTGGCACAGATTACCAGACAGATTATTATCAGGGTGTAGACCTTAATTTTACACCGCAGGTCGGCGATCATGACGAAGATGGCATTCCTGACCTTACAGTCAAATTCAACCGGCAGGAGTTGGTAGCTAATCTTTGGGTGGATGATGTTGCTATTACGGTTGAGGGTAACCTTTTTTCAGGGGAGCCCTTCAACGGTATTGGCCACATACGTGTAATTGACAAAGGAAAGTAAGCAAAAGAATTATTATCGGCTCGATGCAAGTTGGGGAAGGCTTGCCTAATTCCGCGGACGCTCTGCTTATTTCGAGGCGTTCAGGGGCCGCTCAGGAAGTGGTTTCCTCCTGGTCGGGCAGTTGGAGCATGTGGACGTCCTCGAGGTCAACATCACGCCCAGAGGCTTGCTTGGAGGCGATGAGGTCTTCTTTGGAGACGATGAACAAGTCCTGTCCCTGGTAGGTTACGGTCTTTCGCCTACGCCAGGCATCGTGAAAAGATATCCCAGGCGTGCGGGTCTGCACGTCAATCCTCACGCGATCGTTGAAAACCGTAATTTCATGGGCCAAGATTTCCCCAGCGTTAGTCATGGCGGCTGTGCCAAATCCAGCGTCCGCCAAGGCCGACAGGAGTCGCAGGGCATTCTCGTCGGTGGGGTCAATCAGGATGTCCAGGTCAAAGGTGGCGCGGGGAACGCCGTGAAGCACCGAGGCGATGCCACCGATAACTACGTATCTGACCTCATGTTGCTGAAAGGACTTGAACACGTCCTGCAATCGGTTGAGCATAAGTTCGATCCTTCAGGCGGGGATTGATCGACAAAGCAAGGTCTGTGAAACTGCAAAAGACCTCCATACGGTCGGCCATTGAGAGAGACCGAAACCAGCGGGTCTTGGCCTCTATTGATTCTTGCTCTCTGTCATGCCGAATCGTTGGTATCATAACACACATTTTACCAGATCACGTGATGTTTCGCAACAGAAGAAACACACTATTCTTGGCCAGCACGTCTGGAATTCCTGGGTCGGCTTGCTTATTTCGACGCGTTCAGGGGCTATTCAGGGCGAAGTGCGATTTCCGGGAGGTTTTTTTATCGTTGCAGAACCTGCTTTACGTCGTGTATAATATCGGGATGACGACTAAAGAAATAGCTTTGAAGACAATTGGAGTTGAATGATGACGCCGCAAAGCCAACAGATTCTTCGTGAGGCTCTGGGTTTGCCGCCGATAGATCGAGCGGAGCTGGTCGAGCAGATATTGGCAAGTTTTGAGTTCCCTGCTCGTCAGGATATCGATGCGGCCTGGGCACAAGAAGCCGAAGACCGCATAGATGCTTATGAGCGAGGAGAGATTGGATCATCGCCTGCCAATGAAGTGTTCAAGGATATCGATCGACAGGCACAGCGATGAGAATCGAATTTCTCGATCCGGCAAAGAAGGAACTGGCCGAAGCCATAGCCTATTACAACGAGGAGAGCGAAGGGCTTGGCTACAGATTTGCCGTTGAAGTGAAAAAAACGCTGTCTCGTATCGTACAATACCCGCATGCATGGCCTCCCATCTCAAAGCGTACTCGACGTTGTAGAACAGGCGGATTTCCCTACGGCGTCATCTACCAGGCCCGCGAAGATGTGATATTGATTGTCGCGGTAATGCACCTTCACAGACGCCCAAATTCCTGGAAGTCCAGATTGCGCGCAAAATAGAAATGCAAAAGTTACGCGTAGCCGCCAGATAGGTCGATCACGGTTGCGGATGGGAGTTTCTGCTTGATTATCTCGGCGGCGAGGTTGGTCCACTTCCTGCACTCGTCAAGCACAACACTGTCGCTGCTGGCCACAATCAAGTCGGTTCTTTTCAGCTCGGTATCGGGACTTAACGCCAGCTCAATCTGCCAATCCCAACCGTTCTTTCTCGCCAGTTCGCCAATCAGTGTTTTCAATCGCCCACTATTGGAAACGGGCCTGTCTAACAGCCACAGCACGCTGCCGGCGTGGATTTCTTTGAGAAACCGCCCTATCAGCTCGACAGCCGGGATGGTCTCGGTGACTTTGCGGTAGGTCCCGTGTATGCTGGCCAGGTCGCGGAGGCAGCCGTCACGGCCCCTGAAGATGACGCCGCCGCTCATCGCGGCCTCGATCGTTATCAATACGTTGTAGCCATCGACGGCAATATCCCGGCCGGGGAGGTCTTCTATTGTGACACATCGCTGATTCCGAGATTGAAGCTGCCGGTCGGAGCACGCGCTGCGCATCACGGCCAGCCTTTGCCTCTCGGTCAAAGCGAACTTATCACCGACCAATTTGAGGGCGCTTTTCTCGGCGTAGCCTTTGGTCAGCAAAAGCGAATAGTCCGCGAGCGCGGCCCGCAAGCCGATGATTGCTTCGGGTGCAAAGAGCTTTCGGTCATCAGGGTGCGGCCCTCTATGTGTTCGCTTATCGGGCATTAGATAGCGACCTCGAGTGTTCCGTTCCAGATGCTCTGATGAGTTGTCATTCCGCACTCGATGCGGAATCCAGAACAAGGGGGAAGTGGATTCCTGCTTTCGCAGGAATGACACTCACCATTTGACGTGAAACAGAACACTATGTCATTTATATTCTCCTGCCAGCCTCGCGGGCCTGGTTGATCTGCTTTCTGCTGCGATGCTGGTATTCTCTTAGCGTCTCGATTTCGTATTCCTTCAACAGCTTTCGCACGCGGACGCCCGGCTTGGTCGCCCTGAACAGCCACCACGGTGCAAGGTCTTCTTCACTTAGATTCCGCTCGAGCGTTATCTCGTCGGCGCGCTCATCGAGCATCTTCTTGACCTTTTCCCGGTTGAAATCGTGGTGGGCAAAAGCACAATCCAAATCCAGCGTCGCGATGAACTGCTTGTCGCGGGGCTTATGAATGTTTGCGCAAGTCTTGCCGGTTATGTCGATAATGTTGCCGGCGCCGACGGGAACGATATAGTAGTGATACAGGATAGCGAAGGCATTCAAAGGCGAGCCGCCGCCATAGGCGCTAGGCCAAAATACGATATCCGCATCCAAATCATCGCACTTCTGCCACAGCTCGGGATAGTTCAAGTCGAAGCAGGTCAGAATGCTTATCCTGCCGAAATCGGTCTCGAAGACTTTGACGCCTTCGGTGCTCAAGTTGAGGCCCTCGCCCCAGAATACAAAGACCTTGCGGTAATAACCAGCGACGCTGCCCTTGCGGTCAATCAGGACAGCAGTATTGTATTGCTTATCGCCGGCCTGCTCGCGTATCGGGCAGATCACATACATATTGTACTGCATGGCCAGCTCGGCAACAGCCTTGGTAGTAGGTCCCGGTATAGGCTCGGCCTCGGTGCCGGCGAACTCCTCGGGCAGGCAGGCGATATCGACTCCGTTTTTGCCGGCGGTGTGCAGGTGTTCAACCGCTTCTTTTAGCTTTTCGTCACGCTTGCCACCAAAACCTATGCATATCGCCGCCACCCTGACCTGCGTGCCGGGCAGCTTCTCTCGGTCAAGCTGCGGAACAGCGTTCATCGCGTCCCGCTGGGCCAATGCCGCACAAGAGAGAAACATGAAAACGAAATACCGCGAAAGTGCTTTGCCGGTTGTCATCGTTGTCGCTCCAGTCCTTAACGTGGCTCTTAGACAATTGATTCGACTGTAGTGTATCACCGTCGGGGGCAGAATCAAAAACAAATTGACACAGTTGGCGAACGTCTTTACCATTGGGTGTTTGTGCGATAGCCAATAATCAATAATCATTGATCAATAATCAATTGCGATGCCCAGTCACAATTTAGCGCGAATAGAGATAGACGACCTTGAGGTCATCGGTTATTCGGTGGCCGGGGAGGAGACCGTCGTGGCGATACCGCAGTTAGACGTATGCTTCGACATCGGCAAGGCGCCCGACCAGCTCATTCACATCAACCACGTGCTGCTCACCCACGGCCACATGGACCACGCGGCGGGTTTTGCGTACTACCTCTCGCAGCGGAAGTTCACGGGCCAATCGCCCGGCACCATTCTCGCCCCCAGGAATCTCCTCGGCCCTATCCGCGAGATAATCGATGCCTGGGGGCAATTGGACGGCAATAAAATACCGGCCAATCTGGTGGGGATGAAGCCGGGCGATGAATACCAGATAAAGCCGAACCTGTTCGCCAGGGCGTTCCCGACGAAGCACAGCAAAGGCTCCTTAGGCTTCAGCGTGATTGAGAAACGCAAGAAGCTAAAATCCGAGTACGCCGGACTGACAGGGCCGCAAATCGTCGAGCTAAAAAAACAGGGCGTTGAAATCGATTACCCGCTCGATATACCGATTGTGAGCTATCTCGGCGATACGCAGTACGTCGATTTCTCACAATTGGAATACATCGCCAAGAGTAAAATCCTGATTGCCGAGTGCACCTTTTACGAGGAAGAGCATGCCGGAAGGGCCGAGGCCGGGCGACATATACACATCGACGAATTCGCAACGCTGCTCGACAAGATGCAAAACGAGCACATCATCATTACGCACACCACGCAGCGGACCCCCATGCATGAAATCCGCAAAATACTAAAAGACGCCCTGCCCGCCGAGCAATACGAGAAGATCACAATCCTGACGTCTCGAGGGCCGAAATAGCCTGTCCTTCTTCAAGGACGAGGTCGGCAAGCCTGATAACGGCTTGGCGGCTCTCCGGGGGTCTGCGAAAGCGGATTTCTTTGGGCGCGAAGGCGTCGGCGCTGACTTCACGCAAATACAGAACGGAACATCCGCGAATCCTGATTCAGTCCAGAGCCGCAAGTTCGACTACTTCTTCTTTCTGACTTCTTCCTTAATCCGCTGTATGTGTCCTCTGCCGAGGGCTTTTACCTCGCAGCCGAGCTCGAAGTATCGGCTGATTCTGTCATCATTCAATATGCCGAAGCAGTCGATGACGGCCAGCGGCGCGCCGGCCAATTGGACTATTTTATCAGGATCGAGGTCCAGGTACGGCGAGTGGGGGACAGCAAGGATAACGGCCTGGGCGCCGGCCAGGGCCGCCGCGAGATCACTCTCGACCCGCATATTGACCATGCCTGCCTGATTGCGGAAGAAGCGCGAGAGCGAGTGCCCGGGCGAGGGATAATCATCCTGGCTCTCTAACTCGTACCAGTGCTCGATGTATGGGTCGTGGACCCGCATCTCGGCGCCCATCTCGGTGAGCTTTCGCACGACGACCTCCGAGCCGCTGTAGCGCGTATCGCCGACGTCCTGGCGGTAGCTCGCCCCGCAGAGCAGCACCGCCGCGCCTGCTATCTGGCGGCCCATATTTCTCAAGGCGTCGCGAGTCAAGGTCGCCACGTGCAGGCTGCGAGTGTCGTTCACGTCGATTGCGGTAGTGGTTATTTTGAATATGTCGTCCTCGAAGCCGAGAATATGCTTATAGGCCCAATAGCCCAGGCCTCCGTCCTTGGGCAGGCAGTAGCCGCCGATGCCCGGACCGGGGAATATGATATTGCTGTGGGTCGGGCGGACCTTGATGGCCTTGATGACTTTAATCAGGTCAACGCCGTTGCGCTCGGCGAACAGGCTCCACTCATCGAGAAAGGCCAGTATGGTCGCGCGGAAGGAGTTCTCGACGATCTTGGTGGTCTCCGACTCAATCGGCCTGTCCATCACGCTAAGCGGGAACTCCTCCGTGTTGAGGACTTCCCGCAGGAACTTCTCCACCCGCCGCCTCGCCTCGGCATTGCAGCCCGAGCAGACCCGCCAGAAATCTCGTATCGAGGCGACGTATTCCCTGCCCGGCATCACCCGCTCGAAACTGTGCGACAGCAGCGGCTCGGACTGTATGCCTCGCTCGGCAAAGGCCCTTTTCATAATCGGCCAGGCCACAAATTCCGTCGTGCCAGGCGCAACCGTCGTCTCGATCAATGTCAGGCAATGGGGCGGTACCTTCTGGGCGATCGTCCTGATTGTCGCCTCCAACGCGCCCATCTCCACTTTGCCCGTCCGCATATTCCCGAGGTCGTTTTTCGTATAGTCGCACTGCACGTCCACGACCACGCAGTCCGCAGACTTCAGGCAATCGCTGTTGTAGGTGGCGGCCAACGTCTTCTTCTCCAGGACGCAGCGCGCTATCATCGGCTCGACCTCGGGGTCCTCGGCCTTGACGGGCGAGACGCCTCGGTTAAGCAGCGGAATTTTCCAGTAGCTTCGAGTGCTCGGGCGCTGGCAGCCGATAACGAACTTGCTCGGCCTGCCCGTCTGCTTGTCAACGGTATCGGCGATAATCGCCGCCATAACCGCTCCGACAAAACCCACTCCCATCACAACAACGATTTCCTTGCCCTCTTTCCTCGCCTCGGCCACCAGCGACTCTATACGCTCCAGCTCGCGGGCGTACTCCTGCTCTGTGGGAATGGCGAACTTCTCACCGGACGGACTGACTGAATAATCACTCATTACATACTACTCCTTCTGAAAGAAGCCATACAAGTTCTGCAAAATTGCAGGTTAGGCCTATATTATTGAAGAAAATCCATTTTATGATTTTCTTCAATAATTGCCTAAGCACCTGTGACGCAATACATAGCCGTTGAAAAGAAAAAATCAACAAACGATTTTTTCTTTTCTAAGTAGGCCTAACCTGCAATTTTGCACAAGTTCTTAGAAATCATTAGCACATCACAACTTATCGCTTCACGCTCCTGCAGGAACCGCCGCAAGTTTAACAACTATCCACACTTAGTCAAAGATTTTCCCCGCCGCATAGCGGCCAGCCCCGTTAGAAATTCCCTGGTGGGGGGTGGCGGCCGTGCGGGGGGTGGGATTTCTAACAGGGCCCGGCTGCTAAATTGCGGTCATTTTGACTTGCTTTCGCCGGGCCAAAATGATATAGTGAATTTTGGCATTCGAATCGTGCAGAACCGGTCCTCTGCAATTCGGTACATAGTTGGCCCGGAGGGTATGAATGCAACAGGTATTTCTGATTGTCTCGGCTCTAATCACCCTGGCTCTCTCGCCCTGCGGCACGGCTTTGGCCGACCAAACGGCTTTTGATTACCCATGCTGCCTTGTTGACGCATACGACCCTGAGGGCGAGGGCTGGCTGGGTATGGACGACCAATCGACATGGCCGGTCTGGGTGGACCCCCGGGAAAAGCTCCTGGGGCCTCCGCCCTCGCCATTTTCCGCGGTCACTATGCCGCCGGACCACTGGGTCGAATTGCAGTTCCGAGGCACCATCGTGGATGGGCCGGGCCACGATATAATCATCGTGGAGATGGGCCGGCGCGGAGAACAAGCCCTCGTCTTCCTCACAGACGGCGCAGGGCAGGAGTACCTGTTGGATAGGGCCACCGCTCTTGACACCGGCGGCCAGTTACCCTCGGAAATCCTGCTCGACATCTCCCGGACCGCCCTGCCGTTCGAGCCGCGAGCCGTCCGCATCGTCGCGATAGATAGATTCGGGGACGCGCCCGGGTTCGACCTGGCCAATGTCCGCGCCAGAATAAGCACCCTGTGCGGTCCTGCCGCCTTTAATCCCTGTCCGGTCGATGGCGCCACGAACGTCCCACTCGACGCCGAGCTGAGCTGGATGCCGGGATGCTCCGCAGAGACGCACATCGTCTATTTCGGCACGAGCATTGAGGCTGTTGATGTGAATGCCGCCCCGGTCGCTGACCCGCCGCAGCCGCAGCATCCGAACAGCTTCGACCCTCCAATTCTCGAATTGGGCCGGACTTACTACTGGAGAATTGACGAAGTCGGCCCAGCCGATGCAAACAGCCTACAGAGAGGCAACATCTGGAGCTTCACAGTTGTGGACGGCCTGGTCATAGAGGATTTCGAGTCCTACAATTCATACGGCGACCTGCTCGCCACCTGGACGGAGCTTGGCGGCGGGTATATGAACATCTCCAAAGAGCCTTACCCCGTTTACAGGGGCGGCCGCTCGTTAGTGCTGACATACCTCTACGCCCTGCCCTTTAGCGCGCAGGTCGCACGAACATTCGCCAGCCATCAGGACTGGCGAACCGCCGGCGCCAGGTCGATCGAGCTTTTCTTTCGAGGCAGCGCGGGCAACGACCCACACACCAGGATGTTCTTCGCTATAGGCAGCCACGACGCCAATGCGGTGATTGCCTACGACGGCGACCCGGCCGATGTCACAAAGCAGATATGGACGCCCTGGAGAATAGACCTGAGCGAACTATGCGATGTGAACCTCAGTGAGATCGAATACATCGGGATCGGCTTGTCGGATGACGGCATATCCGAACCGTCCGTGATGGGATACGGCGCGGTATATTTCGATAACATCACGCTGCACTCGGTCAGGTGCCTGGCGGACAGAAGGCCAAGCACCGACCTCACCGGCGACTGCGCCATCGACTTGCGGGACGTTGAAGAATTGGCCCATACGTGGCTCGACAGAACGCCCGTCATCTATCCCCACCGGCCTCCAGAAAGGCCGCCGGCGGCCTGGTACAAATTCGACGGCGACCCGCTCGACAGCTCCGGCAACGACTACCACGGCACTCTGACGGGCGACGCCAACGCGGCGTATGATGACCCGGCCAGGGGACTCGTGCTCGCCCTTGACGGCTACGGCGACTCGGCGGACATAAGCAATGCCGACGCTCTATTCTCAGGAATCCGCGAGGCCATAACTATCACCTTCTGGCAGCGAGGCTCAGACTCAGCGCATCATACCGATACGGTTTTTTGCTCGGATTACGTCTATGGTCTGCGGGACCCTGTCATCGCTTTGAATCTTGGCGTCTGGCTGCGGCCGGGCCGGTACAACTGGGACTGCGGGGCGCCATGGTCTTTCGACAAGGGACGCCTTAGCTCAAGCCACCGACACGACAGCCAGTGGACGGGCCGCTGGAACCATTGGGCGTTCACCAAAGACATCCACGCCGGGGCCGATCCCAACACCGGCCTGATGAACATCTATCACAACGGCGTTCTCTACGACAGCCGAACCGATACAGACTCACCAATATCGCCGATCAGCTCTTTTCAGATCGGCTCAGGTTGGTACGGCGGCTACGACGGACTTATTGACGATTTCCGCATCTACAACTACGCTTTATCTGAGCCGGAAATCGTGTATGTAGCCACAGACGGCACAGGTCTGTTCGATTTGCCGCTCATGCTGCCGAGTGACTTTCACCGGGACAATCTGATAGACTTTGCGGACTTCGCCGTCCTCGCCGGCGACTGGCTGGACGAATACTTTTGGCCCTGAGCTTGTCGAAGGAATGACACCTATCGTTTGGGCCATCACACACTACTAAGCGACAAGTCCCTAACATCATTTTCGCTCGGTTGCTGCTGATTTTCCGGGATTGAGCTTTTGGATCTGGACCTCGCGAACGCAGAATTCGGCGGCTTCACCCGCCGCCTGCTTCTCAATATACAACCCTATTTTTCCCTTCGTCGGCCCGCCTGTCCGCACCGCCCCGACTTCCTCGCCGTTGAGCCAGACCTGCACCCTGTCAGCTTCGAGCTTCGCGGAGATCGTATTCCAGCCGTCGCGGTCCAGCAGGTCGCCTCGCAGGTTGACTAATATCAGGCCGCTGCCGGGCGCAAGCACGCTGCCCGTAAAGGCCTGCGGTCGCCAGGACGGCTGGGGCCGCTTGTCGCTCTGGAATATCTCGATCCTCGGTCCGGGTTTCGATTCGCCGCCGCGGACCTCGATACCCGCGTGGATGGGCCAGGCGGCGCGGAAGGTCACCACGAGCAGATAATCCTCATACTCCGCCTCGCTCCAGAGCGTCTCGCTCTCTGTCCCGGACGGCGGCGTCCCAATGAGCCGCCCACCTTTGACATCCCACGAGGCGCTGCCCGAAGCCCGCCAGCCGGTCAAATCACTGCCGTTGAAGGCGCTGATCCACTGGGCCTGCTGCTCGGCCTCGGCCTCCCTGCCCGTCTGATTTGCAAGGTTGTGGGTCCCGTGGCAGTCGGTGCAGACCGAATCGGCCCCGATAGTCCGCCCGTTGGGGCGCATGCGCCCGGCCCACTCCTTGCGAAACGCCTCCACTGCCTCCGGCTTCTCGTGGCCGTTATGGCAGCTCATACACATCCTGATGACCTCCTGGCGTCCGAACAAGAGGTCCGGCTCGGTCATCAGCATCTCGTCGTGCATGTGCTCAATCGACGAGCCGTGGCACTTATCGCAGGTGACATCCGCCGCAAGGTGGCCGGTCGTGATCTCCTCGGTCTTCATACCGGCGTGGCAGACGTAACACTTACTGTTCCCGCCCGACTTTTCCTCAGCCTGCATTTGCGCCTGCAGCCGCCCGGCAAGACAGCCGATCAGCACAACAACCAGGCCGGTAACCACAAGCACCTCGCACAAAACACACGAATCACTTCGACTCTGCAAACCCACTGCTTTTCTCCTTATTGTTACGAGAAGGTAAGGCTTCTGCAAAATTGCAGGTTAGGCGTAGGGTGGGCTTCAGCCCACCACTTCGATGGGGCAAACCTCACCCTGCCGAGAAAAAATCGTTCCTTCGACTTTGCTCAGGATGGTGAGCCTGTCGAACCATTGTTGATTTTTTCTTTTCGATGGTAATGTATTGTCTCGTAATCGCTTAGGTAATTATTGAAGAAAATCATAAAAGAGATTTTCTTCAACAATATAGGCCTAACCTGCAATTTTGCAGAACTCATTTACGAGAAGGTCTTCTCATTATAGCCGGATGATTATACTATTATGCTGGCGGATAAGAAACATCATTGTGATTCCCGGGCAATCAGATGACTTGCTTATGAACCCGTGGGGTCTTATACTATTGAGTCAGGGTTGTCAGGGCTTTGAAATAGAACGATGTGACAGACGGCTGAGGGAAAGAGCGAGCAGGAAGAAAGGGGCACAGCATAATGAAAACGAAGCTCAGTGAGGTCCATGCGGTGTTGTGTGCCGCGGCAATCGCGTGCTTATGCAACGTGAATACGGGCGTTGCGGGGTCGGATTTTCGGGTGGTTGAGAGCATTAACCTGGGCTGGAAGTTCTTCAAGGGAGAGGCAAAGGGGGCCGAAGAGAGCACTTACGACGATTTGACCTGGGAGAGGATTGATGTGCCCCACGACTGGAGCATCGAAGGACCTTTCGCAAAAGACAACGTCAGCAAAGCAGGTGGAGGGTATCTCCCGCTCGGTATTGGCTGGTACAGAAAGGACTTTCTCCTTAGCTCTAAGCAGAAGGACATGAAGGTATTCATACAGTTCGACGGCGTGTATAAGAACAGCGACGTTTGGATCAACGGGCAGCACCTGGGGAAACGCTGGTACGGGTATTCGAGCTTCGAATACGATCTGACGCCGCACATAAAATGGGGCGCATCGAACGTTATAGCGGTCCGCGCGGACAATTCAGAACAAACGTGCCGGTGGTATTCAGGCTCGGGCATCTACAGGCACGTCTGGCTGACGCTGACAAACAAGCTGCACGTCGGGCACTGGGGGACATACATAACGACGCCCGAGGTGTCGCCGGATTCGGCGACCGTCAGCGTCAAGACGCTGGTCAAGAACGAATACAAGACTGCGAAGGAGTGCACACTCAAGACGGCCATTCTTGACGGCAGGGGCAGGCGCGTCGGCGACGCCGAATCCGAGAAGACGATTGCGGCGGGCGGAGAATTTGAGTTTTCACAGGAGATGAAGGTCACCGAGCCGGTTTTGTGGTCTGTGAAGTCGCCGAATCTTTACTACCTGCACACTATGGTAATAGAGGACGGCAGGGTCGTGGACAAGTATCTTACGCTTTTCGGGATTCGGCGGGTCAGGTGGGACCCGCAGAAGGGGCTTTTTCTGAACGATGAGCCGGTGTTGATGAAGGGCGTGTGCATCCACCACGACCTTGGCGCACTTGGCGCGGCCTTCAATTACAGGGCGATGGAAAGAAGACTGGAGGTGCTCAAGAGCGTGGGGTGCAACGCGATCCGAACGAGCCACAATCCGCCCGCGCCCGAGCTGCTGGATATGTGCGACAGGATGGGCTTCCTGGTGATTGACGAGGCGTTCGACAAGTGGGGAGGGAAAAACCACGCGACGTGGGCCGAGGACTGGGAGAAGGATTTGAGCTCTATGCTGCTGCGCGACAGGAATCACCCGTCGGTAGTGCTGTGGAGCGTGGGTAACGAGGTCGCGGGACAGGATACGAAAGAGACTCAGGACAAGCTGCGGATGTTAG
>Ga0315275_10003878_pt1 | contig 13894 bp, 6 predicted proteins | sample YL17G03_0_MG_FD_205557 | JGI IMG/M metagenome (GOLD analysis project Ga0315275, IMG submission 205557) | Sediment microbial communities from Yellowstone Lake, YNP, Wyoming, USA - YL17G03_0 | ecosystem: Environmental > Aquatic > Freshwater > Lake > Sediment | place: USA: Wyoming | collected... | reverse complement strand
GCGCCGGGGGGGGTGGCGGGGGTTTTGTGGTCCGCCCGGCGGGGGCCCCCCCCCCCCGGGGGCTGCCCCCCCCCCCCCCCCCCCCCCCCCCAGGGCCCTGACCGCTGCCAGTGGACGACCGCGGGGATGCGAGGAGCGGCTCACCCCGCACCGCGCACTACGGGGGCCTGAATTTCCAAGCCCGGGAAGATCGGCTGGCGCCGCACCACATGCGGCCCAGGCTCCGAGCAAATTACGGCCGCGCCTGCACCAGCATCTTGGCGTCGGCGTCGGCGACGAGGGTGCCGTGCTGGTCGCGGCAAACACCTTGCAACACGACCACGCCGCCGCCGTGTTTCGGCTTGTCGTGGACCTCGGCGACCGTCCACGCCGTCGTCAGCGTGTCGCCGGCGCGCACCGGCGCCCTGAACCGCGCGGCGTGCTCGAGATAGGCGACCGCGGTGCCGTGAAAGTACATGCCGACGGCCCCGCCCATCAGCGCGCTGGTCATCATCCCGTGCAGGATGCGGGTGCCGTAGCGCGAGCCCTTGGCGAACTCGTCGTTGACGTGATGCGGGTTGAAGTCGCCGATGAGCCCGGCGCCCAGCACGAGATGCGTGTCGGTGATCGTGATCGAGCGGCTGAACGAATCGCCGACCTTCACGTCGTCGTACCAGCGTCCGCTGTCATCCATCGGCCTGCCTCCTCATTCGGGGTGCTGCTTCGCCAGGGGCTCCCAGCGCAAACCCGCCGCGGCGACGCCCGCAACGAGGTGCGCGAGCGCCGCATCGACCGTCGCGGGGTCGCCGCGGACGCCGAGTTCGAGGCGCCGCCCGCCCTCCGGCAGGAACGACGGCAGGCTGAAGAGCTTCAGTTGCGGGAACCGCGCGACGTTGTCGTTCATCAGCGGCAGGAGCGCGCTCTCGCCGGCGTCCCACACGACGATCGCGCGCTCCTCCTCCGGCGGTCCGGCAAAGCTTGCGTGGTAGGACGCCAGCACCCAGTCGAGCATGGGCCATGCCATGCTCGGGAAGCCGGGGAAGAAATGGTGGTCGCGCAGCGAAAACGACGCGACGCGATTGACCGGATTCGGAATGATGCGGCTGCCGGCCGGAAATTCGGCCATCAGCACGCGGTTGGGATAGGCCGCGGCGCCGAACTGCCCCTCGATTTCCGCGACGGCTTCGGGATGCCGCACGAGCCCGACGCCGAGCGCGGCAGCCGCGGCCTGCCGCGTGTGGTCATCGGGCGTCGCGCCGACGCCGCCGAAGCTGAACACCGTGTCGCCGCGCGCGAACGATTCGCGCAGCACCGCCGTCAGCCGGCCGCGGTCGTCGCCCTCGACGCGCGCCCAGGCGAGCTTGCCCCCGCGCGGGCGCAGCGTTTCGATCACGCGGGCGAGGTGCCTGTCCTGCCGCTTGCCGGAGAGAATCTCGTCGCCGATGATCAGCGCGCCGATCGTCATCACGCGCTCGCTGCGGGTCGCTGCGCCATCGTGGCCATGCACCGGGTCTCGCGCCGCCGCGGCTCTGCCGGAAAGGAGCCTATTCGACCTTCGCTTCCGCGGACTGACCGAGCGATGCCATCATGCTGGTGAACGCCTGATCCAGCAGCGGCTCCGCTTCGACCAGCCGCGCGCGGTCGCCGCGGAACCGTTCGGCGAGTTGCTCGGCGGTCATCGACAGCGCCTTCTGGCCCTGCCGGTTGGTGAACAGGTACGTTCCCCGCAGCGGGCTCACCCAGGCGAGCTTGGCAAAGGCGAGCTGGCCGTCGTCGTCCTCGAACTCGATCCACATCCCGCGCTCGAGACTTTGCGCGATCTCGAAGAACTGGTCGTCGATAATGGCCGGACCCGAGGCGTCGACCGGCGTCGGCCCGGCCTGGGACATCGCCGCCGCAAGCGCCTCGGCCTTTTGCGCGGCGGCGTCGTCGCCGGCGGCTTTCGCCTGCTCGGCGTCGGCCTTCGCCTGTTCGGCCACCGCTTCGGTCGGCAACGTCGCCGAGTGCAACGTCGGCTTGACCGCCGCCGCGTGCGCCTCGACCAGGTTCTCCATGAAACCGTCCCGTTCCTCGCGCGGCCAGGCCCCTTCGCGCAACCCGGCCGTCAGGCGCTTCAGCAGCGACGGCAGCAACGCCACCAGGTGCCTGCGGTCCTCCCGCGTCTTCTTCGGCTGCACGCTCCAGACCAGATCCTCGACGGTGGCGATCGCCTGGTCCCATGCCTCACTCTCTTCGCCGGACTCGAGGTAGATGCGTTCCAGCGCGGTCGCCCACCGCTGGCGGAGGAAAACCGCGAGGAAATTCGGCACCGGATACGTTTCGATCCGGCGCTCGGTCTGCAGCTTCGCCACCACCGGGGCGATCTCGCGCAGGTCGTGCTCGTGGATCTCCTCGGCGGTGGCCTGGATGTTGGCCTCGGCGGCCTTCTCCTCTTCGGCGAGGAACGTCTCGAGCTCCGCGCGCAGCACCTCGAAAATCGAGAGGTCGTCGGTGAAGTTGTCGAGGATCTTGTGGACGATGTCGTGGAGCTTCTGGTAGAGCGGATCGTCGTGCCCCATCGCGGGGGCCCAGCCCAGGCCGGCCTGCGCCAGCGCATTGACCAGGATCCGCGACGGATGACTCTTTTTCGCGAAGAAGGCGCCGTCGAGCATCGCCGCCTTCAGCACCGGGATCTGCAGCCGCGCGAGCAGCGCCTTGATGCCGTCCGGGAGGTCGCGGGTCTCGAAAATGAAATCGAACAGCATCGCGACCAGCTCGATCGTCATCGATTCGAGCTGATTGACGCGGCTGCCGAGCGCAGACTCCTGCAGGTCGCGCAGCACGTTGTGCTTGCCCTGCGGGATGCCGGAGAAGCGGACGAACGTGCCGCCGCCGAGATCGAAGTCGGTCTCGCCGGCCTGCAGCCGCGTGAGGCTTTCCCCGAGCTCCGCGGTGGCGATGATCGGCGTGCCGGGCACGTAGCCCGACGGCGTCGGCACCATCGGCCCGGTCGGCAGATAGCGCATGCCCTCCGCGGAAGTTCGCGGGGGTGCGGTGCCGGGTACGTACCGCGGACCCGCGCCAACATCGATCGGAGGGAAGGGCGGCACCCGCACGGCCTGATGCGCGGATGAGTAGTGAACGTCCAGTGGGCCGGCGGGTGCTTCCGGCGCCGCGGCCGGCGCGCGCAACTCGAACGCTGGTCCCAAGGCGGGCGGTGAGTCTGGCGGCGGACCGCCCAGCATCCAGAACGGATTAAACGCGTCCTGATCGGCGGCGGCCGCACCGGGCATCCCGGCCATCGGCCCGCCGACCGTCGAGCCGATCGGGCCCGCAGCCGGATTCACCGGCGCCGGACCGTAGGCGGCCGCCGGGTTCACCGAGGGTGGCCCCTGCTGCACCGAGGGCGCGGTCGCCGATCCGTACCGCTGCTGGAACAGCGCCATCAAGTCGATTTCGGGCCCGGACGATTCGGCGCTCGTTCCCGCCTTTCGCGCAGCGGCACGGCCCGCGCCGCCGCGGCCGGGACCCGCCACGCGAATCATGGGTGGCACGACCCGGAGATTCATCAGGTGCGCGTTGATGTCGGCGTAGATCGCGTTGAGCTCGCCGAGCGAACTCTGGTTCAGCTCCCGCAGGATCGCGAGCTTGATCCGTTCCTCGGCCCGGACACCGCGAAGCGCGCCGGCAAACGCCTCGACGATCATGCCGGGGGCGAGCGGATTGGCATCGGTCTCGAGGTCGGCCCGGCCGAGCAGATGGCCCATGCCGCGGTTCAGGACCAGCAACTCGTCGTGGCAGAAGTTCTCGACGTTGCGCCGGATGTTGCCGGTAATCACCGATTCGTCCATCACGGACGTGTCGATGAGCGTGAGCTTGGTCGCGTCGACCTTGGAGAAGTCGGCCTTGGTGGCAGGGTCGCCGGAGATTCGCGTGTCGACGTGCTGGCGCAGGCGCCGCTCGAACTCCACCATGACCTCGGCACGCTCCTCCTGCAACGCCCGGCGGGCGGCGAGGTAGAGCGCCGTTTCGTCGCGGATAATCGACTTGTTGGCACGCTCGATCAGCATGTCGCCGACGCGATCGAGCAGCCCGGAAAACGAAAGCACCAGCCGATGGATCGCGAGATCGCGGCAATCGCCGAGGATCTTCGCGGTCTCCCGCGGCTGCAATCGTCGCGCGTCCGGTTCGGACGCGGCTTGGCTCACGTTGATCAAAAGGCTCCTGCCAACAGAAAGCGACCGGGGGACGTCGGGCTGGCGCATGCTCCCTCGCCCTTCATCGGGGCGGGCTCACCGCCGTACTCCCGCACCGCGTCCCCATTTCGAATCGGCGACCCGCATCCCAAGGCCTGGACGCGCGAACCCGATCCTTCTGAAACTCTAGCACACATCGGCTCACGACAATGGGTCCAAACAGCGTGAAACACCGACTCTTCAGCGTCCCAAGTCCGACCAAGCCCTTTCCAGGCGTTTATATGACACGGGGAAAGGCGTCCGGAGCTCCTGAGCGAACAGGGAGACCTGCAGCTCCTCCAGCAACCAGCGAAAGCCGGCGAGCCCCGGTTCGTGCGTTCCCGCCTGCCGGTTGCGCTCGACACGCTCGTCGTAGCGGCGCCACCAGTCCAGCACCGTCCCGGCATGCCGGGCATCCCGGGCGGGGTTTTCCGGGAATTTGGCGAGGCGGCGGTCCAGCCCCTGCAGGTAGCGCGGGAGGCAAGAGAGCTGCGCCCACGGCGTCGCCTGGAAGAAACCGGGATGCACGAGCGCGTCGCGGCGCGCTCGCACCTCGGCCGCCAGCCGAGCCCGTTGCGGCGGCAGGCCCGCGAGCCGTTGCGCCAGCGCATGGTGCTGGGTGGCGATCGACGCCAGCAGCCGGAAAGCGCCCTCGGCCACCGCCGGGAGCCGGGTGCGGGCACGCCTGACCTGCTCGGCGAAGGCCGGTTGCGAGCGCGGCAGCGGGTCGTCGCCGACGAACGCGCGATCGCAGGCCGCCGCCAGCACGTCGGCCAGCAGGCGGTCGGTCGGGATCGTGGTCTTGAGCTGCAGCGCCGCCTGCGGGAAACCCGGCGCCCCCCCGGTCCGTCCCGCACCCTCGAAGCGCTGCACGACGTCTTTCAGCGCGAGGCGGATCAGCCGGACGACGCCGGCGCGGGTGGACGCGAGTGCCGCCTCGCGGGTATCGGACAGCGCCAGCGACACGCTGTCGCCGTCGTCGACGAGCGCCGGATAGCCGGTGATGCGCTGCCCGCCCTTGACGCTGGTCAGCGTTTCCGGGAGGTCGCCGAAATCCCACCCCGTGATGCCGCGCTTCGCGAGGGCGGCGCCGCCCTGCGCGAACGAAAGCTGCGCCGCTTCGCCCAGCTGCGCGCGGAGCTGCGCGAGATCGCGCCCGCACGCCTGCTCCTTCCCGGCGGCGTCGACGACCTGCACGTTGCACGCGAGATGCGCGGGCAAGGCGGTGCCGGCCCAGACGCCGGCGGGCGGCGCTTCGCCGAGACGCGTCGCGAGGTAGCCGCGCACCGCCTCGGGCAGCGGGTCGCGCCCGAATGGCACCGCCTCGAGCAAGGCGGTGACGACCTCCGGCAGCGGCACCAGACGGTTGCGCCAGGCCTTGGGCAACCCCTTCAGGTACCACGCGACCTTTTCGCGGATCATCCCCGGCACGAGCCAGGTGAGGCGCGCCGCGTCGAGCTGGTTGAGGAGCGCGAGCGGCACGGTGAGCGTCAGCCCGTCCAGCGGATGCCCCGGCGCGAACCGGTACTTGAGCGGCAGCACGGCGCCCGCCATCGGCAGCGTCTCCGGAAAGAGGTCCTGCGTCACGTGCTGCGCCGCGTGCCGCATCAGCAGCTCGCGCGTGAGCAGCAGCCGCTGCGGGTCACGGCGCTCGGCGTCCTCGCGCCAGCGCTCGAACGTCACCAGCGAATGGACGTCCGCGGGCACGCGCTCGGCGTAGAACGCGGCGATCGTCTCCTCGTCGACCAGCACGTCCTGCCGCCGCGCCTTGTGCTCCAGTTCCGCGACTTCCGCGACCAGCCGGCGGTTGTGCGCGAGAAAGGTCCCGCGCGTCGCCAGCGCGCCGGGAACGAGCGCCTCGCGGATGAACACGTCGCGCGCGGCGGCCGGATCGACGGTGCCGAACGACACCCGCCGCCGCGCGACCAGCGTCAGGCCGTAGAGCGTGACGCGCTCGCTGCCGACCACTTCGCCGCGCGTGGCATCCCACTGCGGATCGAAGTAGTCGCGGGTGACGCGATCGCCCGCGACCGCTTCCACCCATTCCGGTTCGATCTTCGCCGCGCAGCGTGCGTACAGCCGCGTGGTTTCGACGAGCTCCGCGGCGAGCAGCCATTTGGCGCCTTTCCTCGCGAGCCCCGAACCGGGGTGCAGCCAGAAGCGCACGCCGCGCGTCCCCTGGTACGCATCGCCCTCCTCGGTGCGCGTGCCGATGTTGCCGAGGAGGCCCGCAAGCAGCGCCTGGTGGATCGTCGCATAGCGCGCCGCATCGATGGCTGCCGGCAGCTTCGGCTCCCATTTCCAGCCCTGGTCGGCGATTTCGCTCGCGAGCTGCGCGTGGACGTCGCGCCACTCGCGCAGCCGGAGGTACGAAACGAACTGCGCGCGACAGGCATTGACCTGCCGCCGATGCGGGAGCCGGTCGGCCAGCTGCGTGTCGAAGAACTCCCACAGCGCGAGCAGCGACAGGAAATCGGAGCGCTCGTCGCGAAAGCGCAGGTGCGCCTGGTCCGCCGCCTGCTGCTTTTCCAGCGGGCGCTCGCGCGGATCGGGCACCGACAGCGCGCTGGCGATGACGAGCACTTCGGCCAGGCAGCCGCGTTCGCGCGCCGCGAGCACCATCCTGCCGACGCGCGGATCGACGGGCAGGCGGGCGAGCTCGCGGCCGAGCGGAGTGAGGCGGCGCGCGGCGTCGACGGCGGAGAGTTCCTGCAGCAGCTGGTAGCCGTCGGCGATCGCGCGCGGCCCCGGCGGCTCCAGGAACGGGAACGCCTCGACATCGCCCAGGTCGAGCGCCGCCATGCGCAGGATCACCGCCGCCAGCGACGAGCGCAGGATCTCCGGCTCGGTGTAGGCGGGCCGTGAGGCCAGATCCTCCGCCGAGTAGAGACGCACGCAGATGCCGGCGGCGACGCGGCCGCAGCGTCCGGCCCGCTGGCTCGCGGCCGCCTGCGAGATCTTCTCGATCTGCAGCAACGTCGTCTTGTTGCGCTGCGAGTAGCGCTTGACGCGCGCCTGTCCCGCATCGATCACGTAGCGGATCCCCGGCACCGTCAGCGAGGTCTCGGCGACGTTGGTCGCCACCACGATCCGGCGGCCGCGGCTCGGGGCGAAAATGCGCTGCTGCTCCTGCACCGAGAGCCGCGCATAGAGCGGCAGGATCTCGACGTCCCGCGCGTACGGCCGCCGGGCGAGGCCGGCACGCAAGAGATCGGCCGTCTCGCGGATCTCCCGCTCGCCGGGCAGGAAGACGAGGATGTCGCCGGGTCCCTCGCGCCACAGATCCTCGGCGGCGGCCACGATCGCGTCCTCGAGCTCCTCTTCGTCGTCGGCCTCGCGGTCGCCGGTCTTGAGCGGCCGGTAGCGGATGTCGACCGGATACGCCCGGCCGGAGACCTCGAGCACCGGCGCCGGGCGCAACTCGCCGCGGACCTCGGTCCCGAAATGCCGGGCGAAGCGCTCGGCGTCGAGCGTGGCCGACGTCACGATCACCTTGAGGTCGGGCCGCTTCGGCAGCAGCTGTTTCAGGTAGCCGAGCAGGAAGTCGATGTTGAGGCTGCGCTCGTGCGCCTCGTCGACGATGATCGTGTCGTAGGCCGCGAGCAGGCGGTCGGCCTGCGTCTCCGCCAGCAGGATCCCATCGGTCATCAGCTTGACGAACGCCTCGGGCCGCGTGTGGTCGGTGAAGCGCACCTTGTAGCCGACCAGCGCGCCGATCTCGGTGCCGAGCTCCTGCGCGATCCGCGACGCGACGGCGCGCGCCGCGATCCGGCGCGGCTGCGTGTGCCCGATCATCCCGCGCTCGCCGCGACCCTCGGCGAGGCAGATCTTGGGGATCTGCGTGGTCTTGCCCGAGCCCGTCTCGCCGCAGACGATGACGACCTGGTGGTCGCGGATGGCCGCGGCGATCTCATCGGCGCGCTGGGCCACCGGCAGCTCCGGTGGATAGGCGATGACCGGGCGCCGTGCGGCGCGCGCGCTGCGCTTGTCGATCGAGCGGGCGACGGCCGCGGCAATCCGCTCCCATTCCGCGGCCGGCGCCCGGGTGGCGCGGGCGCGCTCGATCCGGCGCGCGAGCGGCGCGGCGTCCGCGGCCATGCCGCGGGCGGCATCGGCGCAGAGGCGGGCAGCGGGTGACGGCGGGACCATGGCGGCGGACAGGGGTGGAGGCGGCGGACAGGGGTGGAGGGTGCGGAGCGGGCCGGCAGTGACGGCCGCAGGGACGGGCGCGTGAGTGCGCAGCCCGCGGCAGGCCGGCGCGCATTCTACCCTCGCGCTACCCCACGCGGTGCGCTCGCGCTATGATCGCCGCGACCCGCGGACGGCGAACCGGTCGCCCCGGTCTTGCCGGCGGGACCCGCAATGCTCCATCCGCCAAAGGAATGGTCATGAACGATTGCCGCCGCACCGCCCTGCACCGCCGCTGCGCCGCGCTGCTGCTCTGCGCTGCCATGGGCGCACTCCTCGCGCCGTCCGCCGACGGCAAGACCCTGCGGTGGGCGGGGCGCGGCGACATGCAGACGACCGACCCGCATTCGCAGAACGAGGGGCTCACCAACAACATCAACGTGTTGATCTACGAAACGCTGATCACGCGCGACAAGAAGCTCGGCCTCGTGCCGGCGCTCGCGGTGTCGTGGGCGCAGCAGGACCCGACGACGTGGCGCTTCAAACTGCGGCCCGGCGTCCGCTTCCACGACGGCACGCCGTTCACCGCGGACGACGTCGTCTTCAGTTTCGAGCGCGCTCGCGCCGATACGTCGCAGTTGCGCGTCTACGCCAACGCGTCGGGCATGCCGAAAAAGATCGACGACCTGACCGTCGACTTCGTGACCAGCGGGCCGAACCCGATCGAGCTCGAGCACATCGTCAACATCAACGTCATGAGCCGCGCCTGGTGCGAGAAGAACAAGGCTTTGAGGCCGCAGAACTACACGCAGAAGGAGGACATGATCACCGCGCGTGCGGCCAACGGCACCGGCCCGTTTGCGCTCAAGTCGCGGGAGCCGGACATCCGCACGGTGCTCGTGAAGAACCCGAACTGGTGGGGGATCAAGGAGGGCCGTTTCGAGGGCAACGTCGACGAGCTCGTCTACCTGCCGATCGTGTCCGACGGGACGCGGGTCGCGGCGCTCATCTCCGGCGAGGTCGACATCGTCAACGACCCGCCGCCGCAGGACGTGCCGCGCCTGAAGCAGACGCCGAACATCAAGGTCCTCGAAGGCACCGAGAACCGGATCGTCTTCCTCGGGATGGACCAGAAGCGCGACGAGCTCCTGTATTCGAACGTCAAGGGCAGGAACCCGTTCAAGGACCGGCGGGTGCGGCAGGCGCTGTACCAGGCGATCGACATCGAGGCGATCAGGAGCAACACGATGCGCGGGCTCGCGCAGCCGACGGGCGCGATGCTGCCCTCGCCGGCGCAGTCAACGCCGGAGATCGAGCGCCGACTGCCCCACGACAAGGCGAAGGCGAGAGAGCTGCTCGCCGAAGCCGGTTACCCGAACGGCTTCGACGTCACGCTCGACTGCCCCAACAACCGCTACGTCAACGACGAGAAGATCTGCCAGGCGCTCGCCGCGATGTGGGCGCAGATCGGCATCAAGATCGCGGTCAACGCGATGCCGCGCGCGAACTACTTCCCGAAACTCGAAAAGCTGGACACCAGCCTCTATATGCTGGGCTGGGGCGGCGGCGCCACCGACGCGATCTTCATCCTGCAACCGGTGCTGGCGACGTGGACCGGCAAGGGCGACGGCGACTACAACTACGGCCGCTACTCGAACCCGAAGCAGGACGAATGGACGGCGAAGGTGAAGGTCGACATGAATCCGGAAACGCGGCTCGCGGAAATCCGGCAGGCGCTTGCCGCGCAGGCCGAGGCGATCAACCACCTGCCCCTGCACCGGCAGGTGATTCCATGGGCGATGCGCGGCAATGTCAGCGCGGTGCATCGCGCCGACAACTGGGTGATCCCCTATTGGGTCACGGTGCAGTGACGGCGGCTGAGGCCGGCGCCGGCGGCACGCGCGTGCGCTCGACGTAGCGCGTCGCAATCCACGCAGCGGCCAACGCCGCGGCCGTCGTGATAGCCGCGTACCCCAATGCCGACGGCACGCCTTTCTGCGCCGCTGCTGCCACCGCCTGCAGCACCGCGCCGGTCGCGAGGTACGCCGGCAGCGCGCGATAGTCGAAGCGCAGCAGCGCATGGACGACCACGGCGACGATCAGGCCGTCGATCGTGCCGCCAATCACCGCGCTCGCCGCGCCCTCCCCGCCCGCCAGGCCGGCGCCGCTGAAGGCCAGTATCAGCAGCGCCGCCGCGAGGGCGCGCCGGCGGGTGAAACCGGCGGTCATGCGGTCGAGCAGGTCCAGCGCGAATGCGGCGATGCCCGCGATCAGCAGCACCCGCACGCCGTCGAGGGCCGCCGCCACTTCCGGCAGCCACATCGCTTCGGCGGTGTAGCTCGGCCACAGCGGCATCGTCCGCGGAGCGAACGATTCGACGAGCGCACCCGCGCCGGCGGTGAACAGCAGCGCGGCAACGCCGGCCGCGGGTGCCGGCAGCCAACCTGCGCGCCGATGCGCCGGCTGGTGCTGCGCGGCCCAGGCGCCGACCCCGGCGGCGAGGCCGTACAGGAGCGCGAGGAGGAGCCCGCCGAGCAGCGACCCCAGCAGCGCGATCGAGGCCTGGGCCACGATCGGCTCGGCGGTGTTGAGATTCATCGCCAGCGACGGCCAGCTGTTGGCGAGACCTGCCGCGGCGGCCGCGAAAGCGAGCGCGCTGACGGCGACGAGCGCGCGCCGGTCGCACTCGCGCCGGGTCCAGCGCAGCACCGCGGCCACCAGAGTGGCCAAGGCGACGAGGGCGAACAGGCCGGCGAGCGCGAGCTTGACGAGCGCGAGCCGGCCCTCACGCTCGCTCTCGCTGCGCAGCCAGTCCTCCGGCACGTGGACGAACCGGCCCACCGACACGATCTCTTCACCCGCCAGACTGACCGCCACGCGCGCCTGCCCGCCGCGGCCGACGTCCACCGCCGGTTCGGCGAACACGAACGTCCAGTCGGCGCGCGCCGGGCGCTGCTTTTCCTCGGCGCCGATCAGGGTGAGCCCCGCCGGATCGTTCCCGAGGCGATCGCGCAGGGCCGCCTCCGCCAGCGCGAGCCCGGCGTCGCGGGAGAGCCGCGCGCCCGGGCGCTCCTCGGGCAACGCGTGGCGCACCAGGCGCGCGGTGCCGTCGCCGGCGATCGTGACGCGCCACTCCTCGGCGCGGTCGGCGACGTCGCCGTCGAAGCGCGCGTACCGCACTTCCCAGGCCGGCGGCGCGAGCGTGGCGCCGACGAGCTTCCGGTAGGCGTCGCTGCCCGCCTCGCGCCAGACGAATTTGTGCCACTGTGCCTGAGCGGGCTCGTCGAGCGCGAGTCTGGGCGCGGACAGGCGGTGCCACGCCGGCGGCAGCACGACGTTGCGCGCGGCCAGCACCGCGTCGGCTGCCGCGACCGCCTGCGCGCGCTGCTGCGGCAGCGGCGGGGCGTCGGTGCGAAACGGCGTGCACAGCGCCCACGCGGCGAGCCCGGCGGCGCCCAGCAGCGGCAGCGCGCGCTGGAACGCGACGATCCAGCCGCTGAGCACGCCCGGCCCGCGTTCGACGGCGGGCGCAGCGTCGCCGCCCGCGCGGACCGCCGGCCGCCACGCGCCGTTGCGCAAGCCGGAGGCGAGTTCGCCCCAGCCTGCCGCGCGGGCGCGCCGGACGATGGCGAGGGCCAGCGGCACGAGGCCGGCGGCGATGACGAGCGCGCGCTGCAGGCTGCCGCCCGGGGCATCGACGAGGAACACCGGAATGGCGAACAGCACGAGGTCGAACAGCGCGTGCAGGAGGATCGTCGGCACCAGCCCGAAGCGCAGGAAGATGAGCGCCCACAGCACCGACGGCACGAACAGCTCCACCAGCCGCGAATACGCGGGAAACCCGGGATAGCTCGCGTGCGCCCCGCCGAAGATCAGCGCCTGCACGACGACCGCGATGCCGATGGCCAGCCCCCGCCGGCCGTAGCGCGCGCCGATGAGCGCGGCGAGCGACAGCGGCACCGCGCGAAACACGCATTCCTCCATGAACCCCGCCTGCAGCGACAGCGCGATCGGGGCGAGCGCCGGGATGGCGCTGCCGAGGATGTTGGGATCGGTGAGCGCTTCGGAGGGTTGCCACCAGCCCAGCCACCGGTTCGTCGCGTAGTAGAACGCCGCGACCAGTGCCAGCTCGAGCGGCACGAACAGGTAGCCGCCGACCGTGCGCCCCAGCACCTGCCGGGTCGGCGCGGCGGCGCGCGACCACACCCGCCACAGCTGCGGGTGGTCGCCGAACGCGCGCCGCGACAGGCTTTCCGCCGCCATGAACACCAGCGCGTAGCCGAGCGTCCCGGCGATCGTCGCCAGCACCGCCATGCCGATCTGCCGCGTCCAGAACATGTTGACCGACTGCGCGGTGTCGAAGCCGAACCACGCGGTCGGCGTCGCCGCCAGCAGCATCGCGCCGACGAGGCTCGCGACGACGAATCCGGCAACGAGCGCCGGCCGCCACAGCAGCCAGTGCCGGCGCAGCAGCCAGAGCACGCCGAGGATGCAGCCACCGAGCCCGTAGAGGAGCCCGGCGGAGAGACTCGCGGCGCCGGCGATCGTGTTGTTCGCCGAGCGCAATTCCTGGAACCGGCGTTCGAACGATTCGGGAATGTGCGCATAGTGCGTGACTTCGGTCAGCGCGTCGCCGGCGACGGCGAGCCGCAGCCGCAGGTGCGCGCTGCCGATCGCGTCCGCCTTGCGCTCGTAGACGAAGCCGTGGTCGATACGCCCGCTGGTGCGTTTCTGCTGCACCTGTTCGAGCAGGGAATACGGCCCGAAATCGACATCCCAATCGGCACGCGCGCGGTCCTCGGCGAGCCGGCGGGCGGCGTCGGCATCGAGGGCCAGCCGCGCCGGATCCGCCGGCACCCACGTCTCGGCAAGCTTCTGCGCGAACCCGTAGGCAGCGCCATCCGGACGAAAGCGCACGAGCGCCTCGGTCACTTCACCCGGCGCGAACAGCCGGACTTCCCACCAGAACGGCGAGTACGTGCGGCCGGCGACCAGCGCGGCGAAGGCGGGCTTGCCGCCGCCCTCCAGCTCGACATAGTTCTGCAGCGCCTGGTCATGGGCGAAGCGCGCGGCGGTGCGCGCCCCGGCGGGTGCCAGCTGCAGGGCCTCGGCCCGCGCCTGCGCGCGGGTCACCGCATCGTGGCGGGCGAGCGTGATATCGAGGTTGACGAGCGGTATGGCCAGCGGGAACAGCTGCCACGCCACGGCGAGCGCCACCGCCGCGAGCAGCGCATACGCGATCCAGAAGGCGGGCTTGCGGGTGAGACCGTTCAACGCGGGCCGTCCGCGGGCGGCGCAACGCCGATAACGCCGCGCGCCGCAAGATCGGCGATGGCGGCATCCGACAGCGCGAGACGCTCGCGCAACACCGCCGCCGTATGCTCGCCGAGGAGCGGCGGCGGCAGGTCATAGGCGACCGGCGTGGCCGAGAACCGGAGGGGGCTGCCGACCTGCGGCACGGTCCCCGCCAAGGGATGCGGCAGGGCGAACCGCATCCCGCGCGCGGCAACCTGCGGATCGGCGAACACCTGGTCGAGCGTATTGATGGGACCGCAGGGGACGCCGGCGGCCTC
>Ga0315275_10003873_pt1 | contig 13903 bp, 14 predicted proteins | sample YL17G03_0_MG_FD_205557 | JGI IMG/M metagenome (GOLD analysis project Ga0315275, IMG submission 205557) | Sediment microbial communities from Yellowstone Lake, YNP, Wyoming, USA - YL17G03_0 | ecosystem: Environmental > Aquatic > Freshwater > Lake > Sediment | place: USA: Wyoming | collected... | reverse complement strand
CATGACTTTCGGCATCGGGCTTCGCCACCTCAGCCGCCTCCGCGAGATCGTCTCGGTCCTTGTATTCGGCTACGGCTTCGGCTACGTCTTCGACCAGCTCGGGATCTCCCGGCTGTTGCCGGTAGGACGTCGTCGCCGGCCGTCTCCCGAATACTCCGAGGCGCCGGGACCGCGCCAGCTCCGGCTGGCGCTGGCGGAGCTCGGCCCGACCTTCATCAAGCTCGGCCAGATTCTCGGCGCCCGCGCCGACCTCTTCCCGCCCGCCGTGGTCTCCGAGCTTCGGCGGCTCCAGGATGAGGGCCCGAAGGTCCCGTTCCCGGAGATCAAGGGCGTCATCGAGCGTGAGCTGGGGCGTCCCGTCGAGCGCTGCTTCGCCTCCATCAACGAGGAGCCCCTCTCGGCCGCCTCCTTGGGGCAGGTTCACGTCGCGGTGCTGCCGGATGGCCGAGAGGTGATCGTCAAGGTCCTCCGGCCCGGTGTGCGCAGGATGGTGGAGACCGATATCCAGATCCTTGCCGATCTTGCCGCGCTGCTCAGCAGCCAGGTTCGGGAGATCCAGCCGTACGATCTCCAGGGGCTGGTCCGGCATTTTGCCGTCCAGATGGAAGACGAGATGTCGTACACGATCGAGGCGCACAATGCCGGCCGGCTGAAGGAGAGCATGCTCGCGGCCGGCATCAACGTTCGGATACCGGAGGTGATCTGGGAGCTGACGACGCGCGAGGTGCTCACCACCGAGCGGGTGCGCGGCCACCGCGCCGACCGCCTCGGAGAGGCAGCTCACGGCGCAGCCGTGAGCGCGTCGCCAGCAACGATGCGACCGCCGGGCGGAGCGCCAGCGACGCCGGGAGCATCTTGCGAGAGACATCCCGCGGCCCCGCCGGGAGCTCTGGATCGGAAGGCGGCGGCGGCGCTGATGGGCCAGGCGATGCTGCACCAGATCTTCGTGGACGGGTTCTTCCACGCTGACCCGCACCACGGGAACATGCTCGTCGCCGAGGACGGCGCGGTCGTGCTGCTCGACTTCGGCATCATCGGCTACCTCGATCCGAGGACGAGGCGCCTGGTAGCGGAGGCGGTGCGCCACGTATACGATCAGGACATAGACGGACTCGTCACTGCGCTCTCCGAGTTGGGGACAATGGGGCCGGATGCCGATCCCGCCTCTCTGCGGGCGGAACTCGCTCGCGTCGCCCGCCGGTTCATGCTCCTGCCGCGAAGCGAGTTCCCGATGGGTGAAGTGTTGATGAGGACGCTGCGCGCGCTCTGGGTCAACCACGTTCGGGTGCCGCCGGATGTGTCGCAGGCGGCGAAGGCGCTGCTGGTGGCCGAGGCGGTTGCCAGCGATCTCGACCCGGGATTCGACCTGGGCGCGGCAGCGGAGCCGGTGCTGGAGGAGGCGCAGCGCAGGGAACTGGCGCCGGGCGCGCTTGCCGGGCGCGCGCTCCATTCACTCGAGGCGGCGATACGCCGGCTGGGCCACCTGCCGGGGCGAGTTGACCGGGTGCTCGCGCTGGCCGAACAGGGGGGCCTCCGGCTGCGAGTTGAGGAGACCGAGATCAACCGGCGTTGGGGGTATGTGGGGCGGGTACTGAACCGCCTGACCCTGGGAGTGGTCACCGCCGGGCTGCTTATCTCGGGCGCGCTGCTGCTGGTGATGCACCAGCACCCGGCACATGTCGGGCTGGGAACGGCGGCGCTCGTGCTCGCGCTCATACTCGGGCTGATAGTGGCCATCAGGACGATCCGGCCGGGGCAACTGTGACGGACCCGCCCTCCCGGCAGGGCGGCCGTCTTGTGCAACTGATATGCTGATTCTCGCCTCCAGCTCACCCCGCCGCCGGGCGCTGCTGCGCGCCGCGGGGGTCGAGTTCCGGGCGATCGCGCCGAGAGCGGAGGAGATCCCGAGCACCGCGTCTGGCCGGTATGCCCACCTGGTCAAGCAGGCGGCGCTGCGGAAGGCCCGCGAGGTGGCGCGTCGCCATGCCGCGGCGAAAGCGAAGCTTTCGCGAGCAGCGAGCGTTGGGGGGAGCCGTTGCGGGAGCTTCGCTCCCGCTCTGGTGCTCGGGGCCGACACCATCGTGGTCTGCGCGGGAGAGATAATGGGCAAGCCACGCGATGAGGCCGATGCGCGGCGGATGCTGCGCAAGCTGAGCGGCCGCTGGCACAGCGTCTACACCGGAGTGGCGCTGGTGGCGGGAAGCCGCGAGCTGCTGGCATCGGAGCGAACCGAGGTGGCCTTTCGCCGGCTATCGAAGGATGAGATCGAGCGGTATCTGGCAACCGGAGAGCCGATGGGTAAGGCCGGTGCCTATGCCATCCAGGGCCGCGGCGCCGCGCTGGTTCGCTCGGTGCGCGGCTGCTACACCAACGTGATCGGGCTTCCGGTTCCGAGAGTGCTGGAGATGCTGCAGCAGTGCGGTGTAGGCGCCCGCAAGGGGGCAAGGGATGCTCGCCCGGCTCGACGGTGAGCGCCGCCGAACCGTTGCCCTGTTCGTCGCGCTCACTGTCTGCGCGCTGACGCTGAACCTGTGGCAGCTCGCCGCCAGGCGCGCCGGCCGCGCGCTCTGGTTCGAGAACGTCATCTGCACCGTGTCGAGCCCTCTCCAGCGCGCGCTGCTGGGGACGGTACGCTTCGCCGAAAGCCAGTGGCTGGCCGCCAACGGCGCGAGGAACCTTGTCGAGAAGAACGCCCTCCTAGAGGCCCGCGTAGAGGAGCTTGAGGGTCAGCTATCACAGGTGAGGGAAGCGGGCCTCGCTCGGGCGCGAGTGAGCGGAGTCCTGTCAGCCGCGGGCGCGCGGCAGGGCCGGCTCGCCCGGGTGATCGGGGTCGGGGAGGGCGGATGGTCGGAGCTGATGACCCTCGACCGCGGCAGCGCCGATGGCGTTCGACAACGCGATGTCGCGGTGACGGCGGCGGGGGTGGTCGGACAGGTGGTCTCGGTCGCAGCCTACACCTCGCGGGTGCTGCCGCTTACCGATCCGGCCTCCGCGATCTCGGTCCGGCTGCAGCGATCTCGCGAGGCCGGAGTGCTCAAAGGCGCGGGGCAGTGGCGGTGCGAGCTGCGCTACCTCGACCCCCAGGCCGACGTGCGGGCCGGCGATGCCGTTATCACCTCGGGCCTGGGTGGCATCTTCCCGGCGGGCCTGCGAGTCGGCCGCGTGGTGGGCATTCGCGAGGATCCAGAGACGCCGGGGAAGGCGGCCGAGGTACGCCCGTCGGTGCAGCTCGGAAGAATCGAGGAGGTGCTGGTGCTGTCGGCGCGGCGGTGACGCGAGGAACTGCTAGATTCCGGTGACGATCACGAACCCGGCCTTCTCGCTGCCCGAGTCGCGCACCACGAACTCCCCGCTGTAGGGCCGCCCGCTACGGCGCCACACCTCGTAGGCAACGCGGAGGTCGTCCGATTCCGGCAGCGGCTCCGCCTCGCCGACGTCTACCTTCGTCACCGGGTCCTCGCCGAACTTCCTGGAGAGGTAGATGCCGGCCTGCTTGCGCGAGCCGTACTTGTCCACCAACGCGGGATAGTAGACAGTCGCCCCCTCGTAGCGGCCCTCAGCGATCGCCCCCCAGAACCCGCGGACAGCATCTTTCGCGGAGACAGCCGGTGGCGGGAGCGGCTCGGGCCTTAGCGCCAAGACGGCGACGGCAATAAGCGCCAGCACGCCGACTCCAAGGACGATCCAGGGCCAGCGACGCGGCGCCTTCTTCTTCGCCGCCACCCTCTCCTCGGCGAGCTGCCGCTCTCGAATCGCCTCGACCGCGCCCTCGATGTCGCCGCGGGCGCGCCGATGCGCTTCGTCTCGCTCCCGCCGCGCCCGGCGCTTTGCCGTCTCGGTGTCGGTGGGGGTCGCTGGCGGCTCTGGTGTGTCGGGAGCCTTCTTCTGCTGCTTCTCGAGCTGGCGCAGAGCCTCGGTGAGGTCGTCTTGCCCGTCGCCTTTTCCCAGGTCTATGCGTGCCATCTCTCGTCCGGTCCTCCACTCGACTTCGTCCTCACCCGCCCCTATCCTGCCTTCCTTGACGCGTCGCCAGCGTATTGTTAGACTCAAAGCGCGCAGCAATTGCGCTCGCCGCCCCCGTAGCTCAGGTGGATAGAGCAGGGCTCTCCTAAGGCCCGTGTCGCGCGTTCGAGTCGCGCCGGGGGCTCCAGTCCCTATTGGGGTTCGCACATCACAGTGATGTGCGAACCCCCGCCTAGCCTAACGTGGTGCCTTCTGTGAGTCTCGCCGGATCACCCTATTCGCCGAGACTCAATGGGTCCGGTCGCCTCGGCCGGGATGGCGGCCCGCCACTGGCGGGCCTGGCCACGCCGTTTCCGGCTCCGAGATTCGAAAGTAACACCTCTCGACTTTCGGCTTTCGATCATCGCCAGTTCGCCGTTACGGAGGGAGTATTCCTCGCCCTGCCGAAAACGTCCAGCGCCATGAAGATCATCGTCGGCCTGGGCAATCCCGGCTTCTCCTACCGCAGCACCCGTCACAATCTTGGGTTCATGGTGGTGCAGGCGCTGGCGGAGCAACGGGGCATGCGGTTCCGCCGCGACCGTCGCCGGTCGACTCAGGCCCATGGCAGCATCGGCAAGGAGGAGGTCGTCCTCGTCCGCCCGATGACGTTCATGAACCTCAGCGGCCTAGCCGTTGCCGGCGCGGTGAAGCAGCACGGCGCCTCCCCTGAGGACCTGCTCGTCGTTTGCGATGACGTCAACCTCGACTTGGGCCGTATGCGCCTGAGGCGGTCGGGCACCGCGGGCGGGCACAACGGGCTGAAGTCCATCATTGACCACCTGCATTCCGAGCAGTTCGCGCGGCTGCGGCTGGGAGTGGGCCAGCCGCCCCCAGGCATGGAGATGATGACCTACGTCCTCGGCTCCTTCCGCCGCGGCGATTGGCCTGCCGTGCACGAGGTGATCGCCCGCGCGGTCCAGGCAACCGAGACCTGGGTCTACCACGGCACTGATGAGGCGATGAACAGGTTCAATGCCTAGGCCCCAGAGACGGCCAGTGCCATGAGTCCACTCAAGAGCCTGCCCGGCCGACCAGCGCACCCGTTCTTCGAGACAGTGTATGAGCACCAGTTGGAGATGGTGAGGCCCTCGACCGCCCTTGTGGACGTGCCTCCACTCCCAGACGGCTGTGTGCTCCGGCAGTTCCGCGCCGGGGATGAAGAGGAGTACGACGGCCTGTTCCACCTGGCTTTCGCGGATGAGGGTAGGTTCTCGGAGGTACTTGAACGGGTCCTGGAAGGCGGCTTCTTCGTGATCGAGCATCTGGCTACCGGTCAGCTCGTCGCCTCCGGCCAAGCCTGGCGGGGCAGCATCATGCCGCGTCACCCTGAGGCGGGGCAGATGGGTTGGCTCGTCGCCGATCCATCGCACGCTGGGAGGCGACTCGGTACCATTGTCGGTGCTTCAGCTACGAGCCGACTGGCGGCGGAGGGCTACCAACAGCCATGCCTGGGAACGGAAGACTTCAGACTGGCAGCGATTTCGATCTACCTGAAGCTCGGCTGGGTTCCATACCTATACCGCGAGGACATGGAGCCGCGGTGGAGGCGCATCTTCGATCAGCTCGGACGAGAGTTTGGTCCCTCGGTTGTCTGTTGGGGATGAGCTGGGTGCGCCCTCGATGCCTCCTCTCCGCGCGCATGTGTGGTACAATCCGCTCAGGAGCGATCGCATGACAGTCAGAGCCCAGCGGAGTGAGCCTGTACCAGAGAGCTCAGCGAGATTGCTTGACGCCAAGCAGGTGGCGGCGCTACTTGACTTGCCCGAAGCGGAGGTGACGGCCCGCGCCCGCCTGTTACAGGGCGTGAAGATCCGCGGCCGGTGGCGCTTCCGAGCTGAGAGCATTCGGGAGGCTGTCCGAATCCGGAGCATGAGCAGGGAAGACTCCCGCGCCCAGTTCGAGGGCCTTCTGGATGACCTGGGCAAGGATCTGAGGGATGCCGGTTGTGGTCCGGAGGATGTTCCACGCCTGATCGCACAGGTGCGTAGGGAGAGACGAGCCAGCAAGCAGAACGACTCTTCCCGTGCGTAGGCTCGTCCTTGACACGAATGTCGTCGTCTCAGCTCTGTACGGAGGCCCACCCCGGGAGCTGCTGGCGTTGTGGGAAGAACGCCGCTTCACACTCTGTCTCTCAGATGCGATTGCCGACGAGTACCGTGCTGTGCTTCAGCGCTTCGCGCGATTCCGTCATTCGGCGATTGTCTTCTTGGTGAACCTGGCCGTCCAAGGGAATGTCCTCCTGATCCCGTCGCCGGCATCCGTTCGCGCCGTCCCCGATGATCCCGATGACGACGCCTTCCTCGCTTGCGCCCTCGCCGCCGGCGCTGACTGGATCGTCTCCGGAGACAATCACCTACTCCGTCTGGCTTCATTCGAAGGGATCCCAATTCTGACACCCGTCGAAGCTCTGCGAGCGACTCGCAGCCGCGCCTGACCCAGTGTGGGGTTCCTTATCGTCGTGCCGATTTGACATCGCCCGCCCGCCTCGGCCATAATCAGGCGCCAAGGCTACCTACCTCAAAGGCAGGAGGCGAACGTTGGGCGAGAAGCAACTGCTTATGATTCCCGGCCCCACCATGGTCCCCCAGTCCATCCTGCTGGCGGGCGCCGGGCCGATGATCAACCACCGCGGCCCTGAGTTCAAGGCGGCGCTGGACGAGTGCACGGCGGGGCTCAAGCGCGTCTTCCAGACCTCTGGCGATGTCTACATCCTGACCGCGTCGGGCACCGGCGGGCTGGAAGCGGCGGTCGTCAACATGCTCTCCCCCGGGGACTTCGTGCTCTCGGTGAGCATCGGTGTGTTCGGCGATCGCTTCGCCACGATTGCGGAAACCTATGGTGCGAAGGTCGAGAAGCTCGACTTCCCCATGGGCACCGCAGCCGACCCGGAGAAGGTCCGCAAGCGGCTGGCCGAGGACGGGAAGAAGCAGATCAAGGCGGTCCTCATCACGCAGAATGAGACCTCCACGGGAGTGATGAACGACCTGGCGAAGATCGGCCCGATCGTGCGAGAGCACGGAGCGCTCCTCTTGGTGGACGGCATCAGCTCGCTGGTGGCGATGGATTGCCAGATGGACAAGTGGCACCTCGACCTCGTCGTGGCCGGCGCGCAGAAAGCGTTCATGATTCCGCCGGGCCTGTCTTTCGTCGCGATGGGCGACCGAGCCGCGGCCGCGATGAAGCAGGCGAAGATGCCGCGCTTCTACTTCGATCTGGCAAAGGCGAAGAGCTACCTCGACCAGGGGCAGACGCCGTGGACGCCGGCGGTGCCGCAGGTCTTCCAGCTCCGCGAGGGGTTGAGGCTGCTGGAGAAGGAAGGGCTGCAGAACTGCTTCGCCCGCCACGCTCGCTTCGCCAGGGCGACACGCGAAGGGGTGAAGGCGCTCGGGCTGACGCTGCTGGCAGACGAGAGGTGCGCCAGCAACGCGGTGACCTCGGTCCGCAATCCTGCGGGGGTGGACGGAGCGGCGCTGCGCAAGCTCATGCGGGAGAAGTACAGTGTCGTGCTCGCAGGCGGACAGGGCAGCCTCAAGGACGCCATATTCCGCATCGGGCACCTTGGCTACGTCGGCGAAGCGGACATCATCGCCACGCTCGCGCTGCTCGGTCTGGCACTGAAAGAGCTGGGCATGAACGTTGACCCGGCCGCCGGCGCGAGCGCGGCGATCCGGGCCCTCGGGAGCTGAGATGGCGGCGGTGAAGCGATGGCGCGTGCTGGTCTCCGATGAGGTGGCCGAGGAGGGGTTGGCGATCCTGCGCGAGCACCCCGGGGTCGAGCTTGTCGTCAAACCGGGCCTCGCGCCGGAGGCGTTGAGGAGCGAACTGCAGCAGGCCGAGGCGCTGCTGGTCCGGAGCGCCACCAAGGTGACCGCCGATCTGCTTTCCGCCGCGCCCAAGCTCGCAGTCATCGGCCGGGCGGGCGTGGGCGTAGACAACATTGACGTCGAGGCAGCGACCCAGCGCGGCATCGTGGTGTGCAACTCGCCCGAGGGGAACACGGTCGCAGCGGCCGAGCACACCATGGCGCTGATGCTCGCCCTCGCTCGCAACATCCCCGCCGCGAACGCCTCTGTTGCGGCCGGGGAGTGGAAGCGCGGCGCCTTCGTCGGAGTCGAGCTGCTCAACAAGACGCTGGGTGTGATCGGCCTCGGCAAGATCGGCAGCGAGGTGGCGCTGCGGGCATCGGCCTTCGGCATGCGGGTGGTCGGCCATGACCCCTTCGTCGCCGGCGACCGCGCCGAGCGGCTGGCGGCGGAGGTCGTGGACCTGCCGGAGCTGCTCGCCCGCTCCGACTTCATCACCATACACGTTCCCCAGACGCGGGACACCCAGCACCTGATAGGTCGGGACACTCTGGCGAAGGTCAAGCGCGGCGTGCGGATCATCAACTGCTCGCGCGGCTCGGTCATTGACGAGGCAGCCCTGGCAGACGCGATCGCGGATGGCACCGTCGCCGGCGCCGGTCTGGATGTCTTCGAAACGGAGCCGCCGGCGGGCAGCCCGCTGCTCGGGCTGAAGAACGTGGTGCTGACCCCGCACCTCGGCGCGTCGACGGCGGAGGCGCAGCTCAAGGTCGCGGTGGATGTCGCCCAACAGGTGCTGGACGTGCTTGAGGGCAAGCCGGCGCGAAGCGCCGTGAACGTGATCCCGGTCAGCCCCGAGGCGCTGCGTGCGATCGAATCCTACTTACCGCTGGCGGAGAAGCTGGGCAGCCTACAGGGACAGCTCGCAGAGCGCCCAGTGCGGTCGGTGGAACTGGTATATGCGGGGGAGCTCGGAGAAGAGGATACGCGCCTCCTCACGCGCGCCTTCCTCAAGGGCCTGCTGGCGCCGGTTATAGATGAGCCAGTGAACCTCGTCAACGCCTCCATCATTGCTGAGAGCCGCGGCCTTCGGGTGATCGAATCGCGCAGCCGCCAACCCGAGGATTACGTGAGCCTGATCACCTCGCGGGTCTCTGCCGATGGCGGGGAGCGCGCCATCGCCGGGACGCTGTTCGGCCGCAGCGAGGCGCGCATCGTCCGCATGGACGGCTATCGCGTCGACTTCGCCCCCCGGGGGCATATGCTGGTATCCATGCACATAGACAAGCCGGGCATGATCGGTCATGTCGGCACTATCCTCGGCCGGCATGGCGTCAACATCGCGGGCATGCATGTTGGCCGGGAGCGGCCCAGGCCGGGAGGCCTGTCGGTGATGGTGCTGGCGGTGGACGGCCCAATCCCGCCGCATGTCATGGAGGAGCTTCGGCAGGTAGACGGCATCAAGACCGCTCAGTTGGTGGAGCTGTAGCGCTCCTCGCATGCGCATCCTGATCACCAACGACGACGGCATTCACGCGCCGGGGCTGCTGGCGCTCTACCAGGCGCTCCGCCCATTGGGCGAGGTAACGGCAATCGCCCCAGAGCGCCCCCGCAGCGCCTGCGGCCACGCCATCACCCTTCACAAGCCGCTGCGGTTGCGGCCCGTCGAGATGCCTGACGGCGGCCCCGGCTACGCCAGCAACGGCACGCCGGCGGACTGCGTCGCCCTTGGCGCGAGCGAGCACCTGGGAGGCGTTCCCGATCTGGTGGTGGCGGGTATCAACTGCGGCCCGAACCTCGGTGTTGACATGACCTACTCCGGAACCGTCGCGGCGGCGATGGAGGCGGCCATCTGCGGCATCCGCAGCTTCGCCATCAGTGTGGCGATGGGCGCAGGCTTCGTTTACCCTGAGCGCAGTCGAAGGGTGAAGCCTGCGGGGTCCGCGGATCCCGCCCCCAGCGGCGCCATCTTCGGGCCGGCCGCCGAGTTCGCGGCATATCTGGCACAGGCGCTCCTCCAGCGCGCGGAGAGCGTCACTGGCTTCCTGAACGTGAACGTGCCTGCGGTTCCGAAGGAGCAGATCCGGGGTGTGCAGATCACCCACCAGGGACGGATCAGGTACACCAATCGAATCGAGCAGCGAACAGACCCGCGGGGTGGAGCTTACTACTGGCTTACCGGCGAGAGGGTGGATCGCTCGGAGCACCCGGGCGGCGATTTCGACGCGGTCGAGGGGAACCAGATCTCCGTCACCCCGGTACGCCTCGACTTCACCGACGAGCGCGCGCTGGATGCCCTCGCAGCTTGGGACCTCCACTGGCCCGGGTAGAGCCCAAGCGGGGCAAGTCCGAAACCGGCAGCTCCCCTGGCCTTCCTGGCGATGACTGAGACCGAACCGACCCCAGCGTATCTGCAACTGACGGACAAGCAACTGACCGAGCGCGCTGCCGCGCTGCGAGAGCTGATGCGCGCCTGTCGGTTGTGCCCGCGCGCCTGTGGCGTTGATCGCCTCAGCGGCGAGACGGGAGCTTGCCGCACCGGTGAGCAACCTGTCGTATCGAGCTACGGTCCCCACTTCGGCGAGGAGCGCCCCCTTGTCGGGAGGCGCGGCTCGGGCACGGTCTTCCTCACGCACTGCAATCTGCGGTGCATCTTCTGCCAGAACTACGACATCTCCCAGCTCGGCGATGGACGCGTCACAACGACGGAGCGCCTCGCGGAGATGATGCTCGAGTTGCAGGAGCGGGGCTGCCACAACATCAACTGGGTCAGCCCTACCCACCAAGTCTCGGCCATGGTTGAGGCAACGATCATCGCGCGCCGCCGCGGTCTGCGCGTTCCGATCGTCTACAACTGCGGTGGATACGAGTCGGTCGAGACGCTCGAACTGCTCGACGGGATCGTTGACATCTACATGCCTGATGCGAAGTATGGCGACAACGAGGTCGGCCGTGTCCTGTCTGGTGTCCCAGACTACTGGGATCGTTGTCGCGAGGCGCTCGCGGAGATGCACCGGCAGGCAGGTGATCTTCGGGCAGACAGCCAAGGCATCGCGACCCGCGGGCTGCTAGTCAGGCATCTGGTGCTGCCGGAGGACATGGCGAAGACCGCGGTGGTGATGGAGCACCTCGCCAGCGTGAGCCGTGACACTTACGTCAACGTGATGGCCCAGTACCGTCCTGCCTATAGAGCGCGAGAGATCGCCGTCATCTCGCGTCCGGTAAGCAGCGCCGAGTTCCGCAGCGCCGTGCAGGCTGCGCTCGATGCCGGGCTCCACCGGCTCGACGAGCGGTGGGCCGGCCCATGAACACCGCGCCGGGAAGGCGCCAGCTCGCAGCTTCACTCGCGCTGATGCTCGCGCTCCTGGCGGCCTACGCGGCTGCTCTGCGGCTGGTGGCCGGTACACCATGGGGGAAGAGCGCGATGCTCGCCGTCATCTGCGTGCTCGCAGCGCCAGCGTTGCTCACGTTGGTGGTCAGGGCCCTGACCGTCCCCAAGTCGCTGGCGGGCTTCTCGCGGATCGTCTATCGCGCCCTCGCCCACATCATCAGCCTGAGCCAGTACCTTCTCCCGTGGCTCGGATGGTCGGCGTTGATCGCCTTGCTGGGCGGGCGCGACATGGGCTGGGGGGCTGCCTTTCGCGCTGGGGCGGCGATCGCGGCGGTGTCCTATCTCGCCGGTCTGGTTCTGGTCATGAACCTCCGCCCGCGCGCGAACGAGGTCGAGGTTACGGCAGTTGAGTTCGCGGTCCCCGGCCTGCCGAGGGTTTTCGACGGCTACCAGATCCTCCATGTATCTGATCTTCATGGGGGTGGGCCGCTGGCACGCGCGTCTGTTGCCGAGAGGCTAGCACGAGCGAGCCACCTCACGCCGGACATCGTCGTGTTCACCGGCGATCTCGCCTCCCGTACAGACAGGGTGGAGGCGGTCGCCGCCGACCTGGCCCGCCTCGACGGGCGCGACGGACGGTTCGCGGTGCTGGGCAACCACGACATCTGGATAGGGGAGGAGCTGCTCACTGATGTCCTCTCCCGCGCCGGGTTCCGAGTGCTGGCGAACGAGCATGTCGCGCTGGAGCGCGGCGGCCATCGCCTCTACCTGGCGGGCGTGAAGGACGCGTCGTACTCGCGGTTGGACGATCTGCCGGGCGCGCTCCGAGGCATCCCCGATGAGGCGCCGGTGATCGTCATCACGCACTCGCCCGACCTGGTCCTCAAGCCGATGGCGGACCGCGCCGCGCTCATCCTTGCGGGCCACACCCACGGCGGACAGGTGGTGTTCCCGTGGCTGGGGCCGCTCTACATTCCAACTCGGCTCGGCCGGCGGCGGATGTCAGGGCTGATCGAGGTGAACGGGGGAAGGGTTTTCATCAACCGGGGGCTGGGCGAAGTCTTCCCGCCGATGAGGCTCAACTGCCCACCGCAGATCGCGTTGATCACGCTGCGCAGCCTTTGACACCGGCCATAGCACACCCTATACTGGCAGTGGAGAGATGGCCGAGTTGGTCGAAGGCGCACGACTCGAAATCGTGTAGGGGTTACACCCTCGTGGGTTCGAATCCCACTCTCTCCGCTGGCGCTCTAGGATGGCGCTAGAGCCGCTCTTCTGGGAGGCCCGCGTCTGGCACGACGATGCCCCAGGACGCGAGCAAGTCCGAGGGCGGCACAATCCCATGCCCGAAAGGGCGATACCCAGTTCCGGGGAAGTGGCGAGGAGAAGGAGGGGACTGACATGCCAGCAGAGCCTTGCCGCTACCTACGGCCGAGGTACGGGCCCTCGACCCACGACCGAGCGGAGGGACACGCCATGAAGTGGGTCGAAGTCGAGCCCTACGAGGGACCCTACGTAGATGGGTTCGTCCGCTCGCGCTGTGAACACCCCAAGGCAGACGAGACCGACCAACCACAGGAATTCGTCTGCTTGTGCTGTCAACATCCGAAGGCAATCAGGACCGACCAGCCGCTAGACCATGGACAGGCCCGCAATTGCCGGAACGTCGCAGTCGAAGGCTGCCCCCGCGGTCTGTTGTAGACCGGTTCCCCGTCTTGTGCCGCAGAGCTCCGGAGAGGCTGCCCGACGGCCCGGGTAGGGGGCGCTCCGGTCACGCAGAAGTGGGGCCACGAAGGAGGGGAGTTTCGGGTTCGCGCGCTGAACAGCTCCCCTTCCATTCTTCGGGCGCCCGAGCGCGGGCGGGGAGGTGAGTGAGATGGGCAGAGGCAAGTGGGCGGCGTTGGCGTTCTGCTTGGCTGTGGCAGTGGTGCTCTCCACTGGTGCTCCTGGTGACGCACCATCCACGAGGCAGCTTGTTCTGGGTGGCCGGGTCATCACTGATGTGATAGCCCCTCTCAACGAGATGTTTGCCGTTCTGAAAGCCGGGACTGCGACCCCGGAATCGCTGATTCCCCAGTCTGACCGGATATCCGAGACTGCGTGGGATATCGCGTCTCAAGGACGTGCCATCTGGTGCGAGACGGCCGAGGAATCGGACTTCATGTGGTACCAAGCATATGTGAATCTGGTGCTCGCAGCCGATTGTCTCAACCAGTCGCTGCGGACTGGTAACGCTCGTCATGGAGCGGATATGGTTGAGTACCTGAACGTGGGCAAGGAGGCGATGGAGTCAGCCCAGGAACTCTCGACGAAGTAGGAATGAGCGCGCGCCGTACCCCTTGCTCGGGCGACAACGAATGCCGGTTCGCGTCGACACAGGGCGGCACGTGGTATACCATCGCGGCACAGGTTGACGAATCATGTGACGTAACGAAGCTCCCACTACGTAACACGATTTCCCGCAGCGAGGTCCGGCGGAAGGCAACACGAGCCGGAGTCGTGTGAGGACTGGGTGCGCGAAAGCGACCAGTCAGCAGATGGCCGAGTTGGTCGAAGGCGCACGACTCGAAATCGTGTAGGGGTTACACCCTCGTGGGTTCGAATCCCACTCTCTCCGCCGTAGGAACCAACAACCCCGCTAGTACCTAGTGACAAAAGTACCATTCTATGATATACTTGGCGTATGCCAAGCACAGCGACGGTCATCGAGCTGACGGAAGAGGAGCGGGAAGTGCTGGCGAGGCGCGTGCGCGCGACCACCACC
>Ga0315275_10003871_pt1 | contig 13904 bp, 15 predicted proteins | sample YL17G03_0_MG_FD_205557 | JGI IMG/M metagenome (GOLD analysis project Ga0315275, IMG submission 205557) | Sediment microbial communities from Yellowstone Lake, YNP, Wyoming, USA - YL17G03_0 | ecosystem: Environmental > Aquatic > Freshwater > Lake > Sediment | place: USA: Wyoming | collected... | reverse complement strand
GTTAGCACTAAAATCGGCACTGCAAACAAGACAAGCGCGTTCACATCCACCAGCATGCCGAGGGTGATAAAGAAAATTGGCATGAAAAGAAGCTCCAGGCCATAGGTCTTGTCTTCTATCTGCCCGATGTGCCTGCTTCTGTTTATTATTATACCTGCCATGAACGCCCCAACGATAGCTGAAAGCTTAATGTATTCGGCAACGTAGGCGTAGAGAAGCATAAATGCAAGCACCAATAGGAACCTGCGCGGGCTCATTTCCTTCCGGTCAAGGTATTTTATGAAATAATCTCCTGCAACCACGCTTCCGATTAGGAACACCGCTGCTGTCACTGCAGTGTAGACAAGAGGGGTAATGGAGCCATCGCCTGTAGTGATATTTATCACGAATGACAGGACAAGCAAACCAAGGATGTCGTCTATTACTGCCGCGCCAATAATTATCTGGGCGAAACGCTCCTTAATAAGGTTAAATTCCTTCAGCAGTGCAACAGTAACGCCAACAGAAGTTGCTGTAAGAGCAGCACCCATGAACATGGAATAAGCAAAGTTTCCTCCGGCCGCGGTCGCATAAAGATATCCGACCAGGAATGGAAGGATGACCCCGCTCGCTGCAACTATTAGATTGTCAAAAGCAAAAGTCCCCTCCAACTTATTGTGAAGCCCGACCTTGAAAAGCAGTATTATTGCACCAAGCTGTGCAAATACATGGAGAACTTCCTCAGATTTCAGAAGTTGAGGGGGGGTCTGCGGAAGATAAAAAGGAAGATTTAGGGAATGAAGAAAATCAAGAGTGAGTCCAAGGAAGCTGGGGCTTATCAGAATACCAAGGAGCATGAGCACCATGACCGAGGGCTGCTTAAGGTAGACAACTGCAAGCTCTCCTGCAACAGCAAGCAGGAGAAGAAATACGATTTCGAAATAGATGTGCTTCTCCGGCTCCACGCTGCCAAAAACACTAACCCTAAGTATAGTAAGCAGCAAGACCAGGAATACGAGAAGAATTGCAACAGGAGCAATAGTACTGAATATCTTTTTCATGAACTCACTATTATTCATTCACGAAATCCAGCCATTTCACGTACCGCTCATCCTTTCCGTTCACGACATTGAAAAAGGCGCTTCTCAGCTTCTTTGTAATCGGGCCCGGGCCATCAGTTATCTTCCTATGGTCTACCTGGGTAACGGGCGTAAGTTCAGCTGCAGTGCCGCACAGGAATACCTCATCTGCTGTGTAGAGCTCGTCACGAAGAAGCGGGCGCTCGAATGCAGGAATGTCCAGGTCCGCAGCAATTTTTATCAGGGAATCACGGGTAACGCCAGCCAAGACCGCATCGTACAAAGGCGGAGTATGCAGCGCTCCATCCTTTACAATGAAAATGTTCTCGCCAGTCCCTTCAGAAACATGCCCGTCATCACTGAGCATTATCGCCTCATCAAAGCCCTCTTCCAAAGCCTCCCTTTTGGCAAGAATGGAATTAAGGTAATTCGCGCTTGCCTTGACATGAGGGGACAGGATGGTGGACTTGATTCTCCGCCAGCTCGAAACCGAGCAGGTTATCCCCTTATCAGCTTTATCACCGAAGTATTTTCCGAATGGTATTGCTGCGATCGCAAACTCGTACGGAGCTCCGGTTGTGTCAAGACCGATCGAATGATAACCTATGTAGCATATGGGACGGACGTAGCACGAACGGAGCTTGTTTAGCTTTATCAGTTTCTTAATGATTCCCGAAGTCTCCTCGATTGAGTAGTTTAGTTCGAACTGGTAAGATTTTGTGCCGTTGAGCAGTCTCTGCAAATGGTCTTTCATCCTGAAAACAGCAGGGCCCTTAACTGTATCATAGCACCTCATGCCTTCGAAAATAGCGCTACCATAATGGAGCGCATGAGTAAGCACGTGCACCTTAGCATCCTTCCAGTCAACAAACTTCCCATTCATCCAGATTTTTTTTGCTGTCTGCATGCTATCACGCTTTCATAAATCATTCAAGCTTTTTATCCTATCGTAAATTCTTCGAATTTACGATTCGGACAAATTTTGTCAAATTTGTCCTTGCATTGTAAATTTAATAGTTTACAATAGCGCACAAAATTTTACAATTGTGTGCACCTGATCCTGGGGACGATGATAATGCCCTAACGTTGATCTCCAATACCGATTGCCTTATTTTCCATGAACATCTGTGCTGTCAGGGCACAGCATACGCCATCCAGTTCATCCTGTGAGAGAACTTTTGTTCTGATTCTGATTTCGTTTTTCCTAAAAAGCCTCAGGATCGAGATTCTGTTTTTTCTCTGCGCACCAAGAATGTCATAGGTCGCTCCTGGATATACTTCAATAACGCGAGCTCTTGGAAGAGATATCCGGATTTTCTTTTTTAGCTCCATGCCTCGTTTCGTGAGCATGCGCATGGGTCCGAGCGTTATGGGAAAAAATCGAATACCCAGCCTTCGAAGCTCAAGGTCGCACTGCCTGAAATGATGTTTATCACGCTTTTCTATACTTTTCCTTCCTTTTGGTAAGGAAAGAGGAGCATCTATCGCAACAATGTCCGGCCGTTCGGACAGGATACTCGCAAGGATTTCCTTATCCGAATGCAGGACAACAACATCAACCTTTTTTCCATTGAATAAGCAATATCCCGTATTCCTCTTTTCACTGCCAGCCAGGTCAATTCCTACAATTCGCATTACACACAAAATCCGAAATCAGGTTTTAAAATGTAGGCACAGAAACAAGAAAGAGGTTGGTTTAATGGTTGATAAAAAAGTAATCGTTTATTCTGCGGAATGGTGCCCCTGGTGCCACAAGGCAATAGACTTCATGAAAGCGAACAAAGTCAATTTTGAAGTCCGCGATGTGGGCACAAACCAGAAGTATGCAATGGAAGTCCAGCAGATTTCCGGACAGACCGGGATTCCAGTCATCGTCATTGATAAGGCAGTTATTGTCGGATTCAACATGCCGGCGATTAAGAAAGAGCTAGGTATCTGATTTTAAGTGGTTACAATGTCCGCGAATTACGATGTTGCGATAGTAGGTGGGGGAGTCGGCGGCTTTTCTGCTGCGATGTATTGCGGAAGGCTCAGGCTTCACACCCTCTTATTAACCGAATTTCGCGGTGGAACGATTATTCTCACGAACCATGTAACGAACTGGCCAGGCATAAAGGCAATAAGCGGCATGGATCTTGCAAAAAACATTGAAGAACACGCGCTTGAATATAAGCCCGATGTCGTGGATGCAAAGGTCGTCAGTGTGCAGAAAACTGGTTCTGGTTTTGCCTTAACAGATTCAGAGGGGAAGAAGCACGAGTCAAAAACAATAATATTCGCAACCGGCTCCAACACACGGATGCTAAATGTTCCAGGAGAAAAGGAGCTGGAAAATAAGGGAGTTCACTCATGCGCTCTGTGCGATGGATTATTCTACAAAGATAAAAACGTTGCAGTTATAGGTGGGAGCGATTCTGCTGTGAAAGAAGCCCTGCTATTAACGCAATGGGCTAAGAAAGTGTACATAATTTATCGGAAAGAAAAAATTCGGGCAGAACCAGTCAACCTCGAGAGGGTTCACGAAAACAAGAAAATCGAGATAATCAATAACACGAACGTTAAGGAGTTAGTTGGAAAGGGAAAGCTGGAGAAACTGATCCTGGATCCGCCATACAAAGGCTCGAACGAATTCAAGGTTGATGGAGTTTTTGTGGAGATCGGAAGGATTCCGAATTCCGAACTTGCAAAAGCGCTTGGCGTGAAGCTGAACGAAAAGCACGAGATAGTAATAAACAGAAAGGCAGAGACGAATGTTCCGGGTGTTTTTGCCTGCGGAGATGTTTGCGACACCATCTTCAAGCAGGCGATTGTCGGTGCTGGCGAGGCTGTGCTGGCTGCTTATTGCGCGTTTGAGTATTTGCAGGGGAAGAAGCGCTGAAACAACCCTTTATTTCCAGATTTTTATTTATTCTCAAAATAGAAATATTCCCCGCTCTCCTTCTGCTCGCGGTCGAGCTGGCTATCCGGCTTGTTTATCCTCGGCCTGTTAGTGTCCTTGTCCCTGCGCATTGTGACTCCTGTGACCTTAAGGAAACCATTCATGCCCTCGCGCTTGTTCATTGGCTTTGATGCATGTCCCTTTACTGAACTCTGGCCGTCAAAAACCATAAGACGGTTGGCTATAGCATCTATGAAAACAATGTCGTGGTCAACGACAAAAGCGGCTTTCTCAGACTCGCTTATCACGTTTCTGAGTAGCTTTGCAAACTCAAACCTCTGCTCTATGTCAAGGAAGGCGCTAGGCTCATCGAAAAGGTAGATGTCAGCCTCCTGGCTTAAGGCAAGGGTGCATGCCACCCTCTGGAGCTCTCCTCCTGAAAGCTCTGTAAGCTTTTTCTCCATTAAAGGACCGATGTTAAGCTTTCTTTTCGCTTCTTCGAAAACCGCGCTATTGATTTTCCTTGAAGAGAACATTTCCTGGACCTGAACTTCCTCAGCGCTTATATATTGCGGCTTATATGAGACTTTTCGCGATATAGCGGTTCCTTTGTCTGGTTTTTCCACTCCTGCAAGCATTTTCACAAAAAGGGATTTTCCAAGCGCGTTCTTGCCAACAAGGCCAAGAATCTCGCCTTTCCTAATTTCACCAGGATCAGAGGAAAACACGAAACCTCCGCCACCCTTGAACGATTTTCCAAGCTGCTCATATGGGAGAAGGGCGGCAGACTTCACCTCAGATTCGCTGTGCCTTGAAAATGTTACTTCATGGTCCCTGAACCGCACGTTCTCGTCTTTGAGGAATCCCTGTAAATACTCGTTTATACCCACGCGGGCATTCTTAACATGGGAAACAACACCGTATGCATTCTCCTCACCATAAATAAGATAGACATAGCTGCTCACATAATCAAGAATCGTCAAATCATGTTCAGCCATTAGTACGGGTTTCTTTTCTGAGAGCTCTTTCAGGATGACTGCCATACGAAGCCGTTCTTCAATGTCGAGGTAGTTCGTCACTTCGTCGAAATAGTAGACATCAGCCTCTTTGAGGAATGCAGTGGCTATAGCAACCTTCTGCAGCTCCCCACCGCTTAGCTGGCTGATTTTTCTTGAAAGTATTTCTTCCAAGGCAAACCTTGCAATTGCAGCCTCAATGGCTTTTCCGTCCGCTCCTGAAGTTTTCAGAAGCCCTTTTACTGTACCGCTAAAGACATCGCGGACCTTGTCAATGTACTGGGGCTTTGCGCTTATCTTCAGCTCCCCCGACACCTTTTCGAAATAGCGGCGCATTTCGATTGGAAGCCGTTCCTGTACTGCTTTTTCATTAAGCTCCGAATCAAATTCCGCAAAGTTCGGCCTTATCTGTTTGCTGAGTATGCGAATGGCAGTTGTTTTTCCGATCCCATTCTTTCCTACAAGGGAAACCGCACCGGTTTCCTTTGGAAGCGGAAGGCCATAAAGCCTGAATGAGTTTATCCCATACTGGTAAAGAGGATGCTCGAGCTCTCCAGCAAGATTAATGATTGTGATACAGTTGACTGGGCACTTCTTGACACATAGGCCGCACCCTATGCAAAGTACCTCTGAAATGACCGGAAAGTTGGAATCCTTTTCAACAGTTATGCACTCCTCGCCCATCCGGTTGGGCGGGCAGACCTTTACACAAAGGTACCCACATATCTCGCGGACGCAGAGGTTTCTATCAATAACCGCTATTCGTGTTGGCATAAAGTAAATTGGACTGGAGAAACCTTTAAATTGGTTGTCCTCATTAAGAAATACGCCTGCCTAAAAAAGCAGCTAAACGTCTAGAAATGAGGTGAAAGCATGGAATCTGAAACCAAATCTGAGACAAAATCTGAAACCAGATCCGAAAGAAGGGACGACAACATCGTGTACATCGGAAGGAAGAGCGCCATGGGATACGTACTCGCAGTTGTGACACAATTCAATAACGGGGCAAACGAGGTTTCGGTTAAGGCCCGGGGCAAACTCATATCAAGAGCCGTTGATGTGGCCGAAATCGTGAGGCACAGGTTTATGCCGAGCGCTTCGCTCAAGAAGATAGACATATCAACTGAGGAACTGACCTCCGAGGACGGTTCTCTGTCTAAAGTGTCGTCTATCGCCATAATTCTAACTAAATAGTTTTTTCTTTTATTTCTATTTTTTTGGTGTGTGATTTGGCGAGGCCGCTGGATAAGAAAGGAATTTTGCTCGCCCTCGCCATGGGCATCATAATATTCTCGTTTGGTGGCTGGGATTACTTAATTCTCATGCTGATATTCTTTTCGTTCGCCCTTCTTGTTACAGGATATGAACACGGGATAAAGAGGGAGATGGGGATATACGAACATGAACGTGGGTGGGAAAATGTTCTTTCCAACGGACTGCTGCCTACAATACTCGCGTCCTTAAGCCCTTACGTTGGTCCTGTGCCATTCATAGCATCTGTGGCAGCCATTACTGCTGACAAATTCGGGTCTGAAATTGGCGTTCTTGGCGGAAACCCGATTTCCCTTGAAAACCTTAAGCCTGCAAAGCCAGGCCAGAGCGGGGCGGTAACAGTAATGGGGACAGTCGCTTCGCTTGCAGGGGGAACTGCAATAGGATTCGCTGCGATGTATGTGTTCAATGTTAATGCTACTACGGGCTTGCTTATCGGAGTTGCGGGTTTTCTCGGCTCGATTGCCGACAGCGCGTTTGGGGTGCCGGAAGAGCATGGCATAGGGACGAAAGGGACAACGAACTTTATTTGCTCGCTCGTGGGAGCGCTTATAGGATATATCTTCTTGAGCTAAACCCTATTTTGCCAATATTTTTAATATGCTACCACTAAAATAACCATTATGAACAAGAAGAAACTGCGCAGGCTTCAAAAGTCAAGAATGAAAAAAGATCCGCCTGCAGAAACCAAACCGAAAAGAAAATGGCTCAGATATGCTGTGCTGATATCGCTCGGAATCGCAACCTCAGGGGCATTGTATCTAAGGAAAAATTGCAGCACAAACCTATCCAGTGAAATCGACGGCCCAACCCAAAAAAAGGAGCAGCAATCGGAAATACCACGCATAAAAATTCCTCCGGCAATGATAGAAATCAAGCAGCAACAACTCAAAAAAGGCAGCCCGGATTTCAGACGGGTGGATGCCATGATCGAATCCTTACTTAAAAAAACCGAAGATAGAATGTGCGCATTCGACGTAGGATTGAAAAATAATGTCCCTGGCTTGATGTTCTCAATAAAAAGAAAATTAGAAGCCGATGGATTAAGGATAACATCAGGCGCAACATCCCCTCGCGAAATCTTCGTAAGAATCAATTCCTATTATATGGACAACAACGTCTGGATGTTTATAAGGACCGGGCAGAGAACAGAAAAAGGTAAACAGGGATCGCAGAAAGTTGCATGCCTCATGAAAGTGCCTGTCGAAGGGAGGGCATTGCTCACCTTCTCTTATTTCGGTGGTAAGATATCCGCATCTGACGTGCCGATATATTACCTTACTGGAGAAGGAATGTTTGAGACTGGTGGCGTTATCGGAGCCGTAACCGAGAAACGCGGGCTGATGATTTATTCGGGCAAAATTAACGCTTACGGCATGGAACAAAAGAAAGGACTCTATGATATTTCCATCCACGAGGGAGTTCATTTTTCCACTATGCGGAAGGAAAAGAGAGAAGGGGAAGACGATTATGATTATGACGCCAACGCGGATACTCCTGATTCAGCAGAAGAGAAACTGGAACGCGATCTTGACGAACTCAGGGCTTATCTCGTGCAAATGATATATGGGAATTACCCTGCATTCGCCTTGAACTCAGTCATGCTGTCTGGTACCAAACAGTATTCCTATGCGAGGAAAGTAATAAAGGAATCCGCGCGTGAAATGCTGCTAAAAAAGCAGGAAAGCGATGCGCGCTACATGTCGAGAGGCATAACTGCCGAAGACCTGAGCAAGGATGAGATTCGGGAACTGGCATATCGTATTTACCTGAAACATTTCCCTCAGAAATGATCCAGTTCTCCTGGATGGCACAATCCGTCAATATTTTAAACATCATGCGAAAAAGGTGTTTGGTGAAAAAAATGAAAACATTCGTACTTTGCGGAGGAGAAGGAACGAGGCTCAAGCCATACACCTATTACACGCCGAAACCGATGCTGATGATCGGTGGAAAACCAATCCTCTGGTATGTGATTGAAAACCTGAAAAGGAACGGGCTGAAGGACCTGGTGCTTACTGTCGGATATAAGCACGAGCAGATTCAGGATTTTTTCGGGGATGGGAAGAAATTCGGAGTCAGCATTGAATATGCAATTGAGAAGGAAGCACTTAACACAGCAGGCTCAATACTGCCCCTGAAGAATAAAGTGAAAGAGACATTCGCGGTCGTAATGGGAGACCATCTCACTAACATCGACCTAAGGGCAATGCTGGAGCACCACAAAAAGGAGAAGGGAATTGCAACAATCGCGCTCCTGAAAAACAGCCTGACACTCGAATATGGTGTGGCTGATGTTGGCGAGCATGCTGTGAAATCATTCAGGGAGAAGCCCCTATTGCAGCACTATTACAATGTCGCCATTTACGTCTTCGAACCGAAGATCTTCGATTACATAAAGGAAAAAGAAGACTTTGCCAAGAACGTTTTTCCAAGGATGCTTGAGAAGGGGGAACGGATCGCACCGTATGTTTTCGAGGACGTGTGGTTTGACATAGGAAGGATCTTTGATTATCAGAGGCTGAATGAGCTATTCCAGATTGTAAAGCTGGCAAAGGACTTAAACCTTTAGGAAAATCACAAGAACTGCGATCGCAAAGACCGCCTCAAGACCCACGAAAAAGAGAACGAGATTCTGCTCGCTTATCCCATTGAACAGCTTCATCACCAGCTGGGCAAATCCCCGCGACCTGCCCTCAACAGCATGCAGCTTGCCTTCGCGATAGTCGCCCCACCATTGCCTGGAAGGGAACTTGTTGTATGCTTTGATAAAGAAATCAATAACATAAGGGATCATGAGGATCGCTCCGGCGCTCTCCAGGTTTCCCACTATCACCGCTGTTGCCAGAGCCGCCCCGATAGTAAGGTTGCCGACATCGCCTGGAAAAACTTTTGACGGATAAATATTAAAACGCAAAAATGCCAGCAGGGCTGCAAGCATTGACAGGGATATAAGCCCCATCTCCACAGAGCCTTTTGCAAAAGCGAGCACGGTTGTGGCCAGGAAGATTACTATCCCCATGCCAGTCTCCATGCCATTGAATCCAGCAAGCATATTGGTCAGGTTAGAAGCAACAGCCACACCGATCGGAACGAGAATGAGAATATAGAAGATTCCGAAATCAACTGTTCCGATGATTGGAATGGACATCGAAGTGCTCCCAGCTGCCTTCAAGGCCACGAGCGGGATTGCAGCGAGCAGGGGCAATAAAGCCTTCAGCCACTGGGGGATGTCAAGAAGATCATCAACAATGCCCATAAAAGACACAGAATGGATTGTTATTATTGCAGCGAGCACATAAACGAGATTGAAATTAAAGCCGAAAAACGAATCAAAGAAAATCGCCAGAAGAAGGCCTGCAGTGAATCCGGCAACAATTGCAATTCCGCCCATCTCTGCAACCTCTGGCTGGTCCGGCTTGTTCACATCCTTTCCAACCATGCCGAATCGCTTTAGCCTGGGCACAAGAAAATGTGAAAGGATATACGTCGTAAGAAAAGAAACAATTGCGATCGTGATATAGAAAAAAATCATAGCATCACTTACCTGATCTCATTTTCTCAAGCACAGTCTTTGCGTGGTCTGAGCCGAAATTCTTATTTTGCACAAGGATTGAAGCAACTGCGTCTATTTCCTCAGGACTGATCGCGCCTGCCATGACTGCGATGTTGCGTGCATGAAGTTTCATGTGGCCGGACTGGATGCCAAAAGTACTTAACGCAGCGAGGGCAGCGAAGTTGTTCGCTAATCCGACACATGCCATTGCCATGGCAAGCTCTTTGGAGGTTTTTACGCCCATGATCTTAAGCGCGATTTTGGCGGTTGGGCTTGAGTTCACTGCTCCGCCAATGGTCGCAACAGCAAGCGGAAGCTCGATGCTTCCATGCAGGTCCCCTTTTTCTGTTCTCTCGTATCTTGTCAGTGGATGATAGCTGCCTATTGCAGCGAACGCGTGCGCGCCAGCCTCAATTGCCCGCCAGTCGTTTCCAGTTGCCAATGCCACTGCATCAATGCCGTTCATTATCCCCTTATTGTGGGTGGAGCAGCGATAGATATCCTGCCTCGCAAGCTCATAGCCGTCCAAAATGCCATCAATTGTTTCGTTATCCAACACATCCTTCTTCCAGATGGCAGAGGCCCGGACTTTTCTTTTTGTCGAAAGATTCGAGATTATCCTAAGGCGTATTTTACCTTCTGTAAGCGTTGCAAGGGTTGGGGCGATGCCTTCGAGCGTGGTGTTCACCATATTGGCGCCCATGGCGTCGCTGACATTGACATCGAATTCAACAAGAAGCATGTTACTTTTTTCACTAATAATTGGCCTTACTTTGAAATCAAGCACCCTTCCACCCCATTTCGAATGGGGTTTCATGAATTCGTTCGCAATATGCAAAATCTCTGCCTTATTTTGTGCCAGGTTTTTCAATGCCTGCTCAATGTCCGCAACACCTACAAGCTGCACCTGGCCCATCATTACAGGTTCATCTGCCTCAGCCTTGAAACCATTTGGAAGTGTAAGTTTTGCTGCCCTGCATGCACCTGCGATAACAGATGGCTCTTCCAAAGCCATTGGGATAGTTGTTTCTTTCCCATTTATCCTGAAATTCGTTGCTATCCCAAGAGGCAGATGGATCGCTCCAATTACGTTTTCGACCATCCTGTTTGCCATTTCAGGCTTAAGCGCGCCAGTGTCTCCAATAACTGATATTTCTTCTTCAGTAAGAGATGCGCTTTCCTTAATCTTTTTTTGCCTCTCTGATATGCTGAGCTTATAAAAACCAGAAAAATCCGCCATGGTTTTATTCACATCCAGTAAGTTATAAATTATAGCTGTCCTCGAGCTTTTTGAGCGCCAGCCCGATGTTGTTGAACGCGCCGTCAGCCTTCCGCAGATAAAGGTCCTTGAATAGATCTGGTAATCTTCTGCCTTCCTCTTCAGAGAAATAATATCTGCCTTTTTTTCTGGAAATTAGACCGGCCTCCTTAAGCCTCAGAAGATGGTAGTAAACAGCCTTTGGGTTCGGAGCTTTTCCACTCTCCGTCTCGAGTCTCGAGAGTATGTCCCTGGTTGTCGGCATCTCTTTTTTCACATGAAAATAAAGCAAGGTATCGAGTACATCGAGAAGCAGAGTCCTGGATTCGTTTGGCAAAATCAGCCCGAGGGAAAGGGCGATCCAACGGACAAGGGACTTGCGCGCCAAAAGAACGTCATGTGGAAGGGCCATCTCCCTGATTATGATCTCGGACCGGATTAGCCTGGATTCTGGAATCATGTTAGAATTCAGGCTTGTATATAAATAAAAACCTTTAGCCTGTTTATGTTGTTGGTGTAAAAATGGTTGTTCTCGACGTGACTACTCATCCTGAAGTTGTATTTGCTTATTCCCCGAATTATGTGGAGGCCATAATGAAGGTAGGTAACCCGGCAGGCGAGATCTGCTGGGCTGAAGCTGACGTTTACTTGCCACCTAAACTATCCCTCAGTCCTGACAGCCTTCTTAGAAAAGGAAGGTTTCGTATGGGAGTTGTGGAAAAGGACGGCAAAATGGAAAAGGACGTTCGCATATACGCAAACCCATACACGAGTCCCCAGATGTACAGGTGCAAGGTCGTTCTCTACGTATACAGCAAGGACGGCGTGATTGCCAACAGGGTTGAAAAACTGATTGATATAAGATGCGAAGTGAAAAAGGAAGCCACTATATGAAAGGAGGCAAAGGACATGAAAAGGATAAAGGAATTTTTCCTGCTCAAGGACGATAAGTTTTTCAACCTCCTGGGAAGCCTTGTGGAATGTACGCATGGCTGCGCGCAGGAGTTCGAGAATTTTGTGGTGGAGTTCGATGGGCTTGACGAGAAAGGGAAGGCGGAACGCATAAAAGCCCTCGGCACATTCGAGAAGGAGGGCGACAGGCTCGTGCGCACCATATCCGAGGAGCTGTACCGCAGTTTCATAACTCCAATTGATAGGGAAGATATCCATCTCCTCGCTTCCGACCTGGACACCATCATAGACATGATGGAGGAAATTGGAAAGAAATTCTTGTACTACCGGCTGGGCTCGACTTCGAACGTGATGAAATGCCAGGCGTCTATTGCCAAGCAGCAGATGGCAGTGATAATGGGCGCGATAGGCGGCCTGAAGGCCTCCAAAGACATCAAAAGCGAATACCTGAAAGTGTCCGAACTCGAGGACAAGGCCGATGCCATATACGAGAATGCGATGACCAAGCTCTTCGACCCGAACAACAGGGAACTGGCCAACGACCCGCTTCTCGTGATAAAGCTCAAGGACATTTACGACGAGCTGGAAGACATCACTGACTTGAACCAGCATCTGGCGGCTTTAGTTGAGAGCATATCCATAAAGCACGCCTGAGGGCGGACGGGACGCAGAATTAGGGAACGTGGAGAAATGATAGACATTACAATACTTGTTATCATCGGGATAGCGCTTGCCCTAGCGTTTGATTTCGGGAACGGCCGCAACGATGCTGCGAATGCGGTATCGACGATTGTGGCGACCCGCGTGCTCCCACTCCCGGCTGCGGTCCTCCTCTCTGCGTTCTTCAACATGATAGCCGCATTCATTTTCTCAACTGAGGTAGCGAACACGATGGGCAAGGGCGTGGTCGACCCGACCGGCATAACAGTCTATGTCGTGATATCATGCCTTATATCCGCCATCGTATGGATCTACGGGCTTGGGAAGATAGGGATCCCGATATCATCGAGCCATTCACTGATAGGCGGGCTTGTCGGGGCAGCCATAGCTGCGAACGGATGGCAAGTAGTTCAGACAGCAGGGTTGATGAAAATCGTCGCTTTCGTATTTTTAGCGCCAATCCTTGGTATGGTGTGCTCGTTCCTATTCTCCCTGCTGGTGTTCTGGCTCGTCCGGAGGACTGCTCCTGAGAAGGTGCAGGGCTATTTCAGAAAACTGCAGCTCATCTCGGTTTCAGTTTACAGTCTTGGCCACGGGACCAACGACGCACAGAAGACCATGGGCATAATAACGCTCCTGCTTTTCATCGGAGGATTCCTCGGCGGCTCCTTCTACGTGCCTTTCTGGGTTGTGATAATCTCGCACGTGACCATAGCGCTTGGAACACTTGCAGGAGGCCGGAAAGTGGTCAAAACCATGGCCACCAAGATTACAAAGATAAGGCCTGTGGACGGCTTCTGCGCGGAGACATCCGGGGCTGCAGTCATCCTCGCATGCAGCGTCCTGGGCATCCCCGTGAGCACGACGCACGTCATCGCGGGCTCAATAAGCGGGGTGGGCGTGCTCAAGAGGGCTTCCGCCGTGAGCTGGATGACGGCGCGCAGGATCGTGGCAGCATGGTTCCTCACAATCCCCCTGACGGCAATAGCCGCTGCGGCCGTATATTATGTCGTGAAGCTCGCGCTCGGATTATGAAGCAGACATAAGGTGAGAAGGAAAGAAAGAGACAATGCTCTAACTAAAGAATTTTTATTTCTTTATCCGCAATCAGGTGCGAAAGATAGCCGACCAATCCTGCGATTGCGAACTGCATCCCAGCGACCAGAAAAACCAGGACACTGAACCCAAGACACGAGACCAGCGAATGAGTGAATCCCCTGTGCCTTGGCATGATGAATTTCATGGCAAGGAAATAGATTCCGATTACCACCAGCGCAAGAAAAATAATTTTCTC
>Ga0315275_10003866_pt1 | contig 13912 bp, 9 predicted proteins | sample YL17G03_0_MG_FD_205557 | JGI IMG/M metagenome (GOLD analysis project Ga0315275, IMG submission 205557) | Sediment microbial communities from Yellowstone Lake, YNP, Wyoming, USA - YL17G03_0 | ecosystem: Environmental > Aquatic > Freshwater > Lake > Sediment | place: USA: Wyoming | collected... | reverse complement strand
TAAACATGCAGCGCTCTGTTTCGGACATTTTTCCAGTTCAAATCATTTACCGGAGATATTCCTTGCCCTTTTGGGCAAATTAAAACTTTATAGCGCTTTTTATTCTATTTTTTGATTGATTCTTGCTTTTTCCTACCCGGTTTAGGAAACAAACACCATATTAAAATAGTGTTGAAAAATTCCGTTGGGTACCTTGCATGATATTTGGAATAAAGCTATTATAAGAATGGGAAAAAATCGGGATGTGTTTTTCGCCGTTGCAGAAAGCGAAATTTTAGGGGAATATAAAATTTTTTGCCGGGATACTTGGGCGAAGCGCCGGCAAAAGGAGGAAGGTTTATAAACCTCCGGAAGGAAGTATTAATAACCCTTTCTCAACATAGGGAATCAATAGCAAAAATGCGTTTTATTTGGGTTTGGATATCAGAACTAAACGGCAGAAATGCCTTACTAAATCAATAGGTTATTTCTGCAAAAACGTTAAACCCTAATCTCGATTGTGAAAAAAGACATGAGTGCTTCAAAAACTACCGCCATCATTGACAAGTTGTTGTGCGATTTTTCTCCCGAAAGATCGAATATTATACCCATCCTTCAGGCAGTCCAAGGCCGCATGGGATATCTGCCAAGAGAAGCCATCGAACGCATATCCGATTACACTAAAATTCCCGAGGCGGAAATATTGGGTGTGGCCAGCTTCTACGCGCAATTCCGGTTCAAGCCGGTGGGAAAACATATATTCACCGTATGTCGCGGCACCGCTTGTCATGTGCGAGGCAGCGCAAGGATTCTGAGAGAATTGGAAAAGGAAATCGGCGTCAAAAGCGGGGAAACAACCGATGACATGCTCTTTTCACTTGAAACAGTCGCATGCCTCGGTTCTTGCGCTCTCGCCCCTGTTATGGTTATTGACAAAACGGTATATGGAAGCCTTACCACCACAAAAGCAAAAGCGCTGGCGAACAGCTTCCGGAAAAAAGGGAAAAAACCCAAACCGCCCCAAAAGACAAAGCCGAAAAAAATTATCTTGAATCTGCCCGGGCGCGTTAGGGGAACGGATTATGGAACGGATTAAAAACTTAGACGATCTGGTGCAGGCGAGAAAATCCATAATCGCGTCCCGCAAACCGGATTTGCCGACAATAATAGTTTGCGGCGGCACCGGTTGCCGCGCGTCGGGGAGTGAAGCGCTTGCGAAAGAATTAACTGCGCAACTTAAAAAGAATAAACTCCGCGGCCGGGTCGAATTCAAGATGAGCGGCTGCCACGGCTTTTGTCAGCGCGGCCCCGTGGTGGTCATAAATCCGATGGGGATTTTCTACCAGATGGTCGGCAGAAAAAACCCGAAAAAAGACGCCCAGGACATCATCCGGGAAACCATTGGAAAAGGGAAAATAGTTAACAGGTTGCTTTACGAAGACCCCATATCCCGCAAGAAAATCGCAAATTATTCCGAAATCCCGTTCTACAAGAAACAGCATCGCATTGCGCTTCGCGACAACGGGAAAATAGACCCGGAAAAAATCGAAGACTATATCGAAGTCGGCGGATATCGCTCGTTGGGCAAAGCGCTTTCGATGGCGCCCGAATCCATTCTCGACGAAGTGAAGCGTTCCGGATTGAGAGGTCGCGGCGGAGGCGGATTCCCAACCGGGCAGAAATGGGGTTTCGCGCGAAACGCCCCGAACCGGGAAATGAGATACATCATATGCAACGCGGACGAAGGCGACCCCGGCGCGTTCATGGATCGCTCGATCATGGAAGGCAATCCGCACGCGGTGCTCGAAGGCATGCTGATCGGCGCAATAGCCATCGCGCGCGGCGTCAGCCCGGCGGAAGGATACATATACATCCGCGCCGAATATCCTCTTGCGGTCAAGAACATACAGACCGCGATCCGGCAGGCGGAAGAGGCGGGATTGCTGGGAGACAATATTTTCGGCAGCGATTTCAGCTTCCATATAAAAGTAAAAGAAGGCGCGGGAGCTTTCGTGTGTGGAGAGGAAACCGCGCTCATGGCTTCGATAGAAGGACGGCGAGGCATGCCGCGAACAAGGCCGCCCTTCCCCGCCATCAGCGGTTTGTGGAGCAAGCCCACAAATATCAATAACGTCGAAACGTGGGCCAATATCCCCCAGATAATAGAAAGAGGCGCCGACTGGTACGCGTCCATCGGCACCGAAAAGAGCAAGGGCACCAAGGTCTTCAGCCTGGTCGGAAAAGTCAAGAACTCCGGCCTCGTGGAAGTGCCCATGGGCATACCGCTGAAGGAAATAATATACGATATCGGCGGCGGCATAATCGAGGACAAGCAATTCAAGGCCGCCCAAACCGGCGGCCCGTCCGGCGGTTGCATTCCGGCGGAGTTCCTTGATCTGCCCGTTGATTATGAAAACCTTACCAAGATCGGCTCGATAATGGGTTCCGGAGGGTTGGTGGTCTTGGACGAAGACACCTGCATGGTGGACCTTGCCCGCTATTTCCTGACATTCACACAAAGCGAATCTTGCGGCAAATGCGTCCCATGTCGCCTCGGCACAAAGCAGATGCTAAACATCCTCGAAGACATCTGCGCCGGTCGAGGCAGACCGGGGGATATCGAGCTGCTCGAAGAATTGGCGGCTACCGTGAAAGCGGCAAGCCTCTGCGGCCTTGGGCAGACCGCTCCGAATCCGGTGCTCACAACGATTAAATATTTCCGGAACGAGTACGAGGAGCACATTTACGAAAAATTCTGCCGCGCCGCCGTATGTCGCGGAATAGTCAGGGCCCCCTGCACTCACACCTGCCCCGCCGGAGTGGACGCGCCGAAATACATCCGGTTCGTCTCCGCGGGCCGGTTCGTTGACGCGCTGCTTACAGTCCGCGAGCGCATTCCGTTTGCAAGCGTTTGCGGGAGGGTCTGTTTCCATCCCTGCGAAGCGCGATGCCGCCGCAGACTGCTGGACGAAGCGGTTTCGGTTCGCATGATAAAGCGCGCCGCAGTGGACTATGGATTGAAGAAGGCCGCTGAGACTGGGAAAAGCGCTCGTCCGAGCGGGAAGAAAATAGCCATAGTCGGCTCCGGCCCCGCCGGACTCACCGCAGCATATTACCTGAAAAAAATCAAAGGACATGACGTCACGGTATTCGAATCGCTCCCAAAGCCCGGCGGCATGCTCCGCTATGGAATACCCCGATACAGGCTCCCGATTGGAGCGATTGATGTGGAAATAAACCGGATCAGGAAAACCGGAGTTAAAATCAAAACCAACCACCCCGTGGAAAATATCCAGAACCTGCTCAAGCAGGGCTTTGATGCCGTGTTCGCCGCATTCGGCGCGTGGCGCAGTGTCCCGCTGGGCATCGGGCCGGAAACCCAAGGTGTAATAGATTGCCTTTCATTCCTGAGAAATCTCTCGATAGGGAAAAAGGTGAAATTAGGAGAGCGCGTGGCTGTCGTGGGCGGAGGCAATTCCGCCATTGACTCAGCGCGCAGCGCCATCCGAGCCGGAGCAAAGGAAGTCATACTGTTGTATCGCCGCACCCGCATGGAAATGGTCGCCGACCTCGATGAAATCAGAGACGCCGAGGAAGAAGGGGTTCAAATTCAGTTTCTGACACTGCCCACCAGGGTCACGAAAGATAAAAAGACCGGCAGGCTGAATCTAAAATGCATAAGGATGGAACTCGGAGAGATAGATTCCAGCGGACGCCGTAAGCCGGTGCCGATTAAAGGCAGCGAGTTCTCGCTAAAATTCGACCGGATAATCTCCGCCATCGGCCAGGTGCCGGAAATACCTCCATCGTGGACGAGGCCGATTGAAAGAGGCAACCGCATTATTGTCAACCCCAAGGACCTTTCTACGGGCATTCCGGGCATTTTCGCCGGCGGCGATGTGGTGAGAGGACCTTCCAGTGTTATCGAGGCCATATCGGACGGTCGTCGAGCGGCACAGGCCATGGACATGTATCTCGGAGGAGACGGCGAAATCTCCGAAACACTGGCTCCATCGGAGCCGGCGGAGCTTCTCGTTTCTCCGCCCGAAGACACCAAGGCGCGTTACAGGCCGACGGCGCGACATATTCGCATGGAGCGCCGCGAAAAGACTTTCGACGCCGTCGAATTGCGTTACACGAAGGATCAGGCGATTGAGGAGGCGAGTCGTTGCCTGCGCTGCGACCTTGAAGAGTAGCAATAAACCGGAGCCGCGAAGATATGGATAAAGTAAAAATCACGATAAATGAAAAGGAAATGGAAACCGGAGCGAATAACACCGTTCTGGAAGCTGCTCGACTGGCCGGATTCGATATCCCGACGCTTTGCGCGCATAAGGATCTGCTGCCATACGGCGCGTGCAGGCTCTGCATCGTTCAAATAGACGGAATGCGCGGCCTGCCTCCTTCGTGCCTTATCAATGTGGAAAAAGGCATGGTCATCCATACCGACACCCCTGAAGTTCAGGCGGTCAGGAGAGTGGTGGCCGAGCTGCTGCTTGCCGATCACCCCAATGATTGCCTGTATTGCCCGAAAAATCTTCAATGTGAATTGCAGCGCATCGCGGAAAAACTCGGCGTTCGTGAGCGGAGGCTGAGACAACTCGAACGAAAAACGACGATAGATGAATCCAATCCGTTTTTCACGCGCGATCTTAAAAAGTGCGTGTTGTGCGGCCGATGCGTTCGCACGTGCGAGGAGATCACCGGCATACATGCCATTGACCTTGTGAATCGCGGGTATTCGTCGGTTGTCGCCCCATTCATGACCGACGAGATAGCCTCATCCCGATGCCAATCCTGCGGCGAATGCGTCGTCCGATGCCCGACGGGAGCGCTGAGTTTCAAAAAGGAATACAAGCCCAAATCGGAGGCGCGAACTATTTGTCCATATTGCGGAGTCGGATGCGGCCTGGTGCTCGGGGTGGCCGACGGGCGTGTCGTTAACGTACGCGGAGATACGGACAACATTGTCAACGAAGGACGGCTTTGTGTTAAAGGCCGATTCGGCGCCACCGAGTTCATTCACCATGATGAGCGGCTCACTGTGCCGCTTATCCGCGAGGGGGACAAATTCCGCGAGGCGGTTTGGTACGAGGCATTGGCATTGGTGGCCGAAAAGCTCGAATCATATAAAGGCAGCTTCGCGGCGCTTGCGAGCGCCAAGGCCACTAATGAGGAAAATTACGTCTTTCAGAAATTCGTTCGCGCTGTGATGGGAACAAACAATGTGGATCATTGCGCCCGGCTCTGACACAGCTCCACCGTGGCCGGTCTGGCCGCGTCATTCGGGAGCGGAGCGATGACAAACTCGATAAAGGACATCGAGACCTCGGATTGTATGCTGTTGACGGGAACAAACACCACGGAGAATCACCCGGTGATCAGTCTGGGTGTGAAGCGCGCAAAAAAATCCGGCGCAAAACTCATCGTGATTGATCCGCGCGTAATAGACCTCGTGGAGCTTGCCGACGTGTTTCTTCAGCCGAAACCCGGCACGGACGTCGCCTGGATCAACGGCATGATGAACGTCATCATCAGCGAAGGACTACACAACGAAAAATACGTCGCCGAGCGAACCGAAGACTTCGATAAATTACGAAAGGCCGTTGAGAAATATACGCCTGAGCGCGTCGAGAAGATTACGGGCATACCCGCCGACGATCTGAGGAAAGCGGCTCGGATTTACGCAACCGCGCCCAAGGCTTCCATACTCTATGCGATGGGTATCACGCAGCACACAACCGGCACCGACAACGTGAAAAGCCTTGCCAACCTCGCCATGCTTTGCGGCAATGTGGGCATCGAGGGCGGCGGCGTAAATCCGTTAAGAGGACAAAACAACGTCCAGGGCGCTTGCGATATGGGCGCTTTACCCAACGTCTTCCCCGGCTATCAGCCGGTATCGAATCCCGAAGCGCGCGAAAAGCTCGAAAAATTGTGGGGCGTCAAGCTTGACGATAAACCCGGCTTGACCATCGGAGAGATGCTGGAAGCGGCGCATGACAAGAAAATAAAAGCCATGTACATCATGGGCGAAAACCCGATGCTGTCCGACCCCGATCTGACTCACGTCGAGGAATCCCTGGATTCGCTTGAGTTTTTGGTTGTGCAGGATATATTCCTGACGGAGACTGCCAAAAAGGCGCATGTAGTATTACCGGCAGCGGCGTTTGCGGAAAAAGACGGGACTTTCACCAACACGGAGCGGCGAGTGCAGAGATTGCACAAAGCCGTTGACCCGCCGGGACGGGCTCGTCAGGACTGGGAAATCGTTTGCGATATTGCTACGAGGATGGGGTATTCTATGAAATACGAAAATCCGTCCGAAATAATGGATGAAATCGCAAAAGTCACTCCTCAATATGGTGGATTATCTTTTAGCCGCATCGAAGAAAACGGCCTGCAATGGCCCTGCCCCACGCCGGACCATCCCGGCACAAAATACCTCCATAAGGATAAATTCTCGCGCGGAAAAGGATTGTTCCACGCAATAGAGCACAAGCCTCCGGCGGAAGAACCGGACAAAAAATATCCGCTCATTCTCACCACCGGGAGAATACTTTATCAGTTCCACACCGGCAGCATGACTCGGAAATCCAGAGGGCTGGAAACTCTTGGCGGGGAGGCTTTTATTGAAATCAACCCGAAAGACGCGGCGAAGTTGAATATAGAGGATGGAGAAACCGTCAAGGTAACATCTCGGCGAGGCAGTGTAACCGTAGCGGCTCGATTGACCGAACGGGTTAAGGAGGGAGTAGTGTTCATGCCCTTCCATTTCGCCGAAGCCGCCGTGAACAGACTCACCAACCCCGTTACCGACCCGACGGCGAAAATCCCGGAATACAAGGTATGCGCCGTCAAGGTGGAAAAGTTGACGAAAGAAGAAAGAAAGAAGAACAAAGTAAATAAAAAGCAAGCCGTGGCCGCCTCCTGACAAAGTGATCACGGACAAAAAGAGGAGGGAGAGGTAGAAATGACTGCGCAAATAATTGACGGAAAAGCGGTGGCAGATCAGATGCGGGAGGAAATGAAAGCGGAAGTCGCCGAGCTCAAACAAAAGCACGGAATCACTCCCGGCCTGACCGTTATCCTTGTTGGTGAGGATCCTGCAAGTCAGGTCTACGTCAAGAACAAGAAAATCGGATGTGAAAAGGTCGGAATCGCCAGTTTCGAGCATCGGCTTCCGGCGGATACTCCCCAGGATAAACTGCTGAAACTCATTGACGAGCTTAATGCCGACCCAAAAGTGCATGGCATCCTCGTGCAGCTTCCTCTTCCGAAGCACATTGACGAGAAAAAAGTTCTGAATCGTATAGACCCCGATAAAGACGTTGACGGTTTTCACCCTGTCAACGTCGGTCGGCTTATGATCGGCGAGCCGATCTTCCTGCCGTGCACTCCGGCGGGCATTCAGGAGCTGCTTATCCGTTCCGGCACGCAGATCGAAGGGGCCGACGTCGTGGTTGTGGGGAGATCCAACATTGTGGGCAAGCCGATTGCCATGATACTTGTTCAAAAGGCCAAAGGCGCCAACGCCACGGTCACCATCGTGCACACTCGATCGAAGAACATGACTGAGCATACGCGCCGCGCGGATATCCTTATCGTGGCCGCCGGCCATGCCAAAGCGGTGACCGCCGACATGGTCAAGCCGGGCGTGACTGTTATTGACGTCGGGGTGAATCGCCTCGAGACCGGTTTGTGCGGCGACGTGGATTTCAACGCTGTTAAGGAAGTCGCCGGCAAAATTACGCCGGTACCCGGAGGCGTCGGCCCAATGACGATAACCATGTTGCTGAAGAACACGATCAAAGCGGCTAAACTTAGAATCAAGGCTTAATTTATAAACATCAAAATAACGATATGTTTTATGAGGGTTTTGATTGAGCGAGGTAACTAAAGAGCCGGCAGCGGGTAAAGCGGACACAAAACCGGATGGCCGCTTCCGGGTGCATTTCATGCCGCATGAAAAAGAAGTGCTCGTCGAAAAAGGCGCCAATCTTCTTGATGCGGCACAAAATGCAGGAGTGTACCTCAACGCGTCCTGCGGCGGGAAAGGCGTTTGCGGCGGCTGCAAGGTGCGCGTTAATGCCGGTAACGTCAAGACAAGATACAGCCCCAAAATCACCGATATGGAGGAGCGACACGGCATCCGGCAGGCTTGTCTGTGCTCGGTGGAAAGCGACCTCGAGATATTCGTTCCGAAGCGATCCCGCGCGGACGCAGGCGCGCTTCCCGACGACGAAGGAGTCGCAGCGCGCCATTCGGTGGATTTTGCGCCGGAATTGCGTCCACCCTGGCGCCTTGACCCGCCGGTGAAAAGGCTTTATATCGAAGCCGTCCCGCCTGCCCCTAACGATAATATTAACGATCTCACTCGAGTCATGCGCGCTTTGAAAACGTCACACGGCATTGAAGATGCCGCTGTTGACTTTCGAGTTCTCAAAACGCTTCCGAGAGAAGCGCGAAAGGATAACTGGAAACTCACTCTCACCCTCAACTCGCTGCGACGCGACGCCCCGGGCGGTGATCTTGAAGGCTATGCGCAGCGGAGGCCGCGTATCGTTCACATGGAAGGTTCGAATACCGCCGAGAAACATTACGCCATCGCGGTGGATATCGGCACCACCACCGTGGCAGTCGAGTTGCTGGACGTGCATGAAGGAAAAGTGCTTGCGCGCCGGTCTGAATATAACGCTCAGATCAGCCGGGGCGAAGACGTTATCAGCCGCATTCTATATGCCGAAAAAGAAGGTGGCCTGAAAGAGCTTCAGAATCTTGTGGCTGGAACCATCAACAGCCTCATTGACAAGTTACTCAATGATACCGGCGTTGAAAGGAAATATGTCTTCGGGATGAGCGCCGCCGGGAACACCACGATGACCCATATATTTCTCGATCTGGACGTGCGGCATATTCGCCGTTCTCCTTACACTCCGGTGATGTTCATGGCGCCGCAGGTTCCGGCAAACGAGTTGGGATTGAACCTCGAGGAATACGTTCGGGTATACACATTCCCGATGGTGGCCAGCTATGTAGGTGGAGATATTGTGTCGGGTGTGGTTTCCAATGGGATGTACTTACGGCCCGAATTAACACTTTATATGGACATCGGCACGAACGGTGAAATCGTGCTTGGAAATAAAGAATGGCTACTCACGGCGAGCGCCAGCGCGGGGAGCGCTTTCGAGGGCGGCGGAATAGAATACGGCATGCGGGCCACTATCGGGGCTATAGACAGTGTCATGATAGACCATTTCACCGCAAAGCCCGATTACGACACTATCGGCAAAATGCCGCCGCGCGGAATATGCGGCTCGGGCATTATTGATCTGGCGGCGGAACTGATGGTTGCAGGAATACTCGGCCCGGACGGCAAGTTCGACACATCCCGCCACTGCCCCCGCCTGCGCGAAACCGAAGGCTTGACGGAATACGTTGTCGAATACGCGGACAATACGGGAATCGGTGAGGACATCGTTTTCACCGAGATGGATGTTGACAATCTTATGCGGGCCAAAGCCGCGATGTATGCGGGTTATAACACTCTACTCGAAAGCGTGAACATGGATGTATCGGACCTGGATCGAGTCCTGATTGCCGGCGGTTTCGGTCGAGGCCTGAAATTCAAAAACGCAATTGCGCTCGGGCTGCTTCCCGATATAGACCCGAGCCGAATCAGGTACGTCGGAAACGGCTCCCTGATAGGCGCCAGGCTGATTTGCTTTTCCGAAGCTCTCATGAGCGATGCGGAACGAGTGGGAGCGATGATGACCAACTTCGAGTTGAGTGAAACTCCGAAGTTCATGGAACATTATGTCGCGGCGCTGTTTTTGCCGCACACGGAGATAGAGCGATTTCCAAGCGTGGTCAAACGCAAGGAAAAAGCGTCATACGCCGGAGATAAATCGGACGCGGTGAGCACATGGCATGGACAATAGCGCTTGCCGGTAAAGGCGGCACGGGAAAAACCACGATTGCCGGCCTGCTCGTCAGAGAACTGGCTCGGCGCGGCACAAAGCCCATTCTGGCCGTGGATTCGGATCCGAATGCAAACCTTAACATCAGCTTGGGAATGCCGGTGTTCAAGACCGTCGGGCAAGTGCAGCAGGAATGGATGAAGTCCCGGGACGAAATACCGCTGGGGGTAAGCAAGCAGGAATATCTGATGACTACTCTCAACGCTGCGATCAGCGAAGGCAAGGATGTGGATTTGCTGGTCATGGGCAGACCGCAGGGGCAAGGATGTTATTGTTCCGCCAATGCGGTGCTTCGCGATTTTGTCGCCAGACTACAGCCTAATTACCAAGCGGTGATTGTGGACAACGAGGCGGGCATGGAACATTTGTCACGTCACACAGTTGAGAATATAGACGTTCTCTTAATGGTCGCGGATCCCACGCCGGTCGGAATAATTACAGTTCGCCGCCTGATAGAATTGGTAAAAGAGCTGAAATTGGAGGCGCCTAAAATCGGACTGGTGCTGAATCGGACAAACGGAAATTTGAATCAAAATATTGAGAAAACAGTTGAAAAACTCGACGTGCAGGTGTTGGGGAATATACCAAGAGATCCAGCCGTTGAAGAATACAGCTTGGCGGAACGCTCATTGATGGAATTGCCGGAAAATTCGCCCGCCGCGGTTGCCGCTGCAAAGTTAATAGATGCGATCAGGAATTGATTATAAGTGTGCCTATAGGCTGCAACAACTGAAACAAAGGAGGTGATTGAAGTGGGGGAAACAAAAAAACCTCTGATCGAAAAGGAGGCTTTTGACGGCTCGAAGGTAAAGATTTTGGGAGAGACTTACGAGCCGGGTAAACCCGATCAACCCGGAACTTGGCGTAACAAGTTCGAAAACCGCGATGAAATGCTCAAGTACCTCAATTATGGAGAACGATACTGGTCCGGCAGCGAAGGGTATGGCAGCGAAAAGCGGAAATCGCCGGCCTGATAGCTGTGGCATAACAAGGAGGAGTAGGAATTGGCATTGGAAACACCGAAAGTGAATTATACCGGGAAAGTCCGTGAGATCACTCTGGGCTCCGGAGAGAAAGCGATAACCATTGGAGGGGAGACTGCCTACCCGTTTTATACGTTCGAGGGCAAGATGCCGCATAAACCTCGGATAGCGCTCGAGGTGCTGGATGATGCGCCCGAGGATTGGCCGGCAGCTCTAACCGCAGTTTACGGCGATGTGCTGAGCGATCCCGTAAAATGGGCGAAGAAATGCGTCGAGTTGGGCGCGGACGCCATCTGCCTGCGGCTGGCAAGCATTGACCCGAACTCCAAAAACGCCTCCGCGGAGGATGCGGTAGGCACGGTAAAGAAGGTCGCGGAAGCGATCTCCCTCCCGCTGATTGTTTGGGGTTGCGGCAGCGCCGCGAAAGATGCGGAAGTGTTACGCAAGATCGCCGAGACTATAGAAAACAAGCCGCTTATACTCGGCCCGGTCGTTGACACCAATTACAAGACAATAGGCGCGGGCGCGATCGGGTTCGGCCATACTGTAGTCGCGAGCACCCCTATTGACGTCAATCTCGCAAAACAGCTTAACATTCTTCTCGAGCAACTCGGAGTGCCGGAGGGTAAAATACTGGTGGATCCCACCACCGGCGCGCTGGGGTACGGTCTCGAATACACTTATTCGGTTATGGAACGCGACCGTATGGCCGCCTTGACTCAGGGTGACGACAAGCTGGCATACCCCATCCTGAACATGATCGGCGCGGAGGTATGGAAAGTGAAGGAAGCCAAGATAAGCGCCGAAGATGCCCCGAACATGGGTAACCCCGAAAAGCGCGGAATACTCATGGAAGCGGCCACCGCAATGCTCTGCCTCATGGCGGGCTCGGATTTGCTCGTCCTAAGACATCCCGAGTCTATGAAACTTCTTCGGGAGGTTATTGATGAGCTTGTGGCTTGATTGTCCACTCAACTTTTTGCGCGTTCAGCTATAGGTTGGACAAGGAGGACATAATGTCGGAATGCAAATACAGCATTGATCCAACAGTCGGTGAGCTGCTGGAGAAAGCTCACAAGGACGGAGTCAGCACGGTTTTCGACCGCGCGGAAAAAATAAAGCCATGCCCCATCGGCTCGGAAGGCGCCTGCTGTCGTATCTGTGCCATGGGGCCCTGCCGCCTGCCGTCCATTAAGCGAAAGGCGGACATGAGCGATGAAGACTATGCCGCAAAAGAAGCCGAACGGCGTGGACTTTGCGGCGCAACTCCCGAAACCATCGCCGCGCGTAACTTCACCCGGATGATCGCTGCCGGAGTAGCCGCTCATTCCGATCATGGCCGCGGCGTTGCTGAAGTTTTCCTCGCAGCCGTAAAAGGCGATATCCCCGGATACGATATGAAAGACCCGTTGAAACTTTACCGCGTGGCGATTGACCTCGGCGTAAAAATCGAAGGTCGCGCCGACAAGGATATCGCTATTGAAGTCGGCGAGAAGTGCATGGCGATGTTCGGCACTCAGGAAGGCGAGCTGCCGTTTACCAAACGCGCGCCGTTAAAGAGACAGGAAATATGGCGCAAACTTGGGATAGTACCGCGCGGCATAGACCGCGAGGTTGTCGAGATCATGCATCGCACTCACATGGGTGTGGATCAGGATTACCGGAATTTGCTCCTGCAAGGGTCTCGCGCGGCGCTGGCCGACGGATGGGGCGGCTCGATGATCGCCACCGACCTGCAGGATATCATGTTCGGAACACCTCAACCGATAATCAGCCGCGTAAACCTCGGTGTGCTCGATCCCGACAGCGTCAACATTATCGTTCACGGCCATGAGCCGCTGCTATCGGAGATGGTGGTGCAGGCCAGCCGCGACCCGGGCCTTCTCGAAGAAGCGAAAAAGGTCGGCGCGAAAGGCATCAACCTCGCCGGAATTTGCTGCACCGCCAATGAAGTGCTGATGCGGCACGGCATACCGCTCGCCGGTAATTTCCTCCAGCAGGAACTGGCGTTGACCACCGGCGCGGTGGACGGAATGGTCGTTGACGTGCAATGCATCATGCAATCGCTGGTGGACATCGCCAACTGTTACAGCGCGAAGCTTATCACGACAGACCGACGCGCTAAAATACCCGGCGCCACTCATATCGAATTCGACGAGCACAACGCTTTCGAGGCCGCCAAAAAGATAGTTCGCACCGCCGTTCAAAACTTCCCCAATCGCAGAAAAGGCGTCGCTTGCGTGCCCGCCAACTCCACGGATATGGTCGTCGGCTTCAGCCACGAGACAATCAATTACCTTCTCGGCGGGACATTCAGAGCAAGCTATCGGCCCCTTAACGACAACATAATCAACGGCCGCATTCGAGGCATTGCCGGAGTGGTCGGCTGCAACAACGCCCGGACGGTTCACGATTCCGGACATATTAAATTGATTAAAGAGCTTATCGCCAATGACGTTATCGTGCTCACCACCGGCTGTTCCGCGATGGCCGCCGGTAAAGCGGGGCTCCTCGATCCTCAAAAGGGCACGGCGATGGCCGGAAAAGGATTGGCCGAGGTCTGCGAAGCGGTCGGCATCCCGCCGGTGCTGCACATGGGCAGTTGCGTGGATAACTCCCGCATTCTCATGGCGGCCACCGCGGTGGTCAAGGAAGGCGGTCTCGGCGACGACATCAGCGACCTTCCCGCGGCGGGCGCCGCCCCGGAGTGGATGAGCGAGAAAGCGATTGCTATCGGACAGTATTTTGTCGCCAGCGGAGTATACACCGTATTCGGCGTAACCTTCCCCATAACAGGCAGCCAGAAACTCCAGGATCTTCTCTATAACGAATTCGAGAGCACTCTGGGCGGCAAGTGGGGCTTCGAACCCGACGCCGAAAAAATGGCAAAGCTCATGATTGAGCACATAGACAAAAAACGAAAGGCCCTCGGTATTGACAAAGCCAGGGAGAGAATCCTTTACGACATGG
>Ga0315275_10003864_pt1 | contig 13912 bp, 16 predicted proteins | sample YL17G03_0_MG_FD_205557 | JGI IMG/M metagenome (GOLD analysis project Ga0315275, IMG submission 205557) | Sediment microbial communities from Yellowstone Lake, YNP, Wyoming, USA - YL17G03_0 | ecosystem: Environmental > Aquatic > Freshwater > Lake > Sediment | place: USA: Wyoming | collected... | reverse complement strand
GGGTTCCTTAAAAAAGAAGTGATTGGGAATGCATGGAGAATCTCTGCAGACCCGAAAAACCAATTCACGGTAACAAGAAAAATACCTTATAATCTAGAGATAATATACGAATCCGGAATCATTGCCAGGGTGTATAATAAAATACCTGAAGCGCACGCAATAATACTTTTTGGGAGTTATAGGTGGGGCACAGATAACGAAAAAAGCGATATTGATATAGGCGTGGAAGTTTTAGGCAATAAAGCAATGCACATAGAAACATTACTAAAATTTGATAATCTTGGCTTCAGAAAAAATGTCCAAGTAAACCTGCACATCTTCTCAAGAGCCAAAATAGATTTAAACTTATTCACAAATATAGCAAATGGAATAGTGTTAGATGGCCTATTAGAGGTACATCCGTGAGTCAAAGGCAAAAGCATCCAGACAAAAAGAATGCATCAAGCATCTTAGATGCCTCATCAAAACAGATGGATTACACCCTGACTTTAGAATCAAGCAATGACTCTGCCTTTAACATAATCAGGAATATTTATGAATGCTTCAGGATGCTTGGCGATGCCTTGCTGGTTACTCAAGGCATTGAGTCAGAAGATCACTTGGCACCAATACATGAGCTTATGAAAATAAAAGTTGAAACGCCAAGGCCCATAAGACTCGTTGACCACCTTCGAAGAATGAGGCACAGCATAAATTATTATGGCTATGCGCCAAAAAAAGAAGAAGCAGATGATGCGATCTCTTTAGCAAAATCATGCTTTAAACCGTTATTAGAAGCAGTTAAAAAAGAAATAGAAAAAAATGAATCTTTTAAGAGAATGAAACAGGCGTAATCAACAACCTTCCCCTAAACAAAGAGGTATGCTTTTTTGTAATCATGCAATAATGACTTGACTTTCTTCAAGAACATAAACAAGATAGTGAGAAAAAGTTAGACAGCGTCTGACCATTTTGTTGATATCAACAAAACGATAGCTATACCTAAGGGAGCAACAAAGGAAATAGATGATTTCATGCTCATCCGTTATGCCCGTTATCTTATTGCCCAGAACGGAGTCTCCAAGGAGCCACTATAAATCTTATTTAGAACCCTTCCTCTCCCAAACTTCGCAGGACTATTTTTATCTCTTCTATTGTTTGTTGTTGGCTTTTCTTATCTGACATCCTCACAAACTTTATGATCAGGTCTTTTAATTCATCAGCTTTCAATATTTTTATTTTGTATCCGTCCGTGATGAAGTAGAATCTAAACTTCCTGTATTTTATCTCTTTAATTAATATTTTCCCTACGCTGCTTATTTCTTTGCCTTTTGTGGGATTTCCTTCTAATGTCTCAAGCAAGTCAATAATTTTGTTTGCTTCTGTGTTGCTAAATTTTTTTGCGATATCTCGGTATAGGTTTTCTGTTATTATTACTTTTACCATTTTACTTTTTATTAAGTTTGGCTCTTGCTTCTGCTATCGTCATGGTGCCTTTCTCATCCATTAATAATTCCTGCAATTGCCTTTCCTTTGCACTGTTGAGGATTCTTGCAAGTATGTCGTCGTATGTTTCTCCCTTATTTCCATATTCTTTTATTTGGTCCCTTATTTCCAGGGATATTGCTATTGTCGTATTCATTATAATCACCTATAATCACCATAATTATTATAATCACTATATAAATATTTCGGTTCAGGCTAGCTTAATGATTTGCTTACTGGCTTAAATAGTTCTATTATAAAAATCCGGAAGAAATTGATGAAAAAGCAGAAAACTTTCATTGCCCGCTCTTCATTTCTAAGTTATGGCTCGCTCATAGACTTCATCGTGATGTCCAAAGTCTACAAATGAGATTGTGTCTGATTCTTTGAGAAGCTTAAATACAAGCACAAAAGGCCCTAGCTGGACTCGTTTGCGGTCTTTCATGTCGTACCTGAGGTTTTTATAATGCTCAACGTCCTCGGAATTGATTATTTCCTCAATTTTATTTAGAACCCGCTCGTACATTACCCTATCTTTCTTTGAAAGCTTGTTCAGGATCTCTTGCAAAGAAGGCTTTATCTCGTAATTCTTCATGCCTTGTCCTCAATAATCTTCCTCAACTCAGCCATGTTCTTGAACTTCACGCCTTTCTGCTTCTCGATTTTGTTCAGCTTCTCAATGTACTCAGGTCGCAAAGCAGGCTCTAGAATATCCTGCTCATAGCGCTGAGCCATCACTTCAATAGCTTCGCTCTTGTCCTTAAGTCCGAATTGCGCTTTCACAATGTTCAACACCCTATTAGTGCTATCGTTAATGTCTATTATTGCCTGAACCATAGTATCACCTTAATATCATATTAATACGGTATTAATATATAAATATTTCGATTCAGGCTAGCTAAATGTCTTATTAGTGCTTTAAATAATGCTAACATTGAAATCCGGAAGAAAGCATTAGAAACTAGAATCTTTACAATTTATTTCAACTGTTAAGCACTGGACAAATCCGGAAAACTTTCGTGCTTGACTGGACAACAGAACTGGCGTTCTGAGCCCATTGGCTTCGCCACTGGACAACTTGGCGCAGGATATATAAACCACTATTAGAAGGTTATATTAAAGATGGCTTTTTAAGCGAAACATTTAAATATGTGTTATCACATAATTATGTGAGAGTATGGGAAATATAACTTTAGCAATACCCGAGGACATTCACAGCCAGATGAGGCTGTTCTCAGAGGTAAGATGGAGCGAAGTAGCCAGGAAAGCCATCGTAGAGAAGCTGGAAACCCTTCAACTAGCAGAAAGCCTTGCCAAGAAGAGCAAGCTGACCAAGAAGGATGTTGAGGATTTCAGTAAGAAGATAAAAGCTGCGGCGGCAAAGAGGTTCCTGGATGAGAATCGTCATTGACTCCAACGTATTGTTCTCAGCATTAATAAGGGATTCGACCACTAGAAAGATAATATTAGATTATGACAGCTTTTTTCTTTTCCCTGAATTCATATTTGATGAAATGAATAAGCATAAGGCAGTGCTATTCGAAAAATCAGGGATGAGCAAAGATGAATTTAACGAGCTACTCCAAATCATATTAGACAAGGCAGAGATTGTCCCTAATAGCATAACTAAACCTTACATGAGAGAAGCCAAGGAACTAGTTAAGAACATAGATGCTGATGACGAGGTCTTTGTGGCCTGTGCATTGGCCTACCCGAACAGCATTCTCTGGTCAAATGACCATGGGCTGAAAGCTATCAGGAAAATTACTGTCAAAAACACCAAAGAAGTAATTCAGCTTTCGCAGGGATAACTATTGCAAGCGGATAACCTGCAAAAACCAATTTAAAAACCTTTCTGAAAAATTTTGTTGCTCATTGGCTTCGCCACTGGACAATTCCGGAAAAAATCGCCGAGAAAATTGTTAAATTTAAGTATAGGCTTACATATCTATACAGCTATGAAGTCCCTAGTATGACCTTGCTTCGGCAAGGGAATGCTAGGTTTTTATGCTGTCGCTAGGTTCTTCACATTAACTTCAGAAAGAGATTTCAATGGTATTCTCTTGCTCGCTTCCAAAATTTCTATTCCAAGCACGTTTCCCTTTGCATCCAGGTCCAGAATTGTAAAATCATCTATCTTCCGGTTCTTGGCAAATTTCCCTTTACTGAACTCTATGTACAGGGCATCTGCTTGCTTATCATAATTTATTTCCATCCCTACACCCAATAAACTGTTATGACGTTTATATTGTTTTCTGTTTTCTCGCAACAAGCCTCAATCAGGCCCCTATCAAGCTTTTTCTGAAAATAATATTTGCCGTATTTTTTAATGGCGGAGTCGGGGTGCTTAACAGCATCAATTATTTCTTCTTCAGATATTTTTCTTCTGGTAAGCCTTTCTTTTGCGTGATGAGTAAAGCTTATTCTCATTGGTTTTTTAGAGAGGGCAACCTGCTTAAATAATGCTATCATAAAAAAGCGGAAGAAGTTATTATGAAAGCATAGGGTTTTCAAGAATTTGATTTAAAAACCTTTCTGAATAATTCACTACTATAAGATGGGACAAAAAGGTTAACTTTATATATGATTAAGGATTCACACCCCTACGCACACTCACATATAGCAGTGGATGTGTTACTTGGGGGTAGTTAATGCAACTAAATATGCGATGTATTCGTATGAATACACATTCTGATAGCTCTACTCGCCAGACAAAAGGATTCTACATAACCAACGGGGGAAAATAAAGATGAGAAACAAACTAACCATATTAGCGATAGTACTATGCGTAATGATACTAGCCAGTGTGACAGGAGTGATGGCTGCGGATACAGGGCTGAAGGCGCCGAGCGCTAATATCAATGTAAGTTGGACAACTCCCGAAAACGCATATGTTTCAGATAATCTTCGGGCCGTAGGACATACAGATGCTGACATCGTGCAGTACTACAACTTTAATTTTCCTACCATACCTGCTGGGGCAACAATTTTAGGTATTGAAGTTCAAGTTGAAGGATACAAAACAAGTGATAGAGATGCTGATATTTCACTTTCTTGGAACGGCGGTACTAGCTATACTAGCGGAAGTGATACTGGCCTTAAAACAACAAATATGCCTGTTGGTTCTGGTAGCGAAGCTGTCCAAATATATGGAGGATCAAGCGACATTTGGGGAAGAACTTCTTGGGCTCCTGGAGAATTTACAAATGCAAATTTCAGAGTAAAATTAGATACAATCTCAGCTACAACAAATCAATATTTATATGTGGACCAAGTTCAAGTAGAAGTATATTATTTTATGGGAATAATTAATAGCACATGCACATCAAAGAATGGTAGCACATTTTCCAATGTTACTTTTTCAGGAAGCGATACTCTCTGGTCGAATCCACAATCTGCTCAATCTTCAGACAACACACATGCAACTTCTTCAATATATCGTAATCAACAATCTGCCTATCTCCAGGCAACAAATTTTAATTATAATATACCTTCGGGCGCTACGATTAAGGGCATTACCGTAGGTGTAGAAAAGAAAGCTTCATCCAGTAGTAGAATTAGTGATTATAGGCTTAGTTTAGTGAGAAACAGTGCTGTAGAGACGGCTGATTATGCTAACGGAACTGAATGGGGAACATCTGATGCAACTGTCAATTATGGAGGCTCAACGGATCTTTGGAGCGCTACATGGGCACCGGCAGACATCAATAATGCAAATTTCGGAGTTGCTTTTTCAGCTCAACACGATTCTAACCATGATAACATCACCGCATCTGTTGATAAAATTAACATGTCTGTTTGTTATTCTGTACAGTGTGTAGATAATGATCAGGATGGATATTATGTAGACACACAAGGCGGTTTGTGTGGCTCAGTAGCAGATTGCAACGATGCAAATTCAGCAATTAAGCCAGGAGCAACTGAACTCGCAGGTGACAATGTTGACCAGAACTGCGACGGACAGGAATTATGTTATGTTGATGCGGATAATGATAATTACAGATTAACAAGCACAATGACAAGCACAGACACTGACTGCCTTGACTCAGGCGAAGCAGTTTCAACTGACCCGACTAGTGAATGCGACGATTCTGTTGCATCATGTAATACTGATTGTTCTTCTCTAAAATATGCAGACGTTGACTTAGATACATATGGAAGCATGACAGTTAGTCACAGGACCTGTGACGCACCTTTAGGATATGTAATAGACCATACTGACTGTAATGACGCAGTCACAGCAATCCACCCAGGAGCAACTGAAACCTGCAACGGAGTAGATGATGATTGCAACGGAGCGACTGCTGATGGCGCCAACGAGGGCTGGTTGAATACAGCTTGTGATGGTGCTGATTCTGATTTATGTCAGGAAGGTACAAATCAGTGTGTTTCTGGAGCACAAAGCTGCTCAGACAATACAGGAAGCACTATTGATGTTTGTAATGGCTTAGATGATGATTGCAATGCACTTTCAGCTGACGGTAGCGAAGACCCTCAGCTTGGAGTAGCATGCGACGGCGTTGATTCTGATTTATGCAAGGAAGGTGCAAAAGTCTGCACTGCTGGCGCTTTAACATGCAACGATGTAAGCAGCAACACTCTTGATGTTTGCAACGGTGCAGATGATGATTGTAATCCAGCAACTGCTGATGGTAGTGCTGAATCATGGTTTAATCAAGTTACTAACTGTGGAACTGGCGTTTGTGCAAGAACAGGAAACTTTGTTTGCACGTCAGGAGTTAAGACTGATACTTGCGTAGCTGGAGCTCCAACAGGAGCTGATAATAATTGTAATGGTGTTGACGAAGACTGCTCAGGAACAGCAGATAACAATTATGTACAAATAACATCTTGCTTCTTACCAGGAGTATGCGCAGCAGCTAACGCAGCATCTAGCTGTACAAATGGTGTAGAGACTGCTTGTACAACAGGAAGCCCAACAGCACCTAATGATATAACATGCAATGGAATAGATGAAGATTGTTCTGGAGTAGCAGATGAAGATTATGTATCTGATAGTTCTTGCTTCTTACCAGGAGTTTGTGCTGCAGGAAATGTAGCATCTAGCTGTACATTAGGCGTAGAGACATTTTGCGCTACAGGAACGCCAGGAACAGAGACATGCAACGGATTAGACGATGATTGTGACCTTGCAGTAGACGAAGGGTTCCCTAATAATGATGGCGATGCACAGATGGATTGTGTCGACCCTGATGATGATAATGATGGGATACTGGACGATGGGGATGGCAGCGGAGTTATAGGTGACCTACTGTGTGACAACATGCAAACCACTAATTGCGATGATAGCTGCCAGTTTGTCATGAATGCAGACCAATTGAATTATGATGGCGACACTTTTGGAGATGCTTGCGATCCTGATGATGATAATGATGGCGACCCTGACACTACTGATTGCGCTATTCTTGATCAAGGCGTGTATCACGGCGCAACTGAAATTTGCGACGGGGTTGACAATGATTGTAATACGACAAATATTGATGGTTCAGGAGAAGCTTGGTATAATACTCCCTGTGACGGAACTGATTCTGATTTATGCACAGAAGGATTTAATCTCTGCTCAATGCAAGGAATGAAGTATTGTTCAGATACAAGCGGTGACACTGTCGAAGTCTGCAACGGATTAGATGATGATTGCGATGGAGTCCTAGACGGATCAGAATCATTATCTCAAGCTTGCGGTAGCGAAGTTTGTGCTGGAACACAAACATGTAAGGATGCTGGCGGCTGGAATGACTGTTCAACTAATGGCAAGGATGTAGGAACATGCGCTATATGTAATGCAGAAGGAACAGCAGTCTATGATGATTCTCAGGATGTTGATTGTGGTGGAAGTGATATTGCTGCAGTAAATCAATGTGATTATGTGCCTGACAGTATTATATATACTCTAGATACCAGGTCTGCTTTTGACAGCGTATGCTCAGGCATGGATGCTTGCACTTCTGGAGATTTATCAATAGCTCACCAAACTCCAACAATAGAAACATGCAATGTAACATGCCTAGCAAATAGCGACTGCACCAGTTTGAATACCGCATGCGCAGACGGAGTCTGCAACATGGCAACTTACACATGCGAACAGGTAAATAAACCTGCGCTCACAGAATGCCGTGCAGTAGCAGGAGTATGCGACGTAGCTGAGACTTGCACAGGAACAGGACCAGATTGTCCAGCAGACGCATTCAGCTCAGGCAATGTATGCAGACCAGACTCAGGAGTATGCGACGTAGCAGAGACTTGCAGTGGCTCAAGCGCAAATTGCCCAATGGACGCAATAAAACCTGCAGCTACAGTATGTAGAGCAAGTGGCGGAGCATGTGATCTTGCTGAAACTTGTAACGGAATAAGTGTTAATTGCCCAACAGACGCAAAATCAACAGCACAATGCAGAGCTAGCGCAGGTGACTGCGACGTAGCAGAATCATGTAACGGCGCAGACAATAATTGCCCAGCAGACACATATATATCTATAGGAACAGAATGCCGTGCAGCAACTGATATATGTGATGTTACTGAAACTTGCACTGGAGACAGCGCAGCTTGCCCAGCAGACGCAGTAAAAACAAGCAGCGAAGTATGCAGAGCAACTACAGAAGTATGCGATGGCAAAGATAATGACTGCGACGGAAAAACCGACGAAGGAAGAGTATGCCCAACTACTGCAAAGCTTACAATAACAAAGGTTGTCATTAACAATGACGGCGGAACCAAGAAAGTAAGCGACTTCATCCTTGAGGTCAATCATAACAGGGTCTATAGCGGAGTGCAGAAAACCCTGGCTCCAGGCAATTACAGGGTGACTGAAGATAATAGCAGAGGGTACAAGGGAATCTTTAGCGGTGACTGCAATGCAGACGGCACAATAAAATTAAGTGCAGGAGACGTGAAGACTTGCACCCTGACCAACGATGACCTAGCCAAGCCCAAGCTGACAGTGATTAAGAAAGTCATCAACAATGACGGCGGAACCAAGAAAGTAAGCGACTTCCCATTAAAAGTCAACACCGCAACTGTTGTCAGCGGAGTGCAGAACACCTTCAATCCAGGAAGCTATGTGGTGTCAGAAGTCTCTAACTCGCAGTATTATGCAACTTTCAGCGGAGACTGCACATCAAGCGGCAAGATAACGCTGAACTATGGCGACGTCAAGACCTGCACCATAACCAACAACGACAGGCACAGGTAAATAAGTCGATAAATTTTTTTTATTTTATTTTTTATCACTTTTTTTGTAATAAAAACATCATTTCTAGGCTGTTTTAAAAGACTCGGTTCTGTTCTCTTTCTTGAGTGACACTAATCAAAACCTTTATAAATACCGGCTGCGTTCCCTTCCTAAAGAGCACGCTTATCGTAATCTTTTTCACGTGCTAATTGGGGGATTTGAAAATGAAGTTATGTAAAACATTATTTGTTTGTTTAGTTCTATTTTGTTTGAGTGCAATGACAGTTAGCGCTGCTGATTATACTCTCAGCTCTTCTTCAGGCATCTGGACTGGTACTAGTGGTGGCAATTATATTACCGGCCTTAACACTAATGAAGTAAGATGGGGCGACCCAGTTGACATTAGCAAGAGCGGCTTGCGTTTTGACGGCACTGGTGTTCAGGCTTTTAATGAAGGAGAACCTTTCCTGATTGGCGAGTTAACTCATTTTAACTGGCCTATTTGGAGCGGAGGCGGTGTTGATGGAGCTACTTTGAAAGTAACTTTAGTATTCTCATCACCAACTGTTAATCCTAACCCTGAGTTCACTTTTGATTTTGACGTTCTAGAAACGACTAATGAGTATGACGTTGATAATTGTGACGATAACATCCAGCAATCCAGTACTCCTTGTGATGACAGGATTACTTTCCCTTCTAGTTATGGTGAAGAGAGCTATCAGATCGGAGACAAGCTTTACACCATTAAGATATCAGGGTTTGTTGATTCATACCCAAGCGGCAGCCCTGTAAGCTCATTTATTACAGAAGAAGGAAAGGATAACACTGCTTACCTTGTAGGCACTCTTTCCTCAATTCTTACAGGAGCGCCTCAGATTACTCTGGTAAGCAAGACAGTGAATGGCCATGTGGAAGAGACAGCTCCAGGCCTCACATTGTACATCGGCGACCCTATAACCTGGGAATACCTTGTCCAGAACACTGGTAATGTGGCTTTGAGCAGCACAGGAGTAAGCGACCCACAAGTCACTGTAAGCTGCCCTAAGAGCAGCCTGCAACCTGGTGAGGCAATGACATGCACAGCCTCTGGCACAGCAGCCTTGGGAGAGCACATGAACACAGCACAGGCTTTTGGAACATACAACTCAGTATCATATTATAGTGAAGTAAAGGAATGCTATTATACTGGCATAGACCTACCTGTTTGCGGTGACGGAATAAAGAACCAGCAGAGCGAAGAGTGCGAGTTGGCTAACACTGAAAATAATGACTATTGCCCTCAATCAACAACTGGCTGCCAGGACAATAAGCTTGGTGTAAGAGATACTTTAGGCGTATGCAACCTTAACTGCTTGTGCGCACCTGACTCATTCACAGACTTCCAGTGCGTAAAGGACCAGTGCGAAGCAGAATGTGACAGTAGCGACGACTGTGATGATGGAGATGTTCACACCGCAGACGGTTGCCTTGCCAACTGCATATGCGGCCACGAGACACAGCCTTACTGCGGAGACGGCATAAAGAACGGCGCTGAACAATGCGACGGAACAGATGGAGTAGGAGCTAACCAAGAATGCAACAATGATTGCCAACTGATTGACCTTGGCTTCTGTGGAGACGGAAAACTTGACACTAACGAGGAATGCGATTACAACAACGGATTAGTATGCACTCCTGCCTGTGACAGCTCATGCAACTATTGCGACGCTAATTGCAATACCCAAACCGTGAACGGCGACGCTTGCCCTCCGACAGATGTCTGTGGTGATGGCGTAATGACTGGAACTGAACAGTGCGATGCTGGCAATGATAATGGCATAGGATGCACTCCTGGCGGCTGCGGCATGACTTGCAACTATTGCGACTCTGACTGCACAACCGAAACCAACTTCGGAGGCATCTGCTGCAACCCAGCAACTGAATGCTGCTACGCAGGCGCACCTGGATGCGGAACACCCGGAGTCCCAGAGTTCCCATTGTTCACCTTGGGGCTTGCAATTGTTGGCGTTGGCTTAGGCCTTGCATTGTTAAGGAAGAAGTAAAACTCTTTCAAATTTTTTCTTTTTTTCTTCTTTTTTTATTTTTCTCTTTCTTTTTCTTCCAAAACCTTTTCGCAACTCAATCTTTTCTTCCGGAAAATCATAAGTAGGTTTTATTAAGCACTGGTGAGAATGATTGTGTTATGATTTTGAATGAGCCTATAACTATTTTTGAGGAAGCTGGTAAGCAATTGCTTTTCCAGGCGAAACATTTAAATATTACCTCAATAAAGGTATGTTTATACCATAAAAGAGGTATTAATATGCTGACACCAAAACAAATCAGGATTTTCCAAGCCTTTATGGAAAAGCCTCACAAGGAAATGACATATAGGGAGATCAAGGAATATTGCAGGGAGAAATCCAATTCGATAATACAGAAAGCAGTCATTAAATTCCTTGCGGATGAGCTTATCCTTAAGCGCGAAGTAGGAAACATCATCCTGTACAGGGCAAACCTGGATAACACACTGGTTTTCTCTTATTTTGACATCTTAGCAAAAGAAAAATTGCCTAAGGCAGTTAAATTATGCTTAAAGCTTATAAAAGAAGAGGTGTCTGACATGGCCTTTGTTTCCATTGTTCTCTTCGGCTCCTATGCTGAAAGCAAGCATACAGAAAAATCAGACCTGGACATCGCATTATTTGTTGGCTCAGGCGAGGATAAAAGGAAATGCAGGCTCGCAATAAAGTCAGCGGGATTAAAATGCGTGCTCGCCATTGACGCGCACGTCTTCACTCAAGATGAGCTGCTGGAAATGCTAAAGGATAAACAGGAGAATCTTGGAAAGCAGATTGCAAAGAAGCACCTCGCAATCCATAACCCCTCAATATTTTATTCAATTATAAGCCAAGGTATAGAAAATGGATTCAAAGTTGCATATTAAAAGGTCTGAAAATGAGCTAAAGCTCTCGGGCATCATCTTTGCGATTAGTGAGGATCTGAAAATCCAGACAGATACCTTTGATATTAAAGACCCGGAAACATATTACAGCTCAGTAATATCCCATTGCTATTACTGCATATTTTATTCTGCAAAGGCTTATCTCCTCAACAAAGGCATCAGGATAACTGCGCCAAGAGAGCATAAGAAAGCATACGAAGAATTCAAGAAATTCGTTGATAGCGGGGAGCTTGATGTTGAATTGCTAAGAATGTATCATGAAGCAATAATCAGGGCTGACGCCCTGCTTGGAATACTCAGAGAAGAAAAGCAAAAAAGAGGAAAATTCACTTACAGGACATTACCACAGGCAAACAAAGAGCCTGCAAAAGGCAGCATCGCGCATGCAAAGACATTCTTTCAGCACATCAACATGCTATGCAATACCTGATCAAAATATAAAAATAATTTTATCTCGCTTTCTCTGCGCCGAATCCCTTGTTCCTTAAGCCTCGGCTTTTCTTTCCTGCGCTTGTCAAGCCCCTGAACACTCTGCCTTTCTGAGCAGCTATGTTTCGCAGGTTGATGTCGTTCATGATGTTCGGGTGGTGCCTGTCTATCATGATGATCTCATACCAGTAGTTCTTCCCGTCTTCTCCAGAGTAGTATGAGTTGAGGACTTCGCAGTTGGTAAAGCTCCTCGCTGCTCTCTCCTCTGCTATCTGCTGGTAGTTCTTGTCCAGGATTTTCTTCTGTCGTGAAGCCTTGGGCCTTCTGCCGCCTTTGATGTCCGGCCGCATCTTCCCGCCACGCCTGACTCTCTGCCTTACAATGATGAAGCCTTGCTTTGCCTTGTATCCGAGGCTTCTTGCCCGGTCAATCCTTGTCGGATGCTCAACCCTCACAGTCGTGGGTTGTCTTCTCCACAGAATTAGCCTTTGCCTCTGGATTTCCCCCAGGTTCTTCTTAGGGCTCTTCCAGAGCTCCCTAACATACTTGTACATTCCCATATTACTTAGCCTCCATTATCATCTCAATTTATTCAATTGCTCAGGTTCAGGCGAGCTAAGCCCACATCCCTGAATATTGACGATAGAAAAACAGCTCATTTATAAAGATTATGATAATTTCATTTTCACAAATTATTTAAGAAACCTGTCCTTTACTTTTCAATAAAAGGGGTTTGCAGTGATGGAACAAGACGATAATACAACAGAGCTGGGCGGTAATATCACCCTGGTTGGCTTTAAGGAGATTGAGAGGGCTGAACTGGTTGTTGTGAAGAAGATTGTGGGCAGCTATGCGAGGAAGCTGAGCGACACTGTTTCTGGGTTTGAGGGCATCGTAATCAATCTGAAATTAGTGCACAAGTCAGAGGAAGGCAACCCGAAGTATGAGCTGCACGCAAAGGCAATAATCAAGGGCAACCCAATGGTCACCGAAGTGGTTGACAGGAATCTCTTTGTCGGCCTGGATGATGTCCTGAAGAAGCTTTTGACCTTGACAAGCAAGGAGTAAGGCAGCATTACTAGCAAAAACATCGCGGGGTTAAAGCGCTATAAGAAAGAATAATTAATTTGATACCAGCTTCTCTTCAGCCTTCTTCTCTTCTGTTTTCGCTTCTTCTTTTTTCTCTTCCTTCTTTTCAGGCTCTGGCTCAGCCCCTTCCTTCACGCCGAGCTTTGCAGCCAGCTTGTCCTTCATGGTCTCAGGCTCTTTCTTCTTGGGCTCTGACTTAACCGCACCCTTGAACTCAAATCCTTCAAGCTCTGCCTTGACCACACCATCCTCCTTGACAACATGGACCTTGACGTGATGCGGAGGATTCTTGATGCCATGCTTCCACATGTGCTCGTTCAAGTGCATCCCCAGCTGAATCTCCTCAGACTTCATGTGCTTCTGCAAGAACGCTCTGATGGTGCGGATGGCCCGGGGAGTCTTCTTGTGCTTGACAACAGGCCTTGTGCTTTTTCTCAGCGGAATGTTATAGCTCCTTTCAATCTTTTCTTTTGGTTCCTTCTTCGCCATCAAAAATCACCCGTGATTTTTGGGGCTCCAAAAAAACTTGTTTTTTTGTTAGCCATGATAATCAGTCCTTATGATTATGCCTTAATCTTGCTTCTTCTCCAGTTCCTCTTGACCTTGGTGTGCCTTCCAGGATGAATCCTCCTGTTCTTGCCATAAATCTTAGGCACGGTCCAGTAAGGAGCCCATTTAGCCTGGACTCCCTTCTTGATAAGCCTCTTCTTCTTTGCTCTTGGCTTGTATCGTGACATTTTTATTCAACCTTTTGCTCAGGAGCAGGTACTGGCGCAGGCGCAGATGCGGGCGGCGCA
>Ga0315275_10003863_pt1 | contig 13913 bp, 8 predicted proteins | sample YL17G03_0_MG_FD_205557 | JGI IMG/M metagenome (GOLD analysis project Ga0315275, IMG submission 205557) | Sediment microbial communities from Yellowstone Lake, YNP, Wyoming, USA - YL17G03_0 | ecosystem: Environmental > Aquatic > Freshwater > Lake > Sediment | place: USA: Wyoming | collected... | reverse complement strand
TGACAAGATAACCTTTTCTACGATTGATTGAATATCTTAGCTATTGATTTATATTTTTTGAGAGTAAGGGATGCAGTTTTATCATTCGCTGAGGCTGCATCCCTTTTGCTTTTTTATCCTCCTCCTTCATTTATGCACTCGTACTTCGAGCCCCCTGTTATTAAATCCCACCCGGAAGCAAAGGAATCTAATTTGGGCTGAAAAATTTTTTTTATTTATACGGGCTGAACCGTTGGATTCCGATGGCGATGGCTTTAGCAACATTGCTGAGATACCTGTCAGAACCTTCCCTGGCGACCCAAAATTTTATAAATGGACAGCTGATTTTGATAAGGATATAAAGATCGATATCACGGTCTATCGTTCTAACATTGAGGGTAGTATGTCCACCCTCTTCTGGTACTGCGGCCTAAGGCATGAACTGGGAAGCAATCCTTCCGGTCTCCCTATAGATTCACTCCTTTAGGAAGATTAAAGCAATTTGACAAAAACACTCTTTTATGCAATTATGTTTCTACGTGTCTTTCATTTAGAAAAGTTGAAGTTTTTCTAAAGATCGGAATAATATGAAGTTACAAAATAAGCACGCTCTTTTCTTCATCTTAATCCTTCTTTTGGTTATAGGAATTTTAGGAGCCGTTTATTTTTTCTTCTTTATTCACAAAAAGGTCAATCATAAGAAGTCAAGTGGTTATTTAACCATCCTTGATTTCGACGGGGATAGGAAAACCGATATTGCTGTCTACCGCTCAAACAATGGCGGCTGGTATATCAACCCCTCTTCGGGTGCCGCGGACTATATAGTGGGTTGGGGTGGAACCGGATACACACCTGTTCCAGGCGATTATGACGGAGACGGAAAGACCGATATTGCCGTCTACCGAGAGAGCACAGGGGCTTGGTATGTCATGCCCTCTTCGGGTGGCCCACCTTACAGCAAGGGGTTGGGAGGCGATCCCAGCGACAAACCGGTCCCTGGAGATTATGATGGAGATGGAAAGACCGATATTGCCGTCTACCGAGGGAGCACAGGGGCTTGGTATGTCATGCCCTCTTCGGGTGGCGCACCTTACAGCAAGGGTTGGGGAGGAGATCCGTTAGATGTTGCTGTCACCACAAACCTCACTTCGAATTATTGAAAGGCGAGAGTTATGGAATTTTCATTTATTAAGGAGGGGCGCAGACGAATCAGCCTACTTATATCTCAGATTCTTTTCCAATATTCAAAGGAATCACCTTTATGAAAAACGATAGCATACTCAGAAATTATTGAGCGACCTCCTTTTCATCGCGTCTATCCGTGCCTCCTAAACCAACTTTAAAAACAGATATTCGAAGGGGGTCCATATCCACCTATTGGGTCCTTTTATAGATCATGATCTTTTCCATCCCCTTTCCCTCAAATCGAGCGGGTTCAACAAAATCCCTTTTAATGGCTTCGCCATTTCCAGGAAAGTCGATGATCTCTCCCTCCTCAATGGCCAAATAGAGAGCCTTTTTTTCTACCATGGATGCCTTTATCTTATTGAATCTATCTTTATTGAAATAGATAAATTCTAAGTTCCCATCCGCGTAATAGGCAATCCGTGGAACAGTTGTGTAGATGGTCATTCCTTTCCCAGATTGGTTTTTAATCCATGTTCCTCCCACTTCTTGGGCAAACGATTGTATCTTTGAGGTTTCAAGATCTTAGGAAGAACGATCGCTGCCACTATGAAGAATAATATCCCCCATACAATTTTAAATCTGTTTTCTGTTTTGGATCGGAGAAATAAACTGCCCCGCAGCAGCCGCCGGCCCAGAGGGCCTCTGGCCCGGAGGGAGCTGCGGGGCATTAAAATTCAAAACCTATTTTCATGTTGTCATTCCTGTGAAAGCAGGAATCCAGTTTATATTGGTTCCCTGTTTTCACAGGGACAAGTCTGGATTCCCACCTTCGTGGGAATGACAGATAAGGTAAACTTATAGCAAGCTACATGGAATTATCAATTTAAAACTCTAAGACATTTCGCCTTCGGCGAACCTGTTTTCATCCGCCCAGCAGAGCTGGGCGGTATTAAACAGGTATTTTTATTAAAGGTAAGTCAGAAAATGAGGAGTTTTTGGGGCCGGAGGCGTGATCAGGGTGGTGTAAAATCTTAAGAAATAGGATAGGATTCAGGCTATAGAGAGGGTGAACAGATCAAAAATAATGAACAAGGATTTGAAGAATTGGGCATTTTTTTTAGCATCTCAAATTACCTTAATTATGAAGACTGTGATGCCTGTCCTTCCCAGAAGCTCCTATTCCGGCTTGCCCTCTTCTTAAGATACAATGGAAGCCTCTTCTCTAAAAGACCGACTCTATATCCGAGAAATCTAAGGGTGGTATCGGCCAATGCATAGGGGATCCAGCTCTTTTGTCCATTGGCAGACAAAAAAATGAGTTCCTCTCTCAGATACTTGATCCCCTCTCCTTCTGGTCTCGTTAAATTCCTGATCCATCGGTTTCTATTAAAGAAAACACCTATATCAAAATATCTTTTAAACTGTGTGGCTAAGGAGTAATTATGTGAATGGTATACAACAGCATCAGCTTGATAGGCTATCTTGTAACCCCTTTGAAGGAGCTTTGCGGCCAAAAACATATCTTCATCCATAATGGTTTTTTCAGGAAACCCACCCACCTCCGTATAAGCTCCTTTTTTTATCGCGGAGAAGGCATTTGAAAAGAAGAAGGTCTTAATTCCAAGCCTCGGTAGATCTTCGATCCCCTTGACCACCTCTACTGAAGGGTAATTAAAAGACCTTGCAAATACTTCTATTGGATTGGCATCTATTATCGGTATCTGCTTGCCATAAGAAGCTGCAATAGTTGTATTCTCCAGAGGGTTAATCAAATTTTCAAGAGACCTATTCTCTTTAAACAAAGCATCCTGGGTCATAAAAACCAGAACATCGCCTATGGCCCTGGAAGCAGCAAGGTTTCGCGTACCTCCATGGTCAAAGGTTTTGGCATCTATTTGAATGAAGTCAGCGCCGAAGGCTTTGCAAATATTTTGGGTATCGTCATCAGAAGAAGAATCGACAACCAATATCTGGACTGGCCTGAACGTCTGCTCTCCTAATATCTTAAAGAGTCGTTCCAGGTACCTCCCACCGTTTCTTGTCGGGACAATAACTGAAACCTTCATCCTTCCTCCACCCACGGGCTTTTGGAGTCTTCAGCCCTGCCGAATCAGATGTTGAATCTATGCGTGCAAAAACTTTTTAATCTTTTTTATCAAGAAATCTTTTTGCCACACAGGGGTCATCATGTTCAGCAAATACCTATTGCTTATTTTCTTATTCTTCATCACTATTGTTCTCTTTTTTAACATCCTGGGAAACATTCTTAATGCATCGATCTTAGCTTTGAAATACAATCTTAAACGTTTGTGCTTTATGGCAAAATAGACAAATTCTGTTAGCGCCCCTATCAGGAACTCAGGAAGACATCTTATGAAGACTCCAAAGGGAATATCCTTTATCCTCACAAACTCGCTGTTCCTCAGGGTGTAGTAAATTGCTATGTCACTCATTGCGCCGATCGAAGACCGCACTTTGTGGTAAACAACGGCTGTTGGAACGTACAAAACCTTCCAGCCCTGTAACTGCGCCCTAAAGTTCAGATCAGTATCCTCATGGATCAAAAAGAAGTCCTCATCCAAAAACCCTATCTCCTCTATCATCTTTCGCCTGTAAAGGGCTGCCCCTGCACAAGCGCCGAAGACAAATTCTCTTTGGTTGTATAACAAGGCTTTCTCCCCTTCGCCTCGCTTAAACCCTTTAAAAGATGTGGAAAACCCATCCCCTCCACTGTCTATAATGTCGGTGCCGTAAACGACAAGTTTGGAGGCGCATATTCCAACCTCCGGATCGTTTTCCATGCTCATAACAAGCTCTTCAAGCCATCTTTTGTCAGGCTCTGTGTCGCTGTTTAAAAGGGCTATATACTCGCCGTTAGCGTGCCTTAACCCTTCCAAATTACCACCTGCAAAGCCTAAGTTTTTCTTGAGAGGGATCAGTTTGACAGGCGGAGGTGACTGGTTCTCTTCCAAAAACCCTTGTACTTCACACAACGAATTATCTGAGGAACCGTTGTCCACAATCATAACTTCGAAATCTCTAAAGTCTTGACATCGTATGGCTTTCAAACACCCTGCGGCTAATCGGCCCCTGTTATAATTTACAACAATTATGCTCACCGTCTTTATCATTGGTTAGATCGAGTGGCCTAATTAAAAAGATAAGCGAAAATCCATTCGTCACGCATCGTCCAATACCGGTTCGACCTATGATGTTTCCTCAGGTACTAATTTGGCCTGTGAAGCCCTCCGCCAGCGTAAAATTTAAAGCTCATCTCGTACTCACGGATGTAACCAGGTGTCTTATAGAAGATCCTGTCCGAATTAAGCCAGGTTCAGAATGAGCTTAAATATTTCTTCAACCACCGACTCACTCCGACACTTTATTCAGAAACACTTGTTTGGACATGTAGGTGATAAATCGGCAACCTTTGCAGCAATCGGGTGGATCGGACGAATAAAATTTTTTTCTGAAATCGTTGTACAGGTTCCCGTTCCAGATCTCCTTAATAGCATTCTTATAGATATTACCCAATACCGGCCTTTCCGGAATACAGCATGGCGTTACGTCTCCTTCAATATTTATGAAAGCACGCCGGAAAAGATTATCGCAATATCTGATTTTTTCACCCCCTCTACCAGCCAACCGTTTAAGGTCTGCCTTCCAGCGGTCAAGCAACGCCTTGAATGAAATCTGAATTTGAACCCGCAGTTCCTCAATAAGAACCTCTCCCACCACTGCTTTTGCATCCAAGAGATGCTGCTTTGTACCGGCAACGATCTCGGCAGCCTTTGTCTCAATAGCGGGGTAATCCAGGAAACTCTCAGGGGATGGCAGAGTCTCATAATAATTCTGTGGCAGTTCTTTAATAATCAGATCGTCCCCCCGGACTGGGACATTGGCGTCTGCCTCTGTGTCAGGAAATGGATCAGGCATTGTGACCATCAGATTAAGACGCTCTCCCTCCTTCTGGGTGAGCTCATAATAAGCGTTATATAGAGACTTGTGCAGATTCAGATCCTCACCGCGAACATGCGGGTAACAAATGATCAAAGGAAAGAAACCCACCCTTGGCACTTTCAGAGCGTGAGCCAGCCGCACCATCTCCGGCATCTCTTTTATAGTACTGCCCATTACAGTATACACCAACCCAATGCTAGGATTGATTTTACTGGGAAGAAGCTCACAAATTCTCGTAAGTAATCGGATATTGTTGAGCAGTTTCCTGAAGTTCGCGCCCAAGCGAATTGTCTCGCAGGTGAGTTCTGTCGCACCATCAATTGAAATATCAATCGTCCCGGCAAGTGGGAGCAGTCGGATTAGTAGTTCTTTGGAAAAAAGAGTACCATTGGTAGTAATATGTAGCCTCGCCCCGTAGTGGGCCAATTCTTCGATCTTTTCTTTCAGTCGTGATGTGCATAAGGGTTCTCCGTTCAAAGTGAGGCAGTACTCGTAAGCCCACGGCAAGGATTCTTTTGCGACCCTAGTCAACGTTTCGTCCGACCAGTTCTGCCTGTTATATAGGCTGCGAGCTTCTTCGGTTCCGTGCGTCAGACAATGGAGGCATCTCAGGTTACAAAAAGTCGTCGTCGTAAAGCTCACCCATTGAGGCATTGTTTCGAAAGAATAATCTTGAGTCACAAGTTGCAGCGCACCCATCCTGGCGTTTAACTCCTTCAATTGCAAAACCCTCAACATTTAGAATTCCTTAGAAATCGGTTTTTTGGTGATCATCAGAACATCGTGGAAACCAACCCATTCGCGTTCGCTATAGCAGGAAATTTGAATTTCCGGGATTTTTTCTACAACCCCTAGGACGAATGAAGGAGAGCTTAAACTTATACCATAATTCTCATATCCCTCATATTCTTTAAAACCGAAGCCCCTATCTAGAAATCCTCGCATTGCCTCTGCAAAACGTTCATCTGGAAGTAACTTGAGATATTTTTCTTGGACTGTCGGTGTAAATCTTCCAATAAGTGTAATGATTGCAACGCCCCCATCGGATAGGGACCGTACAAATAGTTTTATAGCTTCTCTGAATCTTTCTTCTTTAAGATGCGTCAACAGTGATCCGCACCAAATCAAATCAAACGTTGAATCAAATTTTATGTCATCAAACCTTTCCTTGGAGTAGATCCCTTCAACATTGAACGTCTTCCTACAAAAATCAACAGCCTCCTTGTTTAGATCACAGGCAACGATATGGCTTTCGGGTAAAAACTTGACAAGATGCCGCAGTACGCGGCCAAAGCCACAGGGTAAATCAAGCACATTATGAAAACGTGTGAGACCGGTCAACATCATCGCATGAGAGATAACATAAACGGCACTTAGTCCAACTGTTAAATATTGTTCTAAACCATGATCAAACATGTCATCCCTCTCTGATATTGTTTTATCAATGGTTGAACCCTGATAGTCCACGAACCGCATCAGGATGTCCTCAAACCTCTTCCGCATGTTGACCTCTCTAATTTTAGGGACCTGAATAGGCTGTAATCCTGTTAGTAATAAAACCGCTTATCGAAGCAAATTCTTAACCACGACAGAAACTTCAAACACATAGAATTCAGAAACTCAGAGTACTTGATCAAATCCCCCAGAAGAGAGCCTTGGGAGACAGGCCAACGGGGTGAATTTGCTCACCATCCCTAACAGGTTCCTCTTTCATTCTGGGTTTCGATATCATTCGAAACTGGTTTTTGCATAACGATCAGGGCTTGTATAAATGGATTCGGGTCATCAACAAAACCCCCTAAAGTTAAATACTCCGTCCATTCCTTTTCGAGGTATCCGAACTCAACTTCTCAAATCATAGTTACTATTGACTCAAATTCTCAAATCCATATTTACCCTGTTGTTGCATTAAATTCGGCGCTCAGATTCATCAAACCTTTGGCAATTAAGGGACGACTCTTAAATCAATGTCATCTGCTGGATTAAACAAATGGTTACGTTTGGAAGAAATCATTAAATTGTTGGAAACCGACTTTCCATGATGGTATCCAGTTAATTCAACCGGACCTTTATGCAACAATAGGGTTTACTCTGTTTAAGAAAGTTTAGATACTTTTACGCCTCCGTTTATTGAAAAATTATCTTTACTCGTGCAAATAATATTTTCCCGATAGACTTGGTACTTTTTGATGCTCATTTGACGGCTATTATTACGTCTTGGAGGGAATTTAAGAAATCTTTTCTTCCAGACCAAAAACCGTAAATAATCTCATTTACACCCAAGCCTTGCCTAATGTAAAGGTCTCTAATAAATTTTTCATCGTAAGCAACTACAAATTCAGGGATGTCTCGATCTGCTACGCGGCAGATTCCATCAATATATTCAAAGGGAAACCCAATTGTATTCAATTTTGCATCGATGCATGCTAACGATTCCGGGTTCAGGAGAAAGTAAGTAATCATACATCTTCCATGCGGCTTCAGGACCCGTGCAATTTCTTTGAGGTAGTTCTCCATATCTCTGGGGAGCATGTGTGTAAATACTGACGTGGCAGACACCACATCAAATGTTTCAGTTTCATAATCGAATTCAAACTCAGAAGATTTAATTTTCCCAGCAGGATTATAGTGCTTATTGAAAATATCTGCCGACTTAAAATGAAAATTTGGATAGGCTTTATATTTTTCTCTGCACCAAGAAATTCCCTTGGAAACTATATCAAATCCTTCATAAACACCTTCCTCACTTAAATATTTTGTTAAGGGTCTGGCAATCCGTCCAATCCCGCATCCAACATCCAGCACTTTTTCATTTGGTCTGAGCCTGGCACGTCCAAGCAGAAGAAACCCTGTAATCCCTTCCCCCACTTCCTTAAAATCTTTTACACTTTTCGATCCATCGCAAATCAACTCTAAAGGAGGAACCAAATCATCATCAAAACCAGGTTGACTCACCTCTTGTGATATTGATATGTTTTTACCGGAATGCACTTCATGCTTCTGCTCCTCCAAACCAAAATATTCTCTTAAATAGTCTCTGTAAGAAAAAGCCTTATCCCTTGCTTCCATAGATACCCTAAAATGTTTCATAATATATTCCTGCATTCCAACAACCTCGTCAAAATGCAACTGTCTGTCTTCTGTTTTAACTACGCTCCTGTTATGTCTTCTATGCAAATTCAACGGCCTATTAACATAAGAAATCCTCCCGTTTCTTAGAAGCCAAACATAAAAGAACCAATCACCACAAATCTTAAAATCAAGTATTTCCTCTGGAATAGAGGATATATTAATATTCTTAAACAAAACTGCTGATACATTTGGGATTGTATTCTTTATAACCAATGTATCCGAAATCTCTTTTTCTCCATACCTTACATAGTCCTTTCTCCATTTTTCATTATCAATGTCATTTGTATAATCCAGATAATTCTCGGCCAATACTTTTTCGTTTTCATCTATCTGCTTAGACTCGCAATATGTCAAGATTATATCCTTTTCCTTTTCCATGTTTGCGACAAGCTCCTCAAGAAAGCGCTCCTCACATAGATCATCGGCTTCCGCAATCCAAACATAATCACCTTTTACCATCTGTAATCCTTTTATCCACTGTTTAAAAGCCGATCCTGAATTCACTTCGTTCTTTACTATCCGCATGTTTAATTCTTCTTTTAAATAACTTTCTGCGATCTTTACACTATTGTCAGTCGAGCCATCGTCTAGAAAAATAATCTCGTAGATGGGATATGTTTGATTGGCTATACTACTTAATCTCGATTTAAGGTATCTTGCATAGTTATAATTCGGAATAATCACGCTAACCCTTTTATAATCATGACCTAATAATCCAAGGAGTTTATAGACATAATCCGCATAATTAAAACTCTTCTCAATTAATTTGGAACCATTTTCCCCCAAGACCGTTCTCTTCTCCGTATCACTAATCAAATCTACAACTGCTTCGGCCATTTTCTCTATATCCAGATATGGAACCAGGATGCCTGTATCTTCGCTCACAACATCTCTAAAGCCTCCGGCGTTTTCAAACCCTATAACCGGCAATCCAACACTCATTGCCTCTAAAACCACAGACGGAAACGGGTCTTCTCTCGAAGTGAGTAGATAGATGTCAGCAGCCGCATAAAAAAGTGATACATCCTCTTGAGTAGGTACAAGGATTATATTTTTTTCAAATTTAGAATTAAGGCCTGTTAATTTTTCAATTTCGGGGTGAAGATTCCCCAGCCATAAGAAAAATATATCGCTCCTCTTTCTCGTCACCGTTTCTGCAACTTCTAAAAATATATCTGCGCCCTTCCTGTGATCGCCATACCCTACTCCTATTATTATCTTACTATCCTCGGGTAAGGAAAATTTATTTCGAAATGTTGTTCTTGCTTCATATTTATTATCTTTATGTTTATTCAGACTATATAATCCCTGAGGTAAAATAAAGGTTTTTTGATCGTCTATTTCAACTATCGTCTTGAATTTCTGTTTAACATAATCGGATGGAAAGACTACCCTCCAGGAATGCTCAACCAATAGGGCTGCATTCTTTTCAATCTTATATTCCCTAATAAGGCTGGGTAACTCATGCACCAAGGTTATCGTTTTAATGCCCTTTTCATGAAGTAGTTTAGCGATGTCTCCACTCACTACAGTGTTACAGATTGCCTCTCTTATCCCTAATTTATAAAGATTAATAATTAATTGGCTTTTTTCGTCATCTGTCTTATAGTCTCTTTCCAAATTATAAACAGTTGAACATTTTGAAAAATCGGACTCCAGCTCCCCTCCTGATTTTAATATTACATGAACCTCATAGTTGAATTTAAGTTTAAGCATTCTTACCACATTTAATAATATAAGTTGTGCTCCATGACGATGCGCATCATGAGAAACACATACAATCTTCTTTATCACTTTCTGTCGGTAATACTCTATAAGTGCTTGAGCTGTGGCATGGAGATATGCGTATCCATATCTCCTATCTGGCTCCAAATACGCCGCTTCCGCCCATTCGTTCCAAGCATTAACAAAAACTAATCTTTCCCCTGGCTCAAAATTTTCATGTGTAAAAGAACATATATGTTCAAGCCATTCTTTATATTTTGCCGGACTGGAATTGGCGAGAACTATTCCCTTGCCCGGTCTACGTGCTTCATTGTCCCAACCAGGACATATGCCTCTAAATTTCTTGTAATCGGGCTGATTGTAATTCTTGGAGAAATCCACTGCACTGCAATAATCAAATATTTTTCCCCTATATTCGCTATTGACTACATTAAATTGATCCCTGATATCTCGTAACGGATAAGTGTTAGGAGCAAACTCAATAGCAGCGTCAAATCCTATCTCGCGAGGATCCATTTGTTCAAAAGAATGAGTGCAAGCCAAATATATTTCTCCGATGCCATTTTCATAGCACCACTCTCTCCATCTCCCAGCCGTTTTCTGGAGATTAGGCCTCAAGGCTGGTCTATAGAAAATCAATAAGGGCTTAGAATTTATTCTGATATATCTATCATCTTTCAAATATTTAGAGGCATACTCTATAAAGGCTATATCATCCTCAGGAGAGTGGTTTTGCCCGATTAATACCTCCTGATCCAAGCCGTCCCAGCGCCTTGTCCAGTTTTCGTTTACCCAATTTAGACAGAACGGGAAATTCAATTCCGGATTCGAAAGAAATACCTCTAACGGGCTCTCAAGCAATCTCTTGCCATGAAACCAGTAAAAATGGAAGGAAAATCCATAAATACCATATTGCCTTGCTAATTGAATCTGCCTTTTCAGAATCTCGGTGATTCTCAAATCGTAAAACCCAAGCTCTCCGGGTAAACGTGGTTGATAATGTCCAACAAATTGTGGAACAGCCGCCGTTACGTTCGTCCACTCAGTAAATCCTTTGCCCCACCATTCGTCATTTTCTGGAATGGGATGAAACTGTGGAAGATAAAATGCTATAAGTTTAATATCCGTTTCTGGTATATAGGGATATGAGATAGGAACATAATCCTTGCTTTTCTGAGTTCTCATTTTAAATATGAAGTTAAAGTAATCTTCATCAGATCCCTGATCATATTGTTTCTTGCTTCTCGGAGAATCAGTTAGAGTAATTTCTTGATACAATCCATTCTCTCGCTTTTGTACCGCTCCTGTCGTACTGTTCAACTTCCTTATTATCTTTCCTTCCAGAACCATTGGCTCTGAGGTTTTTAAATAGTAAATAAATTTTCTTAGACTGTATTTGTTGACGCTCCCTAAGAAGCCTTTTGGCTTCATTAAGGCATTAAGAATGATCTTCGCAAATAGTCTCCGTTTAGTATTCGCAGGGAAAATTTTATCTCTCACCCTGTAATAAACTGTCAATGCTCTCCAGCCATGGGAACGATAGATATGGCTTAATGCTGCCACCTTTTCCGTTACCACTCCCTCAAGATGAGATATGTGGGCCTTCTTTTGGCTTACGATTTCATTGAATCTGACAATGATCCCTTCCTTCTCTACCAGGCCTACCCTCAGCCCTCCTGTCTCCGCCTCCTTCTCCCTTACCACATCCTCCAGATGGGATATGTGGATATCCCTCTGACAAAGGCCCTCGTTAAGTCCCTCTATTACTTCATCTCTTTCAGAAAGGATACCTGATAACTCCGCGATCTTCGAATCCTTCTGGCTTATTGTCTCTTTGAGACTCCCTATCTTTCTTTCCTTCTCTACCAGGCCTACCCTCAGCCCTCCTGTCTCCGCCTCCTTCTCCCTTACCACATCCTCCAGATGGGATATGTGGATATCCCTCTGGCTTACTGTCTCTTTGAGACTCCCTATATCGCGATCCTTCTCCCTTAAGGCAGATTCTTTATCCCTCAATACACCATCAAATCGTCTCCTTTCTGTTTCAAATGAATAACTTCTGGTTTCAGTAATTAAATTCTTTACATAATTTAACCTATCGAAAATGGGAGGTTTATGTTCAAAAAAGTTGATTGCTTTTTCATATATATCAATCAATAAATTTACATTTTTTTCTGCTGAAAACCTCTCCTCAACAATTCCTCTGTTCGCCATACCCATATGCTTAGTATATTTTTGTATCTCGTCTATCAAGGTCTCAACACTGAATCTCCTTTTAAGTCTCCTTCCCGAAAAATTACACTTTTGTATCTCGTCAATATTGTCCACGGTGACTAATCCGTCACCGCCGTCATAATCAAAAACAATTGCCGCCCTGCCACATGACATCGCTTCTAATATTCCTCTTCCAAGAGAGATACAGATATCAACTTGATTGATATGCTTTTCAACATCCCATTCAATATTTCCGGGATTTCCAATAAATTTCATCTCTAAACCCAGTCGTTTGCATGCCTCCGCTACAATAGATAGAGTTTGTTGGTCCATCCTTCTACTATTTACCAATACTCTTTTAGGCTCCTCATTTATCTCTTCAAGAGGATAGAATCTTTTTGTGTCTATCATATTTCTGAAAATTAGTATGTTATCATTAAAAATTCCTCTTTGTATTAAGTTACCTTTTACTTCTTCGCTAACCGCTAAAAATTTTGATATGTTTAAATCCTCGAGAGGGGGTTGTTCCAAAAAAGGGAGCACGCCATGGGAGAGAAATATTATGGGTGTATATGGAAAGCAATACCTCACCTCAATAGCTACCAAATTATGTGAAAGGTGTATCGCATCAAATTTTTCCTCTTTTATCTCCTGCAAGCTGCTAAATACAGGTATACCAAGTTGCAACGTCTTTTCGGTAATAATCCCGCCAATATATGGGGAGTATATGGCAACGTTACACCCCTTAAACATTAGTGTCTTGGCAAGTGTATAGGCAAAAGTTTCTGACCCAGTCAGGTCAAAATAATGATGGGTAGCGATTAATACTCTCACCAGCTATGACCTCCTCTATCTAATTAGACCAAATGGTAATATTAAATGGAAAACTTCCCTCTTCCTTCCGTAGATCTATTGCTGAAGCTTCACCATTTCCTCTATCATGATCTTCACAGTAACGCTGCAAAAATCACCCTGAATACCGCAAATATTCTTCCACTATTTTCCCAGGTACCCCCTCTGCCCTTATCTCACCACTATCAAGCCATACCGCTCTGTGACATATCTCCGTAATGGCAGGCATCCGGTGTGAGACAAAGATGGTTGTAGCTCCCCCATTTATTAAGTTAAGTAACGCATCTTTTGATTTCTTTTGAAATGCCTCGTCGCCTACAGAAAGGATCTCGTCGATCAGGAGTAATTTTGGGTCGGTATGAATCGCTACGGAAAAAGTAAGTCTGAGATACATACCGCTTGAGTATGTTCTTACCGGCATATCAATAAATTCCTTTATTTCAGAAAATGTAATGATGTCTTCCATCCTCTCCATAACTTCGTCCTTTGTAAGGCCAAGAAGCACACCATTTATGAGGATATTCTCTCTACCTGTAAGATCTGGATGAAATCCTGCTCCAAGCTCAAGAAGAGGCGTTATTTTTTGGGAAACCTTTATGCACCCTTTGGTCGGATAAATCGTCCCGAGGATTAAAGATAGTAGGGTGCTTTTCCCTGCACCATTCTTCCCTATTATGCCAAGGCACTCCCCCTGCTTAACCTTAAAACTCACTCCCTTAAGGGCCCAGAAGTTTGAATTGGAGTTCCTATTGATAAACTTAGGCAGGTTCACCAAAAATTCCTTGAACCCAGGCCTATCCCTTCTCATGGGAAATTTTTTCCACACATCCTCTATTTCAACGACATCATTCATAAGACTTCGTCCAACCTTTTTCCGAGTCTTTGAAAAACGAAGACACCCAAAAGTAAAAATATGAGAGAGC
>Ga0315275_10003860_pt1 | contig 13914 bp, 13 predicted proteins | sample YL17G03_0_MG_FD_205557 | JGI IMG/M metagenome (GOLD analysis project Ga0315275, IMG submission 205557) | Sediment microbial communities from Yellowstone Lake, YNP, Wyoming, USA - YL17G03_0 | ecosystem: Environmental > Aquatic > Freshwater > Lake > Sediment | place: USA: Wyoming | collected... | reverse complement strand
CTGTTCTAGTTGGGCTGCGGCCTGGGCCCGTGCCTTCTCGGCTGCCTGGTGCGCCGCTTCTTCCTGCGTGACCCGCTGCTTCAGCGTGGCGACCTGTTCGGTGGCAGCCCGGTATTTTTGATTCGCCGCATCCAGCTGGCTCTGCACCGCCGTCAGCTCGGCTTCCAGACGAAGGCGATTCTTCTCTGTTTCCAGCGCCGCAGCCGCCGCAGCACCGGAGCTTTGCTCTTGTTGGCTCCACCGGGCGAGTTGCTGCTGAACGGCGGTGCGTTCCTCTTGCAGAAATCTCTGGGTTTCTTCCAGCAGACTGGAGGTCTGTGCCAGCGCCTGCTCGGCGGCCCGACGGGCCGCCTCTTCCTGCGTCGCCCGCTGCGTCAGCGCGGTGACCAATTCGGAGGCCCCCCAGTACTTTTGGTTGGGCTCGTCCTGATTCTTTCGGGTGAGTGACAATTCATCAAGGTTATAATTGGCCTCGGTCACTTGGCCGTGGATGTCAGCAGAGTCAGTTCCTGAAACAAGCTGCATCTGTTTTTTCTTGTTCAGCATCGATCACCCTCATTAATCGGAGAAACGACGAGCCAATATCGCGCACCTATTATGTTATGTATGGAAACAGCGCCATGTACGGTATTTCGCTATGATGAAAGCTAGGGCACATAGGTATAACTGTCAAACAATCTTGCAATTCTGAACGAGTGCGAACGTGCCCCCTTGTTTGACTTGCGGAACTCGCTAGTGACGACGATCACGCGCACAATCGACGCGGATTGGATCGTCACTTGCCCTGAATCAAACACCAACGCAGATTGCTCACATGTCTGGTCGAGTGAGTATGTATCGAGGTGCCATTATCGTCCGGCCAGTTCACTGAACTGTCGCGTTTCCCGCCCATTGAGGCCGGGGACGACCGAGGCTGGGCCATGAATTGGTTGAGTTGTCGTCGTTCCCTCTCGGTCATCTTGATACATTCCGCTCCGTCCAGACGTCCCGTTAGCCAGCATACCGCTGCGAGCTCCACAGAAATGGGCGAATGGTGACCTGGCAGGAACAGGTCGGGCCTCAGGGCCTCCCCCTACTTGACGGCGACTGTGCGCTGAATTAAACAACCCGGCCCGGTGAGATCGAGGATCCGTCCATCGCGTACAAGAGCGCCGACAGTGATGATGACTGGAGAGTTGACTTAAAGGCTCGCTATGCCGAGCCTTCATAGAGACTCCCTCGTTAGATTAATGACGCCTATATATTTCCATGACTTCGCCCAGCTGCTTAGCCACTACGCTGTAGCCCGTTCCCAAGGCGAGAGGATTTGTGCCCTGGGTTTGCCCTCAGACTGCACTCGTTCCATTCGTATGAACTGACCGCATGTGGTGCCTACCGTAACAGCCTGTGACTGGCCTTGGGAAAGACCGTTCTTCGTGGAACTCAGGATGATGACAGTTAGATTTTCCCTTCTCCTTCCAGGCTTCTTGTGACATGAGACCAACCGTATCTTTTACAATGTTCTCCTCGTGTTTCTGATGATTATGGTTGATGAGATGTATTTGACTCTCTTTTTAGCCCGCTCGACAGACCCAGACAAAGCGCGAAAACCAACAAATTTGGTCGGTTGCTGGCGTAATTCCTCCAGCAGTTGAAGGAGTGGGCACTCTCCACTCCCATTTGTGCGTTCTATGATTTTGACTCTGCTCCAGCTGAACTCTCATTCCCCGCCTGTAAAAAGGCATAGCCCTACGAGTCGTTGGGGGAAATACCTCAAATGGCACGTATTGCGGCCCCTTGAACGAAGGGGAGATATTACCGAGGACTGAAGCCGATTGAAGAACGTTACAGGTCAGGCATGGCAGGGACAAAACACCTCAAGATACATAGTCATGTGCTCCTCTGCGTTCTCTGTTCAGATTCAACGTGGGACCTGAGCCACGTCGAATATGGTGGAGTGTGGATCTGTTCCTGAGGACGATCACCTTGTTGGAGCAAAAGAACGGAGGGTGAGACACGCTTCCGGTGAACGCGAGGACACTCGATGTACTGAAAGCCAGGGCAAGAGTCTGATCGCTCAAGACGGATTATGTCTTCTACAACAGGGCTGGAATCCGGATGGATGCGCGTGACTTACTGCGGGTGTTCTATCAGTCATGAAAAAAACAGATGTGAAACGCTTTCGGTTTCATGATCTGCGCCATACCATTGCCATTCGATTCGTGCAAGCGGGCGCGGACATCTAGACCGTGCAAAAGCTCGGACGATGAAAGACGATCTCGATGGTGATGCGGTATGCGCATCATCATTCGGAAAGCTTACGCGCTGGCATGGAGATACTGGATCGTGTTCCGGCAGGAGTTAGTACAGTTTTAGCACAATCGGCCAATCACGCTGTGGCCGTGGCCGAAAGCGAATCCGTTGCAAGCTGTTGAGAGAAAAGAGAGAAGGTTGGTTGCGGGGAGAGGATTTGAACCTCTGACCTTTGGGTTATGAGCCCAACGAGCTACCGGGCTGCTCCACCCCGCGGGCAGATGCTAACAAAGCGTTGAACGGCAAGTCAAGCCAGTGTTCGTGTATCAAAGTTGCTTTCGCTCACCTGCAGTGCTAAATCGATTAATATGCGTCTTATCTTTATGGGCACGCCAGATTTTGCGGCGACCTCTCTTGAGGCCTTGTTGAAGTCGGATGATGCCGTGGTCGGCGTAGTCACGCAACCGGACCGCCCGAAAGGGCGCGGGCAAATCCTCACGCCGTCACCGGTAAAACTCCTGGCCCTGCGAGCGCAGATCCCTCTACTGCAGCCACTCAAGATGAAGGACCCTGAATTTCTCCAGGCTCTGGCCGGATGGAAACCTGACTTGATTGCGGTCGCGGCGTTCGGGCGCATCTTGCCCCCGGCGATCCTCTCGCTTCCCCCCCGCGGTTGTATCAACGTGCACGGTTCCCTTCTTCCTAAGTATCGCGGTGCCGGTCCGATCCAATGGGCCATCATCAACGGGGAGAGAGAGACAGGCATTACGACCATGTTGATGGATGAGGGGATGGACACCGGCGCGATGTTGCTCCAAGAGGCCATTCCTATTACTTCTGACGATACGGCCGATACCCTCTCGCCACGTTTGGCTGAGCTCGGAGGCAGACTGCTGGTCGAGACGATTACCCGACTCAAGGCCGGCACCCTCGTGCCACGGCCACAAGATTCTTCACTGGCGACTTTGGCGCCCTTGCTGAAAAAGGAAGATGGTGTGATCGATTGGACCCTGCCTGCCACTGCTCTGGGAAATCGGATCCGCGGGCTCTCTCCCTGGCCCGGGGCCTACACAGCCGTGACGGGAGGTGACCGCTGGACGATCTGCCGAGCCCTGGCGCTCCCAGGACCTGTGACGAAACCGCCGGGGGTAGTCGTCGCTGTCACCAACGAGGCGATTCATGTTGCGACTGGAGAGGGAGTCCTTGCCGTGATGGAGGTGCAGCCGGCTAATAGCCGTCGCATGGCCGTCTCTCAATATTTGGCCGGCCACCCTGTTGCTGTTGGATTGAAGTTAGGGGGAGCGATTGATTCTTAGCGTCCTGCTCGATCATCAACTAATCACTATATTATTCCCGTCCTGATTTCCCTATGGCTTCTGGTCCTCGATCCTTATTCACGACCCAAACCGCACTGTCAGCGCGTGCGATCGCCCTCTCGTTGTTGGTGGAGTCCGACAAGAGCGAGGAGGGGGTCGATGTTTTGTTGGATCGCGCCCTCGCGCGATGTTCGTTCGACAGCAGGGACCGGGCCCTCACAGTGGAACTCACCTATGGCGTCTTGCGGCGCCTTGCGACCATCGATTGGCGGCTTGAACCGGTGCTGGACAAGCCGCTACTTCGCCTTCCCGTGGCCGTGCAGATGGTGCTCCGACTTGGGGCCTACCAACTCCTGTTTCTCGATCGTATCCCGCAGTCTGCCGCGGTCAACGAATCAGTCAACTTGGCCAGGGCCTTTGCCGGCACAGTGGGCAGGGACTGGAGTGGGCTCGTCAATGCGGTGTTGCGCTCGCTCTTGCGCCATCCGCCTCAGCCTTGGCCCAGCATGGATCATGATGCCGCGCAGTCCCTCGCCGTGCGGTACTCGATTCCTGGTTGGCTCAGTCGTCGATGGGTGGAGCGTCTAGGCGTGGTCTCTGCGGAAGCGGCCTGCGAGGGGATCAGCTCCGCGCCTCCGATGACGCTTCGGGTGAACCAGCTGGTTACGACCAGGGAGGCACTTCTCAAAACATTTACACAGGCAGGTATTGTGGCCAAGCCGACCAGCGTCAGTCCATTTGGTATCCTGCTTGGGGATGGAGGCTCTGTGCCTTCGCTCCCGGGGTTTCAGGAAGGGGCATTTTATGTCGAAGATGAAGCAGGGCAATTGATTCCTCCCCTCCTCGATCCTCAGCCTGGTGACATCGTGCTTGATGCGTGTGCGGCACCGGGAGGGAAATCGACTCATTTGGCTGCTCTGATGCAGAACAAGGGGACGATTTACGCCGTCGATAGGAGCGGGGCTCGTCTGGATCTGGTGCGAAGCAATTGTCGCCGACTCGGGGTTCAGATTGTCGTTCCGATTGTTGGCGATATTCGACAGCCACGTGAGTGGGTCCCCATGATCGAGACAGCAGGGCATCCCTCGGTGAAGAGTGCTAGCGTGGGCGAACCGTCGGTTGATCGGATTTTGGTGGATGCGCCCTGCAGCGGGCTTGGCGTGTTACGGCGGCATCCAGAAGCGAAGTGGCGAAAAGATGAAGCGGCGCTTCCTCGACATCAAGCGCTCCAATGTCAGATCCTCGAGGCGGTTGCCCCATGCTTGCGACCCGGCGGGGTGCTGGTCTATAGTACGTGCTCGACGGAAACGGAAGAAAACGAAGACGTTATCGAGCAATTCTGTCGTACCCAAGCGGAGTTCCAGCGTGAGTCCGTCGTCTCCTGGCTCCTGCCTTTGGCTCAGGAATTTGTCACCGACCAAGGTGCCCTCTCGACAGTGGGGAACCGCTTCTCGATGGACGGATTCTACGCCGCACGACTGAGGAAGGTTTTGTGATGGCACGCCCCATTTATATTGCGCCCTCGATCTTAGCGGCTGACTTTACCAGACTGGCCGACGAAGTGGCAGCCGTGGAACGCGCCGGGGCCGACTTTCTGCACATCGATGTCATGGATGGGCATTTCGTCCCGAATTTAACTATCGGTCCGCCGATCGTGGCGGCGATCAGAAAAGTCACCAAGCTGCCGCTCGACGTCCACCTCATGATCACCAACGCCGACGCCTTCATCGCTGAGTTCGCCGAGGCGGGAGCGGACTATCTCACGGTTCATGTGGAAGCTTGTCCGCATCTCCATCGAACGGTGCAATCGATTAAGGAACGAGGCGTCAAGGCCGGGGTGACTCTGAATCCGGCTACCTCGCTTAGTACGATTGAGGAAATCCTCCCTGAGGTCGATTTGGTCCTGATCATGTCGGTCAATCCTGGCTTCGGCGGTCAAAAGTTTATCGCCTCCTGTCTGCAGAAGATTTCCTCAACTCGTGCCATGATCGATCGGGCTGGGAGTCGTGCGTTGCTCGAAGTGGATGGCGGCGTGAAGATCGACAATGCGGCTCAGGTGCTCGCTGCGGGAGCGGATGTCTTGGTTGCCGGGTCGGCTATTTTCTCTAGTCGTGATTATGCCGCAACGATCGCTGCGATACGCGCAGCCGGCCAACCTTTTCCCACGACGCCGCAGCGCGTCTCCGCTCACTGATAGGCCTCGCGGGTGGATATTTCTTCCCTCATCGATAGCCTTCATCCTCTCGAAGTCAAAGTCTTGTCGACCTTTGAGGCGAATCCCTCCGTGGTGCTTCAGACGGAACAGTTGATGCAGTCATCCGGCTTAGAGCCATCGCAGTTGAGTATGGCGGTCGAGTGGTTGCTCGCCAAGTCGCTGCTCGTGGTCGATACCGAGACCGTAACGCCGATAGTCTCGCTCACCAAAATCGGCGAACTCTATTTTGAAAAGTACTCGCCGATCGAACGGGTGCTTTCTGCTGCTCGCGAGGCGGCCAAAACCGGCAAGCGCCTGACCATTCACGACATTCAAGCGCGTGAGGGGCTCGAACCGGCGGAGGTGAGCGGTGCGATTGGACGGCTCAAGAAGGAAGGGACGCTCCTCATCATTCAAGGTGGCTGCATTGAATCGACCGGCCGGCCGAGCCAGACGGCGGAAGCGATGCGGGGATTGCTGCAACAGCTCCATGGGGCGCCTCGTGAGCTGCAAGCATTTCCTGAAGCACAACGGCAGGTCATTCAAGACCACGCAGTCAAACGCGGAAATGCGCGGGAACCCTTCCGCATCGATGATCGGGTGGCCAGAGCGCTCAAGCTGTCAGTCGACGGCATCGAGACCGCGCAGCAGCTCTCCAAGCAAGGGATCTTGGAAGAGGTTTCCCAGCTGACACCAGAGCTGTTGAAAGAGGGAAACTGGCGGACGAAGCGCTTCCGTAAGTATACGATCAGTCTTCGCGCGCCACGGATTGCGCTTGGCAAACGGCATCCGTATCGTGAGTTTCTCGATACCGTGAAGACGAAACTCGCGAGCATGGGATTTCAGGAAATGCGTGGCTCGCTTGTCGAGACCGAATTCTGGAACATGGACGCCCTCTTCATGCCGCAGTTTCATCCGGCACGGGACATTCATGACGTCTACTTCGTGAAGCAACCGACGCATGCCTCGTCGATTGCAGAACCGTTCTTGTCCCGGGTCATGCAAGCGCACCAGGACGGCGGCGAAACCGGTTCAACCGGTTGGAACTATCCCTTCGATGCGGAGCGCGCACGCAGGCTGGTCTTGCGAAGCCAGGGGACGGCTGTCTCGGCCCATACGTTGGCGGCACATCCGGCGGTGCCAGGAAAGTATTTTTCCATCGCCCGTTGTTTCCGCTACGATCAAGTCGATGCGACGCACGCGACCGACTTCTTCCAGGTGGAAGGGATCGTGCTCGGCGAAGACATCAACTTCCGCACGTTGCTCGGCCTGCTGAATCTCTTTGCCCGTGAAGTGGCGCAGGCTAAGGAAGTCAAATTTCTTCCAGCCTATTTTCCCTTCACTGAACCGTCGGTCGAGCTCCATGTGCGCCATCCGAAGCTCGGATGGATGGAGCTCGGCGGAGCCGGTCTGTTCCGGTCGGAAGTCACCCTTCCGCTGGGCGTGACCGTGCCGGTGATTGCGTGGGGGTTAGGGCTCGATCGCATGGCAATGGTTGCGCTTGGCATTCACGATATTCGCGAGTTGTTCACCGACAATCTTGATCTGATTCGCTCCACCAGGGGGGCTTTCTAGGTCTCACATGCCCACGATTACTATTTTCAAACAGGATCTCGAGGAATTGCTCGCAGGGCCAGGAGAGGATCGCCAACCGATCACCATAGAGCAACTCGAAGAGTCGTTAATGCTCGTGAAGGGTGAGCTGAAGGGGCAGAATTTCGACACGGGCGAACTGCGCATCGAGCTACAAGACAGCAACCGTCCTGATCTCTGGTGTTGCGAAGGGATCGCGCGACAGATTCGGGTGAAGCGGCTGGGTTCCCTCGCGAAGTACGACTTTCTCACGGCCCCGTCGAAATCGCCAAAGCGACTGAACGTGGCTCCCGGCTTGGAGAAGGTCAGGCCCTACGCGGCAGCCTGTACTGCGACCGGCTATCGCGTAACCCAGGAGGGTCTCGCGCAGATGATTCAGACACAAGAGAAACTCGCAGAGATGTTCGGCCGCAAACGACGGACTGTGTCGATCGGACTCTACCGGCTCGCGGCGATCGAGTTTCCTATCACCTATGATTTAGTGAGGCCTGACGAAGCCACGTTCACGCCGTTGGGCATGGATACGGTCATGACGCTGGGAGAGATACTGCTTGTCCATCCCAAAGGGCTAGAGTTCGGTGGGATTCTCGAGGGACAGGATCGCCTTCCCTTCCTGCGCGATGCGAAGCGTCGGGCCCTCTCCTTTCCGCCGATCATCAATAGCCGCGAAGTCGGAGAAGTGCGGGTGGGAGATGATGCCTTATTCGTCGAGGTGACGGGCACTGACCTTTCAATGGTCGTCCTGACCCTCAATATTCTCGCAGCTAATCTGGCCGATCGGGGCGCGGTCATTGAGCCGATCGAAGTGCGGTATCCCTATAAGACTGCTCTTGGCGAGGCAGTTACGACTCCGCAAGATCTCGGGAGGTCACGGACGCTTCCCGTCAGCACGATCGAGCAGGCCCTTGGGCAGACGCTCGGCGTCCATGAAGTGGCGAAGGCCTTAACGGCCTACGGCTATGAGGTCACGACTGAAGATGAAGAGGTGACAGTGACGCTTCCGTACTATCGGCAGGACCTGATGCATGCGATGGACGTCGTCGAAGATGTCGCGATCAGTCGTGGGTACGGAGACTTTTTGCCGGTGATGCCCTCGCAGTTCACGGTCGGGGGATTGTCGCGTATCGAAGAGGTCTCCGACCGTGTGAGGGCCCTCATGGTCGGCATGGGCTTTCAAGAGATCATTTCCAATATTCTCGGTTCTCCCCAGGACCTGCGTGATGCGATGCGATTGGAAGGGACCGAGTGGGGGAAACTGGTCGAGGTGGACAATGTGATGTCCCAGAACTTTTCAGCCCTTCGCCAATGGATGCTTCCGTCGTTGCTTCGCGTGGAAGCGGCATCGAACCGGGCATTTTATCCCCATCGGATATTCGAGGCAGGCGAAGTGGCCAGGCCTGATTCCACGCAGCCGCTCGGGTCGCGAACTGTGACGGTGCTCGGCGGGATGATCGCCCATGCCGATGCGCATTTCTCCGAGGTCCACTCCTGCCTGGAGACGTTGTTTTACTACGCGAACCAAGCCTACAGCCTGGAACCGATCCTGCATCCGTCATTTCTCGCCGGAAGAGTGGGGAGCATCGTGTCTGGGGGGAAACAGGTTGGTGTGATTGGGGAGCTACATCCGGAAGTGCTTGAACGATGGCAGATTGGTGTCCCGGCTGTCGCGTTTGAAATTGATCTGACAGAAGTAGCCGAACGGTCTTGAGGATTACGTCCGTCGGCGCATTCCTCAAGACCCACGTCCTGTCCAAACCAATTATTCAAAGAGTACCCTTGCTAGTCGGCTGCGCTTAGGCGGCAGCCGGGGCAAGGTGCTGCTTGGCGAGACCGACCAACTGCTCAAACCCCGTGGCGTCCTTGATCGCCATATCCGAGAGGACCTTCCGGTCCAAGAGGATATTCGCCTTCTTCAGGGCATTGATAAACCGGCCATAGGTTAGTCCATGTGCCCGAACTGCCGCGTTGATGCGCGCAATCCACAACACGCGAAAATCCCGTTTCCGATTTTTCCGGCCGGTATAGGCGTATGCCTGACCCTTATCGACTGATTCTGTCGCGGTCCGGAACAGGCGGCTCTTTCCTCCGTACTGTCCTTTAGCAAGTTTCAGCCGTTTGTTCCGCCGATGTCTTGTTTTGGGGCCACCTTTTGCGCGAGGCATGAGTCAATACTCCTTTTGGTTAACGCTATCCGCATAGTCTAATTTAGCTGTAGGGCAATAAGCGATCCAGTGCCTGAGTCTTGGTCTTATCAACGAGAACCGTGCCGCTCAATCGGCGCTTCCGATCCTGCGTTTTGCTGGTGAGGATATGGCGTTTCCCCGCCTTTCGCCTGACCAATTTTCCAGAGCCCGTGCGGGTAAACCGCTTTTTGGCTCCACTATGGGTTTTCATTTTCCTATTCTTCATATCGGTGCTTCCTTTGGTTAATAGCGTACGGGCCGACCGGCTTACTTCGGCGCCACGATCATGATCAAGCTCCGCCCTTCCATGCGGGGGGCGTACTCGATCGTGCCCTTCTCTCCCACCTCTGCGATGACCGTATTCATGAGCGTTCGGCCCATATCCTGATTCGCCATCTCACGACCACGGTACGTCAAGACGACCTTCGTCTTGTTGCCATCGGCCAGAAAGCCCTTGATCTGTCGAACCTTGATCTCCAAGTCATGCTTATCCGTTCGAGGGCGCAACTTGATTTCTTTTACCTGCGTCGACTTTTGATGGCGCCGGTTCTGGTGGTCTTTCTTGCTCAGCTCGAACTTATATTTCCCGTAGTCCATAATGCGGCATACGGGAGGCACTGACGTGGGCGCAATCTCGACAAGGTCATACCCCTGATCTTGTGCCTGTTTGAACGCATCCGCCGTCAGGAGAATGCCGAGCTGTTCGCTCTCCGGACCGATCACCCGGACTTCGCGCACTCTGATTTCGCGATTAACTCGTAGTTTGGGGACGATAAGACACCTCTTATTGTGTCAATGAATTTTGCTGCCCTGCCGGCTTGAGGTCTGCACGGAGCAGGTCGAGCGCTCCTGCGACGGTCATGCTGCCGAGGTTGGCTCCGCTCCGGCCCCGTATGGCCAGAGTCCCACTTTGCACTTCTCGGTCGCCAACCACAAACATAAATGGAACCTTCGCCTTCTCTGCTTCTCGAATCTTGAGCCCGATTTTTTCATTTCGAATGTCTGCCTCGGCGCGGAACCCTGCAGCCTGGAGCTGGGCCACGACCTCGGCTACATAGGGCCGCTGGTTGTCCGTGATGGACATGACCGTCGCCTGGACCGGGGCGAGCCAGGTTGGGAACGCGCCGCCGAAGTGCTCAATCAGAATGCCAAAGAACCGTTCGATCGATCCCATTAAGGCCCGATGGATCATGATCGGTTGGTGAACTTTGCCGTCTTCTCCGATGTATCCTAATTCGAACCGCTCGGGATTGTTGAAATCGACTTGAATGGTGGAACATTGCCAGGAGCGTCCCAGGGCATCCTTGATTTTGATGTCGATTTTGGGTCCGTAGAAGACGCCTTCGCCCGGATCGACCTGGTAGGCGACTCCTCGTCCCTTCAAGGCTGCTTCGAGCGCGCTCGTGGCTTGGGCCCACCGTTCTTCCGAGCCGACAGACTTTTCCGGCTTCGTCGAGAGGTACACTTCAAATTCGGTGAACCCGAAGGTTCCGAGAATAAAGAATGTGAAGTCCAGGACCTGGCTGACTTCGCTTTCAATCTGATCCGGCCGACAGAACAGGTGCGCATCGTCTTGTGTGAAGCCGCGAACCCTTAGCAGGCCGTGAAGGACGCCTGTCCGTTCGTACCGGTAGACGGTCCCCAGTTCGCCATAGCGGATAGGGAGGTCTCGGTAGCTGCGTAGATGCGACTTGTAGATCATGATGTGGAACGGGCAATTCATCGGCTTGAGCTGGTACTCGCTATTTTCAACCTTCATGGGCGCGAACATGTTCTCGCGGTAGTAGTCGACGTGGCCGCTGGTTTTCCAGAGGTCCAAACGGGCGACGTGCGGGGAGTACACCAGTTCGTAGCCGTTTTGAATATGCTGGTCGCGCCAAAAGTTCTCGATCAACAGCCGGATGGTCGCGCCCTTCGGATGCCAGAGCACCAGGCCGGGACCGATTTCATCTTGGATCGAGATCAAGTCGAGTTCCTTGCCGACCTTTCGGTGGTCTCGTCGCTTAATTTCTTCTAGTCGCGCGAGATGCGTGTCGAGTTCTGCCTGTGTCGGGAAGGAGGTCCCGTAGATCCGCTGCAGCATGGGATTGCGTTCGTCGCCGCGCCAATAAGCTCCAGCTGTGTTCAGAAGCTTGAAGGCCCCGACATGACCTGTCGTTGGGAGATGCGGGCCGCGGCAGAGGTCGGTGAACCCTCCTTGGCTGTACACGGTGATGGTCTGCCCCTCCGCCAGCCCTTGAATCAACTCAACCTTATAGGCTTCCCCGCGTTCCTGGAAAAACTTCACCGCTTCTTGTTTCGACAATTCTGCCCGTTTGACAGGAAGGGCGCGCTTGATGATGTCTTTCGCGTGCGCTTCAATTTTCTCGAGATCTTCCGGGGTAAAGGGGCGCTCATAGGCAAAGTCATAGAAGAACCCATCCTCGAGGGCCGGGCCGATCGTCAGTTGTGCCGTGGGGAAGACCTCTTTGACAGCCTGCGCCATAATGTGAGTGCTGCTATGGCGGTAGACCTCACGGCCTTCTGCACTGTCGAACTGCAAGGGGGCCACCACAGTATCTTCTGTTAAGGCGCATGAGAGATCTACGGTCTGGCCATTCACCTTCGCCGCAAGGATGTCCGGGCCAAGCGTCAGGCCGAGAGCCGACAGAGCAGCCCCAACGGTCTGCCCTGCTGGAATATCCCGACTGCTGCCATCTTTGAGCGTAATTTTCATGACATGCACCAAATCGATCGAGCACTAGAAACAACAAAGGCACCCCGCCTACGAGAGGCAAGCGGATGCCCTCAGCTGGGTGGTAGGCGCGGACGGTCTTGAACCGTCGACCTCTACCGTGTCAAGGTAGCGCTCTCCCCCTGAGCTACGCGCCTGTCAATCCGAAGGCGCATGCTAATATAGCCCCGCCCAAAGTGTCAAGAAACGCAAAAGAGAAGGGACGTACCCCTGGGGTGGAGTTCGCCGCCTCCTCTCTTGTTTATCGGTTGTACGATCCGATGATCGGGCGAGGTTACCTGACGGCTGACCTCAGAATTTTGCCTGCCGAGAACTTCGGGACTTTGGATGCGGGAATCCGCAGCGCCTCGCCGGTTCTAGGATTGCGTCCGAGCCGGGCTTTCCGCTTGGCAACCGTAAAGGTCCCGAAATTCACCAGCGAAACGCGCTGTCCCTTCTTCAGGGACGTGGTCACTGCTCCAGTGAAGGCCTGTAACGCAGTACCTGCTGCAACCTTGGTGATACCAGCGGATGCCGCCATCTTTGCGATCAGCTCTTCTTTCGTCATCGTGTTCCTCCTGCTTATTGGGTTGAACTACGCGATTCCTTGCCACCGATGTTATCACTGCGCACCCATGAGCCCGGGCCTTTGGCCGCCCCCGACGCGTTAAGCTTATCGCGTCTGCGTGGTCCGCTTCCGTTTCATCGGAATATGCAGGTCATGGATCTTCTTTCTGAGAGTGTTTCGGTTCAAGCCCAGCAGTTCTGCTGCCTGGATCTGGTTCCCTTTGGTTTCCTGAAGTGCCCTGGTAATTAAGGGGCGCTCAATGGCGTGGATCAACATGGGATGCAGGTTCCGCCCGGAACCATTTCGCATCCCTTTCACAAAATCTTCCATCTTCCATTCGAGGTAATCCTCAAGAGATAGGGCTTCTATTCTGTTCGCTCCGGCAGCAATTTGGCGCGCCATGACTTGTAGGAACGTGGAGGCTCGTTTCAGCACAGTCCGAGAACCGGTGATGACCAATGAGTGTGTGAGATCGATGTTGTTAGGTATGGCGGCAGCTCTACCGGATGACCTCGGTTTCAATTCGACGACCACTGCATCAAACGTGCGACCCGTCATGTCCTTTGTGAGCGTGGACGCGTCTTTCGCCGCAGTCACGGACGCATCCTTGAACGTGTGCTTGAATTGACTCTGGAGGTCCAAGTCCCCGGTGAGCAACAAAATACTGAAGACGGATGACGTAAGCGACATGAAGGTTCCAGAAGAAGAAAAGAGAAGAGGTGCGGATTATTGCCCAGAGCCAATTTGATGTCAACGAGGAAAATGTAGCGGGAGCAGTTCTTGTCGGCTCGGGCACAGGAAACGGGAGGCTCCTCTCTCGCCGGATAAGCGGTCTTGTCTCAGCAAGTGAGAAATGTAGTCTTGGTCGAGACCTTCCAGGGGTGCAATTCCTCCGTGCTGTGCCAATTTCATGTTACTGGTATGAACGATCCTTAATCCTCACGGCGGATTTGTTTCACGTTAGTGCGGACGAATTTCCCTGAGACTGCGCCAGCTGGACCCCCAGAGAGAAGTGGCCGGACTATTCTCCGTAAATATCCGACAGTCCTTCCTCCTGTATCGATGGTGTCCGGAGTGGGGGTCGCATCGGTGACAATCCTAAGTGCGGCCGGTGA
>Ga0315275_10003859_pt1 | contig 13914 bp, 11 predicted proteins | sample YL17G03_0_MG_FD_205557 | JGI IMG/M metagenome (GOLD analysis project Ga0315275, IMG submission 205557) | Sediment microbial communities from Yellowstone Lake, YNP, Wyoming, USA - YL17G03_0 | ecosystem: Environmental > Aquatic > Freshwater > Lake > Sediment | place: USA: Wyoming | collected... | reverse complement strand
GTTAGGCTGCCTTTTACCATCGTACGGATAAAGCTTCTGATCTTTTATCTCGCCGTCGAATGTGATCGTAGACCATCCTGGGCATGGAGGTAGAGTCACGTGAAGGTTGTATACAGCCGACTTGCCAGAGCGACAGGTCTTGAGAGCCCAAACTATTGGCAGTACTTTGGAACGCGATTGGTGGATCTTGCGGAGATCCCTGAAGGGGCTATTGTGCTAGACATCGGAACCGGCGAGGGTTCAGTGCTGATTCCTGCTTTGGAGAAGGCAGGTGTACATGGCCTGGGGATCGGGGTTGACATTAACTTCGGTTGGTTCAAGCACGCCCTTCTCGAGATACAAAAGCGCAGCTTGAGAAACACAGCACTGGCACAGATGGATGCCACGAACCTAGGTTTTATGAATGGCCTGTTTGATCGAGTGCTATGTGGTTTTGTGGGATGGAACTATTGCTTCGATTTTGTGAGGCAAGAGTTCACCAGCCCGGATACTATGCTGGCGGAAATTTCACAGGTGTTAAGAGCTGGGGGGCGGGTTGGAATCAGTTCCTGGGCGAAGCAAGAGGATCTCGATTGGCTTGGTGAACAGTTCCGAATGTACTTGCCGGCATATGTCGCGGATCAAAAGATGGGAAGCGCAAGTACGGTCTACAGCAAAGAGAACGCAAAAGGCCTTGAAAGGGTATTGCGGGAGGGAGGTTTCCAAGACATCGAAATAGCTACTGAAACGGCAGAGTTTGTTTCGACGGATGAGGAAGAGTGGTGGTGCCAGGTGTGGGGGGCTGGCTGGCAGGAGCATATTGATAGAGTAGCTCGCACGGATGCGAATAAGTTCAAGCAGTTCAAAAAACAAGTCTTTGATAACTTGCAGATTTATAGAAGGAGTGATGGAATTCACTCCCGGAAAACAGTACTCTTTGCTTTCGGTAAGAAAAAGTTGTAGTGGCAGCCTAGCCAGGCGCTCGAACCGACCCGCCTCCGGTGGTTGGGGACGCGCGCGCTCTGAGACCGGCACTGCTCTGGTTGGCAGTAGAGTCTTACCCGAGTGGGCGGTCGGCCCAGGTTGGTCGCTGGTTCGAATCCAGCCGGTCCCACCTAAATATGGCGGTACACCGCCTTCAAATCCCCATATTGCGGTATAAAAAGAGCCTTCACTTCAGGAGGCTCTTTTTAATACAACCGCCTTACAGCTAATGGAATCTTTCAAACTCATGAACTTATTAACTCTTTGCTCTTCGGGGTCAGAAATGCCAAGGCATGAAAAGGTGCCATGAACTCTACATTGATTACCCTTTCATAGATTTTATTATCTTGATCTTGGTATGGAACAGGTCTCCATTCAGGGCGCTGTTGTGATCAGGTCGGAGGCAGATATCGTCACCTGCATGCTATTGCGATCGGTGGTGATCCCAGCCCAATGAAATGTCTTGATGGCCGTGGGTGTGTCGCCCAGGTAGTTGAAAATCGTCAAGGAGGTTTCACCGAGGCTTCCCCGATCGATATTCAGCACAAGGTTTCCTGCCGGATCCAGCCCGCTCAAAAGCAAGTCCCAGGTCATTTCGACCTGTACGCCATTTTCGGCGTCAGCCAGTGGCTGCAACAGTGAAATGCGACCGCCAGCCTCCATGACGGCATTGGCAGCATCCGCGCTGGTCGAGACCAACTCCGGGCGGAGCCATGTGCCGCCGCTGACGATGTTGATGGTGGTCCAGTCCGATGTAGTGGTGATCTGGATGCGTGCCCGATAGGTCTCTGGCCAGGTGGTCGTGAGGAATTTGTCGACCCACTGACGGGTCAAGGTCAGGTAGACATCCGGCGGCAGGGTGCCGAAGTCAGCATAGATGTAGCCGCGCCCGTTGTCTGCTCCGATGGCGGGCGGTTCAATCATGGTACCCTCATGCCACTCGTTGAAGGAGGTTATCGAAACCATGGCGGGCTGGACACCTGCCCCCAAGGCGGCGGTCCACTGGTCGGCGTAGGTGGTTCCATCCAGGCGAGGAACGTAGGTGTCAGGTGAGTAATTAACCCGCGTAGCTGAGAAGCCAGGGATGACGCTTGGAATGTAAAGCGAGTCCGGCGGCACGCCAGCAGCCCATGCAAAGCCGCCCTCCTGTTCGAGATGCAGTGTGGCATAGTTATACAAGCCATCGAAGTGACTGCCGGTGATCCACTTGCTTTCCTTCATATCGGCAATAATCAACCCGCCTTGCGGCAAAGCGTGGATGGCGTCCACGGCGTTCTGCCAATAGTCCACCTGGACTGGATTTCCTGTGTCCCTTTCGCTGCTGTCCCACATAAAAAACATTGGCTTGGGCTGATTTCCTGGGCTGTAACGGCTGGTCGCGGTGGAGAGAAAAAAGGCTGGGTCGGATCCGTAGCGCCTGTAGAGATATTTAATATCTCCCAGCAGACGATCGGCAGTGCGCCCGGCGTAAGGTTCAATGTGGAAAGTGACCTTGATCCCGTAGCGCTGTGCCATCTGCAGGATGAGCGGGACAGGCTTTTCTTCGCGACAGCCCTGTCCCCACCAGGAAATAGCGATCACACCGACACCCGCCTGCCGCAGCCAGGCCATGTGCTGGGCAACGACCGCCGTATCGTTCGAAGAGTATGCTCCAAGGGCAGGGAAGTAATCACTGGCGATGTCCTTGGGATTGCCGGCCGAGGTCCAGTGGATCCATTCGCCATCCGTGGCCGGATTGCCATACCAGGGATAATAAAAAGCGACTACTCTATAGGATGGTTCGGGACCTTCCCTTGGTGGAAGAGGAGTGACGGGTGCCGGGTTGGTGGCAGTCGACAAAGGCACCAGTGTGGAGGTTTCTGCTGCAAGTCCATTGCACGCTGCCAGAATAAGCACAAGCGTCATGATGAATACTTTTTTCAAGGCATGCCTTCCTTGTTCCAGGAAATTCACGATGTCGTTGCGGGTGTAAACCATATTTCCAATAGGTACACAGATCCAGTGCAGAGCATCCTTCTCACCCGGATGCTAAAATGAGGATAACAAGGCTTTTTATATTGTGCGATTCTACGCTAATCGTTAATTTAGTATATTACAAACCACCCCCTAATTCAACTCCCTGCCACTCTTGGAGTACTAATTCTCTAATTGGTCGTCAAAAATGGTCTTTCAGGTTAATTAAGCGTTCCGTTACCGAAATCTAAATGAATGACGCCTCGAATCGGTCATAGAAGGCTCAAGAAGGGTTTTTTGTTTTTGGGAATACATGGAAAGGATTACCGCAAAGGACATCACGGAGCACTAAGGAAAAAATGAGGATTGTTGATTGAGGATTGGTAATTGCTGATCGAAGAACGGGAGTTGAGGAATGGTGAGAAAAGAGTCAAGCTTCCCCAGACCATTCAATAATGGCTGTCCGGATCGTTTCAAGGCGGGCCCCAACTAGCGAAAGCAAAGATTTCAAGATTATTCCTATAATTTATTCCACGCAATTAAGAAAAATCTCCCGACCATTACTGCAACATAATAGGTGCCTAAGTCCATATAATTCCTCCTCGGATCTTTTACATTCTGGCATTATCTACCGCACCATCTCTTCGATGAGCTTCTTCGGTGGCCAGGTTCAGAGTGATTTCTGAACCAATTGATTCTGGGAAATAGGTATGATCATTTTCAGTGATTTTCTACAGCTATCTTACAGCTACCAGAAAAGAAGGCATAGAAAACATGGAAAATATATACATTTTTACCCCCGCATTTAGTACTCAATGGACAGGAAAATACTACATATAGGGGGTACACAGATCCCGACCCAACTCATAATCGCTTGGTCGCTGGTTCGAATCCAGCCAGGCCCACTATTACTACAATTTGCTTTTCGCAATTAATAAATTGGGAGATAACCTATTTTTTTACAAGCAGATAAGTTGACAATTGTGCTAATTATGTTTATAATAAACACGATATAAGTTTATAAACGATTCTATCTAAGAGAGTATTTTATGAGCCTGACTAGACAAAAACGTGATGAAATAAAACAATCTATTTTGTGGAATGTTCGTGACCATTCGAAAGACATAGCGCGTTTTACACAAGATAAATATGAATTATCACGCACTACAATATTAAAATACATATCCGAGCTTTGCCTGGAGAATCAAATAGGAATTGATGGTTCAACGCGCGACAGAATATATTCTCTGAAACCATCAGGTTCTTTTAAGCAAACATATCAAATACAGGAGAAGTTAGCTGAAGATAAAGTTTGGCGAAATGATATTGCTCACTTATTTAATGGTATTAGAGAAAATGTAATAAATATTTGCCACTATGGTTTTACAGAAATCTTTAATAACGCAATAGATCACTCAGAGGGTGTGGAAATTTTTGTTGAAATTGCTATTTGGATTGATCGTATATTAATATGTATAAATGATAATGGCGTAGGTATATTTAATAAAATTCAAAAGACATATGACTTGGACGATTCCTTCCATGCGATTCTTGAATTGTCTAAAGGTAAGTTAACCACTGATCCTGAAACTCATACGGGAGAAGGTATCTTTTTTACTTCCAGAATGTTTGATTTTTTTGCCATTTTTTCTGGTAAATATCGTTTTGGTAGCAAAGAAAACGATATTTTGTATGAAGTGGAAAGAGATGTGGTTGGAACCGAAGTTTATATGGAGATATCATCGAAATCAGGCAGAACAACAGAAAGTGTTTTTTCCAAATTTACCAGTGATTCTAATAATTACGGTTTTGATAAAACAATAGTTCCTGTTAATTTAGCCCGATATGGAAATGAAAAACTTGTTTCAAGGTCTCAGGCAAAACGCTTAATGGCACGCCTTGAAAAATTTAAAACTGTCATCCTAGATTTTAATAATGTTGAGAATATCGGTCGAGCTTTTGCAGACGAAATCTTCCGTGTTTATGTGAAAAGTCACCCCGACATTAGAGTATTAACTAAAAATGATAATAAAGCAATAAAACAATTAGTATTAGAGATTCAAGGATCTAATGGCCAATAACCATTTTTATTTTCATGGTTTTTACTAAATGGTTCAATCCCCAATTTATCTAAAAGCTGTTTTGTCATGGTTTTGAGTTCCTCAATATCGTTAGTTTCACTAGAGAATATTTGTTTACCAAGCGCAGCTATTTGCCCCCTGACATCATTATCCGAAAGTATCCCATAAACTCCGTCAGTAATACTTATATTGGAGTGCATTGGATTTTGACTAACTGCTTTTAAAGCTTGAATGTCTTTTGCCATTTTCAAAGCGTAAACAGCATGGCCATGTCTGAATTTATGGGGAGAGTGGTAGGGCAAGTCTTCGTGCCCTTCGTGATTAAAACTAAATCGGTTATACTTCCCGCGCCTATGCTCTCCCACATTCGCAACTTTTGCATCATCGCCCACATTGACCACGGCAAGTCCACCCTGGCCGACCGGCTGCTGCACCTGACTGGAACGGTGCCAGACCGCGACACCACCGAGCAGATCCTCGACACGATGGACCTGGAGCGTGAGAAGGGCGTCACCATCAAGGCCTCTGCCGTGCGCATGAACTACACCGCGCAAGACGGGGATGCGTACGAACTCAACCTGATTGACACCCCCGGCCACGTGGACTTTGGTTACGAAGTCAGCCGCGCCCTGTTTGCTTGCGAGGGCGCGTTGTTGGTGGTGGACGCCTCCCAGGGCATCGAAGCCCAGACACTGGCGAACCTGTACGCCGCCCTCGAAGCCGACCTTGCCATTATCCCCGTCATCAATAAAATTGACCTGCAATCCGCCCGGCCTGAAGAGGTCTCCGAGGATATCGCCAGCCTGCTGGGTGTGCCGAAAGAGGGCATCGTGCGCATCTCGGCCAAAGATGGGACGAACATCCCCCAGGTGCTGGAGGCCATCGTCCGCCAGGTGCCGCCGCCTAAGGCCGACGAGGGCCTGCCACTGCGGGCGCTCATCTTCGATTCGCATTACGATTCCTACAAGGGCGTCATCACCTACGTGCGCGTCGTCGAAGGCAGGATCACCGCCAACGACAGTGTACACATGATGTCCACCGGCGTGGACGTGAAACCGATCGAGGTGGGGATTTTTTCCCCGCTGATGAAGCCGATCACCGGTCTAGGGGCGGGCGAGGTGGGCTATGTCGCCACCGGATTGAAATCCGTCCACGATGCGCGCGTCGGCGACACGATCACCAGCACGGTCAATCCCGCGGCCGAGCCGCTGCCCGGTTACCGTCACCCCAAGCCGATGGTCTTCGCCGGCATCTATCCCGCAGTGGCCGAGGATTACCAGAACCTGCGCGAGGCGTTGGACAAACTGCAGCTCAACGACGCCTCGCTGGTTTTCGAGCCGGAGACCTCGCAGGCGCTCGGGTTCGGTTTCCGCGCCGGCTTCCTGGGCCTGTTCCACATGGAGATCATCCAGGAACGCCTGGAGCGTGAGTACGATCTGGATATGGTCTTCACCGCTCCGACCGTGGCTTACGAGGTGCTGCTCCACGATGGCAAGACGCTAATCGTCGCCTCCCCCGCTGAATTGCCCGACGAGGGCTTGATCGCCGAGATCCGAGAACCCTGGATGAACATCGAAATCATCACACCCACCGACTACTACGGGCCTATCATGGATTTGGTCACCAAGCGGCGCGGCACCTACAAGAACCAGGAGTATCCTGCCCCGCACCGCGTCCAGCTCAACTATGAAATCCCGCTTTCCGAGATCATCGTGGATTTCTTCGACGAACTCAAATCCCGCACGCGCGGTTACGCCTCGCTGGATTACCAGTTCGCCGAGTACCGCGCCGACGAGTTGGAAAAACTCGAGATCCTGGTCAACGGCGAGCCGGTGGATGCGCTGGCGGCCATCGTCCACAAGAAAGACGCCTATCACAAAGGGCAGCGTTTCATCACCAAACTCAAGGAACTCATCCCGCGCCAGTTGTTCGATGTCGCCGTCCAGGCAGTCGGCGGCGGAAGGGTTATCAGCCGCGCCAACGTCAAGGCGACGCGCAAGGATGTGCTCGCCAAATGCTACGGCGGCGACATCACCCGCAAGAAGAAGCTGCTGGAAAAGCAGAAGAAGGGCAAGAAGCGCCTCAAGATGGTTGGCAACGTAGAAATCCCGCAGGAAGCCTTCATGGCAGTGTTAAAGTTGGAAGAGGAATGATTTTTGTAGGGGCGGGGCTTGCCGTCTCGCACCGGCGTGCCGTCGATGTTCGCCTGTCCTGGCGGCCAGGCCAGGGCGGCACGCTTGCACCTGCGCAAGTGCAGGCGAACGGTGTCCCCGCCCTGGGCGACCACAAGGGTCGCCCCTACGAGCAAATATTTATGTCAAATTTCTGGAAATCTGCCCGCCGCTGGCTGCCCGGCGTGATCATCAGCCTGGCAGTCATTGCTGCGATCTTATACTTCGTTGACCTGCGCCGCCTGGCGGAGGCAATCCGCTCGGCGGATTATCGCCTGCTGCTGGCTTCATTAGCGATTTCGGTGGGCTGGCTGGCCGTGCGCGGCATTGTCTGGCGTACTCTTTTGCGGGCGAGAGCCTCCTACCGGGACGTTTTCCTGACCCTGTGCGAAGGCTACCTCTTGAACAACTTCCTCCCGTTTCGACTGGGGGAGTTCGGCCGCGCTTTCTTGCTGGGACGCAAATCCGGCCTGGGTTTTATGGAAATCCTGCCGACTATCGTCATCGAGCGCGTCCTCGACCTGGCGTTTTCGGCGGCCATCTTGCTTAGCGTGGTGCCGTTCGTGGTGGGCGCGGCCGGGGCAGAGCAGGTCGCTTATATTGTGGGGGGAGTCATACTCGTGGGGTTGGCTTCCCTCTACTTCCTGGCCCGTTACCGCAACTGGGCGATGCGCCAGTTCGACCGCCTCAGCAAACGCTGGCCGGGGCTGCATAAGCGCAGCGGGAATTTCCTGGAGTCCATGTTCTCCGGTTTGGCTATCCTGATGGATGGCTGGCTCTTCGTCCGCGCCTTATTCTGGATGATTCTAAACTGGGCGATTGCCATCCTCCAGTTTTATCTTGTGCTGCTGGCTTTCTTTCCACACGCCCAACCGATGTGGGCCATGTTTGGGTTGGGAGCGGCGGCTTTCGGTGGGGCAATCCCTTCCCTGCCTGGCGCGGTCGGAATTTATGAAGGCGCGTTGGGCGGCGCCCTGGCGCTGGTGACTGGCGATCAGGCCACCTCCCTGGCGACGGCCTTGATCGCTCACCTGTTCAGTTATTTGGTTTATGGCATCCTGGGGGCGTACGCGCTCTCTACGGAGGGCGAGACCCTGATGGGTGTCTACCGCCAGTTGCGCAGAAGGCAGGAAGAATAAAGGATTGTGTCGTTGCGAGCGACCGTAGGGGCGAAGCAACCCCCTCGCGAGTCGGGGATTGCTTCCCAGGCCTAGCCCGCCAGGGCAGGCGGCGAAGAGCGCTCTCGCAAGGACACATGAAAAAGGAGTTGCCCATGTCCAAAAACTACCTCATCACCGGCGGAGCCGGCTTTATTGGGTCGAACTATGTTCATCGCCTGCTGGCGCGCGGCGAGAAGGTGACCGTCTACGACAATCTCAGCCGCGGCGGCGCGTCACGCAACCTGACCTGGTTGCAGGAAAAGTTTGGGGAAAACGCGTTCAGGCTCGTCGTCGGGGACGTGCGCGACGCGGCCCTTTTGACGACCTCCAGCCGCGAGGCGGAGATCATCGTCCAGTTAGCGGGACAGGTCGCGGTCACGACATCCGTCACACATCCAAGAGAAGATTTCGAGGCCAATGCTCTCGGCACGTTCAACGTGGTCGAAGCGGCGCGGCTCTCGGAGCGCAGGCCGCTGGTGATCTATGCTTCGACGAACAAAGTGTATGGCGGGATGGATGACGTGGCGGTGGTCGAGCAGAGGACGCGCTGGGAATATCAGAACCTACCCTTCGGCTGCCCCGAAACCCAGCCGCTGGACTTCCACTCGCCTTATGGCTGTTCGAAAGGGACAGGCGACCAGTACGTGCGCGATTACCATCGCATCTATGGCCTTCCGACGGTAGTTTTCCGCCAGAGTTGCATCTATGGCCCGCGCCAATTCGGCATCGAAGACCAGGGCTGGGTGGCCTGGATGACCATCGCCGCCGTGACCGGTCGTCCGATCACCATTTATGGGGATGGCAAACAGGTGCGCGATGTGTTGTATGTAGATGACTTGCTGGACGCCTACGATGCTGCGGTCGAACGCGTGGATGCGGTCGAGGGGCAGGTGTATAACCTCGGCGGCGGGACGCAGAACGTCATGTCCATCTGGGCGGAGTTCGGCCCGCTGCTGGAAAAGCTGCTCGGCGAACCTATCCCGGTGGCGCGCGGCGACTGGCGTCCCGGCGACCAGCGCGTTTTCTACGCCGATATCCGCAAGGCGGAGTGCGAGTTAGGCTGGAAGCCGAGGGTGGGGGTGGATGAGGGGGTGCGGAGGTTGTTCGAGTGGGTGAAGGAAAACATAAATCTGTTTTAGCGTAGAGAACTTCCGAAGCCAAAGACTTCGGAAGTTTTTATCTCCCTGGGTTATAATCTGCCCGTCCTAACCTATGTTCCGCGAACATCTTCCCGATCCAACCCGTTCCACCATCCGCCGTCTTGCCCTCTCGCTGGGCATCACATTGGCATTTGTTGTCGTCGAGATCCTCGCTGGGATTTTTGCCAACTCCCTGGCCTTGCTGACCGACGCGGCGCACAACTTCACCGACGTGCTCGCCCTGGCGCTGACCTGGTGGGCGCTGTGGATCACGACCAAACCGGCCAACTCGGGCAAGACTTACGGTTATCACCGCGCTGGCATCCTGGTGGCGCTGGTTAACTCGACCACGCTGGCGCTCATCGCCCTGGGGATTTTCAACGAAGCCTACAAGCGTTTCGTCGCGCCGCCCGCCGTCCAGGCGGATATTCTGATCGGCGTCGGTTCCATGGCCGTTGTCGTGAATCTGGTCACAGCCCTCCTCGTCCGGCGCGGGGCGGAACACGATCTCAATCTCAAGAGCGCCTTCCTGCATCTGATGGGTGACGTTCTGTCTACAGTCGGCGCGGTCGCGGCCGGCATCCTCATCCGCTTCACCGGCCTGAATTGGATTGATTCGCTGGTTAGCGTCTTTATCGGTCTGCTTATCCTGTGGAACGCCTGGGGCATCGTGCGCGAGTCGGTGGACATCTTGATGGAGAGCACGCCCAATGATATTGACCTGCACAAGCTGGTGGCAGATGTTATGGGCGTGGATGGGGTGAGCGGCGTCCACGACCTGCACGTGTGGAGCATCTCGCAGGGGCTGCGTACACTTTCGGCGCACGTCGTTACCGATGATGTGACCATCAGTGCGGGGGCGAGAATCCAGGCGGCGGTCAACGAGCTGCTGGCGTGCAAGTATGGCGTCTTCCACGCCACCCTGCAACTGGAATGCGCCGAGTGTGCCAACAATGATTTGTTTTGCGATGTCGCCAACAACCACTAAAAATCCTGCTTCGACGGGGCTTCGCGAAGCACTCCCGTAGGGAGTAGCCCGGTCGGGAGCAAGTATTCATGAGAATCCTCACCGTCCTCACTTACTACCGTCCCCACACTTCCGGCCTGACCATCTACGCCGAACGGCTGGCGTGCGCCTTTGCCCGGCGCGGACACCAGGTCACTGTGCTGACCACTCAGTACGACAAGTCCCTGCCGCGCGATGAAATGATGGCTGGCGCCCACGTCATCCGCGTGCCGGTAGCCGTCCGCGTCAGCAAGGGCGTGCTGGCACCGACCTTTGGCCTTGTCGCCACCAAATTGGTCTGGAAGCACGACGTGATCCAGCTCCACCTGCCGCAGTTTGACGCGCCTGGCGTGGTCTTGCGCGCCCGTCTCTTCGGCAAGCCCTCCGTGCTGACTTATCACTGCGATCTACGTTTACCCCCCGGCCTCTTCAATCGCTTCGTCAACCTGGTTGTCAAATTCCAGAACAAAATGGCCGGGATTTTGGCGGATCACATCGTCACATACACCCAGGATTACGCTGACAATTCTTCTTACCTCTCGCGTTACCGTCACAAGTTGACCCCTATCCTGCCTCCGGTGGAACTGCCGCCTCCTGCGCCTGGTTCAGTGGAGGCATTTGCGCGTGAGCACCACATCGCTGGGTGGAGTCCCGTCATCGGGATGGTGACGCGCTTCGCCGCTGAAAAAGGCGTGGAGGTGCTGCTCGACGCGCTGCCAGCTGTGCTGGAAAAGTACCCAAAGGCACAGGTGCTGTTTGCCGGTCAATACCAGGACGTGCTCGGCGAGCAGGCTTACGCTGACCAGCTGATGCCGCGCATCAAGAAATATATAGGGGGAGGCTATTGGAAGTTCCTCGGCAATCTTAGCCAACATCAACTCGCCGCTTTTTATCCCAACATGGATGTGTTGGTCGTCCCATCGCTCAATTCCACCGAGGCTTTTGGCCTTGTGCAGGTCGAGGCAATGATGAACAACGTCCCATGCGTGGCCTCGGCGCTGCCGGGTGTGCGCCAGCCGGTGACGATGCACGGGATGGGAAAAATCGTGCCGATTGGCGAGCCGTCCGCGCTGGCGGAAGTGTTGCTGGCGATCTTTGCCGAGAAAGAAAAATACCGCTGCGACACAGCGGAATTGATCCGCCTGTATGACCCCAACCGCGTCGCGCAGGAATATGAGAAGTTGTTTGAGGAGTTGTTGAGGAAGAAGGGAAAAGGAACGAGAAACGAGTAATGAGTAATCAGTCAGGAATGACGTTGAACCCCCGCTCGGCGAAGTGCGGGTCAAAGGTGAAGACGGTGTCTATCCCCAGGCGGCGCATGGTGTTGAAGGCAGAACAATCCACCAAGCTTAGATTGAGGCGGCTGGCAGTATGAACGTCTTCAACAATCGCTTCGTGCTGTTCTTCGTCAATCCAACCTATCGTGAGGAGCGGTACAATATTCGAATGTAGATGGCGTACAAAGTCAAGGCCAAGACGACTTTGAGTATGTGTAAAGCACTCAACAAGAGCATAGTTGTTTGTGATGATGGCTTGCTGTGTCTCAATGAGTTCGTCCCAGATATCAGCAGCCATATTGCTTAGATAATCCTCTGTGGCAAGCAGAGCAAAAAGTGTGGAGGTATCTACGAAGATTCTTTCCATGTTCCATAAATCTCCGCCAGGTACTTATCGTGGTTGACCGAAACATCTGTCTTGCCCTCAATGTCGTGGTACTTAATTTCGCCGCTCTTTATTTTTCTGACAAACTCCATCGCCCGGCGGCGCTTTTCTTCGCGATCTGAATCCTTTGTGACCGTGACAACATACTGCGCCAAGCTCTCGCGCACCAGCGTGGCAACGGACGTTTTCCTCGCCTTGGCCAGTTCTTTCAGCGTCTGCATCTGCTCTTCGGTCAGTTGAACCAACGTACGGATCATTAAACTACTCCTGCTATCACTTTTCGTAAAAGTGCTATCTTTATACCATGCCTGACAAGGATTATCTCTACCTCAACCTGCGTGACTTGCCCTACTTCCGCGCCCTCATCCGCGCTGTGGAGGCGTCCTTCTACCAGACCCTCGACCTGCCTATCCCGACCCTGGATGTGGGCTGTGGCGACGGTCACTTTACAGCGCGCACGTTCGATCATCCGATTGATGTTGGCCTCGACCCCTGGCATGGGCCGATCCACGAGGCGGGTCGGCGAGGAACGTATCGCCTGCTGGTCGAAGCGGATGGCGCGGCGATACCTTTCCCGGATGGATATTTCGCCTCGGCGTTCAGCAACTCGGTGCTGGAGCACATTCCGCATGTGGGGCAGGTACTGGCTGAGGCCGCCCGCGTATTGGAACCCGGCGCGCCTTTTTATTTCTGTGTGCCCAACCCGCGCTATTTTTCGGAGTTATCTATCTCACGCCTATTGGGGAAGGGGTACACGGACTGGTTCCGGCGCATCTCGCGCGTCCAGCACGCTGACGGGCCTGAGATCTGGCAGGCGCGGCTAGAGCGGGCCGGTTTCAGGCTGGAAAAGTGGTGGCACTATTTCTCTCCGTCCGCGATGCGCGTGTTAGAATGGGGACATTATTTCGGCCTGCCGTCGCTGGTGGCGAAGAAACTCACAGGTAAATGGATTGTCGCCCAGACAAAGTGGAATTTGTGGCTGACCGAGCACTTAGTGCGGCAATATGCTTCGGTTAAGCCGGTTGAGGATGGTACGTTTACTTTTTACATTGCTCGCAAAGGTAAAATGTAATGGTAGCCTAAGGCTGCCATAATGCGCAAAACGTAATCGTTGCGTTTTACGTTTTACCGAGTAGGCCTTCGGCGAATTACGCCTATGCCTTTCGACGCATCCTATTTCAGCACCAATACTTACAAAGATGTCTCGTTCGCCCGCTACAGCCAATACTGGTGGTCGAACCGCTTCTATGCCATCCTGGCGCGGCGATATGGCAAACGCGGCGCGCGTTTGCTCGAAATCGGCAGCGGACTCGGTCATCTCGTGGGGCAGTTGGAAAACCGCTTCCAAACTTATGCCGTTGATGTGAATCTTTGGGCGTTGCAGCAATCCCGCTCCATCGCTCCGCGCTCCTCGCTGCATGTCTCCAGAGCGGAGGAACTTCCGTTTGCAAATGAGACGTTTGGCGTGGTCATCATCAAGCATGTGGTCGAGCATCTCCCGAACGCTGGCAAGGCGATTGCCGAGTTGGGCCGTATCATTGCACCGAATGGTATGCTAATATTGGCGACGCCTAATCTCGATTCATTGCTCAAGCCGCTTAAAGGTGAAAAATGGATTGGTTTCCAGGATCCAACCCACATTTCGCTCAAGCCGCCCGCCGAATGGCTGGCGTTGATCCGGGGCGCGGATTTCAGTCCGCAGCTCGTCTTTGCTGATGGCTTCTGGGATGTGCCCTATATCCCATTCGTGCCGAAATGGTTGCAAAAACTATTTTTCGG
>Ga0315275_10003857_pt1 | contig 13915 bp, 10 predicted proteins | sample YL17G03_0_MG_FD_205557 | JGI IMG/M metagenome (GOLD analysis project Ga0315275, IMG submission 205557) | Sediment microbial communities from Yellowstone Lake, YNP, Wyoming, USA - YL17G03_0 | ecosystem: Environmental > Aquatic > Freshwater > Lake > Sediment | place: USA: Wyoming | collected... | reverse complement strand
TAATAATATGGGTGAGCAGGACAAAGGGCAGGAGCCGACGCAGACCGAGCGAATCCGGTTCGGCGAGCCGCGACGGCACCTTGTGAATATCGATTCGATCTCGACCAGCCAGCTTTTTACCGACTGTGTGATCGTTGGCGCGGGCGTCGCCGGCCTGCGGGCCGCCCTGGAGGCCTCCGACCACCGCAACGTCATTGTCGTCTGCAAGGCCAGCCTCGAAGACAGCAATACGTGGAAGGCCCAGGGCGGCATCGCCTCCGTGCTCCGCCCGGACGATTCGTTCGAATCGCACATCGCCGATACCCTGCGGACGGGCTGCGGAATCGCCGAGCCGGAGGTGGTCGAGCAGGTGGTGCGCCAGGGGCCGGAGCTGGTCCGGCAATTGCAGGAATGGGGCGCGGGCTTCGACCGCGTGAACGGCCAGATCGACACGACCCTCGAGGGCGGTCACTCCCATGCCCGCATCATTCATGGCCACGGCGACGAAACCGGACGCGCCATCGCCGAGGCCCTGATCAGCACGGTCAAGAGCAAGCCGAATATCAAGGTGATCGAGCACTTCTTCACGATCGACCTGCTCACGGACCCGGAGAACCGGTGTGTCGGCATCATCGGCCGCTGCCGGAATCGCGGCCTGCAAATCATCTGGGCGGGCAGCACGATCCTCGCCACCGGCGGCGGCGGACAACTATACCGCGAGACCACGAACCCGCCGGTCGCCACTGCCGACGGGCTGGCGATGGCCTACCGGGCCGGGGCGGTCCTGCGAGACCTGGAGTTCGTACAGTTCCACCCGACGACGCTCTACGTAGCCGGCGCCTCGCGAGCACTCATCACCGAGACGCTGCGCGGCGAGGGCGCCTATCTGCTCGACACCAAGGGCCGGCGGTTCATGAAGGAGTATCACGAGTCCGGCGAGCTGGCGCCGCGCGACGTGGTCAGCCGGGCCATCCTCGCCCAGATGCGCAAGACCGAATCGACCCACGTCTACCTCGACGTGCGGCACCTCGACAAGGAGTACTTCGCCCGGCGCTTCCCGCTGATCAGCGACCTGTGCGAGAGTTTCGACATCGACGTCAGTCACGACCTGATCCCGGTCCGGCCCAGCGCCCACTACATGATCGGCGGCGTCAAGACCGACGCCTCGGCCCGCACGAGCATCGAGAACCTGTACGCCTGCGGCGAGGTCGCCTCGACCGGCCTGCACGGCGCGAACCGGCTCGGCAGCAACTCCCTGCTCGAAGGCCTGGTCTTCGGCAAGATGGCCGGCCAGGCCGTGGCCGGGCGGGAGCCGATGGACGTCACGGCGCTCAAGCACCCCGCGATCCGGTACGAAATCCCTCCTTCCGACCGCAGCCGGTTGGATACCTCCGATGTCCGCAACTCGCTGCGGTCGCTGATGTGGCGCAATGTCGGGATCACCCGCAAGGCCCAGCCGCTGGCCGAGGCCCAGGAGATCATCCGGTTCTGGCACCGCTACGTGATGGACAAGGTCTTCGACGCCCCGGAGGGCTGGGAGTGCCAAAACATGCTGACGGTCGCGCTGCTGATCGCCCACTCGGCGGGCCTGCGCAAGGAAAGCCGCGGCGTCCACTACCGCATGGACCACACGCAGACCGACGACAAGCACTTCCAGAAGCACATCGAGGTCGTCCGGGCCGAGTGACGGCGCAGCGAGCCTATCGGACCTATGGGCGAATCGACGCTCCTTAATCAGCTTTGCTGCAGCAGGGCCATCAGCCACATCGTATAAGAGACCATCGGCGTCCAGTACTCGGAAACATTATAGATGCCGTCGCCGACGAAGGGCTGGTCGTCTGCTGTGCCGCCGAGGCCGTTCATCACCGCGCCGGGCAGTCGCGGCGTCGCGGGCTTGAACTCGCCGCCGTTGACAAACTCCGGCGGGTGGTTGTGCCCGATGCCTATCACCGTGCTGGCGTAGAACGGGTTGCAGCCCAGAATCCAATCGAGCTGGCTCTGCGCCACGGACCGCAGGGAAGGATCGCCCAGGATCTTCGATGCCCTGACCAACCCGACTCCGGCGGAGGCGATATTTGCGTTGATGCCCACCCACCAACTGCTGTTCGGCGACATGAAATAACGATACCAGTAGTTGCCGATCTTCCGGTTGCCGCCGGGGTCAGCCTGTGCGAAGAAGCCGTGAGGGACGATGCCGAAGCTGTTGCGCTTCGACATGGCCGCCAGATAATCCACGGTATACAGCCGAATGGCCTTGCGCCAGTTGTCCGCCTCGACATGGTCGGGGAACAGCTCCGCGAGACCGCACAGCCCGAACAGATACCAGCAGCCATTGGAGATATCGCGATACGGCTCGGGGCTGCCGGCTGTCCGGCGATAGAAGCCGCGCACAGGATCTTTCTCGTCCAAGGGCTCCGTTACCTGAAGCTGCGCCAGCCGGGAAGCGCAGGCGATAGCCTCACTTTTGTACTTCTCCTGCCCCGTGCTCCTGTACAACTCGACGGCGGCCGCCAGTGCACCGCCCAGGGTCTCCGCCGCCTGCTCCGGCCAGCGAGTTGCACACCACTCGTAACAGCGTTTCGCCGCCTCCAGGCACTTGTCGGAGTACGGCCGGTCGCTCTGCTTCGTCAGCCGGGCCATCATGGCCTCGGCGATGACGAACTTGTACTGGCCCAGGCGGTCGAGCGGTTTGGTCTGGATGACGCGGTCATCCTTGCGGCCCACGATGGTGATCTTGCTCCTGGACCCGCCCGGCGTGGGATCAATCGTATTGGGCTCTCCCCCTTCCGGGCCGATGACGTTGTCCGTCCAGCGATTGCCGTCGCCATGCCGCAGGGCGTCGCCGCCGACGTGATTCATCACGTAGCCGGCCGGCTCCTGCACGTTGAGAAAGTACCGGTTCCCCCAGCGAAGCTCCTCCATGATCCGCCAGCGTGCCGATTCCTCGGCGGTCAGGTCATACACCTGCGCCAGGCCGATCATGCCGTGGATGGTGGCGCCCACCCACTTGCGCAGGTCGGAAGCATCGTGCCAGCCGCCGGTCGTGTCCTGATGCTTGCCGTTGTCGAGCCTGACGGCGTCATCGCAATGGCACGGCGCGAGATACCCCGTCTCGCTCGGCCCGCACCGCTGCAAGGCGAAGTACCCCACGATCATCCCAACCGCGTCGTCGTATATGCCGCCACCGATGCGAAACGGATAGGACCGCGACTGTCCCGCCTTGACGTAGTACGTCCCCGTCTCTTTGACAGAACTGAAATCGCCGACGAGAAAGCGGTCGAAGTCACCGTTGGATGCCACCAATGGCCTCGAGAGCACGACCTTCTGGTCATTCGTCCGGATTACCTCGAAGCTCTCCGGCCCCGGTGCTTTGAGCACACATTTCTTCGAGGCTCCCGGAGCAAAGCCGATCTGGTTGACAGTAACATCGACCCGCAGATCGCGTGGAAACGTCTGACCCAAGACCGGGCCGGTCGCCCAGGAAAGGATCAGAAGCAGGCCAAGAGTCGGTTTTCGCATGTCGTCTTCCTCCAAGCGGACCCGTCAGAACATCACGGTCCTTCATCCAGTATGAAAATGTGTTCTCCTGCCTATCGCGCCGCAGTGTAGGAGCCACACGCCGGCACGTCAAGTCGAATCGGCAAGCAGGGTTGGGGTGGGGTGCATGACAAAAAAGCTCATCCAGCCTTTGCATACTCGCTGGCTCTTGGGGGCTCTGCCCCCAAACCCCCGGCATTTGTCGCTTTGGGCCAATAGCATGGTAGGGGTGTTTGGCTTGCCCCTTGCTGATGGCCAGCGTTGCCGGTAGTCTGGAGTTACTGCTGTGGAGGGTAGGGCTCTGCTGGCAAGCACCCCGCCCCTGGGCGTGAGCCCGCGTTGCGGGAGGGCAGCAGTCCAGTGGCAGGGGCGATGCCGTCATCATGGTGGCCCCTGGCCCGGAGGGCCGCTGCGTGTCCGGGTCTTACTCTTGTACCATGCTGCTGGCGAAAAACGCAAAATGCCAGGGGGCCGGGGACAGCGCCCCCGGTTGTTGGACGCTACTGGGCCCGGAGGTACGCAAGAACCGGATGAGCCACAAAAAAGAAGCGGGTGGCATCGTCAAGCCCGCAGGGCTTGGCGATGGTCATGTGCCAGTCCCGGCACGCCACCCCCAAGCTGCGCTTGAGGGTGCCACCCAAACGCGGTCCGCCACAATCTGGTCGTGCACCCCTCGGAGAACGGTCGTGGAACATGCGATGGCAAAACGAGGGCGAACGTGGTAGAATAGCTGATGGCTCCCGACAAATAGTAAATCGTAAATCCCAAGGGCGGTTCGGGCGGTCGCTCTGCTTCGTGTAAGGCGCGGCAGGGAGGAAAGTCCGAGCAGGACAGGGCGCGGTGGTGGCTAACGGCCACCGGGGACCGGCTCCCATAGGCGAGCGATCGCCCGTGGGGTCCGGCGACCCCAGGGACAGTGCCACAGAAAACACACAGCCGATGGCCTTTCGGGGCACAGGCAAAGGTGAAATGGTGCGGTAAGAGCGCACCGCGGCGGCGGTGACGTCGCCGGCAGGGAAAACCCCACCGCCTGCAAGACCAAGCAGCCGGTCGGCGCAAGCCGGACTCGGCCCGGGTCTGAGCGGCTCCGGCCGCTCGACCGGCGGGTAGGTCGCTTCCCGCTTTTGCGGGAGAGCCAGTCGGCAACGGCTGGTCCAGATAAATGATCGCCGCCCGCCGCAAGGCGGGAACAGAACTCGGCTTACAGGGCCGCCCTTGGGATTTACGATTTGCGATTTGCTGCCTACGAGCGAGCTCCGCCCACATTCGCCGTCCGTGGCCTGCACTCATCCACCAGACGCATTCTGGGCGCGGGAAGCCGGTCCCGCAGATTGCTCGACCTGTCTCAGCTTGATTTCCTTCAACTGATCTTGCACTTTCTTGACCTTCGTCACCGTTCGAAGGCTTATGGCGAACGCCAGGGCAACGAGGAAGGCCGTCTGCATCTGCAGGCTCATTATGAAGCTGCGTGTCCTCCAGGAAATGTTGTCGAGCGATTCTGACATGATGCCCACTTGTGGCGCCGGCACGTCGGCCTCCCGCAGCTTCGTCTCCAGGCTCTCACGTTCGCTCGCGACGGATTCGAGGAAGTAGTTAGCGTCAAGACGCGCGACGTGAATCACAGCGGTATACACGACAACCGCCGCTATTGGCCCCATCAGCCAACTTTCACCGATGCCACCCAGCATTCTCATGAGTTCACGCATTGCTGCCTCCCTTTAAGGCTACCTCAAAACCCGTGTGATCTCTCGACAACAGAGGACAGACTCTACAAAGCAAACCTTTGTTTCATTGTATCTTCGAGGATGCGTCGCGTCCAGGTTCGGGTGGGACGAATCGTATTTGAGAGGCACAACATGCTCACGCAGGCAAAAGCATGGCACGTGGTCATCAGCAGGAAGGCGGCGATGGAATGAGCCGTTCAAGTCTGTCGATCAAGTCGGGTATATGGACGGTTGCGACTAACCAAAGGCGGTCGTGTCTGATCTCGCCATATTCATGGGCAAGGACATGGCGCTGAGCAATGATCTTGTTCCAAGGTATCTCAGGATGACCGTCGCGGTAGGACTGAGAGATGCTTCGGGCCGCTTCGCCAATGATTTCGATATGGCGCTCAACAGCGCCTCGAAGGAGGCGGTCGCGGCTGTAATCGTCGAAACTCTTACCGGCAATAAACTCGCGGACCGCCAGAGCGGCGTCGAGCATGTCCCACACGTAGGAAATATCGCCGGCCTTAGGCCGCATAGACCACCTTGTGGTTTTGCAGAATCTCGTGGCGCCGGAAGGGATTTCGCAGCGCCTCCTTTTCAATCAAGTCGACCTCGCGTCCGAATAACTGCTGCAACTCTTCGCGCATGTCGAACAAGTCCCACAAGCTCCAAGTCGCGTCCGGCGAGAACACCACGAGGACATCTACGTCGCTATCCGGACGAAAATCATCCCGCAGAATAGAGCCGAAGAGGGAAAGCTCTTTGACTTTCCATTTCCGGCAAGCCTCCGCGAGCCGCTCATCTAAGATATCGATTCCGTGGAAATTCATGTATGCGTTCCTACTACGGTACTGTTGACTATTTAACCGATTCTTCTTGAGTCTGTCCAGTCAAACCAAGCAGCTTCCCAATCGCGCAGGGTTGTGGTAGAATTCGGTTTTTACATGCGAAGGCTGGGATGCAGTCATGGGATTACCGGTAGTTGCCATCATTGGCCGGCCGAACGTGGGCAAGAGCAGTCTGCTGAATGTTCTGGCCGGGGAGATGATCAGCATCGTCGAGCCGACGGCGGGCGTGACGCGGGACCGCGTCAGCACGTTCATCGGCCGGGACGACCATTATTTCGAGCTGATCGACACCGGCGGCTACGGCATCGTCGATTCCGACCAGCTCAGCGACCACATCGAGGGGCAAATCCTCCAGGCGATCGAATCGGCGGACCTGGTGCTCTTCGTCGCCGATGTCCGCGAAGGCATCACGCCGCTGGACCAGAAAATCGCCGCGCTGCTCCGCAAACACAAGCTGGACGTGCTCGGCGTGGCGAACAAGGCCGATACGGCCAGGTTGTTCCCTGCCGCCGGGGAGTTCGCCAGGCTCGGCTTCGGCGAGTTCTTCTGCGTCTCTGCCCAGAACAGCGTCAATATCTCCGTCCTGCGCGATCGCATCTACCAGAGACTCGAGCACCTGGAGACCACCGGCGCCCCGCCGGAGCCGGTGATGAAAATCGCCATCGTCGGCAAGCGCAACGCGGGCAAAAGCAGCATCGTCAACGCCATCGCGGGCGAGGAGCGAGTGATCGTCAGCGAGATCCCCGGCACGACGCGTGACGCCATCGATGTGCGGATCCAGAAAGACGGCCAGACCCTCGTCGTCATCGACACCGCCGGCATCCGCAAGAAGGCCAAGATGGCCAAGACGGACAACAGCATCGAATTCTACAGCTACGTCCGGGCCACGCGGTCGATCAGCCGGGCCGACATCGTCTGGCTCCTGATTGACGCGACGGAGCCGGTCGGGCAGGTCGATAAGGGCCTGGCCCACCTGATCGCCGAGGAATCCAAGACGTGCATCATCGTGGTCAACAAGTGGGACCTGGCCAAGGACAAGGCCGCCACGGGCGACTACGAAGAGTACCTGACGAAGATGCTGCCCGGCCTGAAGTACGCCCCGATCGCCTTCACCACGGCCACGAAGGCCAAGAACGTCCAGAGCGTGCTGGACCTGTCGGCCGAGCTGTTCAAGCAGGCCAACACCTGGATCACGACGGGCCGGCTGAACAGGGCCTTCGAGATCGTCCGGTCGGAGCGGGCGGCGCCCGGCAAGAGAGGCTCGAAATGGCCGAAGATCTATTATGTGACGCAGGTCGCCGTCAACCCGGTGACGATCATGATGTTCGTGAACGATCCGGGCCTGTTCGATGAGAACTACCGCCGCTTCGTCGTCGGCCGCCTGCGGGAGCTGCTCCCCATCGCCGAAGTCCCCATCCGCCTCTTGGCCCGCCCCAAAACCTCCCGCGTCGAACCAAAAGAATGAAATCGCGCACAGGTTGAGACCTGAGGCTACAGGATGGACTGATACGTTGCCTGCGGACTCTGCGAGGGTCTTGACTCACGCTTTTTCGGCACAAAGACCCAACGACCCTTCACGTTAGACAACAGGCACCCCTTAGGAACTGCTCCCACGACCATCTTGGCGGAGTCCGGCGATTCGAAGCTCACTTTGACGTGCCAAGGCCAGCGGAGGGACCCTGCGTAGAGTGCGTCGGCCCAGGCGAAATCCATCTTCCATTCGCCTCCCGATTGGATCGCCACCCCAATCCACTTGTCAGGCCATCCGCGCTGCGCGTCCTCAGGAGAGACCCTTGGAGACGTGACCCACCAAGTTGCTGCTGTGCATAATGCAACCACGGTTACACCAGAGACTCCGACACACAACTGCTTCATTCGCTTGGCCATAGCGAACCTCCCGGGTAGTCACGGTCCCAAGGATTTCCATCATCACAACGTCTTATGTGGCGCTGCCCCTCCCGGCTTCCCTGCCAAGTCACCGGTCACAATAACGATAATACCCGGAATCAGGCATGCCAAACACGCGGCCGCGGCAGCCACAACCTTGACGTTCCGCGCGGTGTGTCGCTTGGTTGCCTCTCTCTGCGCCTGCTTACGATACTCAGCCACATCAGGGATTGACCGCTCCAGACGTCTTAAGTGATCGACGTATTCTTGGTCGGAGAGGTATCCGCCCTTTCCCTTGAACATCACCCAATTGCCGCGAGGGGCTCCCGCATAGATGCCGTAGGCGTATATAGCGCAGCCGATACCAACTCCTACAAGTAGCATTCCGCAGGATACGCGCTGTCTATAACGCACTGTGCACCCCTATTCTTGCACGCTTTTCGCCGATAGCGTTCTATCACTCAGATTCAGGGAGTTGTCGCAAAAGGTCACTGGCCCAGCGGCGATCCTCGTCGGGTGGACCCTTGTCAAGCATGGCGCGCAGAGTTTCGCGCACCTTGGCCAGATTGTGAAGCTTGCCGTACGCGATCACCATAGCGCGCCATGCGCCAAAGTGCTTGCTGTCGATTTGAACCGCCTTGGCAAACTGCTCAACTGCCTCAGCGTGTCTCCCAAGCCGTCCTAAGCTGTTGCCCATGTTGAAATACACCGACGCATAAGGCCAGCCTAAAGCGAGAGTCTTCTGGAACGCCACCAAAGCCTCTTCCTGCTTTCCTGCGTCCGCGTAGGCGTTCCCGAGATTGAACCACGTCGGTGCGGAGTCCGGATTCTGTTTGGTTCCGCTCTCGAGCCAGCGCACCGCCGCAGCGTAGTCCTTTCTCGCCCTATAGTAAAAAAACACGGTGCTATAGCCGCGCACGAGCCGAGGTTCTTTCTGCAGCGCCCGCTCAATGAGCGTGATCCCCTCGCCCAACCGATTCTGTTCGAAGAACAGCTTCTCGCCCTCATCGAGCATCTTTACAGCCTCGGGGTTCGCGTCGGCAGGATCAACGGGCACAGTGGTTGCCTGTAGTGGTGTCAGCTTCGCAAACTGCTCTGCGAGAGAACCCGGGGTGCTGGCTGACGATCCTCGTGTCGATGAATCCCGCCCTTCTGCATTAGCGTATGGCTCGCCAGCGGGACTACCCACGCCAACTTGGCCTTTGTAGCCCATGGCCCACAGAAACCTTTCGCACGTCAGTACAGGGATGTCAAAGGCCCGTGCCTGGCTCTGGATTGCTTCGTATTGCTCCCGCTTCTGAAGTAAAACGTTGTGCCTGTCGCGAGCCTTGGGGTCAGCCTGCAGGTCTTCGAGTGCCGACTGTGGAGGTACAATGGGCGTATTACCTATGATTACAAAATTCGTGTCAGCCGAGATAGTATCCGAAGTTACCCCACCCCACTTATGGACGAGCATTTTGATTCTATCGATGGCGCCGTCGTCCGCGGCACCATCGCCATTAAGATCAAATTCGCCCACAACCACAAAGCGGTTGGGTCTCTCGCTATCCCAGACAAGATTTACAGCCACGTCGCCGATGGCTACAGGATTGGTCTTTTCCGAACTGAGTATTCGCGCCGCCGCAGTCTTGCCTGTTACCGCGAACACTTCTATAGCAGCCTGCGTAAATCCGGTCGTCTGACCCAATATTAAGGTGCACAATGCGCGTCACATCATCGATCAACACTATCATTGCGTCCGGGTGGTATGCCGCAGCCTCCCTGTCGGACGTAAGTTGGGTCCTGGAGACGCCTTTTGTCGTACCTTTCGCTCGTCCCTGGGCGACGTTGGGTTGGGCCTCGGTCCTCAGGTGCTCCTTGTTCACATTCTCGGTGGTAGCCGTCGCCGCACTGGGATTAGGCTCCCCCCTGCTGCCCTCTTCTGCCGACAGCGCGTCTGTCATCGTTTGATAGGCATCTCTTCCTATGGGAATCTCGGTTGCGCCTTCTTTATCGCCAGGCGAAATGCTCACGCTGGTCACCGCACCCATTTTGTCCAGCCTGAATCGCACTGTATCCATAACGTCCGAACCAGCCTCGTTGGGAGTGCCAGAATCCTGCGCCCGCACGATAAGTCCGATTGGCACGACCTTGCACCATACGAGGCTTCTTCTGCTATCCTTCTCCTTCTCTTCGCTGGTCGGGGGCCCCGAATCGTCTTGCAGACTAAGGAATAGATAGACCTTCAGCTTGGCATGATCCCGAGCGGGTGCTTGCCCCAAACCTAACTCCACAGGTAGAACGGAAGTCATCAGCGGGATCAGCCGCTTGCCATTTTCCACACGATAGGACCATCTTATGGCCCGGGCTTTTTCCATCTTCCCGTAGGCTCCGAAAATGGTATATGTGGCACCATCTTTCCCGCTGATGGGGACTGAAGAATGCTTGAACCGATCAAGGTCCGCTTTAGTCAGCCACACAATGCTGTTCGGCTCTTCGTTTTTGGGGTCTATTTTGCCCTTTGAAAATGTAACCTTCCACCTTTCCCCAACCACCCTGTAGGTAACAAGCGTGGTGCTTTGCGGAATATCGATGAGCGGCTTGTCGCCTACCGAGGTGAACGAAGCACCAGGAGCACTCTGCAGCGACACAGCTTGACGTGACAACATTCCCTCTTTGGTAGCAGTCCTGATCTCAATCTGCAGTGCTCCGGAAAGAATCTCCATAACCTTTCCTTCCGTCCAGGGGAGCGTGCCAGCCTTATATATGGTCAGGCCACCGTCCAACGAATCCCAGTCCACCTCATCCGGCGTGTTCAGAGCCGACACAAGCAGAGTCCCGTTGACCTCCCCCAGCTCGCCCAAGAAACCAACGCCTGTTTGAGAAGAGTAGGTTGCCAACAGACTTAACTTTCGGACAACGGTGCCAGTAGAAGTCTGACGGCTGCTGGTTATCTGCATCTGGGCAGCAACCGGGCTGCATGAAACCATGAACAACGCAACAACTCTCAGAGTCGATCCGATTGTTCTCATAGCACACCTCCCGGGTTTCAGGCTGCCGGAAGAGTCAGGCTCTTCGGACGCGTTACGCTTGGAATGAACTTTTCGGTCGTTCCCAATATCCGGGACTCCTTCGTTTACGAGAAAGAGCATAGCACAGGCACCGCGACAAAGCAAGAAAAGCGGGGAAAAAGCCGCGTCTCGTGAAAGTATTTTGCGGCGAAGTCCGTTGAGGGCGCAGAGAGGGCGTCTCGCCTCGTTTCAAGCTCTGTACTACAAAGGCGCAACATCTTGTTTTTTTAGTAAGCATTTTTGGTTGCGGCCGGAGGCCGCGCCAAGGTCTCCGCGCCCACTGTGGCTGAAACGGCGTTCGATTTCAAAAAGAAATGTCGGTCGGTAGTATCCAACATCGGGCGGCGGTGGTAGAATGCGGGGGTCTAACGGACTTTTTTTGAAAGGGGGACCTTATGGGTACCACAGTATTGCTCGCCGTGGTCGCGGTTGCGATCTTCTTGTTTCTCTCGGGCATAAGGATCGTCCGTCCTACGCACCGGGGCCTCATCGAGAGACTCGGCCGGTACCGGCATTTTGCGGCGCCGGGTTTCAACTGGATCATTCCTCTGGTGGACAGGATGATTCAGGTCAATATCACCGAGCAGATGGTGGACGCTCGGCCGCAAGAGATCATTACGAATGACAATCTCAATGCGAGCGTGGATGCCCAGGTGTATTTCAAGGTCAAGGATGACGAGGACAGCGTCAAGAGCTCCCAATACAACGTCAACAACTACCAGTTTCAGATTGTCAACCTGGCCCGCACGACCCTGCGCAATATCATCGGCACCCTGACGCTCAAATCCGCCAACAGCGAAAGAGACAAGATCAACACCGCGCTTTTGGAGACGTTGACCAGGGAAACCAAGCACTGGGGCATGGAGATCGTCCGGACGGAACTCAAGGAGATCGACCCTCCCAAGGACGTCCAGGAGACCATGAATAAGGTGGTCAAGGCGGAGAATGAGAAGGTCGCCGCCCTGGACTTTGCCGACGCGGCGGAGCGGCAGGCGGATGGGATCAAGAGAGCGGAAATCAAGAAGGCCGAGGGCATCAAGCAGGCCAAGATCCTCGCGGCGGAGGGCGAGGCCGAAGCGATCCGGCTCGTCAACGAGGCAGCCAACACGTACTTCATCGGAAACGCGCAGCTTCTCCGGAAGCTCGAGGCCCTGGAGAAGTCCTTGAGTCAAAACGCGAAGATCGTCATTCCGTCGGGCGCGGAGCTCGTCAACGTGATCGGCGAGATGGCCGGCGTCCTGCCCCTGCCAAGGCGGTCCGAGGAGGCGGGTCCCAGAACCAAGACCGCCGGCTGATATCGCCTTGAGATCGATGGAGTCCCGCGGGGGTCAAGAATCCGCCCCACCTGTTGGGCGCCATGTCTGCTTCCACAGCGCAACTTGACGCCGGGCGCTATGGGGTGCATGACCGTTCCTGCGATATTTCCGAATACGTGGAATTGACGCGGAGAATGCCCATCGGTTATACTATGGGGATAGCCATTCCGGAGAAAGTCATTAGCACACGTTACCGCTGGGCAAGCGGTTGTTTGGGTGTCTTGAGTTGGGGGGAATGGAGGACCGTCTGATGGTCGAGGTACGAAGCTCCCCAGCCTTGCGGACAATCCCTTTCCTATCGGCCGTCTGGAGGTATCGCGCAAAGACGCAAAGATCGCGAAGAAGAAATGACGAGGAACGAGATAGGGGAACCCTCTTGGAAACGTCACCTTGGCGCTCTTGGCGAGAGTAAGATTGTCAGCGTTTATCTGCGTTCATCTGCGGTTTCAGAACCGATTGCGGTTTGACTCGGTATTGGAGGATTGGAGACGATGAGGACTCTACTTCTAACGTTGACCACATGTCTGCTGGTCCTGCCTGTTCAGGCCAAATACAGCGGGGGCAGCGGCACGGCGGACGATCCGTACCAGATCGCCACGGCCGCCGATCTGATCGCTTTGGGCAACGAACCCAACGACTACGACAAGCACTTCCTCCTGACCGCCGACATCGACCTGGACCCCAACCTCCCCGGCCGCAAGGTCTTCGACAAGGCGGTCATTGGGCCGGATGTAGACCCCAACAAGGACGATTTCCAGGGGACCCCCTTCACGGGTGTCTTTGACGGAAACAAGCACGTGATCTCCCATTTGACGGTTCAAGGCAAGGACTATTTGGGCCTGTTTGGCTCGTTGGGCCGATGGAGTGCGCCTGCCTGCAAAGTCAAGCACTTGGGCCTCGTGGATGTCAGGGTAGCGGGTCCGGGTGCCTATGTCGGAGGCTTGGCGGGCTGCAACTTGGGTGCTTTGACGCAGTGCTACAGCACGAGCACAGTAAGTGGCACTGCGGCTGTCGGTGGACTGGTGGGGCTGAACGAGTACGTCAGTCTCATCTCGGACTGCTACAGCATCGGTACGGTCAGTGGCAGCTTCGCGGTCGGCGGCTTGGCGGGGTCAAATAGAGGCGTTATTTCCCGCTGTTACAGCATAGGGGCGGTTACTGGCAGTGGGCAGTACGTCGGTGGGCTGGTGGGTAGTGGATCGGCGACCGCTGTGACCGCCTCCTTCTGGGACATCCAGACCTCGGGGCTATCCTGGAGTTACGGAGGCACAGGCAAGACAACAGCCGAGATGCAAATGGCTAGTACCTTTCTCGTCTGGGGCTGCACGCCCGCAATCTGGACGGTTGATGAGGGGGTCGATTACCCCAGACTCGCCTGGGAAATCAAACACGGAGAGCCGCTGCCGGCATTAGGTGATTCTATAGCAGGGTCTGGCAGCCAAGGGGATCCCTACCTGATTTGCACGGCCGACGATTTTAACAGGATTGGGCTATTTCCGCGGGAATGGGATAAGCATTTCAGGCTGGATGCGGATATTGACATGTCAGGTTTGGATGGCAAGGACGGCAGGCCTGCGTTCAAAGTCATC